>Ga0066610_10000476_pt1 | contig 27985 bp, 18 predicted proteins | sample SaaInlV_DNA_165m_FD_60375 | JGI IMG/M metagenome (GOLD analysis project Ga0066610, IMG submission 60375) | Marine microbial communities from expanding oxygen minimum zones in the Saanich Inlet - SI075_LV_DNA_165m | ecosystem: Environmental > Aquatic > Marine > Unclassified | place: British... | reverse complement strand
TCCTTCGCCTCCTTTGCCTCCTTCGCCCTCCTCTCCTCCCTCTTTCGCCATTGAATCAACTTCTCCTCCGCATTCAACTTCTTCGCCTGCTTCTCCGCCTTCTTCTCCGCCTCCTTCTTCGCCGCATTCTCCTTATTTTTGTTATACATTTTTCTTTCTTCACGAAAAGCTATCCTCCTACATTCCTGGTCAAACTGAAATTCCTGAGAAAGAATCGAATTTTGCGAATACATCAGCTCTTGATCTGTTGTTGGCCAGCCCGCCTTCCTCCCCTTCTCCGCATTCTCCTTCTCCGCATTCTCCTTCGCCTCCTTCGCCTCCTTCGCCTCCTTCGCCTCCTTCGCCCTCTCCTCCGCCTTTTTCTTCTCAATCGCCTTCTTCAGCTTACGACGACGTTCTCTCCTTCTCCTGGTTTTGTACTGAGAAATCTCAGCTCCGGGGGTGGGAACGCTAAGTGCGCTTCCGGGGGTGGGAACGCTAAGTGCGCTTCCGGTTTGACCCAATGGGGTCGTATTACACTTATTAATAGAATTACCAGGAATTTGCATATAAAATTTCTTAAAGGTCTAATATAAAAAAAAATTTCAATTTTTTTATTTTATCTAAAGCTTGTAATAATTTTTCAAATCATTTAATGGTCCTTCATTCCATGATTCTACATTACCTACAATTCTTAATATATGTTTAGCCCTAGTCATTGCTACATTAAGTCTTCTATAGTCTGACCAAAACCCTAAGTTTTCTGTTCTGACTGTTGTTAATATAATAACGTCTGATTCTTTACCTTGATAAGAATCGACAGAGTGTATACATGATTTTAATTTTGGTTCTAAGGATCTTAATAAATTACATTGAGCATTGTATGGAGATATTACAACAATATCTTCGAATTTATCCTGAAGTTCATTATACAGATTTATAACCATATTGGCTTCTTCTAAATTTTGATAACTAGTTCCAACTCTTTGTTCTACTCCTTCAGTATTACATATTTCAAAAGCTTTCAAATATTTAGCAACGCCAGATTTTTTACTTGGAGTATAATCAGTACTTAATTTATTATCATAATATTTAAAATTAGAAAATTCAACAATTTCAGGATGCATTCTTCTCTGAGTATCTAATAATATACTTTTATATCCTAAAGAAATCATTCTATCCATAAAACTTCTTTGATGATTAAGTTTATTTCCTTCTTTTGATACTAATGCAGGAAGTTGATGAGGATCTCCAGTCATGTATATATATTTAACTGTAGGTCTAAGTAGTCCCCAAAACCAAGCTTCTTGACATTGAGAAGCTTCGTCCATCATTATAGATGTAAATTCAATATCCTTAAACTTTGAACTAGTACTCATTGAGACAGTACTAAAAATTACTTTCTTATTTATATCTTCAACATCATCTTGATCTTTTCTATGAAACTTTTTACCTTTAGTTGAAATAACTAATGAACAATCAATATCTTCTGTAACAGCTCTTTCATATAAATTAATTGTAGCTATATTACTTGGAGCACATATTAATATTTTCTTATGTTTATTTTTTGAATCTATCATTTCTTTTAATTCTTTGATTAAATTATAAGTTTTACCAGTTCCTGGAGGACCATGTATTAATTTAATATAAGAATCACCTGATGTTTTTGATCCATCAAGTAATGATTTTTTAATTAGATTATTAGGCTCACATTTCTTCATTGCATCTATATGTCTTTGAAATGGAAGTGGGCTTTCATATAATTTTACATTATTTAAATTAACTAAACTTTCAGTTGCACTAACTTCTCCTTCAGTATTATTTTCTAAATTTTTCCCAGCTTCAATTAAAGTATCAAACAAATCATCCATTGCCCCCATGTCATTTTCATCATTGTCCTCACAAATTTTCTTTTCTTTTTCTTCAACTTTCTTTTTTAGTTTTTTAAAGTTTTCTTCCTTCTTCTTTTGACTTACTTCTTTCTTTTCAAGTCTTTCTTGTTTCTTGTCAGCAGCTTCTTTTTTTATCTTATTTTCTCTAATTTTATTTTTTTGTTCCATATCTAAAGTTTCTTCAAGAATATGTTCATATAATTTCGTATAATTATCAGAATTATCATTAATTTTTTTATGTTGTTCTTTTAGATTATCATCAGGATTTGGCGTATCTTTTAATTTTTTATTTATTTCTTTTGCTCTACTTTTATATTCTTTTGAAACTTGCATTGCTTCATTTGTTTCTTTTTTCTTATTTTTTAGCACTTCTTTATTTTTTTTAATTTCATCTTTTTCTTTTTTCAAAGCTTCTTTTATTATTTCTTTTTTTTCATTTTGTAATTGTTTTTTTAATTCTCTTTCTTGAGCTCTAACAATGTCATTTTCAATTTGTTCTTGTGTTTTCTCTTTTTTAGGTTTATTTTTTTTAAATACTAAAAATAATTTTTCATTATTAGTAACTTTTTGTTTTGTTTCTCCAGCAACTATACCAGGTGTTTCTGTATCTAAATTTACAGCATGTAATATTGGTGAATCAACAACTTTAATCTCATTTTTTAATGAAATATGTGCTTCTTTAATCAAAGCATTTTTAAAGTATTCTATACTTTCTTCAATCGATTTAAATTTTTCTGGAATAGGATTGACATAAATATCTTTATTATTTCTATAAAAACTTACTGCACCTTCTAATAATTTATTCAAAAAAAATTCGGAAAATTCCATATATAAAGTATATAATACTTTCTTTTTAAAATCTAAGCGAGATTTTAAAAATAAAATAAAATAAAATATTAATAAAATAAAATATTAATAAAAAACAGAAGTTAATTTACCTTTATCTATTTTAATTAAATTATAGTAGTCATTTATTAATACAAATTCAATATTTAAATTTTGGTTATTAATATTTTGATCAAAATATTTTTGTAAAAATAAATCATTAAGTTGTGCTTGTATATATTTACCTTTAATTATTGAAAAATTAACATTACCACTTGGTTGACTTTCATTTGGAAATAAAGAAAAGGTATAATAATAGTATCCTCCTGTTAAATTTATATTTAAATTTTTATTTTTAGTAACTGTTGAATAATAATGTTCGCCATGTTTAAAGTCAATTAATGGTAAATCTTGAAGAATTAATTTAAAATCCTTTATAATTTTTTCAGTATACATATCATGTTGATTATATAAACTAGGATTTTTATAAGAGTATTTGTTTAATCCATATACTAATGTCTTTGGTCTAAAAAACCACATTATACTTTTTGTAGGATTTAATAAATCAATTTCTGTAGAATATTGATTATTATTTCCAATATCAGTACTCATTTGTCGTGGTATATCTATAACATATTCAAGTTTACTTCTAGCAAATTTTTCTCTTTCTATAGCATCTAAAAATACATATTCGCAAAAGAATTTGATTGATGGATTTGATATTTTATTTATTAAGAAGTTATGATTTGCTATATTCGGATGTTGGTTACCAAGAATATATAATGATACATTTTCTAAATTACTGTCATTAACAACTGATGTTCTAAATTTTAAATATTGATCAAATGTAATTTCATTATTTGTACCATATGTAGAAAATAGATAATCCAAGTCTGTAGAAAGTATATTAGGATATTTTGTTTCTAATAGTCCTCTAGTTAATTTTTTACAATAATACCTATATATTCTTTCTCTTTCTAAATATTCAGTTTTTGTATATATTAATTGCTCAACATTATTAATTACTTTTGATAATTTATTAGGTGTAAATATTTTTACAGATGATCTTATATGTTTGTGATATGGATATTCAAATATTAGAATATTATCATAGTCTTTTTTGTAGTCATAAAAATACACTAAATTGTTTAAATTATTGATAGTAAAATTTAATTTTACATCTTGATATCTTAAAGCAACTAAAGGTAAAGAATTTACAGATTCCCGATTAAACCAAAAATTCAATGGGATGTATATTTTTGTTGATTGTTTTTTACTAGATAAGCTATTTATTTCAGGAACATTTCCTATAATTTTATTATAATTATCTAATTGTTCTACTTTTACTTTATTTAATTGACTTATATTATAATGATCATTTGAATATTGTTCTATAACTTGACCTCCAATTTCAACTTCATTATTAATAAAAAAATGGTGTCCCAAGTTTTCAATCCATGAATAATCGATTGATCCTGTATTAATATTATTATATTTATTTTTATAATAAATATAGTTACTATAATAGTATTTTAATTGGGCTAAATTATTATCATAAAATGTATTAATATTTTTCAAAAATGTTTCATATGTAATTTTATTATTTTGATGATCATCTATTGTATCAAAATGTAGATTTAAATTTAATACATAGCTAATTATATCTATTTTCTTTTTAATATCCTCATCAATTTTAAATACTGTCTGATCAAGAATATTAGAATTTATTTTTGAATCTAAAGTTGCTTGTGTAAGTATACTCTGATAACTAATATCACTAGATTTTAGTAAAACCATTATTTTTTGATAAAAATTAATCTGAATATTAGAAAAACTAGTTAATTCATTGTATTCTTTTAACCATCTATTCATTTCATTATCATTATTTTTTAAACTAGCTTCTTTCATTGTTTTATAAGATTTATTTGAAATATGTGAATCATCAAGATTTAATTTTGGTATATCAATTTCAAAAAAACATTTATGTATCAAATCACCTCTTTTTGGTATTACTATGAAAAAGTCATTGCCATATTCGGGTGTTCCTTCTAAATTTATTTCTATAGTCTCGCACGAAAACTTTGTATGTCTTTTAAAATTTTTCTTAAAAAAAGTTATTTCTGGATTTTTTGTTAAATATGAATCTTGTACACCTGAACTGGCTATTTGGAGTAATCCTCCTGGCATATTATTAAAAATGTGGTGATTTTTTTAAATCATTAATTATTTAATGATTTTAAAAATAATTTGAATAATATTTCTATATATTATTTTATTACTGCGTAAAGTAATCTACTATACTCAGTAATGGCAATTTAGTAATATTACGCAGAATCATTTATTAATGTAGGTTCAATTACTAAGAAAAAGAATGGTAATGACAAAGTAACGATTAAGAAACTAATTAAATTATCAGTATCAATGTCTCCATCATGTGCAATATCAGCTCCTAGTATTGATATAGATGCTTTAATTGTTTCCTTAATTGTTTTTGAATATAATAAAAATGATTTATAGAATTCTGTATTCTCAATTAATTTTTTTTCGTTAGCAGCAATTTTTGAATTAAATAATATTTCGAAACCAACTGTTCCTATCATACCTATAATAATTCCTGATAATATTGATTTAGGTTGTTTCTTAAAGAATAAGTAAATTAGTAAAGATTTAATTACATTCTGTGTAGTATATTTAACACAATCAGTTAAGCAAATTTTCCAAAAGTCTGGAAATTTACTATCACCAATTAAACTATTAAACAAGCTACCTTCTTTAATCTTATTTGATACTTTGTATGTAAATAAATTAAAAGTAACAAGGCCAATTACAGCAGCTAAGTTAGTAAGAAACCATTTATTTGTAAAAAAATCTCTATCTTCTTGAATTAGATGTTCTCTTATTAATTCTGACAAAATAGCAATTGTAAACAATTTATATGTACTTGCCTTAGCATTAGTTAATTCTTTGTCGGTAAACATTTATATATACTATTCTAGAAAAGATTTATTATTTTCCTTAAATATTTTTAATTTAAAAAAATTATATTTTTTATTTAAATTGTATGAAATTGGTTTAAAATTTATTAAGAATATTATGTTATTATATATGAATTTATTAGATTACAAACTTTTAGGAATAGTAATGATATTAGTAGGTGTTGTATACCTTATGAATCGAAGTATTAAATATTTAAAAAACAAAGTTATTGAATTAGAAATAAAAATGGTTGAAGATAAAGGAGATAGTTTAAGAGCAATAAAAAATGTAGAAAATGATATTGTTAGTAATGAAAATAAGAAAAAGATTATAGATTTAGAAGAAAAATATAAAAAATTACAATTAAAATCAATATCAGATAATAATAATCTTTTAGGAAGAATAAATGAATTTATTGAATCTACCAAAAAAAATATGAATTTAAATAGAATCAAAGTACCTGAATCAAAAGCAGAGGTTTTTACTAATAACATTCCATTGCTAGCAAAAGAAAAGTATGAAAACAAGGAATTAAAAGTTAATAATAATAAAGTCGATGATACTTACGATTTAAGTGACTCTGAATCTGAAGTTGAAGAAATGTCTGATAATATAGCCATTTATTCTAATGATAATGAAGATAATCACTTTTCAAATAGTGACATTGAAGAATTATCATTAGATAATAATTCTAATAATATTCAACGAAGCGATAATACAGAGTCAATGATTCCTAATGTTGTTGATGAAAAAATTCTTGAAGAAGTAAAAAAATCAACAGTAAATTTAAATGAAGAAATATCACAAAGATCTGATAACTTATCTAATAATAAAAAATCAGAAGAATCTATTGATAATATTACTGATTTATTAAAATTAAAATTAAATAGATTACAATGTATGGCAGAAGAAGATGGTATTGATGTAATTAACATTAAAGGTAAGAAAAAGACTAAAAAAGAACTAGCAGATGAGATTTTTAATAGAAAAGAAAATAAAACGACGAAAGAACAAAATAGTTCTTTATAAATTGATTTGCCGTATCGAAATAGCTAAGCTATTTCTATACTGGCAATCAACACTTATATGGATAAAATCTTGCAAAGATTTTATCCATATATAAATTACAAGTTATTAAATTGATTTGAAAAAAATTAATTTAATAATATTTCTTTTAAGATTTTAATTTAAAATCTTTCAATTTACCAAATGATTATTTTCTAATATCTTATATATGGATAATCGTAACTTTAAAGAAGGATGCCCTCCTCTTATGTCCGATGGTAGATTTGTCACCAGTTATGTAGATAGCGGTGTTCTAGTTCAATTTATCAGACATGTTAATGAAATTGGATCAGCACAAGATTTTAAAAATTTTATGCAAAAAAATGCTGTTGAAATTATGAATAAAGAAAGAAATTTTCTTGTTGATAAAAATACATGTGATGTTAATGGTAAATGTGGTAGTGAAGTAATTGAAGGATTTAGTAATTCTAATATTCAAGAACTATATGGTAATATTGATATTCCAGGTGTTACTGGTGAAATTAATGTAGAAAATTATAGCAACAACAATAATAAAAGCAGATTTGGTTAATTATATAACTTTAGATAGCTATTATTTCTAATTTAATAGATATATTATATTGACCAACTGTTGAATTTTCAAGACTTATACTTAATGATGGTCCAAAATCATATGTATAATTAACTAACTCTGTAAAGGTAATGCTTTCCAAAGCTAGTATATTTCTTTTTATTACTGTTTTTGTTAATACTGTCGGATTAACAGTATCTTTATTATTAAACGATCCATCTAATCTTAAATGTAGATGTGATGGGTTATTCTCTTCTGTTGATGATATTATTATATATCCTGAAAAAATAAAATCATTCTGAGTAGTTGAACAAACATCTGTAAATAAGAATACAACAGATGAAGAACTTTCTAAAAATTTACTTTGTAAATATGTTTTAGATGTAGGCAAGTTAGTAGAAACAGCATAATTTTCTTTATTTTCTAATTTTACTGTCGGGTTATTTTTATTATTTAAAGCTGTTTCAGTTATTCCAGGATTATAATATGGTCCTGATAATATTATATAATTATCTGCTTGAATTTTAACATCTCCAAACCTACCTTGTGCAATAAATTTTCCTGTATAAAAGTTAATAGTTATATCTTCGATTCTATCATCAAAAAAATTATCAGGTTTTTTAGAAAATTTCATTATTACATTTGATAATGAATCTCTAAATTCAAGATGTTCATTCATTATACTAATTGGTGAATTATTAACAATTTGTATTGGTCTGTAAAATGTTATTCTTGAAGCACTAAATAATGCATTTAGATTTCTATTAGTTGTTAATCCAATAGAGCCTGATGATTCAATATTAAAATCTGTTAAGGTAAAATCAAATGGTTTTGTAAATTGAATTTTTCCTGTTTCTGCTTCACATATTAAATATGTTGACTCTATATTATCAGATGCTGTAACTACAAGTTCAAGATCTTTTCCTACTCCAGATATTAAAGTTCCACCATGAATTATTGAATTATTACATTCAAAATTAGCATAATATATTGAATGTAAACCATCAACACTATTTAAATTATCTATAATTGATTTTTGACTAACTGTAAATTCATCATCACTATTTTTCTTATCTAAAAATGTAAAATCTGATGATAAATAAGTACATCTTAAATTTGTTCTTGCTCCATCAAATCTCTTTTTAGTAGTTGTAATTGGTGCAAAAGTTTTATCATCTAAAAAAATACCATATGGTAAATTAAATATACCTACTTTATCAAGTAAAATACTACCTTGACTTGAAAAATTATCTTTTTTTTGAAAATAAATACCATGCATAAAATTATCAGATGCTGTATTTTCCAAACCCAATCCTATTGTATTTGATTTTGACATAATATTATTAGTCTCTACTGTAAATCTATCTCCTTTAATTATTGTACTATAATTAATTTGAGCATCATATGTGTCTGTATCATCAAAAATTGAACCAGTTATCCCCATAAAAACTTTAGCTCTGAATGTAGAATTTGAAATAAATTCGACTGATGCGTTAATTGCACCAATTTCTTCGAATTTTGCATTATTAATACTAGCTGAACTAGCATCAACTGAATCCAACCCTAATGCATTTAATGCGACCTCTACATTAATAATTCCTTTATCAAGTGCTTTGTTTACAATATTAATTATAAATGTTTCCTGTTCGGGACCACTTATTACATCTCTTGATACAGTATTCTTTAATGCAATCGCCATTGGAGCAGGTACCATATAAGTAAAATTATTCATTATTTATCTTAAAGTTATTTTTTTTATAAACCTTTTTATTTAAATTTCGTTATAAGAGTAATTTTTTCTGAGTTTTTATATATGTCAAATAAATTTCAAAAAGAATTAAAAATTTTTAAAAAACAAAAAATAGAGATAAAAAAAGAATTAGTAAATGAATTATTCTCGAATGTTACTTCAAGTTTTGATTCTCAAAGTATATTAAATTTTAGTATAAATTATCAAATTCCACTAACAGTTGTAGATAGTAATGGAGATACATTGATTCATAAAATTTTGGAAGATGATAATTGTAGACAAAACGAATTAAATAAATTAAATTTTATTAAGTTTCTTGTAAATCAAGGTGTTGGCCCAGATATTCCAAATAAAGATAATATTAAGCCAATTCATATTGCTTGCAAAAAACAATTATCATTAATAATTGAATATTTTTTAGTCATTGGTGTCAATGTAAATTTTACAGATAATATTGGCAATACTCCTCTTCATTATTTATTAAATGGTAATTTGTATGATTATGTTAATTTAACACCTATTGAATTAATACAACCAAAAGAATATAAACCTGATGAATTATCTTTTGAAGATAAAAGTAAATTTGATAAATTCATATGGAATCACATTAGTACAGGTGGTAAAAATAAGGATATTAGGTTTTTTAAGAATACTATTGAAAAGATATTACTTAATGATTCTAATTTTTTAGAAAAATATAATGATACGTTACAATCAATAAATGATAAGCAGACAGAAAAAGATGTTATATCAGATATAAAATCTAAACATTCTGAAATTACTAATTATCTAAATAATTTATTTGGAAATTTTAGAGAAATCAATGAAATCGAAATCCATAATCAGGATTTTGATTCTTGGAAATTAAATAATCCTTCTGGATTATCTATTATTAAGAATATCGGTGATACTGAAAATCCTTTACAAGGATATCTGAAATCAAAAATTAATTTAAATATTAAAGGTCTAATAGATATCTTTGATAACAATAGTTTATTTAAGGATGATATTGAATTTAAAGATTATATGACTAATCATAGATCTGATAATGAAAATATTCTAGATGGAGCTAACACTATTAATCCTCTTTATGAAAATGATAGAAAAATAGTTTTTCAACAAAAATTAACTGGACTAGATTCTTATTTTGGTGATTTAATTACAAACAAATCATTTATTGGTGGAGCAAGAACTATTCAATTAATTTATCCATATGGTATAAATAATGATTTTAATTATTGGAACCAAACAAAAGTTAATTTTAATAGAGGACATGGACGAGGGTTGGGTGGTTTAAGAGGTGGGGGTCAATTATTAAATAATCCGATTTACTATGATTTGTATTTATTAGTTACTAATAAATTATTTACACACGGGTTTAGTGATGAAAATGTAGGAGCTAAATTAGAGCTTTTAAGACTAATTGTTAGAAGATTAGAATCAATCGAATTTACAAATGATACACAAATAGATACAACTGATTTTATTTCAAAAATATATAAAAGTTTAGGTTTACAAGACTATTCTACAAGAGGTGATGAACTAGAAAGATATTTTCCATCAAACGATACTCATGAAGAAAATGATAGAAATGATGATAAAATAGTTACTTTAAAATTTAAAATTGATAGACATAAACAAGAATTAGGAGAAAATTATTTAGAATTAGAACAAATTAAAAAAGAAAAAGATGCATTAACTAGCAATAATAATGAATCAAAGAAAAATTTAATATTAGTAATTAATGGCGTCGGTACTGATATTTCTAATAAAACTGTAGAATTAAGTTCTATAAACAACCAATTAGATAATTTGAATCAAGAGAAATATTTATTGAATAATTCTAGTTATGAAATAGATCCTAATGATAGAGCAATATTAAATCAAGAAATGGTACCTGAAAATACTAATAATGAAGAACTTGATAATAAATATAAGATTTTAATAGATGAAAATATTAAATTGGGTATTGATAATAAAACAATAATGGAAAATAAAACAAAAAATATTGAATCAAAATATAAATCTAAACATGATTATCTTTTGAATTTTAATTATGAACAAGAAATATTAAATATCGAAAAGAAAAATAATATAAATTTAAATATTAAAGAGAGTAAAAGATTAGAAATCAATAAAGAGATTTTAAAAATGTCAAAAGATAATGTTGAAAGACAACAAACATTAAATAAAATACAAAAAGATCTTGACACTCAAAAAGAAGCTTCACTTAGACAAGAAATTAAATTATCAAGTCGTAGTGTAATTATAGATATTAAAGAAAAAGCATCTGTAAAAAGACTTGAAGAATCTGAAAAAAAATTAGAAGATGCTAAAAATAAACACGATGAAGCTGAAAATAAAAGAAATGAAGCAATTAAAATAAAAGAAGAATCTGAAAAAGAATTAGTAGTAATGAAAAATGAACTTCAATATGAAGGAAACAGAAATTATGAATTAGAAAGAGAAATATCTAATAAGAAAAAAGAAATTGAAGTTCATGAAAAAGCTATTATTGAACAGGATGAAGTAATTAGAGAAACTGGTAAAAAATTAGAAGAAAGTGAACAACAACTTGACAAAATGTCTAATTCAAATAAAATTTTAGAAGAAAGTTTTAATGCTCAAAAAGAATTTAATGAAACACTAAATCAAAATATTGAAAATTTAAATGAACAAATTACTAAAAAAACAGAAAGCATTAACCAAATAAAAGATAAACTTGTAGGAATTTCTAAAGAAACAGAAAAACAAGGTATCAAAATAATTTCACTTAATTTAGAAAGTGTAAAAGATGAAAATAATGAATTAAAAACAAATATAACAGATTTAAATAAAGTATTAGAAGAACTACAAAAACAACAACAAGATGATAAAGAACAATTACAAAAATTACAACAATTACAAGAAGATCAAGCTCTGCAATTACAAAAACAACAAAAACAACAAAAAGAACAACAAGAACAACAAGTACAACAAGAACAACAAGAACAACAAGAACAACAAGAACAACAAGAACAACAAGAACAACAAGAACAACAAGAACAACAAGAACAACAAGTACAACAAGTACAACAAGATTTGATTAATATAAAAACTCAACTAGAAATGAGAACTCAATCAGGAGAAAGTAATAGTGATATTTTTTCTGATATGTCTGAATTACGTAATAATACTAACGAATTCTTAAAAAGTTTAAATAGTGAATCACAAAGTTTGACTGATGGTAAACTAAAAAATTATTCTGATAAATTATCAGAAATAATAAAAGAATTAGATCTTTTGGATAAAAAAGATCAAACAGGTGGTAGTGAAAATGATGATAATCTTGATGGAACTTTTACAGGAAAGCCATTTGAAAATCAGTTAGAAGATTTAAACATAGAGATTATTGAATTACAAAATGAAAAATTACAAAAATTATTTGATTTGAAAGTATTTAATGAAGTATCAATTAAATATAAAAATAATATTTCAAAAATAACAAAAAATAGATTTGAGATAAAAACTATTGAAACAATAAAAAATAAATTAAGTAGTACTCAATATGAAAATGAAAAAATATTATATGATCAAAATGAAACTAAGGCTAAAATAAAAAAAGAAAAAGACGATTTTGAAAATAAAAAGAATAGTGATTTAATTACTATTAATAGACAAATATCTGATAAAGAAAATGAAGTTAATGTACTAAAAACTAGAATTTCAGATATGGAAAGTAAAAAGAAAATATTAGAAGAAGAATCAGAAAGTGAATCTTCTAATAATCCTTCACGAGAAGTAATAGAGTTACAACAAATAATAGAAAAATCTGAAAATATAATTAATATCCAAAATGAAGAGATTAACAGATTAGAACAAGAAGTGAAAGATTTAAGAAATAAATCTAAAAAAGTTGTATCTATAGCTAATTTGGAAGAAATTAAAGCAATTTTAATACAAATTAAACAAAAATTAGATGGTATATCTATATTTTCAGATAATGATGAATTATCTAGACAATTAAAAGAAGTTCTAGAGATAACTAATACACAAACAGGTGGAGCTCAGAGAAGACAAATTACATCAAAACAATATGAAGATTTCAAAAAAATAGTTCTTAGTGCTAATTATCTTCCAGGTAATTCTGGTGCTCAAGTTAATCATTTTGATATAAATAATTTATATTTATTATCATCTAATATTAATTTAAAAACTAATCAAAATTTATCAATGCATCAATGCATGAAGACGTATCATATAGCAGATATTATTACTAGTTTTGGCGATGTTAATATTGTTATATGTTTTTGGATATGGATATTATTGAGTAATTTAGAATTTTTTCAATTTGATATAAATACTGATATTGACAATCTTATTTATAATGATGACCAACACGAAAGTATTATTAATTTAGCTAGAAATATTTATATTGGTGAAGATAATTTATTAAATTTAGATTGGTTAAATAGAAATTTTGTTAGCGATGTAGAAAAACTAGTTTATGCTATTTCATTATATGTAGATAGGATGCCTCAGACACCATTACTAACTCATGTATCTGATACTATATTCATAATCAGACAAAATTATGCGGATGATGTTAGGAATAGAAGACTATATCAATTACATATAGACATTAGTGATCTTCAAAATTTCTATTTAAATCCTGATTCATTTATTACTGAAAAAATTATAGAATCAAGAGCTTATGATCCAAATAATGTAAAGTTATTAGATGAGGTTTTTCCAAGTAAAATAAAGTTTTTTATAAATTATACAAATATTGATGATGATGATGACAAGGTATATTATATTAAAAAATTTGTGGAGTCTTATTTGTTAGGATTAGACTTTTTAGGATGTTTTCCAAAAATTAATGAATTAACAAATCCATTAAAAGTAATACATAATCCAAGACAAAAATATAAATTAGAAAGAGATTATGATATACTTGATAATCATGGTTTTGTTCAAAGTAGTTCTAATTTGCTAACATTAAGTCAATTTATTATAGAAAGAACTAATTTATTAAATAGAGAAATAGTTGATTTAAATAACAATTTATTAAGAGCAAATAATGTTCAAGAAGTAAATATAAATTCAAAAATAGTAGAAATTAATACTGAATTAGCTCACTTATCATTGCCTGGAGCTAATCAAGTTGTGTCTATTCTTTTTGGAATATTTAATATATTTATTGATAGACAATATTTGGTAACAAATAGAGATTATATATTTTTAAATGAAGACGAACATTCAAGTTATAGGTTATCTAATTCATCAGGTTTATACAATTTCTTTATTGAGTCTAAGAATAATATTAATGATTATTTGAAAAAGACTTTAATTGGAGAAAGACCATTCTTTTCAGTATATGATGAAATTTTAAATTTAGAATCAGGATATAGTGACAGTTTTGAAAAAATATTCAAAGATGTTTATCCATTATTATTAACATTAGATGATATGATAGAAGATTTTAGAGATCATAGATATGTTTCTTTGGTAGGTAAGATGAACATGAATGAGGTTATTTTAAAAGGTTCAGATGATGAACTACAAAATTTATTTAAAAGAAATAGATTTCATTTATCAGAATTTGATAATTATTTAAATAACATTAACTCATTCTATTTTATGTATTATTATTTTGCATACGATTCAGATATATTTAAGATTCCAAAGTTTACATATTATAAAATACCAAAAGAAAAACAGAATAAATTTAAATTGTATGGTCTCGATGGTCAAGCTTTAGAAATGATAAATTTTGGTCAAAATAGTGTTGATCCAACTACAAATCAAGATGAAGAAAGAGATTATGGTATTAATTACATAGGTCAAGAAGGAGGTGCAGAAAGTCCTACTGGTTTTATTCATCAAAATGAATCAGTTAATATTATAAGATATATTGATGGAATATTGAAAGGGAATAAATATATTAATCCTTCTGTTATTAATGAAGAAATTATTCTTAGTAAAACAGAAAATTTGATACCACCATCAATAGAAGATAACCTGGATGAATTTTACAAATTAATTATACTTGATCTAATTATTAAAGAGTCTCAAACTATATATAATAATTTAGTTGGTAATGATGACATGTTGAATATTTTATCTAAGATAAGTAGAAATTATAATATAGAGAATAATCAAGAAACTATTGTTTATTTATATTATGTATCAAAATCTATTGAGGAATTAGTATCGAGATATTTTAAGGAGTTAATCGATTTTTCAGCAAATAGTATATTTAAAAATTTACTAAGTGGTAATACAGCATTTAGCGATATTGAAGAATTAGAATTTATCAATAATAATAGTGAAAACTTTAATTTCAGTTTATCTATAACAGAGAATGACGTAAGTGATTATAAGAAAATAATGGAAGATCCAATAACATCAGGAAAAATTACTAAGAGAATGGCTTTAAATTTATTTTCATTTACTGATGATTATGATGAAGAGATAGATCAATGTGGAAGATCTACTAAAAATGATTTTATTATATATTCAAATGAATATACAAATACTGATTTAACAAAATCTCTACAAAAAATTATTATTGATGTAGATATTTTAGAAAAATTATTATTAGCTGGATCAAAGATTTTTGAATCAAATAAAGAAAATAAGATGCCTATTTTTAAGATATTAAATCATTACAATTATAAAATTTTAGAGAAATTATGTGGAGATAATTCATCTGGTGGATTTGGAATTAATTACAATTATTTGGGATCTAAAAATTATGATAATCCAATAGAATATATATCAGATTCATTAATAAATCATGCCAATAAATTATTAAATAAAGAGAATAAGCTAACAAATATTTTTAGAGGATTTAGTTTTAATTGTTTCCAGGAAATAAATATGTTATTAAATAGTGATTCAAAGTTTGGATTCAATATATTAAAAAATTTAGAATTTTCCTATCAAATGGTTTCATATTTAATTAATCAATATTTATGCACATATTTAATAAATGTAAAAGATGTTAGGATTGAAGATAAGTGTAATTTTTACAATATTATAAATAATTATCAAAATATTCCAATAAATAATAATGATTTAGCAATTATTGAATTAAAAAATGATATAGATAAAATTATAACTAAAAATACTAATAAAATAAATGAAATTAATAGTAGAAGAGTAAATAATCAGAAAACGAATATAATTAATAAATTAACAAATGAAAATAATGAATTACAAAATATTAAAAATAATTTAGTAGTTGAAAATGTAGGAATACCATTAGTAAATAATAGAGGAATCGATACTCATAAAATAATTGAAAAGTATGAAGATATAATAGATACTCAATTAAATGGAGATAGAGGTCCATTTATAGAAATTTGGAAAGAGTTTTTAAATAATATAAATGATATGAAAGATGACTGTAATTTACTATTAATTAGAGCTGTAATCAAATCTACAGACGCTTATCATACTAATTATTTTGAAATAGTACAAAGTATATTAGAAAAGGCTTCAGATTTTAATGAAGAATATTTTAAAGAACACAAATATACAGAAATTAATCCAATATTACTATTTATTAATGATTTATTAGTATTTATGACTAAAAATATAATATGTTTAGGATTAGAGATATTTACAAAGAAGTTATTATTAAAATATTTACTTCAAAAATTTCCTGAAAAAAATAATGCATGGTATATTCGTAAAATTAATAATGTATTTAATATCCAAGGAACAAGAAAATCAACATTAAAAGATTTCTTATATAATGATATATCTGAAAGGTTAGTTAAGAATGTAAGTATGATATTTAAAAATAGAAGTGAAGAAATAAGTCATTCAATAGAATCAGTTGAAGATATCTTATCAGAATTTATAGGTGTTGTTCAAACAAATGGAGTTATAAATATATCAGAAGAAGATATGTTAATTAAAATTTTAAAGAGAGATGTATTAAAATACTTTAGTTTATTAACACCATCAACAATTAAAAATTGGCAAGTTTTGTGTGAAAATTACATGAAGTTTTATATAAATCACTTCAGGGTAATTAAAAGTCATAATATTTTAAAAAATTAATTTTTTTGACTTTGTCAGATTAAAATAATTAATTGAAATATCTTTAGAATCAACAAAGTTTATTCTAAAGATTAGTTTAGGTATCATCATTATTATTATCAATAATATCTTGTTCAATAATATCTTGTTCAATAATATCTTGTTTACTAATATTTTTTATTAATTCATCATAGTAATTGGTTCTAGTTAACATTGTATCTTTTGGTTTTGATATATTTTCATAAACTCGAAGTGTTAAACTAAAATTATAATTTAAAAAGTTTACATTTTTACCAAATTTATCAGTAATTTTAATTGTTAGTTCACTTAGAGATGATATTGGAGCATCAAATACCATTGGATTATTAACAAAACTATTAAAACACATTTCTCCTTGTACAGCTGTAATTAATATTTTAGAAAAACAGTTATCGGTCCCATCCATAATTACATTTTCATAATCATTTATGTATAAAAGCCAATATGTTGTTGTTCCGTCTATTAGAAATAAATTATTAAAACTGTTATAGTTACCAACAGTATCAAGATTCAATTCATAAGCATATTTATCAAAACTTGATAATGAACTTGTATAAGGTGATATTGAATTTTCTTCGCCAACTCTTTTAAAACCTAGTAATGATCCGAGTGTATCTTTTTTATTTAGTAAAAATCTGAATTTAGTTGGTGTTTCTATTACTATACTTAATCCACCATTTCCTGGTTGATCAGGTGGACTACTATTTTCATTAAAAGGAGGTAATATAATACTATATGTTTGTCTTAATTTATCAACTTCATAAATTGTATGAAATCCATTTATTTGTTTTTTTGGTATAACACCGATAATATTTGAATTTTTAATTTCAATTACATCTCTTACTTCGACAAAATTATTTGGATGTTTAATTGTTAATCGATGATATACCTTATTATCTAAAATTATAGTATCGTTTGTAATTGAATTTGGTAATCTATTAATTGATGTAGCTTTAAAAGTAATTTCACTTGTAAATATATTTCCTTCTATTTCAAATTTATTATAAATAATTTCTTCTTCAGTAGAATTAATTCTTTCTATTAGATTAATTTCTGTTGATAATTTTGATATTAAATTAGATGCATTATAAGTTCCTGAAGGTACAGAAATAATATAAACTGTATCTCCATCATCAAAATTCTGCCAATATAGTTTATTATTAATACCAGCTGTAACGGTATATTCAATAAATGGTATTTCAGAACTAACAATTTCTATTCTTGAAACATTTGTAAATGTTTTTTTTAATTCTATAGTAAATTCACTTGCATTAGGAAAACCAGCCATTGTTTTCAATATTTTAGATATTGTTATTTTATTACCTCCAAAATTTCCATTTGAATAAGCCATAGATTTACATTTTATATAAATATAATCATTTTCAACACTTTCAATTTCTTGATTTCCTTGTTGTCTTTGGTAAACTATTGGATAATCTGCATTTATATAATAAAGAGGTATTCCTTCTAGATTCATAAATGATATTTTGTATACATATGGAATACTATATATTGAATTTCCAATAATATGTTGTGTTGTTACATTATCATTCATATCTAGATCTGTTATATTAAAAGGAAATTCAATTTTCACAAATAAGAAATTCTTAAATATATCTTCGTTATTACCTATTTCATCAAAATTATCAATAATTAGTTTAATTTGAACTTCATTAATAAGACCTGTTTCATACAAGTCATAAAATGTATAAATTTTTAGTAGTCCTAAAGTCATATTAATAGGTATATTCGCGTAAAATCTTGTTTTTTTTTCAAAAGTACTATTTATTTTTGATAATATTTCAGATTCAATATTCAATTGGTTAACATAATTTTTATAATTGATATCAATGTTATGATTTTTAAACTTAATTAGCATATACGATAAACCATTAATAAAATAAATTGAATTTGATAAAGTATTATTAGTTCCTTCAACATTATTAATTGTTATTGTATCACCCGTTTTTAACTCATGATTTGGGAAGTAAATTTTTAATTGATTTGATCCTTTTTTTAAAGTAATAGGATTTTTATTTAGATATTTTCTGTTTATTTCTGTAATATTTTTAGGAATTCTATTCCTATGAACTGAATCAACATTAATTAATGATGATTTAACAGTATCTGTTCTTAGAACATTGTTCATCTCTTCTATATTCTTATAAAAATCTGACATTACTTTTTTTGTTTTATTTATTTCATTAATTTCTATATTTTTATAATCCATACAATAATAAATATTATTGTATCAATTCTTTAAATTTAATCTACAAACACATAAAATGTAAATGATAATAGAAAAATCACCAATGATAACCCACATAATGCTGTTTCTTTTTTACTAATAATCCAATCTTTGAAATTATCATGAGTTTTTAGATTAAATATTTTTTCTTTTAATGATTCACTTGTTAGAGAAAATTTAATAAATTGTCCATATTCAACCATATATCTTTCTTTTGTAAGTTCTCCTTTTGTAAAAAATGGTTTAGTAATATCATTAATCTTTTCTCTAAAATATAGTGATTTAAAATGATTATTTAAAACTACATTAATTGAATTAATATCAATAATTTCTAAATTTTCAGATAAAATTTTAGACATTTTAGAAGTATTTTTTATTAAAATTCTAACTATATCTTTTATATTAGAATTTGAAATATGTTTATAATTATCTTTTCCAATTTTAATAGTTTTAAATTTTTTAGAGAAAAATGTTTCGGATATTTTTATTGATAAATTATGAAAAAATAAATCGAATGTTTCACTATCTTTATCTTGCATATATAGAAACTTATAAAATATTTTTATCTAGTTTTGTATAGCAATAATATTCGATTAAAGACTTTAACTTTTTTTATAAGTTTGTATATATGTATTTAAAAGTTAAAGAAGTAAATTCTTTTATTAATATAAAAACTATAAATGAACCAATTGTAGTTCGTCATGGATGTAGTGATATGTCTGCTATAAAGAAATGGAATAAAAAATATTTATTAGATAAACTAGCAAATCATGAATTTGAACTAGAATGTTATAAGAAGAAAATAGACATGGAAATAATGAAAGCTAAAAAAGTTCCTATGAAATTTAAACAATTTATAGATATTTGTGATAGAAATAAATTCGGACCTTTTTATTATTTAGCTGAAGAAGATTTAGAAGATATTAAATTTGATATTGATGAAGATATTTATTTCGATGTATTAGGTCAGGTTGATTCTATATTCAATAATCTTGAATCAAATAAATTATTTATTGGTACTAATTGTAAATCAGGATGTCATATTCATGTTTCAAGTGATTTTATATTAAATCAACTAGTAGGTAATAAAATAGTATATTTGTTTGATTATGGAGAAAATTATGTATCTTCAAGAAGATTTTTTAGTAGGTCATTTAATTTTTCTAAAGAAAATTTCTTTAGAATGTCTCACAAGGGTAAAAAAATTTACAAGGTTTTATTAAGACCTGGTGATAGTTTATGTATTCCTCCTTGGTGGTGGCATGCAGTAGAAGGTAGTGGGTTTAGTTGTAGTATTACAAAAGTTTTTAAAAGAGAAGATAATAAATATTTTTATAAGCATCCTTATTTAATAGCTATGTTAGTTAGACAAATAATTGCCTTGTATGTTTTAGAATTTTTTATATGGTTTTTAGAAAAAGTATTAAAATTTGATATCTAAATTTAATTATATGAGCATTAAAATTTTAGATAATCCTTCTGAAGATAATATTATAGAAAATATAAAATATGGATTACCATTTAAAATAAGAGGTAGAATGAATAATTGGCCATTAATGAAAAAATGGAATATTAATTTTTTCAGAAAAAATTATGGTAATGATGAAATTTCTGTAAAAAATCTGAATATTGATTCTTTTTTTAATTATAAAACTTGTACTTTTAATAAATATTTAGATTACATTGAAGATAAAGATGATAAATCATTATATTATGCATCTGATGTTATTATAAAAAGACTTTCATCAGAATTGTTAGATGATTATGATATGGATTTTATTAAAAACATAGATATTTTCAGAAATTATTTTAATTTTCAAGAATTTAGATGGGTCTTTGTTGGTAAGAAAGGAACCTTCACAGGACTACATAGTGATATTTATAATACTGCTGCATGGTTAGGTTTAATAAGTGGTAAGAAAAGATTTTATATTTATAATGAAGAAGATTCAGATAGAATTAGAGAATTTGGAAATTTAGAAAGAACAAATATTTTAAAATTGGATAAATTACTAGAAACATTTTTTGATAGTTTAAATCCAATCATAGTAGATGTTAATCCTGGTGAAATTATTTATACACCCAGTAGATTATTTCATTTTGTAATTAATTTAGAAACATCTATAGCATTAACTGAAAATTTTACTTATAATGAAATTGAAAAAGATGTTAGATTAGGAATTTATGAAGATGGTGAATTTTCAACTTATTTAGAGTTTATTTTTATAACAAATACAATCTTTTGTTTAATAGCATTAATTACTGTTATTTCATTATTAATTTTATTTTTTAGGTATTATTTAGTAAAACTACCTAATTTGAAAATCATAAAGCAAACGGTTTTATAATAGTTAACTTTTATTAGTTAAAATGTCTTAAAAAATAAATATTTACTAAATACTTATATTTCAACAACATTAGATTGAATAGGCGATTTAATAATAACATCGGATATCTCAAGTTTGTTATTTGTATCAGATGAATTTTTATTATCACAACAGTCGCATAACTCAGAACATTCACCCCATATTAAAAAACATGTACAACATAATATGATTATTATAATAATTACAAAAATACTTATCATTTATATATATTCACTATACTTTTATATAATAATAGTACCTGTGTGAAAATTTATACAAGTCAACTAGAAAGATTTTCTTCACATAATCGAATGAAGTTATCAACTTTTATAAAATTATAGAATTATAGAGATAAAGAGATAAATATTTAAAGTATAAAAAAATATTTTGATTTTAAAAGATATGATGATATCAAATTAAAAGGAGAGGATCTTTGTGATCAATATATTGCATAGCAATTGTATGTTCTTTGTAATTTAAAGAGTAATTTACTGAATATTTTTAATGGAAAAGAAAAGATATATAGGAAAACAGATTGATTCAAATTTATTACCTAAAGATGAAAATGGTAATACATGTTGTAGATTTTGTGGTAAAGGGGTGTTACCTCCTAGAAGAACAATGTGTAGTGCTGAATGTGCTCATGAAATATCAATAAGAAATAATACTAGATATATGAGAGAACATGTTTATAAAAGAGACAAGGGAGTTTGTGCTATATGTAATTTAGATACTAGACAAGTTGCAAAAGAGGCAAACCAATTACCTGATGATCAAAGGAAAATATTTTTAGAAGGATATAATATTGGTGAAAAAAGAAAGATATGGAAAGTTAAAAATGGTGGTGGTTTATGGGATGCAGATCATATTCTTCCTGTAAAAGATGGTGGTGGTCAATGTGGATTAGAAAATATTAGAACACTTTGTATATCCTGTCATAAAACAATTACAAAAAGTTCTTACACTAAGAAGCCTTTGATTTAATATCTATATTTAAGAATATAGGAGCATGATCACTTCCAGTAATATCAGTAAGAATCTCAGACTTCTTGATTAATTTTTTAATTCTATCTGAAACTAAAAAGTAATCAATCCTCCATCCTTTGTTATTCGTCCTTGCACTAAAAAGATAAGTCCAATATGAGTATAAAACTTTTTCAGGATGAAGATGTCTAAAAGAGTCTACTAATTTCGCATCAGTTAGCAATTTAGTAAAACTATCTCTTTCTTCTACAGTAAATCCAGAGCTTTTTAAATTTGATTTTGGATTATGAATATCAATTTCATGATGAGCAACATTAAGATCACCGTTTACAATAACAGGTTTATTTTTTTCTAATTTTTTAATAAATTTTCTAAAAAGAATATCCCATTTTCCAACTCTAAAATCAATTCTTTTTAATCCTTCACCAGAATTAGCCGTATACACTGTAGTTACATAATAATTATCAAATTCTAATGTAATAACTCTTCCTTCATCGTCGAATGATTCATCTCCTGTTTCTAATCCATATATTACATTTTTTGGTTTTTTCTTTGAAAATATAGCAGTACCACTATATCCTCCTTTACTTAAACAAGGACTCCAATATTGATATTTAAAATCGTTAAAATGTTCTTTGAAATATTGTTCAGTATCAATAATTGGACATGATAATTTGGTTTCTTGAAAACAAAGAATATGAGGTTTCTTATCTTCAATCATACCTCTCATTATTTCCATTTTTTCTTTTTTTTTAATAAAAGTTCTTATACCATTAACGTTCCATGATATTAATTTTAAAGGCATTATATATTAAATTTAAAATATTTCTATAAGATGAAATTTCAAAATTTTTTAAAATTTTGCGATAAATCAATTTATTTATTTCTGATTATTGAATAATAATGGAAATAAAAATTATACCTTTTAAAAAGAATTTAAAATATATAAAATTCTTAGAAGACAACTTTGAAGAGAAAAAAGATTATTCTTTGTTGGAAAATAAGACTATAGTTGTAAATATTCTAGATTTAAAAAAAAATATATTAGGAACAATATGTTTACTTGATAATAAACATCTTATGAAGTTTTTAGAAGATACAAACCCTGATGCTACTAATAATTATGTATTAAGAGCTGCAAAAGGAATACATATTTATAATTTTGCTGTAAATAAAAAAAATAGAAAAAATAAAATTGGAAATAAAATTATAAATATCTGTTTATATATTGTTAAAAATTTAGGTTATGAGTATTGTCATTGTCATGTTGATAATAATAGTATATCACAAAAAATGTTTTATAAATTTGGTTTTGTTAAAGAACATTCTATATATTCTTTAGATAATTCTAAAGAAGCATCGACTAAAAATATAGAACCTAAAAAACGAAAACTTGATAATATGACATATTGGGTTTAATTTACTTAAAAAAATATCAGAATTACTGATATTATGAGTGTAATTTTATTTCAAAATAATAATGTTATTGGGCAATATGAAAGTTACGAGCTTTGTTCTGATTTTGTTAAATCTGTTGAATCTTTAGGGGTTGCAAGCAATTTTAAAATAGTAAAATATAAGAAAAATTCATGTATTAAAGAATGGGTTAGAGATTTTAATAATAATCAAGATGAAGTAATAAATCAAACTTTTATTTCTAATGACTTTAATAGATATTCTGATAACAAAAAAGATCAGAAAACAGACACAAAAGAAATTAAAAAGAAAAAGAAACTTCAAGCAAAAGAATCTCAAAAAGAACAATATAATATTAATTTATTAAAATCTCAAAGAGAGAAGATTATTGAAAGTAAAAACAAATACGAAGTAGATATGAAATTATATAATCAATTTAAAGAAAATAAAGTAAAAGATGAAAATTTTGTAGTTCCAGATATTTTTGAAGTTAAATATAAAATATTTGAAAAACTAGATAATAACGATGAATTAAGTTGGGATAATTTTGCATCAGAATTTAAGGAGACAGATTTTAATGGAAGATTTTCAAACATCTTTGAAATTAGCAATGAATTTGATCAAAAGTTTTGTAAAACTTTAAATATTGAATCTAGTGAATCATCTGAATCTGACAGTGATTCCGATTCAGATGTGGAAGAAACTTCTGAATATTCTAATGAAAGTGGTACTGACGATGGAATAGTAGAAGTATTTTCTTCTGAAGGAACAAATTAAAAATATATATATAATAAAACTTAAAATCTAGTTTGATTATATGTATAATAAAAAACAATTAGATGATATAACTAATAATTTAAAGAATGTTGTAAATGAATCAATGAAAATCTATCTAAAAAATTTCAAAGAACCAAGTTTAGATGAATATGAACAAGTAAAAAAAGACATTCTTGAATTTATTAAAACTAATAAATTAGTTGTATATGGAGGATTTGCTCAAAATAAATTAATAGGAATGAAAAATAAAGAAGATCAATTCTATGATGAATTTTCAATGGCTGATGTAGAAGTCTATAGTTCTAATCCTATATCTGATTCAATGAAATTAGGAAACTTATTATTTGAAAAAAAATATAAACATGTTCAGGTGAAAGAAGGTGTTCATAATGAAACTTATAAAGTATTTTGTAATTTTGAAAATTATGCTGATATTAGTTATATTGATGAAAAAATATTAAATAATATGCCTATTATTGAAATAGAAGGTATTAAGATAACTCATCCTCATTTTATGTTAGTTGATGCATATAGAGTTTACACTGATTTATTAACATCTAATTTTAGGCTTGAAAAAACTTTAACTAGATTTAATGTTTTAGCAAAACATTATCCATTTGATTTACAAAAAAAATATAATGTCAAGCTTCCTGTTATTTCTGAAGATATATCAAGTTTTATAAAAAAGAATATTATTCATAATTCAGATTTTGTTGTTATAGGTCAACATGCATTTAATTATTTAGCTAAGAAATTGGTAGTTGTTGAAGAAAAAAATAAAATTATATTACCAGATAGTTATTTTGAATTGATGTGTAAAAATTTAAGAGAAGATTCTAAGAAAGTTATTTCTTTATTAAAAAATAAATTTAAAAATGTTAAGTATAAAAGATATAATAAATTTTTCCAATTTTTTGACGAATTAATAGAAGTATATATTAATAATAAATTAGTATTGAAATTATATGGTAACAATGATAGGTGTATTGTTTACAAATATTCTGAAAAGAAATTAACTAAATACGCAACATTTCAGTTATTGATATTATATTTATTAGCTAATTATATGAGATCATATGTAAACAAAGATAAAATAGGTGAAGAAAATTCTATGTCGATGATTACAGAAATTTATAAAATTAGAAACAGATTTTTCGAAAATAATTCTCTAACAATTTTTGATGATTCTCCATTTCAAGAGTTCACTACAGATTGTATTGGTGTACCACTTGATCAAATGAGAGAATCATTTGAACAAGGTGCAAAGAAAAAAGAACAAGGCAAAAGAATGAAATTTATGTATAATCCTACAGGTAAAGATTTACCAGTACCTACATATATATTTAAAAATCATTCTGGTGATGAAATAAAATCAAGCTAAAATATCTTCTCTTTGATTATCACTATTAGTCGTTTGATCTAAATTAATGTAATAATTTTTCCTTACTATGCTTCTACAATATGGACAAGTATTTTTGTCTTTTTTAATGTTCCATTCTTTAATACATTCATAATGAAATTGGTGTTTACACTGTAATGACCAATCGCATGAATTTTCCCAACATATTATACACTTACTTTCTTTATTTTCAGCAAGTGGTGTTCCTTCTATAATTATAAACTGTTTTTTTTCTTTTTCTGGTGGTACCATTGCTAATATTGGATAAAATGTAGAAAAAAGAATTATAAAATTAATAAAATCACTAAAATTTTCATTCTCTACCAATAAATTCAAATTATTGTATTGATCATTATTATTCAAAATTGGTAACATAAATTTTGAATTTTCGTAAAAATCTGCTAAAGTTTTCTCATCGTAATACATTCCTATACTTAATAAATATGAATTTGTTAAAAATATCAAAATATATATTATTAAATTTGTAGTTTTATCAATCATTGTAATAGTATGTGTTCTTAATTTATGAAAATGATCTCTAGTTAAATAATTTATGTTATTACTCTCTTGTTGATATACATATTCAGGAAAAAATACACCTAATGATATATAATATAAATCATTCAAAAATTTACAAACAGTAATACAAAAATTTTGAAGTAATATCAGAGCAAAATATTCTCTAAATAAATAAGTAAAATTTATTAATAAATTAAAAAATCGGAATGCAAGTACAATAGACTGAATAATTACCATATTTTTTACTTTAGTTATATAATCCATTATATTATTATAGAAAAGTTTAACACTCTGAACCAATTTAAAAATATATATGATTCAAAATTTTATAGTTACAATTTTACTATCGGATATATTTTTCCTGCAAAAATATTTTTACAAAATAGTCTACTGTCTATGTTTTTATTTAAAGACAATATGATATTTTAATATATTATAATGTATAATATTATTCCTATTTTTTTGTTTTTATTTATTGTTCCGTTTAACGTTTACGGAATAGGGTGTTGGTGTCAGAAAGGGCCCTCTACTTATCAAGATTTAGTTGATCACGGATATTCTTCGGCATATACTAATTGTTATTTGTCTGGTAACAACCCTTCATCTGATACTTGTTATGATGCTACTTGTCCTGGAGGCGATTGGGTACAAGGTAATGCATACTTAATTGGAGAAATATCAGTATCTGCTACTGATGGTGCCGATTGTATATCACAATGTTCGGCACTATGGGGTTATAATATTGCGAATATGAATTCTAATTGTGGCGATGGCGATGACGATTACTATGACGATAATACTGGTTCTTTGGATTACAATGACGATTATTCAACTCCCAATTGTAATGTATACACATGTCCTCAAGTGTGGGATGGACAATGTGGAGCATTTAACAAACCTACTGATAAATGGTGTGATTATGATGGACCAGGATCAACTGCGAATGTGTGTTGTGCCGAGGATTTTTCGGAATGCTGTGAAAGCGATGAAGGAGTAATTGGCGGCACTTGCGCTGGTGCTGTTGTATTTTTAATTTTTTGCATTTGGTATTGTAGACGACGACGTGATAATACTAACGATACACCTCCCAATTGTGCCTATAAATTTTTCTGCCCTCCTTGTGCGGTATTCGGTTATCAAGGGTGTGAAAGTAAGACCGACGGGTGTATGACTTGTTGTTTTTG
>Ga0066610_10000475_pt1 | contig 28020 bp, 27 predicted proteins | sample SaaInlV_DNA_165m_FD_60375 | JGI IMG/M metagenome (GOLD analysis project Ga0066610, IMG submission 60375) | Marine microbial communities from expanding oxygen minimum zones in the Saanich Inlet - SI075_LV_DNA_165m | ecosystem: Environmental > Aquatic > Marine > Unclassified | place: British... | reverse complement strand
CACCGCCGCCACCGCCGCCACCGCCGCCACCGCCGCCGCCACCACCAGCAGGACCACCTTCACTAGCTCCAATGCTTCCGCCCATTTCTGCTGCACCTTTGCCATAGTCACCAACAGCTTTAGTTGCAGCTCCACCAGCTTTTTGCATTTCGCCCTTACCTTTTTCAAAGGTACCCTTGGCTGCCTCAACAGCACTCATATCTGTTTGTTCCCCAGAGCCACCAATCCATCGTAGAACTTTATCTGGAAGAATATGGATAAGGGAAAAGCATTTATTTAATACCGCAAGAACTAAGCCCATATAAAGCATCAGAGGTAATAAAATTGAAGCAAAAAGAGCAGGGGCTATTTGCCAAATGCTATCTATAGTTGCTGCTAATCCATAGTTTATATAACCAACGAATACATTGAATAGCCTGCCACCAAGAATAAATCCAAAGATCATTAACGTTGGCCGTAAGAATAATCCAGCTAAGATCATTAACCCCGATTTTGCTGGTCCTAATTCATCCTGAGCTGGAGAAATTAATCCTAATGCCATTACCGGGGCAGAGACTATAGCTTCTATTACCAGAAGCAGCCATCCTAGAAATGCTACTGAAAACATCATATAGGGCACCATTGGTATCCAGACTCCAAAGGTCGCACCAATTCCCCAGAGGAATACGAAAAATCCCATCATCGGCATAAATAGAGTTGTTATTATAGATATACCGGTAGCAAAACCTGGGTTAGAGCAAGCACAAATGGCTAAAACTGTAGATAAAACAATTAAAAGAAATGCTAAAACAATCCAGGTTATTTCAGCTACAAGAAGTAGTTCTTGACCAAATCTCGCCATAGAGACAAGAGGATCAGATCCTCCCGTTATCATATTAGCCCAGTTATTAGCCATATCTCCAGCCATTTTTCGGGTAATACCATCGATTGGTCCCATGTTGGAGCCACCGCCATTTTGAGAGCGAAATCCACCATTATTATCAAATGTGTATGTATCATCACGTAGGTAGGTTTTAACTTGATCATAGTATTCTTCATACATATATCTGGGTCCATTGGTAACAGCATGCTTTTTTCTGCCAAGTAACATATTTATCTCTGGGTTGTGTATTATTGTTGAATCAATAGATGCTACTCCATCCATAACGCTTGGTGTTGCTTGTCCTCGGGCCAAAAAGAAGTAAAACTGTCCAGCTGAGCTCCATCCCACAGATTTACCTAACTTTGTTAACCCAGAGTTTTCAGTGCCAGCAACCTTGACAAGTGAGCTGATAGTTGAGATATATGCTGCCCTACCAGCATAAATATAGCCCTTAACCTCTGCTGGGCCTACAAATACTCCATTAGGAAAATAGATTGGATCCTTCGAACTAGGGTATGATCTTGGCATTAGGTAACCACTAGCGATACCTTCAAAAATAGGAGATACAGCAGCAACCCCATTTTTTATGGCAGCGAATTTAGTTTCTAAATTAGTTATAGCTAGTGATTTGGCCTGAGCATTTGTTAATGCTGGACCAGATGCATGCTTTGCTAAAGTACTAACAGAAATTGGCCGTTTACCACACATAGATTGCCATTTAGCATCAGTATCATGTTGCACTCCGATATAAACATTTCCAGTGGCCTCAACAAGATCACTATTGGAACTAGTTGCATCAATGTCATCAAGATAAAATTGTATCAGATTGCCTTTAGTTCTAAGAAGGTTGACCTTTTGTATCATACTGCTGTCTGTTGGCTCCACAAAAGGTAACTGTCCAGTTGCTAATGCATGAGCACCATACATGCAAACAATACTTGGCCAATATCCTTTGTCTATTGGATTTTTAACGCCATCATATGTCTTGCCTCCGGGGAATAAATTTTGAAGAGCTTGACTTGAGCCTGGAACTGTGCTCACTTTACCATCTGCAGCACCAGTCATTTTTGCTATTTTTACAGCTGAGCGTCCAGCAGCATTTTGTTCTAAAACAACATTCCAGATAGTATTGGCAGCGCCAATGCTTTGGAGAATAATCCACATAACCAGGCTTTGGATCATGGAGTAGCCAGATGAAGGACTTGGTACTAGTAAAATCATACCAGTCACTGAACGAAATGGGGTCCAAATGCCTGAAAACTTTTTCCCCATAGCTGAGCCTTCTTGGGCTGTATTTACAGTAGACAAGATAGTTATATAACCAAGAATCAGGATCCCAACAGTAGAAACAATGAGATTAAATTTTTCGAACATAGCACTAAGTGCTGGTGCTGTGCCTGCACCTAAGGAAACATTACCAACTTGACCACCAAATAATTGTGCTAAGTATCTTAAAGATTGATCACTTGGGACAACTTCAAATACCCCTGCAACAGCTGGGGAGGCAATTAAGTACAATATGATAAAGATGCCTATACGCATGGGTATTCCTATATAATTATGAGTTTAGCCAATCTCGAAATGAGCAACCTAATTTTCTTGAACGGAGTTGAAATCTCCAAAAGTGATATCTAAATGCAAATACCAAGGAATAAAGTGATAAACTAAATACCATTATGGTAGAAAGTAAACTTTTATAAATGAAGATTTGGTAAAAAGCATAAGCTAATAATATTGTTGCCATTGTTACAAATAAATATACTAGTTTAGAGTAGTATCTATCGGTACTCTGAAGTTGTTCATCACTAATGTTTAGTCGTCTCATTGCTTCTTCAAATTCTTCTGTTCGATTAGCTTGTTCGACAGAGAATAATTCTTTAGCGCGAGTTGTTATATATTTAGTATTTCTTTTATGATCCGAGAAACCAAACCATTGATCGGCTCTTATATTGACAAATACGCCTAATATTTTCCCCGTACTTTTTAATACGCCCATAAACCCCTCTAGGAACAACCATTGACTTAGTACTAATATAATATGAGAATTGGGCTATTAGCAAAATTATAATCATAGGTATTGTTGACACCAACTATACTTATTTAAATAACTACCGGTGTGTACACCAGGTTTTACACTAGTAATAGGTGATAGGTATGCCAGATCTTCATTTAGACGCAATTAATGCTTTCTGGGATAGCTATGATCGAAGAACATTATATCGAGTTATCGTATCCTTAGAGCGTGCCGAGACATGGGCATTAGATCGTGAAAAAGACGTTGAGCCTGCTGTGATTAATCTTGGTAAGGCAATAGATTCTGCATCTGGATTTGATATTACTGATGAAGCATTGATTATTAGGTTGCTTGCAAACACTCACTCAGGACGAGCGATGCGTATTTTACAAGCCCTTGATATGGCAAGGCCTGGAACTGCATCACAACTATTGATGTACGCTGAAGATGCTAGTGAAGGCAAGGGAGGTAAGCCAATAGACTTGTATGCAAAATTATTTATAAGTCGTAATCTGGTATTTGAAAGATTACAGTTATTGTCTAGGGTATTTTCACCGCAACGTATTACTTTGTTGGTTAAGTCGCTTGAAAAGTTATATGAAAAAGAAAGTTCGTGAAATGCTAAAGGTATATCTTGAGAAGATTAAGTACTATAATGTGACAGATGTGACAGATGTGACAGATGTGAGAGTAAGTGCCTTATGAAATATTTTGCAGTTTTACTTATAATAGTTCCATTAATGGCCGAGGCTGTACCTTTTGGCAATAACAGAATAAAGGCGATTCAGACAATACCTCTGCGTGAAAAAACATATGGTTTAGAGAAAGATTCAGAAGGAAATTATATAAAACCAGAGCCTTATGTAATGCAAGAAAAAAAGGAAATACCCAAGAGAAAGGCTTATAAGTCTGAAACTACATATAATCCAAGCTCAACTAAAGATAGTGATTGGGATTATTATAATGATTTCTATTCGACAGATTTTCCTGATGAAGGCGGGAATAATAGTGGGACTAAAGACTCAGGCAGTAATGTTTGGGGATATTAATTAATATTTTACGGAGATACAAGGATGTTAAATACACTGGCCCGTACCTGGGTAGTAACTTTATTCTTAATACTTTTCAGCGCTAAAGTTTTTGCAACTGATCCAACCACTACCGTTAACCATCAATGGAATGCAGATCTTAGTCCCGTTACTGATGCCTTAACAGATAGGAATGGTGTTCTACCTACGAGTATGAGAAACGTTGAGACGTCGGTAAGTAATTTAGCCACAGATATTCAATCTGTTGATACCTCAGTAAATGCGCTAAACGAAGGAATGGATCGAATATTCCTCTTAGTTCAGTGTACAGTGCAAATGTTTAAGGATGAAATATGGGGGCTGAATTTAACGCAATTGATGGTACAGGATAGATTGTTAATTGAGGCTGGAAAACAAGTAGAAAAAATCACTAAAGATCAATCAAACACATTTTTTGATCAAATTTATACCGCGGATGCCCTATTGCAAGGCATAACACCGCTAACTTTTTTGCAAACAGGAGTCGCTGCGTCAGCTACGATTGCATCTTATGTTGACTCAGTTCAGTCTGTTAAGTTCAGTGATGTAGCTAAGTTGAAAAGTGAAATTGATGATGCAAATTCAGACGGAGAAGATGACGCTGCAGCGGGCAAAAAGCAGATGCTTGATTCAATAATGGCTGCCAGTTATTTAACCAGTAGCATGTTTGCTGATTTTTACGGAAAATTTGCAGAAGTTGAACTGGGAGAAGATGATTCGATTAACCAGTCTGCTGACCAACAGTTTCAAGCAATAATAGATACTTATTTTACTCCACCAGAGGGCTGTGCTGGCTCAGCACCACAACTTGATTGCCTTAACAATCCTAATGCCCAAGGTTTATTAGGGCAGGGGGCAAATACTCCTACTGTTGGCACTCCAGACCCAGTTCCTCCTTTAGAGGTGAAAGATTTGGATGGCTGCATGTTGAATGATTATCTTTTGAGTAGTCGCATAGAAAAAATTAAAGATAGTAGTAATAAAGACGTTAATGAGCCAATGAGCGCATACCTTCTTGAAAAGAAGAGAATGGAAATGTTGGTAGATTCTAGTCTAATAACTGAAGATTCAGGTATACATGCTATGATGCGTAGGACAAATGCTTTGTTAGGACAACTAGTTTCTAAAATTCAAAAAACTGAAGAGTCTGCCCAAAAATCAATAGTACTGATGGGAATGATGTTCAATGCACAAAATGCATCTACGTTGGAATATCTTAAGAGCTCTCTGAAGTCAGGAGCAGTAATGGCGGAGGTAACATCACCTAATGGGGCACCACAAGAACGACCAGAAAGTGATTCAGATGAAGATACAGAAACAGAAGATACAGGTGGTACTGTCGATCCAAATGATATACCGCTAGATTAAATGATATAGCGTAACCTCTTTGTTGAGGTTACGCTTCCATGTGGTTGATATATGTATATTTTCACTTATCCAATATACTGGTTTTATAACCCAATATACTCAAAAATTACAGTTGCGATAGTTTTTGCATTTTTGTTTTATAGCTTTTTTAATATAGAGACTATTCTTCCATTATCTTTTATAACACTAATTGTAATTCTACTACTATCTGTTTTTTCTTGTTCGATAAAAGATAGCTCTCAAAAGGATAGTTTATTTGAGCCTGATAAATTAAGAGGTATTGGGAAAATTATTATATGGCAGATCATAATATCTGTAATTACTTTTTTTATATTAAACATAATAATAAAAATGCAAACTTTGTATTTAAGTACTAATTTTCAAATAGACATTAGTGCTTACGCAGATAAAAGAATTATAGTTTATGCCGTTATATATCCGTGGATACTGTGTGTTTTTTTTGCAGCAAATATACTATTTATCTTGAAAGTAAAGCGGGAACCATTTTTGGTGAAGATCATTTTTGATACTCCTAAACGTCACCCAGCGCTATTTTTACATAATGCTTTTTGTGGTATGACATATTTATATTCATCGAACAGCCTAATATTTATTATAGGGATATTTACTATCATCCTATCTGAGTTGTGCTTGGAGAACATTGGTTTGTCTCTATTTAGATCGCCAATAATTTCAACTATGGTGGTCGTGTTAGTAATAGGTGCAAATATTATTGTAAATATTGTCAGAGCGAAAATATTTATGCTTCGACGGCAGAAGTTTGTCACACAAATATTACTAATGATGTTAATTAATATATTGTTAATAGTTACGTTATTTTATATTAGTGCGCGTATAGGGATATATGAAATCTATGCAGGACTAAAATATGAATCTAAATTTGCAGAGATTCTAATTCATAATAGAAGCGCCTGTACAATAGCATTACTTTTGGTTGTTAGTCAGTGGTTCGTGCAAGGATTTTCTAGTTATATTGTTAAAATGATAAAAGGGGTAAGTATAGCTAAAATGTACAGTGTAACCTTGGTTTTCCCTGTGTCGTTAAGTATTATTCTATATTATATTGATTTATCTTCGCTTATCTCGGTAACGCAGCAACAGTTGGATAATAAAGTAATATTATCGGTTACAGTGGTATCCTCATTGCTTGTCTATTTATACCAATACAAAGGGGTTCGCGATACACTTTCCTTCTATGCTTACGGATTAACTGATAAAATAACTCAGCGCAAGAATTTACTTGATTACTATAAATTTTTATTTCCTCTTACCAGTGCTTTCCTCGGGGTGATCATTCTTAATGGGTGGTATGGGATACTATTTTCCTGGGGAGCTACTTATATTAGTGCTTTGTTTGCATATTGGTTTTATATCGCTTATGGTGCAGTTAATTTATATGCATGGAAAAAAAATAACTTTAATGAGACAGGCACCACTAGATTAAATACTAAATAATATGGTTTAATATATAATAATATTAATTTTGTCACTTGATAATATAATAAGCACTTATAAGTCATATTCCTGTTAGTTTAACAGTAACTTCAGGAAATACCCTTTATAAAAATTAATAATTAACAGCTTCATAAAAAATAATATTTATAAAAATTAATAATGAATAACTCTATAAGGATGAACTGAAGAATGGCATTTGAAAAATTTAAAATTTTACATATTAATTTGAACGGTACTGCTACAGGTAGTTTACTAGAGGATCTAAAAGGATGTTTAGAACATCCGTTTATAGCAGAGACTTGTTCTAGACAAATATATATGTTTGAGAAGGCTGCGAAAGGTCTACCAAAATTAATAGAAAATAATATGTCATCTTTTCATAAATGTGAGGTTATTTCAGGAGAAAGTGCATATTTATTTGCACTTATGTGGTTAGCTGGGTACAAAAGCAAGAAATATAATCATAATGATCGTTTTGTTCTTGGTAAAGCAAGAAAAGCTTATAAGGATATTGAAGACAGTGACATTCCTGTATACGATCAGCATAGATATAATATGAATTCGTTATTTAGAGATGCAAGTGAATTAAGGAGGAGGATCCAAGATAATGAGTTTAGAACACCTCACAATGACCTTGTCATTGGGAGTAGAGAGTTGTTTGAAAAGGTATGTCAAGGGATAACTCGTGCCAGGATCAGTGGGGAAACAGTAATTAATTATGATTTAATAGTTAGCTTGTCAGGAGGAGTTGAGATTACTGATAAGGAGTATGAAGCAACAGTTTTATTAAGAAGATTTGAAAGAATGGGAAAAAAAATATCAACATTACAAAAAATTTCAGCAACTGATGAAGGACTTGATTTTGCTCGACTAGGCACTTTTAATAAAGCATATGAGTTATGTGTAGAGCGCCATATGCTAAAAGAAAAAGTTGATGATACTGCAGAGCATATCAGACCAAAAATCTCTCCTTAAGAGTGACTGCTAATTGCTATATTATCATTTTGAATTACTTGAAAATCTGGTAGATATCAGAATTTTTTATTTTTGTGGATAAGTGAAGACTTGCTTACCTTCTGTTTGCGTTCTTCATTGGTGTCTATAGCTTGACGTACAATATCACCACCATAGAGCTCATTCTTTTTTTCAGCAACAACAGCAGCTATTTTTTTCCGGAATAAATCTTTGTGCTGAGCCCAATTACTTTGCTTCGTGGTTGTTAATGATGGTTGTTTAGATTTAAAAGATTTTTGCAAATCAAAAATCATTTGCTCAACAGCTTTTATTTCTAGTCCAAGCTTTTCTGCAATTATTTCACTTCTATTGGTGCAACCAAGTAAGTACCAGCATTGCATCCATAAATGAATAGGTGGTACACCTTTTGCAATTTCTGTTTCACTATCATCATTGAAGCGATTTTCACACTCAAGACATTTGTATTTATAATTATAAGCAGACTCTTGTTGTTCAATAGGTAATTGAATAATACTTTTTGCTTTACAAGAAGGGCAAAAAACAGATTCAGTCCAACGATTTATTCGTAAAGCTTGATGAGATTCACTTTCGCCAAGATTTTTTTTCAGTGCATTAGCTCTTGAGTCAAGACTATCTTCTTTGGGTTTGTTGATGATATGTTGCAGGGTTAACATGCTATTTTGTAGTTTTTCATGCTCGGTATCAGGTTTCTTGTTTTGAAGAGTATTTAAAAGGTCTGCAGATTTTTGTAGATCGTGTTGTAAATATGATGAATATGAATATGGATTAGCAACCTTTGAGTTCTTTAGCTTTCTAGCATGAGATTTTTTTCTATCTTTGCTTTGTGTGATGCTTCGATAAAACTTCATTAGATCATCCCGTCACGATTTTTGGAATTTTACTCCTTTTTTGCTAGTAAAGCACTTATCTTTTGAACTGACAAATTATTAGATTAATAGGTGGCACCTAGGTGTAAATACTAGGTGCCTATATGGTCAGGAGGGGGCTGTTTGGCTTTGAACATGATCTTCTTGTGTAGTTCTTACTACAGTACCTTGAATCTTGCTCAAGGATGCTAGTTGTTCCATAGTAAGTAAATCGTCGTCACTTAGTTCCTTGAATATTGACATAAGCTGACGCACTGGTTGGGCCAGATCTGCTGTTTCAAGGGTCTTATGATTATGCTGTTCAGTATTTAAGACTCGCGATAATTGCTCAATATGAGATTTAACCACCTTCAAATAAACTGGAAGATGTTTAACTGCTGACTCTAGTGCAACTTCTAATGATGCTTGTTCCAGTATTTCTTCATTAACTTGATTCCGTAAATTTTCAATGCACTCTAAAATATGATCCGGTAGTGGTTCCTGTTGTGACATTTGCTCCCTCCTATGCTACATGTTCTTTAATAGTGATGTTTTTTTCCTCAAAAATATCAAGCATCTCTTGGATCGTCAGGTTACGCGTACGAAATTCCTTCACGATCGGTAAGAGCGATAATACTAGTTGATTTATATGAGTAATTTCTTGGATTTGTTTTATCCGATCTTCAAGTTTTTTGACTTGAGCTTCATCCCATGGGGTTCTTTTGAGGGATATGATGTTTTGATTACGAAACTCTTCAGCGATTTGAGAATAACTATATTGTTTTTCAGATAATTCAGAGAACACGTGGCCTGCTTGTAAGGCTATTTCATTGAGTTTAACGCGATCTAGAACTTTCTGTAGTTGACTGAGTACCCATTTACCACCCTCTGGAGCAGTGAAGCCTTCTTCATTTAAAGCTTTTACCATTTGGCGCTGTGAGTAACCTTTACGGCGATAATCGCTTATAATCGGTTGTAATAGAAAAGCAAAAACAATTGCAGTATCGATTTTAGGTTTATTAACTTTGCTAATAACTTCTGCTGCATTTGGATTTCCTGATTTTGCTGAGGTCATTTTTAATCCCTCACGAATCAGTTTTCCATGTAATTTTCTTTGTACTTGAGCATGTTTATATAATGCTTCTAAAATTGTGTGATTAACAAATGGCTGATCACAGCAATAGAAATTAACACTAGACTCAAGTAGAAGTTGAGCAAAGTATTCATTGTTAGTTAAAGTGCCAAGCTCGGCAATGACTAATAGAGCACCACTGAGTTTTGCAGCATCAACAGCACGTTCTAGCTGCGGCCATTTTGTTGTCCGTCTATTTTCTGGAACTTCAATGAAAGTATCAATAATTTCCGGTCTAGGTTCTTGTTGATTTAGGTAGCTATCTACAGCTTGTTTTTGTGACTCACTAACTATATTAACCATCCTGTTATTAAATATAGAGTGTATATTGTTGTCACCAATTAGTTGATTTGTTTTCGCTTGCTGAGCGATATAATAAACTACGAGCTTATGCGATTCTGTCATGTTCTTTACCCCGACAATCCATGATCATGTAAGTATTCCTGAAATTAAGAAAAGGAGTATATCCCCTAGACCTAGTATAGCCCCCGTTTGCATAATAGCCAATTTTATAAGAATGATTTTAAACTAACTTTCATTGGTTTGTTACATTACTAGGAAGCTCCATTTCTAGCTCTTCATCACGTAAAGTTAGGATTTCACAGCCATTACTTGTTACAAGAATTGTATGCTCCCATTGAGCAGATAGTGATCTATCTTTTGTGACCACAGTCCAATCATCAGCTAGCAATTTATTTGTTCTTTTGCCAGCATTGATCATAGGCTCAATTGTAAAGGTCATGCCTTCTTGTAAAAACATTCCTGTATTAGGTTTGCCATAATGAACAATTTGAGGCTCCTCGTGAAAGCCAAGACCGATACCATGACCACAATATTCACGCACAACACTGTAACGCGCTTTATGCGCATGCTCTTGAATTATGGCTCCAATATCGCCAAGGCGTTTACCTGGCATCACCTGCGAAATACCAAGCATTAAGCATTCTCGGGTAATTGTGATCAATCTGTTGGCAAGTATACTAGCATTACCAACAACAAACATTTTACTTGTATCACCATGATAGCCATCTTTGATCAGCGTTACATCAATATTAATAATATCACCATTCTTTAAAGGCCTTTCATTAGGGATCCCATGACAGACCTGGTGATTGATAGAGGTACATATAGATTTCGGGAATCCTTTGTAATTTAATGGGGCAGGGATAGAATTTAAGTCCTCAGTAATATACTTGTGGCAAATGGTATTCAATTCATCTGTCGTTATGCCAGCTTGAACATGGGGTCCAATCATGTCAAGAGTTTTGCCAGCCAGCTTGCCAACTGTGCGCATTTTTTCAATTTGTTCCGGTGTTTTAATCATATTTTTCATAAGTTGTTAATCCAAATCACTAAAAGCTTGCTGTAAATTTAGACATATGGTATAAATCCAAGCGGAAATTGGCAATAGCATTGTTGATTTTTTACATTAAAACGAACGCAGATCGGCAAAGTTTTCCTGGGTGCCACTAGGTTGGGGAGGCTTGATTTGTGAGGTGATAACCCAATTTGGAGAATTAAAAAGTGGAAGCAAAAGAAATAAACTTAAAAAACCTATTTGAATCTGGTGTTCATTATGGACATTTAACTCGTTACAGAGAACCAAAAATGGATAAATACATTTTTGGAGCAAGAAATGGTATAAATATCATAAACCTAGAGCACACTGTCAAAATGATGCGTGATGCGATGAAGGTTGTTGATAGGGTTGTTAATAGCGGTGGTAATGTACTTTTTGTTGGTACTAAATTCCCAGCTCGTAAATTAGTAGAAGAATTAGCTACTGAATGCGGTATGCCTTATGTTAACTATCGTTGGTTAGGTGGTATGTTAACAAATTACAAAACTATCAAACAGTCAGTTCGTAGCTTGAAGCAAATTGAAAAAATGTATGAAAGTGGAACCATTGATAAGCTAACTAAAAAGGAAGCTTTAACAATTAGTCGTAAACTTACCAAGTTAAAATTAAACTTGGGCGGTATTCGTGATATGACTGGTCTACCTGAATTAATATTTGTGTTAGATGCGGGTCAAGAGAAAATTGCAATACAAGAAGCCAATCGTCTTGGGATCCCTGTGATTGGTGTTGTTGATACTAATAGCTCACCTGATGGTGTTGATTATGTTATTCCTGGTAATGATGACTCTATGCGCTCCATAAGATTCTATTTGGAGAATGTTGCTGGCGTAATAACTAAAATCAAAGATGCTAAGATTGCTGGTGTTGCAAATATCGAAGAGGAAAGTTTTGTTGAAGTTGAATCTGAAGTTGAAAAAGATTCAGTAAAAGAACAAGACACCTCAGTATCTACTAAGAAAGCAGAAGCTGACAATAAATAATAAAACTCATATTAGAATAGGAAACAAAGAGGGTATTTCTTTGTTTCCTAAACCAAAATATTTTATAGGGGAATTAAAATGGCTATATCTGCTCAACTAGTAAAAGAGTTACGTGAAATGACTGGTGCAGGAATGATGGAATGCAAAAAAGCACTAGTTGTAACAGAAGGTAATCTTGATAAAGCAGTTGAAGAATTAAGAAAGTCTGGCCAAGCTAAAGCTGTGAAGAAAAGTGGTCGAACTACAGCTGAGGGTATTGTGGTTGTTGAGTTTGATGCAAGCAATAGCAAAGCCGTAATTGTTGAAATTAACTGTGAGACCGACTTTGTTGCAAGAGAAGAAAAATTTGTTACATTTGCTAACAATGTAGCAAGTATTGCCTTGAACAAGGGAATTAGTGATGTCGAAACCTTAGGTGATGCTGAATATGCTAATTCTGTAAATGTTGAAACCACCAAATTAGAGCTAATATCAAAAATTGGTGAAAACGTTAGCATTCGTCGTTTAGAGCTTTTAGAAACATCAACTGGTGCTTTAGGGAAATACATGCATGCTGGTGCGAGAATAGGATCTGTTATTGCCATAGATAAAAGTGATATGGAACTAGCAACTGATCTTGCAATGCAAGTTACAGCAATGAATCCTGAATGTGTAAGTAAAGATGATGTAGATCCACAAAGAATACAAAAAGAGAAAGATTTCTTTTTAGAGCAAGCACAAGAGCAACACTCCAAGAAACCAAAAGAAATAGTTGAAAAAATAATCCAAGGCCAAGTAAATAAATCTATAGAAAGTTTAACATTACATGGACAAGCATTTGTGAAAGACCAAAATATTAAAGTTGAACAGCTTTTGAAAGAAAAAGGTGCTAAAGTTGTGAAAATGGTTAGATATGCTGTCGGTGAAGGTATAGAGAAAAAAGAAACTGATTTTGTTGCAGAAGTAATGTCACAGGTTAACAACTAATTATTTGAAATTTTTCATATCTAATGGATGAGGAGCCTTACTGTTATGTCGGAATTAAAATATAAGAGAATTTTGATAAAGTTTAGCGGTGAGGCTTTACGTGGAAGCTCAACACATGGAATAGATCCAAATATTCTTGATTATCTTGCTGAAGAAATAGGCGCTTTGCTTCATCTGGGTGTACAAGTAGCCATTGTTATTGGTGGTGGGAACTTATTTCGAGGTGAGGAGCTATCAAAAGCTGGAATCGGTAGGATCACAGGTGATCATATGGGTATGCTAGCTACGCTAATGAATTCTTTAGCATTGCGTGATGCGATTGAGAGAGCTGGTTTGTCAGCAAGAATAATGTCTGCAATTCCTATGAGTGGAATAGTTGATCATTACGACAGACGAAAAGCTACATATTACTTGCAAGAAGACAGGGTTGTTATTTTTGCTGGTGGCACTGGAAATCCACTTGTAACCACAGATTCAGCCGCTAGTCTTAGAGCAATTGAAATAGATGCTGATATTTTAATTAAGTCTACAAATGTTGACGGTGTTTACGATGTCGATCCGAAAACTTCACCTGATGCACGCAAATACGATAAACTTACTTATGATGATGTTATTAAACAAGAATTAGGAGTGATGGATTTATCAGCCTTCACTCAATGTCGAGATCATCACATGAAGATACAAGTTATTTCTTTACATGATAAAAATTCATTAATAGATGTTGTAAACGGCAGAGATGTTGGAACATTAATAGGATAAAAGACATGATTGATAACGTAAATAAAGATGCAGAAAAAAAAATGGAAAAGGGTGTAGAGGCTTTAAATCGAGAGCTATCTAAAATTAGAACTGGCCGTGCACATCCATCTTTGCTTGAAACTATAAAAGTATCATATTACGATGCTATGACACCGATTAGTCAGGTGGCGACAATTGTAGTAGAGGATGCAAGAACTCTTGCTGTTACTCCATATGATAAAAGTATGATATCAAAAGTTGAAAAAGCAATTATAACTTCTTCTCTTGGTGTTAACCCTGCAACAACAGGTGAAATTATTCGTGTGCCATTACCTCCATTGACAGAAGAGCGACGTAAAGATCTAACTAAACAAATGAAAAGTGAAGTTGAGAACTCAAGAGTGTCTATTAGGACTGTGCGAAGAGATGCGAATCAGACCTTAAAAGAGTTGTTGAAGAAAAAAGCAATTTCTGAAGACTTAGATCGGCAAGGTCAGGATGAAATACAAAAATTAACTGATAAATATATTAAGAAGATAGATGAAGTATCCCAGAGTAAAGAATTAGAATTAATGCAGATGTAGATGAACAATATAGATAAAAGTAGTTACCCAAAACATATTGCGATCATTATGGATGGTAATGGGCGATGGGCTACAGCAAAAAATCAGCCACGAACTAAAGGACATCTTGAAGGGGTTAATAGCCTGAAGGATGTTATTAAACAAGCATTAGAGCTTGGAATTGAATATTTAACAGTATTTGCTTTTAGTACAGAAAATTGGCTTAGGCCTGAAGCCGAAGTAAACTTTATCTTTGAGTTAATGAAGAGTACATTGACGAAAAATGTGAATCAGCTTAGTGAAGAAGGGATAAAATTAAATTTCATAGGTGAATTTTCAAGCTTGCCTAAGTATTTGCAAGAAGTAATAGCAGATTCTATGAACGCAACAAAGTCATGTGGTAAACTTGTTTTGAATATAGCTTTAAACTATGGTGGCCGTTGGGATATTGTTAATGCTTGTAAAAAAATAGCATCTGATGTGTCATGCGGTAATTTAGATGTTAATGACATTAATGAAAATATTTTCAGCAAGAACATGTCATTAAATGATGCTCCTGCTCTAGATTTGTTTATCCGTACTAGTAGTGAACAAAGGGTAAGTAATTTTTTGTTATGGGAGTTACAATATTCAGAAATATATTTTTCAAATAAACTATGGCCAGATTTCAAGGGCAAAGACCTTGGTGCTGCCATAGATTGGTTTGTAGAAAGAGAGCGTAGATTTGGTGGTACGAACTGATATACACACAATAGTTGTATGAACCGACTATACTCAACCCAGTAGTGTATGGTGGTAGGTGCATGTATATACACAGTGTGTCCGTGGGTGTTATTAGAAAATCTTCGCTAGATTCTTTTTCGGTAAATAACCAAAAAGTTATAACGAAAAAAGAAGAGCTAGATGCTAATAAGTCAGCAATAGTGCAGTTTAGGGAGTATTTCTCAACTCGCGTTGCTGAGGCCAGCAAATCTAGAGTTAACTTTTATCTTTAGTAAATCTCGCTGGTGGAACAATAGAAATGCTTAAACAGAGGATCATATTTGGGGCTATTTTAGCCTTGGCGGTGTTATATACCATATTTTTTGGTAATTTAATGCTATTTTTCGGTGTAGTTGGGTTATTTAGTATTATTGCCCTTTATGAAATATCTTCAATGCAGATTAAAACTAATTACAAATGGTTATATCTTGTACTATTGTTGGTTTTATCTATATCTGTAGTCTGCAATACGGATGTAATCTTACTATCTTATATAGCATCTAGTCTGTGGATTTTTGCTTTGCTGTCAATATTGTTTTATCCCAAATGCAGTAAATTTTGGCAAAATAAGTGGGTTACAGGTCTATTCTCTGTTTTAGTCATATCTGCATTTTTTGCAATTTTGTTAGCATATAAGCTTGATCCTGGTTTTGGTAATGAAGCACTTATATATGTGATAATGATTTGTTCTATAACTGATATTGGTGCATATTTCAGTGGTAAGATATTTGGTAAAAGGAAGATGTCTCCGACTATTAGTCCAAATAAAACTATAGAAGGTTTAGCTGGTGGAGTGATTACTGCAACACTAGCTATCATGATTTTCAATTATTTTTCGGGGTCCTTATCACCAGTAACAATAGCCCTAGGAATTCTCCTAAGTGGTATTGCCGTGCTAGGTGACTTATTTGAGAGTATGCTAAAACGTATCTTTGATGTAAAAGATAGTAGTAATCTTATCCCCGGGCATGGGGGCGTACTTGATAGAATAGATTCAATGATGCCTGTTATCACCTGTTATTATGCAATTTCAAAACTTATGCATTAGCACCGTCCTTTTATTTTTAAGGGCTAATATATTGAACTATTTAACTAGAACGATAACTATAAAGCACAATAAAGTGATTTATTAGAGTAAATAACCAATTATTATGTGTAGGACAGCTTAATTTTTTGGTCAGATTTTAGTATAATTGAGAATAATTTACCAGATTCTTTAGAAGGTTAACAAACTATGCAGCATGATGAAATAGCCGCCATTCCAATGAAATGCATTGGGCCAATGCGCCTAACTGGTAATGTGGTGAGTGATGAGGTTATGGTGCCAATGGCAACATTTGAAACACCGCTATGGCCATCTACAAATAGGGGTGCAAAGGTATCAAGATTATCCGGTGGTATTAATGTCTCAATTGCTAAAAACAGTATGACGCGTTCAGTTGTAGTTGAAGCTAAAAATGGCAACCGAGCTATTGAAATTGCGAATGAGTTAGAAAATGTTTATTTTGATACGCTTGCTAAAGTTATTGCGTCGACATCGAATCATGCAAAGCTTGAAAATCTTAACTTTCAATTTGCAGGGAAGTTGCTTTATATCAGGATCGGTGTGAATTCTGGGGCTGCATCTGGTCATAATATGGTTACTAATGCTGCAGAAGCAGTTTTAAATTGGCTATTAAAAGAATATACAGATTTAGAGTATATCTCTATCTCTGCAAACTTTTGTGTTGATAAAAAAACCTCAGCTGTAAATGGTATTTTAGGACGTGGCAAATATGTTGTTGCTGACATGCTCATACCAAAAACTGTTTGTGAGCAAGTTCTAAAGACCACACCACAAAAAATTGTTGATTTACATATTAAAAAGAACCTCATAGGCTCTTTATTAGCGGGTAGTTTAAGATCTGCTAATGCCCATTTTGCCAACATGTTGTTAGGTATATACCTTGCAACAGGACAAGACGCGGCTAATATTGTTGAGGGTTCTCAGGGGCATGTACATTGCGAAACACAGGGAGAGGATCTATATTTCTCAGTGACTCTACCAAATATCATTGTAGGTACTGTTGGAAATGGTAAGCACCTAGCGTTTGCTAAAGATAATCTAAAGATGATGGGGTGTTTAAATATCCAGGATCCGGATCTTGGTTCTGCAAGACTTGCTGCAATTGTTGCAGGTGCGGTACTATGTGGAGAGATATCTTTACTTGCTGCTCAAACTAACCCTGGCGAGCTAATGAGGACGCACTTTTCAATGGAAAGAACACAAAAAGAAACAATAACAACTACTTCGGTAGAGATTTAATACGGATGTTTACTTCAGCAAAGTTAACAGTTCGTTCACCAGCTAAGCTTATACTTTCTGGCGAACATGCTGTGGTGTATGGATATCCTGCTATTGCTATGGCTATTGATCGCTACACCCAAGTCACTGCTAAAATGATTCAGCAACCATTAATAAAGCTAAAATTATTTGATTTTGGCTATACTTGCTCACATACATTCCAAGCGTTAAAATCAATTCAGAATCGGATCCAAAATAATTATAATAGTTTTTTAAAAGGCCAATGTTCAATAAAAGAAGTTCTAACTATGCCATTTGAGCTTCTGCAATTTTCAGTTACAAATCTTATTGATAGTCTGAATTTGCAAATACCATCAGGATTGCATCTTGAGGTAGGATCAAAAATTCCAATTGGTTGTGGTATGGGATCATCTGCAGCTGCGGTGGTTGGGACTTTACATGCAGTGTTAAAGTACGTTGGCGTTGATATTGAAAATAATAAATTTTTATCGATATCTAGAGAATCAGAGAGTTTACAGCATGGTAAATCAAGTGGTTTAGATATTTACATTACAAAAAATGGTGGAACCTGTCATTTTCAGCAAGGTACTATAACTAACATAGCAAACCCATTACAAGAAATATATTTGGTTAATACTGGGGCACCAACAAGCTCTACAGGTGAATGTGTAACACAAGTAGCAGAACATTTTGAAAAGACAAATATTGGTGACGACTTTGCTCAAGTTACTCAACATATTCAAGGGGCAATACAATTGCCTGGAAATGAAGAATTAATTTATAGTATTAAAGAGAACCACAAACTTTTAACTAAAATTGGTGTTGTCCCAAATAATATAGGTCAAATGATTGGCTCCATTGAAAGCATTGGTGGAGCGGCTAAAATTTGTGGTGCAGGAGCGGTTATAGGAAGTAACGCTGGTGCACTGCTTGTGGTTGGCGAGCAAGGTCAATTATCTGATGTAGTTAGTAAGTATGGATATAAACTAGAAACCTTTGATGTTGATGTTCTAGGAACTCATGTTATTTAAAATTAAAACCCCAGGCAGTTTAATGATTATAGGTGAGCATGCGGTGTTGCATGGTTTTCCTGCAATTGCTTGTGCTATTGATAAATTCATTACGGTTGAAATGGAAGCCATTAACGATGGTTATGTTGAAATAAAAAGTTCAAGTTATTCTATAATGAAATTTCCTTTATCTCTGTTAAGTGACATTAAAGATAATCAATATAAATTTGTACTTGCTGGTTTAAAAGTATTCACTCAACATTATCCAGTTGATGAAGGATTTAAACTAAATATTCAAAGTGACATTCCTCAAAATGTAGGTTTTGGTTCTTCTGCTGCAGTAGTCGTTGCGACTATCAAAGTATTATCATTACGCTATGGTATAGGGCTTAGTGAAAAGAGATTGTTTGAATTGGCTATACAATCAGTATTACTTGCACAAAATGGAATAGGCTCTGGATCTGATATAGCTGCAAGTATTTGTTGTGGTATGGTGAAGATGCAAAATGGTGAATTTCAAAAATTAAATGCACCATTATTAAATATAGTGGTTATTTATTCCGGTTATAAAACAAAAACTACTGATGTTGTTAAAATTGTTCAAAATAATGCACAAAAGCATCATGATGCTTTTGAGAGTGTATATTATGAAATGGGGCAGTGTGTTCAAAAATTTATTAAAGCTATAAATGATGGTACATTGAAAACTATATCGATATGTTTTAATGAATATCAAGACTTATTAAAACAGTTGGGTGTAGCAGATGAAATGACAATAAAAATTCTTTATGGTTTACGTAAAATAGGTATTTGTGCTGGCAAAATATCAGGATCCGGTCTTGGTGATTGTATTATTGGGCTCATTAATGATGATTCTGTTATACAGAACTTTAATATCCCAGGGGCTACAGTTATGAATGTGAATTTAATTAATGTGGGAGCAAATGCTTGTGAGCAAGCAGCAGTATGTTAATAGCATTTTCAAAGATGTAACATGGGACTTTTCTAAAGAGTCTGCACTAGCTTATGCACCATCCAACATAGCATTAAGTAAGTATTGGGGAAAACGTAATAAAGAATTAAATTTGCCGCTAACGGATAGTGTTTCTATATCTTTAGATATGCTTGGGGCCTCTACTTCAGTGAGAATGAGTAAAGATAATACTGACACCATCATTTTAAATGAGAATCAGGTGGATCCTGCGCATGATTTTCATAAAAGAGCTGTGAATTTTTTGGAATTATTTAGGCCTGGAGATGATTTTTATTTTCATGTGGATACAACATCAACAATTCCTGTTGGAGCAGGTCTTGCATCTTCTGCCTGTGGGTTTGCGGCATTAAGCATGGCTTTGAATGATTTATTCTCTTGGGATTTAAGTTTGAGAGATTTATCTAAAATTGCAAGACTTGGTAGTGGAAGTGCTGCAAGATCCTTATGGCATGGATTTGTTCAGTGGCATGCTGGGACTGATTTGCTTGGACATGATTGCTATGCGGAGCCTGTAGGTATTGATTGGCCTGAACTTTGCGTTGGGATTATATTAGTTGATGCCACAGAAAAGAAAATATCATCAACTGATGCAATGAATACTACGGTTAAAACATCAAGTCTATATAAAACATGGCCTGACGTATGCAAAAGAACAAACAGCGGTATATTGGCAGCGATAAAATCTAAAAACTTTGCTGATTTAACATCACTCTCTGAAGAAAGTGCATCGTTAATGCATGCAACTATGTTAGATGCAGAACCACCAATTAATTATTCACAAATGAAAACCCAACAAATAATTGAGCAGGTTAAGTTGCTGCGTGCTGATAATGTTAAAATATTATATACTCAAGATGCAGGCCCGAACATAAAAGTTCTGTTTCTTGAAAATGAGGAAAGTCAGTTAAAAGAGCTGTTTTCAAATATAACAATTGTAAAACCATTTAATAGGTGATTCTATGCAAGAAGATACTTTAGTTTTAGTTGATAGTTGTGATGTACAAATAGGTACAGGAAAGAAGCAAGATGTACATGTAAAAGGGTTGTTGCATAGAGCTTTCTCCGTGTTTGTGTTTAGAAGAACAAATTCTGGAATTGAACTTTTCATGCAAAAGCGGAGTGTAAAAAAATATCATTGTGGTGGATTATGGACTAATACTTGCTGTTCACATCCAAGGCCTAATGAAAGTATCATCAGTGCAGCTATTAGACGACTTAATGAAGAGTTAATGTTAACAAATTTAGAGGTTAAACCTGCAGGTAGCTTTGTATATAAGGCAAAATTTGATAATGGCCTGATCGAGCATGAGTATGATCATGTATTGGTTGGATGGATGAATGAAGATCATAAAATATACGATGCCAATGAAATCGATGATGTTGCTTGGTTCACAATAGATTATTTGAAAAACGATATAAATGAATCGCCAAATAAATATACGCCTTGGTTTAGTAAGGCTTTAAGTTTGGCATTATCTTATATAGACATGGATGTCATAGAAAGGCATGATATTTAGCATAATTAAGTCTGCACTGGCATTTGTTCTTGCCATTGGCATTTTATCGACAGTTCATGAATTTGGGCACTATTGTGTTGCTAGATTTTTTCGTATTAAAGTTCTTAAATTTTCCATAGGTTTTGGCCCTTCAATAATAAGTTGGTATGACAAAGATGGAGTAGAATTTTCTCTTGGCTGCTTGCCGTTAGGTGGGTATGTGAAGTTACTTGACGCATCTGTTGAGAATATTCCAGAAACAGATAAATACATGCAATTTGAAACAAAGCCTCTATGGGCTAGGACAATGGTGGTATTAGCTGGTCCTGTTGCGAATTTTGTGTTGGCAGTATTGTTCTATTGGGTGATTTTCATTGCTGGGTATGTATCTATAATACCTGTTGTCGGGATGCCTCCTCAAGAATCAATGGCTGATATTGCCGGAATAAAAGAAAAACAAGTAATCATGGCTATAAATGATAGCAATGTTCAAACTTGGGAAGATATTAATCTAGCTATAATGAAGCAATTGGGGACCAATGAGCCAATTGATATTCAAATGCAGGATTTTGATACTGGAGTTCAAAGTACCCATAAAATTAATCTTGATGCTGAGTTGTTTCAGAATAGTGATATTGATGTGCTTGGAAACATTGGTTTACGGAGGTTTGATCCTTTACCGCCATTAATATTGAGGGTTGCACCAGGGTATCCTGCAGAGCAATCTGGTCTGTTGCCTGGTGATTTAATTTTATCTATCGACAAGCAAAATATTTCGACAAGAGCCACGTTAATTTATCATTTAAGTGGCAAAGCTAATAAGGAAATTATGATAGACGTTAAACGAGGGGACTTAGTTCTGTCGTTACCTATTACTCCACAATTAAAACTTGAAGATGGAGGTCATGAAGTAGGATTTATTGGTATTGAGTTTGAGCCACAACCTTGGCCAAAAGAATTTCAAAGACCAATTGAAAACTCATTGGTTTCAGGGTTTAGTCTTGCTTGTTCAAAAACTTATGAATATATTTTAATAACATATAAATTTATTTATAAAATGATAACCGGGAAGATGTCACTTAGTCATCTGTCTGGCCCTGTGACCATTGCAAATTATGCGGGTCAAACATTCCAGTATGGATGGCAGCCATTTTTTAGCTTTTTGGCTCTTATTAGTATTAGTCTTGGAGCCATTAATTTATTACCAATACCATTGTTAGATGGTGGATACCTTCTATATTTTTTCGCAGAATTTATTTTAGGGCGACCAGTATCTGAAAAAGTTGAACGACTGGGTTATTCTATAGGAATATTTTTCGTTAGTGCCATGATGCTGTTAGCGATAAGTAATGACATCTCTAGATTTCTTTAGAATGTGATATCCCAGCACTAGTTAAACTTGACAGTATTTATGCCAAGTAGCTAGTATATCAGCCAATTGTCTGATAACAGTTGTACATTGTGTTAACATCGTGTGCAGTATTTAATATATAGTTTTAGGGATTTTAAGTGCACAGTAAAAAAATATTTGTTGCTATTGCAGGTTGCATGGTACTTATGGCGACCGCATTGCCAGCCAACGCGTTCAGCCCTTTCAAAGTTAGCTCAATAAAAGTTGAAGGTTTAAGGCAAGTAAGCAGAGATGCTGTAAATCAATATTTGACTATTCATACTGGCGAAACCATCAGCCCACAAGATACTAATAGTATGCTTGAAGGGATCTATGACTCAGGACTCTTTGAAACTGTTGAATTAATGAAAGATGGTTCTACTGTTATCGTTATTGTTAAAGAAAGGCCAGTAATCAGTGAAATAAGTATTCAAGGTATAAAAAGCAAACGTGAAGTTAATGAAATCTTGAGAGACACTCAGGTTATTCAGGGATATATGTATGATCCAGGTAAAATTGAAAAAGCTCTAGAATTAATTGAGAGGCACTATCTTGCTAAAGGCAATTTTAATATAAGCATCTCAAGTTCAACAAAAGAGTCTAAAAGTGGTATAGATTTAACCGTTAGCATATATGAAGGTGACGAAGCTAAAGTTAAAGAAATTAGCTTTACTGGTAATAAAGCTTTTTCTGCTAAGGAGCTAAAGAGTTCTATAATTCATGGAACTACATCATTTATTTCTTGGTATACAAAAACAGATCGCTATGCACGTGAAAAACTTTTAGCTGATGTCGAAGCATTGCGCTCTTATTACTTAGATAGAGGTTATGTTAATGTTCAAGTGGACTCAGCCCAAGTATCACTTTCACCAGATAAAAAGAAGATATTTATTAATTTCAAGATGACCGAAGGCGTTCAATATTTTTTTGGAAATATGAAGCTATCAGGTGATATGGTAACTGAGAAAGAAAAACTTCAAGTATTATTGAATGAGTATATTAAACAAGGTGATGTTTTTTCACGTAAAAAAATATCTGAAGTTAAAGTTGCCATGGAGAAAGTACTAGGAGCACAAGGATACAGCAAAGCTGAAGTAAGACTTGATTTTGTTCCTGATGAAATAAATAGAACTGTTAATATCGACTTCTATATAGTTTCCAATGTTAAAGTTATGGTGCGTAACATTAACTTTAAAGGAAATAATTTAACCAAAGACTCAGTGTTAAGAAGGAATGTGGCTCAGCAAGAAGCAACATGGATTTCAACTGACTTGCTTGAGTTTGGCCGTGAAGCAATCGAGAGGCATGGTTATTCAAAAAATGTTTCTGTTAAAACTGACGATGTGCTCGGCTATAATGATGTCGTTGATGTTACCTATAATGTTGAAGAGCAAAAGTCTACAAAATTTTCAGCTGGCATCCAGTATTCCTCTGCAGATAAGTTGATTCTTAACTTGGGTGCGGAGATGGTTAACTTTATGGGTACAGGTAAGGATATTGACTTTGTATTTGAACGAAGCAAATCGTTTTCTAATTACTCATTTAGTTTCTTTAATCCCGATTTTTATGGCGATAACGTTGGTATGGGATATCGACTTTATTACAATAAATCAGAATTAAGTAAAGCATCTAATGTGTTTGATTACACTTCTAACAATAAGGGGGCAAATGTTTTTTGGAGCTTACCTTTATCACGTTACAATTCTCTTATATTAACTTTGGCTTATGATAAGACAAGATTAAGCTTTACTAATGCCCCTCAACCAGTGGAAATAAGTAACTTTGTAATTTCTGAAGGTGAATTATTTAAAGAGTGGTCTGCAACCTTGCAGTTCAAACATAATTCTCAAGATAAATATATATTTCCAACTAAAGGTACATACCAGTCATTATCTCTTAAATATGCTGTTCCATGGTCTGATTTGAAGTATTATAAGCTTGATTATGAATTGTCTTGGAATAAGCCAGTATATAAAAACATTGTGTTTAATGCTGGTACAACTTTGGGATATGCCAACAGGTACGGTAATACAAAATACTACCCATTTTATAAAAATTACTATACTGGCGGAGCTGACAGCATTCGAGGTTTTGAAGATAGAAGTCTAGGGCCAAAAGATTCTCAAGGTAGAGAGGCTGGTGGTAATTTACTCATCAACTTAAGAACATCGTTTAGTACGCCTCCACCATTTTCAGATCAGGGTTCTTCAATTAGGCTCTCAGCTTTTGTTGAAGCCGGTCAGGTATATGACACTATCGTTAAAACTAGAACAGTTAATGGTGTAACAACAAATAGAAATCCATCAGGAATTCGCAGCTCAGTTGGTGTTGCTTTAAAGTGGTATACACCATTAGGAATACCTCTGGAGTTTGCTTTAGCTAAACCAATAATCAAAAGACCAGGAGACCAGTTACGAGTGCCATCATTCTCATTTGGGATGGTGTTCAACTAACTTGTGTCCAGAAGTGATTTTTTTTGCTAAAATGAATGGTTGAGATATTTGATGGATTAACTTATTAAGTTAGACTAATCTTTTATAGGTTATAGGTTGTAGGTTATATGTTTAGCTGTTGCAAAGTGTAATGGTTGATTGTACATAAATTAGGGAGATATATTATGAAGGCAAAAAGTATAGCAATAGTAGCTGGTGTAGGACTTGCTCTGTTAGGTGGTACCAAAATAGCTATAGCTGATAACTTTAAAGTAGGGATAGTTGAATCAAAGGTTTTACTAGAAGAGTCATCACAGGCTAAGGCTGCACAAGGTCGAATTGAGAAAGAATTCAAACCTCGTCAAGAAAGTTTAGCTAAACGTGAAACTCAACTTAAAGAAAGAATTGATACTTATGAAAGAGATAAATCTATACTTGGTGAAAAAGACAGATTATCTCAGGAAAGAGACATTTCTAGATTACAACAAGAATTTCAAAGACTAGGACAAGAATTGACATTTGATGTTCAAACAAAGCAACGTGATGAACTAGAAAAATTCCAAAAAATCATGGAGCAAGCTGTAGCTAAAGTAGCAAAAACTCAAAATATAAATGTTGTTATTCCTTCACATTTAGCTGTGTATAACAATAGTACTGCTGATGTTACAAAACAAGTTATGAAAGCCTTAGACGATATGGCAAGCAAGAAGTAGAAGGCAAATTAAAAAGTGGTGAATTTTTTAAGACCATATAGTCTAAAAGAGTTGTGTGATATATCCGGAGCTACCAGTTTTAAAGGTAGCTCTGATGTTGTTGTTGAAGGTATTAACACTTTATCTGAGGCAAATACACAAGAGCTATCCTTTTTGGCTGAAGATGAGCATGTTAATAATTTTAAATCTTTGCAAGATGTAATTGCGACTAAAGCTTCTATAGTTTTAATAAATTCTGCACATGATATTGCAGGTATAGAAAACAACGTAATTTCACATGAGAACCCAAGAGTAGGAATTTCTAATATACTCTCAGAGTGTTGTGTTAATAATAGTTCTTTGATTTGTCCAGGTGAGATAGATAAGACTGCTACTGTGAGCGCGAACAATGTAAGTATATCATCAGGTGTTTCTATTGGTGCGAATGTGGTTATTGGAGCAAAGTGTACCATTGGTCCTAATGTTACGATCATGGCAAATGTAGTAATAGATGATAATGTGACGATTGGTGCCGGCAGTTTGATTTATCCTAACGTAAGTATTTACAAGGGTGTTTACATCGGTAAAGAGTGCGTTATCCAAAGTGGTGCAGTTATAGGATCTAATGGTTTTGGTTATGCCAGAACAGAGACAGCAAAGTGGCAATATATTCCTCAATTAGCAGTAGTTAAATTGGGAGATGGGGTTCATATTGGAGCCAACACTTGTGTCGATCGAGGGTTTATTGAAGATACTGTTGTTGGTGATGGTTGTATTATCGATAACCAAATACAAGTTGGTCATAATGTTAAGATCGGCGAAGATACAGCGATAGCTGGTTGTTCTGCCATAGCTGGTAGTAGTAAAATTGGTAAGAGATGTATGTTTGGAGGTGGTGTTGGTATCGCTGGGCATATAAGCATTTGTGATGATGTTATGCTTACCGCGACCACCAATGTGAACAGGAGTATAACCGAGCCAGGCGTATACTCTTCAGGCATGCATGCTAAACCTAGAACACTTTGGCAAAAAAGTATTGCAAGATTTTATAGATTGGATGATATGGCTAAGAAAATACGTGTGCTTGAAAAAGGTTATGCGACCATTTTAAGCCTTACAAAAAAAGAAGTAGAGAAAAATAGTGCGTGAAACAATTGTAGACGTTGATGAGATAATGAAAATATTGCCTCATCGTTATCCATTTTTGCTTGTTGACAAAGTTGTCGGCTATGAGGCTTATAAAAATATTATAGCAATAAAAAATGTAAGTATAAGTGAGCCATGTTTTATTGGTCATTTCCCTGTAAAACCTGTTATGCCAGGTGTTTTGATTATCGAAGCATTAGCGCAAGCTGCAGGAATTCTTGCATTTAAAAGCGCTAATTGGGATAGTCGAGATGATGCTTTGTTTTATTTAGGCAGTGTTGATAATGCCAGATTTAAGCGAGTAGTTGTTCCTGGAGATCAATTAGAGCTTTCTGTTAAGGTTAATAAATATAAGCTTGCGGCATGGAAATTTTTTGCTGAAGCTAAAGTCGATGGCGAACTAGCTTGTAGCGCAGAGATTACATGTATGGTGGGCAGTAAAAATGATTAGTGAATTAGCACAAGTTCATCCTAGCGCAAAAATTGGAAAGAATGTTGAAATAGGCCCATTTACCTTGATCGGTGAAGATGTTGAAATCAGTGATAATGTTTGGGTTGGTTCTCATGCAGTTATAAAGGGGCCGACAAAAATTGGCTCTGGTAATAAAATTTATCAATTTAGCTCTATTGGCGAAGGTTGCCAGGATAAGAAATATAATAATGAGCGAACGACCTTACTTATTGGAGAAAATAATACCTTCCGTGAAGGTTGTATCATTCACCGGGGAACTGTTCAAGGTGGTGGAACTACAGTAATAGGTAATAACAATTTATTTATGACTAATACTCATGTAGCTCACGATTGCTTGATTGAAGATAATGTTATTTTTTCTGCCGGTGCATCTATCGCAGGTCATGTGAAAGTATGCAGAAATGCAAATCTTGGTGGTTTTGTAGGTGTACATCAATTCTGTACTATTGGTGAATATAGTTTTTGTGCTGGTGGTGCAATGATAACCCAAGATGTTATGCCTTTTGTTATGGTATCCGGACATCCTCCTCAGACATTTGGTCTTAATGTTGTTGGTATGGAACGTAATAATTTTAATAAAGATGTAATTGATAGTGTAAAGAAAGCTTATAAAATAATATTCAGAAGCTCATATACTGTTAAAGAGCTAGAAGAAGTAATGCATGACTTAATTAGCAAGTATGATGAAGTAACCACAATGCATGAGTTTTTGCTATCTTCAAAACGAGGAATTGTTCGTTAATATGGGTTTGCTTAAAATAGGTATTGTTGTAGGCGAGCGATCTGGTGAAAAGCTTGCTGTAGACCTTATTAAGAGTATTCGTAAAAGTATTCCTAATGTTGAAGTATATGGGGTGATGGGTAAAGAATTACGTGACTTAGGTTGTGTAGCAATAGCCCCAATGGAAACAATTTCAGTAATGGGCTTTGTTGAGCCGTTATTAAACTTAAGAA
>Ga0066610_10000451_pt1 | contig 28722 bp, 28 predicted proteins | sample SaaInlV_DNA_165m_FD_60375 | JGI IMG/M metagenome (GOLD analysis project Ga0066610, IMG submission 60375) | Marine microbial communities from expanding oxygen minimum zones in the Saanich Inlet - SI075_LV_DNA_165m | ecosystem: Environmental > Aquatic > Marine > Unclassified | place: British... | reverse complement strand
AGGGGCTAATAGAGGCACTAAAGCGAGAAAAACACCCCTTATCCCTTCCTCTTGCTCAAAATTATGCGACTTCAATTGCTGGTTGTGACAAAATCATGCTTGATAGAGGCGCCCAGCTGTTCCGATCTCAACACCTACTTTCCTAGTGACCCGAACATATGGGGAAATGGAAGGATAATACTAACCACCCGCGACAGTAACATCGAAAATAGTAGATACGTTAATAACCTGGTCCAAGTGGGAGAACTTACCCCAGAACAAAAATTAAATCTTTTTATGAAAATCATGAGCAATGGAAAAAAGACAAGTTTCACAAACGCCCAACGAAAAAGTACTAAGAACTTCCTTGCAGAAATCCCCCCTTTTCCCCTCGATATCTCAGTGTCTGCATATTACCTAAAGGCAACCCATATCCCTTATAAAAAATATTTAGAAAATATGTCTACATACAACAGAAACTTTTCTGATGTGCAGAAGAAGATTCTTCAAGAGATTGGTGGTTATACCAAAACCCGTTATGGGATCATAACACTAACCATAAAACGTCTTATAAAAGCACATAAGGATTTCAAAGAGCTACTCCTTTTTATAAGCCTTTTAGACTCACAAAATATTCCTCGAGAATTGCTCACAACTTTTAAAGATGATTTTGTCGTAGATAATTTTATTTATCACTTAAACAAATTTTCACTTATCACGAATAAATCAATCAATCTCCCCCTCTTAGAATCGACATTCTCTATCCACAGGAGCATTCAAGCAAAAATATTATCACATCTTTTCAATACACTAGATCTGAGCAAGAAAGTTAATCTGACACGCCCCATAAATTCCAGCTTAGAAAGCTATATACGAGACGCTGTGGATAAAGAAGATTTCTCCAAGATGAAAAACTTATATCCACATGCCGAACATGTTCTAGGCCACAGCGACTTGCTTAGCAATAAAGACAAGGGGATTTTAATGGGAGAACTAGCCTGTATATATTGCTACTTGTCCCATCATTCCAAGGCTAAACTTCTTTTTGAGAAGAGTCTTTCTATTTTAAGTTCTGAGAGAGATTCAAACGATAAAATTGCGCGATTTTTATTATTTCTAGGAAATGTTTACAAAAAAACAGGAGAATATAACAAAGCCAAAGAATTATTTGAACGCAGCATTAAAACCTACCAAAAATCACCTAACGATATAGCTGGTGCGGCAAAAGCTTACGGTTATTTAGGGACAGTTTTTGAAGGCTTAGGAGATCTTAAGCAAGCAAAGGTCCTTCTTGAAAAAAGTATAGACATGTATAAGAAATGCCCCTCAAGACGCATTGGTCTTGCCTGGGCACTGGCACATTTAGGAAGTGTCTATAAGAACATAGGGGACTACGAGAAAGCAAAAGAGTTATTTGAACAAAGTCTTAAAATTTATATGGCACATTCTGAAAACTATGTGGGATCCTCTTGGGTTCTGGGAGATCTAGGAAACGTCTACACAAAGTTGGGAGACTTTGAAAAAGCTAAACATTATCTTGAAAAAAGCCTTAAAATCCTAAGTCAGTATTTCTTTGATGACCACATATACGTCGCAAGAACATCCATCCATCTGGGGAATTATTATAAAGAAGTTGGCGAATATGAAAAAGCAAAACATTTATTAAGAAAGGAATTGGTTGTCATTGAGAAAAATTATGGGAAGAAACATGTTGAAACTGCTTGTGTCTTAAAAAGCTTAGGACAAGTCCATCTCCTGGAAGGTAATTTGGATGAAGCTGAAAATATCCTAAGAGAGTCACTTAATATTTTTCAGATAAACAAACATCCAGAAGAGCACTTAATCTTTGAGGATTTAGCAGAAGTATACCTAACAAGAGCCAATATCGAAAAGAGTAAAGGATTTATAGAAAAGTCTGAGAGTTTTAAATCTCAATCAAACCACTACCTAAATGAGTCTATGAAGATTTTAAAAAATCATTTTCCAGAAAAATTTGCTTATAGGCCAACGAAATAGTTAGGGGTAATTCCTTTTACCTCCCAGAAACTTTATACCTCATATGTAAATTCACCGAGAACAAGAATTCAAACAGTTTTGGTATAAAAATCTACTGTTTATAAAAATAAACACTAAATATTTTTATAAAGATTGACTTTAATTGTAGGTCATGTTAGTTTCTACTTCATTCTAAAGTAAATATATTGTTTGTTTTTCTAGGGATTTATTATGAAGTATTTGAATATATTTATTGCTATAACTTCAATTTACACGAGTGCCTTAAACGTCTCGCCAGTAATGGCCGCTCCAAATGAAGCAGATGGGATAAATCACGAAGAACTGAGTGAAACTTGCGCTAAATCACTAACTACCATCTATGGAAAAATAAATAAAAATTGGAAATATGCAACAGATTCTTCTGTATGGGATACCGAAGCGATTTCATGGGAATTCCAATATGCGCTTACTAATAGAGGATCTACTCACTACTTGCGTTTGAAAGAAGAAACACAATCTGAAATTCAAGAAGCTTTGGAGTCTATTTTAAATTCCCATACCTCTGCCGATTGTATGAATGCAGCTAAGATAGCAAGAATCAAATTAATTTCGGATATTCTCGGATTTGAAAGTATGAACGCTCTAGTAACTACCTTAGGTCGCTCTTGTAGCATAGACTCTTTTCAATTTTGGCACAGTATCTCGTGGGCTTTCCATAGCCCTTGCTCAGAGGATCATGGAGGGACTTACTTTGTACCATTCGTCAACCTGCCAGAGTACCAGAAATTTAAACCTGATGGTGATGCCATAAACCATAATGTGTTTAGGCTACCTAATGGGGAGTATATTGGCTTTGATCCGGACTTTTTCACTCAATCACAAAGCTATGATGAGCTTGAAAGATATATGTTTGAGGCTCTCACAAGCAATGAGTATGTCCAGGAAAATAAAGTTGGAGAGCATAAGGACTTTTGTGAAAAACTCACTTTTGAAGAATTCCGATCACAAAGAAGAGCTTACCAAGCTAACTTCGCCCCATACACTCTTGATATAACAAAAATAAATAGATTTATTGGTACGGGTAACTAGCTTTCATAAATTTGTACGCTGGTTTTGTGGTGCCCCCTAGAGATCTAACGGAATGAATTCACCGGTCTCTGACTGGTAAGCTTCTATGAAGCCCGTGCTTAAATCAAAATACCAAGCATGTAAAAACAATTTATTGGATTTTATGCGCTCTTGGATCCAGGGAAATGTTTTTAAATTATTCAGGGAGATAAGCAGGGATTCTTTTTCACAAAGATGGGCCTGTTCGTCGGCTGAGCCTTGAGGATGCTGTTCTAACACTCGCCGCTTGGCCGGCTTTGCAATATCCATCCAAGCACTCATAAAATCTGAAGAATTATTGTTTTCATCCATTTCCATTAGTGCTCGTATGCCACCACAGTGACTGTGGCCAAATAAAATAATATCGCTCACACCCAAACCATTAACCCCATATTCCAGAGCAGCGCTGGTACCGTGATGTCGCAGGTCATGCTCAAATGGTGGCACCAAATTCGCGACATTTCGAACGACGAACAACTCACCTGGCTTGCACCCGGTAACGATCGCAGGATCAACCCGTGAATCACAACATGCAACTACCAGGGAGCTCGGGTTTTGACCATAGCGCACTAACTCTTCGAAAGACTGCGATTGCTCAAAATGCTTTGATTTAAAGCTCTTATAGCCTTCGATTAAAGAAAGAATACCTGAATCATTGGGGTGAATTGTGTTCATTTTATCTTCTAAATTACCGCACATATATTATCACTGCTGGACTTTAACATATCATATGTCACAAATATGAAAAAGAATCATGGTTCAAAAGTTGAGAAAGTCCTCGCACAGTCGCAAGTGGAAAGAATATTCTTTTCTAACTTGCTCCTCGAAAGGCAGAATAGATACAGTAAATACTGGCTCGCAACTTCTCTGAAAAAATCAGACTTTTAAATTCTCTTCCACAGGCATTGCGGGGCCTCATTTCTCTAAATTTATCTCTATTTATCAAATAGTTAGAGGCTATTGACAGAAGTATGATTCTTGTTACATTAACATCATTAAATAGACAATTTTTTTCGTTTGATGTGTTTGAATAGTATCGGAAGGATGCTGGATTTCTTCGACAATTGACAGCGTCCTTCCGGCTTGTATTTTGTGTTGCATTTGGAGGATAGGAATTTCTAGAACTCTGCCAAATGGAAATACTAAGTTGTCTCTCTTTCTGAGCAAGCCATGATCACTGTAGATTCTTTGTGGGAGTACCGTGGCTGTTTTGCTAACGTTGGTGCTTACTTTGGACAAACAAGGGGTGTAGCAGCAGGATCTTTACTTTCCTGTTTTAACAGAGCCTCGCACGTGGGAAATATCTTCATATTACATCCCGTACTCCTTACCGCTTTACAGAAAACCGGCTCAAATTGCTTTCCTTGGGAATCTGTCATTCCCACATTTTCAATGGAGATCAATGGACTTCGGAACGGCGAAACGGCTCTCATAACCATATACTTATTCTTGTGGCAAGGCGTGCCCACCTTTGCAGATTGAGTCCAACACTTGTTCTGAACCCCCGCTTTACAAATTTTTAGAAGCTGCTGCTTGTTATTCTTAATTTGGTCTTTTAGATCACAAAAAAAATTGTTCAACTCTTTCTGTGATGAAAATCTCTTAAGAATTTTAGGCGTCGCTGATGACGTGATTTTTGCTGAAGGGGACGTGCCAGCCACAACATACGTCGAAAAGCATAGATACATTGCTAACACACCGAAAGTGGCTCTAAGCATTCTTCCCCCTGATTTATTCAATAGCTTTTATATCTTCTATTGTAATCGTTACAACAGCTTGAAGCAAGTTAAAAGCCATTTCAAAATAGGTTTGCTTCTTGTATAGTGCAGAATCTTTTATGAATAACAGGGATATAGTCGGCCATGCTCATCGGCATACCAAAGGAAATCAAAGCACACGAATATCGTGTTAGTCTAACACCTCCCAGTGTCCGGGAACTCATTTCACAAGGACACCAAGTGCTCGTTCAAACAGGTGCTGGTGATGGGATTGGGTTCCATGATCAATCATATCTGGATGTGGGCGCTAAAATTTCCAACTCTGCAAAGGAAGTATTTGAAAAGGCAGACTTTATTGTCAAAGTAAAGGAACCCCAGCCCGAAGAATGTAAATTATTACGGGAAGGCCAGATACTTTTCACATTCCTCCATTTGGCAGCAGACCCCATTCAGGCTAAGGGCCTTATGGACTCAAAGTGTGTTGCTATTGCCTATGAAACAGTTACCGACTCTAATGGCACTCTGCCCCTATTAATACCCATGAGTGAAGTCGCAGGGCGTATGTCCATCCAGGCAGGGGCTCGATGTCTTGAAAAGTTTAAAGGTGGAAATGGTGTTCTCCTTGGTGGCGTCCCTGGTGTGGAAGCAGGCAAAGTTGTCATTATTGGAGGAGGTGTCGTCGGAACCAATGCTGCTCGTATGGCCATGGGCCTCGAGGCTCAAGTCACGATTCTTGAAAAATCTCTCCATCGCTTAAGAGAGTTAAATCTCCAATTTGGATCCCGTCTTGAAACCGTTTATTCTACAGTAACTAGCATTGATGAGCACGTTTCCAAAGCGGATCTAGTCATTGGAGCCATCCTGATTCCCGGATCAGCTGCTCCAAAGATTATTACGAAAGCACACGTCAAAAACATGCGTCCTGGCTCTGTCTTCGTAGATGTCGCTATCGATCAAGGAGGATGCTCAGAAACCAGCCGCCCAACGACACATGATGATCCCATATATACTGTGGACGAAGTCATACACTATTGTGTTACAAATATGCCCGGATCTGTCGCAAGGACTTCGGCTTCTGCGCTTAATAATGCCACGTTGCCATACATATGTAAGCTGGCCAACGAAGGCTACAAACAGGCCTTGCTTGGTAACCATTATTTCTGCGAGGGCCTAAACGTTGCCTTTGGACACATAACCCACAAGGCAGTCGCAGATGACCTAGGATATACTTATGTATCCCCTGAAAAAGCCTTTGAAGCAGCCTAAACATATAGGGCAGAGAAATAAGATCAAGGATTGTGCCATGGCTAAAAAGACTATTATTGCACTTTTCTTCTGCATTCTTCTCCCCTGGGGCATCGCTTGCTCTAAAAATGCTGAAAATCGTGTCGTTAATATATACAACTGGGCCGATTACATTGCCCCTGGTATCATCGAAAAATTTGAAAAAGAAACGGGCATTAGGGTCCAATATGATGTGTTTGACACAAATGAAATCCTCGAAGCTAAGCTCATGGTGGGCCATTCGGATTTTGATGTCGTTTTCCCGACAGCTAATCCCTTTTTTGCACGTCAGATTCAAGCCAAGATATATCAAAAAATTGATCAATCAAAATTAAAGAACTATGGGAATCTCAATGCTGACCTCCTAAAAAGTCTGGAACTTATTGACCCCCACAATGATTACGGTATTCCCTATGTATGGGGCACTTCTGGTTTTGGTTACAATATTCAAAAAGTAAAAGAAATAATGCCAAATGCGCCTATCCATAGCTGGAAAATGGTTTTTGATCCAAAAGTTGTCTCCAAGTTTCAAAAATGTGGCGTCACAGTTATGGATACAGCTTTTGAAGTATTAACAAACACGCTTGCCTATCTGCATATAGATCCAAATTCATTTGCAAAGGAAGATTTGGAAAAAGCCATTGGCGCCATTCGTGCAATTCGTCCCTATTTGAGATCTTTCAATTCTTCTCGTGTAACTGATGACCTCGCCAACGGAGACATTTGCCTCGCCCAAGGGTGGTCTGTGGATATTCTATTAGCACGGGACCGCGCTAAAGAAGCTCACCGAAACTATGACATAGCTTATGCTATCCCTGAGGAAGGCTCAGAGCTCTGGTTTGATATGATGGCTATTCCAGCCGACGCCCCTCATGTAGATGAAGCTCATGCCTTTATTGATTTTATTCTCCGCCCAGATATTAGTGCAGAAATTACAAACTATTTGAAAATGGCGAGTGCTAACGATGCAGCAAAAAAATATACTGACAAAAGTGTGCTAGAAAACCCTCTGATATATCCTCCCGCAAAAGTCATTCAGAAACTCTTTATCTCTAAGTCGGCACCTGTTAATTATGAACGCCTTCGCACCCGACTTTGGGCTCGCATGACGGCACGAAAGTAGAGTATATTTTATGACTGTACAAAAAAAGCAACTTGAGCCTTGGCAAGATCCTTCCATCTCTCCTTATATTCAGATTGAAAACGTTTCCAAAGACTATGATGGCATTCCAGCCATAACCGACCTATCTCTTTCCATTTATAAAGGAGAATTTTTTTCCCTTCTGGGAGCATCAGGATGTGGCAAAACAACACTCCTCCGAATCCTGGCCGGATTTGAAACTCCAAGTGCTGGTAGAATCTTCATCGATGGCGTAGATATGTCCCGTGTTCCTTCCTATGAACGTCCCGTCAATATGATGTTCCAATCCTACGCCCTCTTCCCCCATATGACAGTAGCTCAGAACGTAGCCTTTGGTCTTAAGCAGGAAGGACTCCCTAAGTCAGAAATCGTGGAGCGTGTTAAAGAGGCGCTCCAGTTAGTCCAAATGACTTCCTACTCGAAACGGAAACCCTACCAACTCTCTGGAGGCCAAAAACAACGCGTTGCCCTAGCCCGTAGCATTATCAAACGCCCCAAGCTCCTCTTGTTAGACGAACCATTAGCGGCCCTAGACAAAAAACTACGAGAACGAACACAGTTTGAGTTGGTCAACATTCAGGAAAGTATTGGAATCACCTTTGTTATGGTAACTCACGATCAAGAGGAAGCCATGACCGTTTCCACGCGGCTAGGTATTATGGAAGAAGGTCATGTGCGCCAAGTTGGGTCTCCCCATGAGATTTATGAGTTTCCCAATTCACGCTATGTGGCCGATTTTATTGGATCTATAAATATCTTTGACGGAACCGTTGTAGAAGAAGATAAATATCACGTGCTTGTCCATTCCGAAGAAGACAGCTGCAACTTTCATATTGCCCGCACTTCCACTGCCCCCATCGGAGCCCAAGTCAGCGTGGGCATCCGCCCTGAAAAAATTATTGTATCCAAAGAAAAACCCCAAGGAAAACTCAATACAATCAAAGGGATCGTTGATGATATTGCATACTTAGGAGATGTGTCCATCTATCATGTCCGACTCCCCTCCGGAAAAATCATTCAAGCCACACTTCCTAATTTAGCCCGTCTAACGGAACAACCGTTAACATGGGAAGATAAAGTATACCTTCAGTGGCGTCCAGAAAATGGTATGGTATTGGCCCTATGACGACACCAACTTTCCTGAAAAATTCTCCTTTAAAAGAATCGGTGAAAATATTCGAAAAATTCCTCAAAAAGAGAGGGAAGTCCGCGCTGATTGCTACTCCATATACGTGGCTTTTGCTCTTTTTTTTAATTCCATTTTTAATTGTTGCAAAAATTAGTCTCTCTGAATTTGTCATTGGCGTTCCCCCCTTTAAACCCATCCTAAAATGGGTCGGAAGTAACCTTCCCCAGATTCACTTCAACTTTGGAAACTATGCCTACCTAATCTACGACGATTTTTATCTAGTCGCTTACCTAAGCTCTCTTAAGCTGGCTTTCATAGCAACAATTTTATGCCTAATCATAGGATATCCAATGGCCTATGCTATATACAGGTCTTCTGTTCGGTGGCGCACTCTTCTACTCTTACTTATTGTGCTCCCCTTTTGGACATCCTTTCTGATTAGAGTCTATGCCTGGATAGGACTCCTCAGCCCACAGGGGCTTATAAATAGCACTCTCATGACCATAGGGCTCATCGAAGATCCATTGCCTCTCTTGTATAATGATTTTTCTGTCTGCCTAGGACTTGTTTACTGTTATCTCCCTTTCATGATCCTTCCTATATATGTGGCTCTAGACCGCTTGGATCCAACTCTTTTTGAGGCTTCCCACGATCTAGGGGCCACACCGTTTCAAACGTTTCTTAAAATCATCTCTCCTCTGACACTCCCTGGAATTATTGCAGGCTCTCTTCTAGTGTTTATTCCTGCCATCGGAGAATTCGTTATTCCAGATCTCCTCGGAGGATCCGATACACTGATGATCGGAAAAGTGATATGGACCGAATTCTTTATCAATCGTGATTGGCCTGTGGCAGCAGCTCTTGCCATAACAATGCTCCTTATAATCGTCGTTCCTATTATGCTTTTCCAAAAATTTAAGTCGCAAGAATCCCGATCATGAAACATGCTTATCGCCCGTTCCTAAGATCAACCGTCCTAGCATTTGGCTACGCGTTTCTTTACCTCCCCATCGTTATTCTCATTTTCTATTCTTTTAACGAATCCCGATTGGTTACGGTATGGTCTGGATTTTCCACTAAATGGTACACGAGCCTCCTCGATAATCATCAGCTTTTGTCTGCTGTTTGGGTGAGCCTTAAAGTGGCAACCATGACTGCTACTTTTTCAACCATATTGGGAACTCTGGCAGCCCTTGTCCTGACCCGCCTTGGACCTTTTCGAGGACGAAGTCTCTTTAGTGGCTTAGTGACGGCCCCCTTAGTCATGCCTGAAGTTATAACAGGACTTTCCTTGCTATTACTATTTGTCTCGACGCAGCAAATGTTTGGTTGGCCCCATGGACGAGGAATAATCACTATTACTATTGCTCACGTTACCTTTTCCATGGCATATGTGGCCGCCATGGTCCAAGTGCGCTTGGCTAACTTTGACAATACGCTTCGAGAGGCAGCCTTAGACCTTGGGGCACCCCCCATGAAGGTCTTTTTTCTCATTACCCTACCAATCATATCCCCTGCCCTTGTTGCCGGCTGGATTTTAGCTTTTGTCCTTTCCATGGATGACGTTGTCATCGCAAGTTTCGTCTCTGGACCAGGCTCAACAACACTTCCAATGCTCATTTTTTCAAGTATACGCATGGGGATCACGCCTCAAATCAACGCCCTTGCAACCATCATTATACTCGTAGCAGGCATCAGCGTAGGCCTGAGCAGCTGGATCATCTATCGGAAACGAAAAGACAAAGCTTAACCCACACACAAAAGCACTAGATCACCCCTATAATCTGTTATATAAACAGGACAATTAAATTCTAAAAAGTTTTATCGCCCTGAATTAAAATTGATCAACCAACAGATAATGGAAGGAATACCCTTATGAATTTTGGCAAAATAAAAGCCCCTCTTATACTAGCTCTCTTATGCCTCGTTACACTTTCCCCCTCACCTTCCACTAGCTGTACATCTTGTGATGAACATTCGAAGGTAGTCTTCGGCATCTCCCTGTCACCCTATGTGCGAAAAGTCTTGGTCGCTCTCCATGAAAAAGGGATAAAGTTCACACTAAAAGAAACCTTGCCTACCCTAGCATTAAAATCCAAAAATATGGAAGTGCCGGCAGATTTCGCCCAAGCGAGTCCACTCGGAAAAATCCCAGCCTTTAAAGACGGAAACGTTACCATGGCTGACTCGGCGGTCATTACGGCTTACCTTGAAAAAACCCATCCCAATACCCCACTTTTCCCTAAAGCGCCTGATTCCTATGCCCGCACCTTATGGCTTACCAAATACGGAGATGATGTGCTGGGGCCTGTGATTGGCAAGAATGTCCTCTTTGAACGCTTTGGAAAACCGGTAATTTTCAATCAAACAACCGATGAGAAAGTGGTTCAAACGGCTCTACAAGAAACGTTGCCTCCCATGTATGACTACTTGGAGAAAGAACTTGGTGACAATGAGTGGATTGCAGGCAAGGATTTCTCCGCTGCCGATATCGCTATCGTGGCACAACTGGCAAGTCTTGAATTGGCTAACGAGACCTTTGACGCTAAGCGTTGGCCTAAATTAGCCGCTTATACCAAACGCGTTCTCGATCGACCTTCTTTTAAAGCAACGGCAGCGCACCCTTCGGCAGTTCCAGTTAAAACGTCAAAGGTGTGAGACCTTTACACACAACTCATCGATGGAAAATGCAGGATTAACATCCTGAAAACAGATCAGGAGACCCTATTGCCAACACATGGCAAGATCGCTAGTCTGTGCGTGAAAAAATATACAGGAGTTATTTGATGACCAATAAATCTACAAGTCAGCCCCACGTAATTGTTTTGGGGAATGAAAAAGGCGGCACCGGAAAATCTACTACGTGTATGCATGTAATAGTCGCCCTTCTCCGGCTTGGATACTCTGTAGGAAGTGTTGATATTGATGCACGACAGGGAACCCTGACCAGATATATTGAAAATCGCCAACGGTACCAAAAGAGCTCTGATAAAGATATTCCACTCTCTGATCACAAGCCCATGCCTTCCAGCACACTGGATTCTGTGAAAGAAGCCCAGGAGGAAGATTCTGCAAGCCTAACCGCTTGCATTGCCGGCCTGTCTTCAAATGATTTTATTGTTATTGATACACCTGGAAGTAATACCTATTTATCTCGCTTAGCCCATTCCTTTGCCGATACCCTTATTACTCCCCTCAATGACAGCCTCATAGACTTGGATATGCTCGTGCGCCTAAAAGATGACGGAATGGATATTGTTCGCCCTAGCCTCTACGCAGAGTTTGTCTGGGAACAGAAAAAAAACCGGGCCATTCGCGATGGCGGAAATATTGACTGGATTGTGCTCCGAAATCGTTTGTCGAATATTCATGCCAAGAATAAAGAAAAAATGGAACAAGTCCTGAGTGCTCTCTCTAAACGGATAGGATTTCGTACATTAGCCGGATTCGGGGAACGGGTCATTTTTCGCGAACTATTCCTATCTGGGCTTACCCTCTTAGATATGAGAGAGACAGGTCAAGTCCTTCAACTTTCCCATATCACTGCCAAGCAAGAGCTTCGACGTTTGATTGAATCCATTCAACTTCCCCAACTTCAGGAGAGGGCAGCCGCATCCCTATAGCCTTTGATTAGATTCTTACTCATTGCCGTCCTTGCCATAGCTGTACTCGGGGGCGGTTTTCTCTTGATTAAAGCCCTTGTTCGTTTCATTCAAAAAAATTCTAGCACTTTTTTAAAATGGAGCGCCGCCATTGGAGGCGGTATGTTGTTCCTATTTTTCCTCCTAACAGGGCGCCTAGCCGGGATTCTTTATCTAATTCCTCTATTGGGTCCATTGGTTCAAAGACTTTTAATGAACACCCGCTTTCAATATTTCACCCAAGAAGAAAATTCAGATACAGCTGCTGGCCCCATGACACGCTCAGAAGCCCTTAATATACTTGGACTTTCTGAAAATGCCTCAAAAGAAGACATTAAAAAGGCCCATAGACGATTGATTCTTAGCCTCCATCCTGATAAAGGAGGATCAGCATATCTAGCCGCTAAGATTAATCAAGCGCGGGAAGTGCTGTTAAAGGGGTAAGTGGAACTCTTTTTCTGGAACTCCTGGCTTAAGTGTAGTGACATCATCGAGAGAAAGTGTTTATGAAGCATAAAGTACGGAAGGCAATATTCCCAGTCGGTGGATTCGGAACCCGTTTCCTCCCTGCTACTAAATCTGTTCCCAAAGAACTACTTCCTGTCGTTGACCGCCCCTTAATCCAATTTGCCGTCGAAGAAGCTCGTCTGGCTGGAATTGAAGAATTTATTTTTGTGACAGGCAGAGGAAAATCCCCCATAGAAGACTATTTTGATCACTCCTATGAGCTCGATTCTTTCCTCTTAGAACGTGGTAAACTTGACGATTTAGATCTTGTGAATTCTCTTCTGCTCAGGCCGGGACAGATTTCCTACACCCGCCAACAGGAACCTCTGGGTCTAGGTCATGCTGTTTGGTGTGCCCGCCATCTCGTCGGAGATGAACCTTTTGCCGTTATTCTGCCCGATGATCTCATTCAAGCCGAACGCCCTTGCCTGCAACAAATGGTTGAAGCATTCGAAATTAAGGGCGGGAATATGCTCGCGGTTATGGACGTAGAGCCCCAACATACCCCCCTATATGGGATCCTAGACGTTAAAACAGATGAAGGTCACTTCGTCCTTGCCAATGGCTTAGTGGAAAAACCCCTTCCCGAAAATGCTCCTTCTAATTTGGCCGTTATCGGTCGCTATATTTTGCAACCAGATATTTTTGACGTTCTTGAGGAACAAGAAGCCGGTGCAGGGGGTGAGATTCAATTAACTGATGCCATTGCTTCTCTCGTAAAGGAATACCCTCTTAATGGCGTCAGGTTTATTGGAGAACGGTTTGACTGTGGGACAAAAGAAGGTCTTTTAGCTGCCAATATTTCTTATGCCCTTGAACGAGCTGATATGAGGAATTCGACGAAGAAACTTCTTACACAGTTTGGAAAGCAATTAACGGAAGCTGCTTAATTTTATTGAACTTTTTTGACAGAAAGGAAACAACATGCGCCTCGCAATGATCGGTACTGGATATGTAGGACTTGTATCGGGCACCTGTTTTGCCCAGTTTGGTGTCAATGTGACTTGTGTCGATACTGATGAAGAAAAAATTGCCAATCTTTCAAAGGGAAAAATCCCCATTTACGAACCCGGACTAGATGCCCTCGTTACAGCAAATACGAAAGTTGGAAGATTGTCCTTTACCACAGATCTTAAAAAGGCTGTACGTGAAGCAGATATTGTTTTTATCGCCGTAGGAACACCCAGCCGTCGAGGAGATGGGCACGCAGATCTAACTTATGTCTATGAAGCCGCCAAAGAAATAGCCAATGCCGTCGAGGGATATACGGTCGTTGTTACAAAATCCACAGTTCCTGTAGGAACGGGCCGAAAGGTGCAGGAAATTATTCGTGAAACGCGACCAGATGCGGATGTGGACGTGGTTTCAAACCCAGAATTCCTGAGAGAAGGGTCGGCCATTGAAGACTTTATGCGTCCCAATCGAATCGTCATCGGTGTAGAAACCGAGCGAGCGAAGGAAACTATGGCTCAGTTATACCGACCACTCTTTCTTCTAGAGACGCCTATGGTTTTCACAAGCCTTCCTACTTCAGAGCTTATTAAGTATGCAGCGAATGGTTTCTTAGCCACCAAAATTGCATTCATAAACGAAATTTCTGATCTTTGCGAAGAATGTGATGCCGATATTCAGTCTGTTTCAAAGGCCATTGGACTTGATAACCGTATTGGAACCAAGTTCTTGCACGTGGGGCCTGGCTATGGGGGATCTTGCTTCCCTAAAGATACATTGGCTCTGGCAAAAACGGCTCAAGATTTCAACTCTCCCCTAAAGATTGTTGAGTCTGTAATTGACGCAAATAAGTGCCGCAAAGAAAACATGGCTAAACGTGTTATTGCTGCTTGCGATGGAGATGTCCAAGGAAAGACAATTGCCATCTTAGGCGTCACCTTTAAACCAAATACAGACGATATGCGAGAAAGTCCTAGTTTGGACATTATCCCAGCGTTACAAAAAGCCGGAGCGACTATTAAAGCATTCGATCCTGCTGGAATGAAAGAGGCCGAGCAGTTCTTTACTGACATAACATGGTGCGCCAATACCGATGAAACGCTTCTCGATGCAGATGCTCTTGTCATCCTAACCGAATGGAATGAATTCAGAGCACTAGATCTGGCAAAGGTAAAAAGTCTCTTGAAAAACCCCCTTATGATCGACCTTCGAAATATCTATCCCCTCGAAGAAATGGAAAAGTCTGAGATTGTGTATCATTCCATTGGACGTGCGACTGTCGGCGGGAAAAGTGCAACTCGACGCAACACTTCGAAAGCTGCCTAAAAATGCATGTTTTTCATTCTTCTATCCTACGTGAATATGATATCCGCGGTGAAGTTGGTAAAACACTCTCCCAAGAGGACGCCTATTTTCTGGGACGCTGTTTCGGAACATTGATACGGGATCGGAAAGGAAAGTCGGTTGCCCTAGGCTACGATGGTCGCTTGAGTTCCCCCAGCCTTGCTCAGGGCGTTTCACAAGGCCTTTGTGACGAAGGCATTTCCGTCAAAGAAATTGGCCTTGGCCCAACGCCCATGCTCTCATACGCCATTCATGCCCTTGAAACCGATGGGGGAATCATGGTCACTGGATCCCACAATCCGCCCCATCATAATGGATTCAAAATCACCATTGGAACCGAGCCATTTTTTGGGGAACAAATTCAAAATCTCAAAGAGATTATGAAAACGCTCTCACAAAAACCAGCCGTTTCCACAGGCACCCATGAGTCTGTCGAGATTAAAGAACAATATGTCACTCGTCTCACAGAAGGACTCCCCCTCCAAAAACCCCTAACGGTGGTCTGGGACCCTGGAAATGGAGCTTCGGGCGAAATCATTGAAATGCTGACGAAGAATTTACCTGGCAACCATATCCTCTTAAATACTAAAATTGACGGCACTTTCCCCGTTCATCATCCTGACCCAACCGTTCCTGAAAATCTTATCCAACTTCAGCAAACTGTCCAACTTCACCAGGCTGACCTGGGCATTGCCTTCGATGGCGATGGAGATAGAATAGGCGTTGTGGATGGAATAGGCCGAATTCTATTTGGAGATCAATTACTTATTCTCTACGCCCAAAAGCTTCTTCAAGAAATCCCCAAGGCCACAATTATTGCCGATGTAAAAGCGAGCCAGACTCTTTTTGATGAAATCGCAAAATTAGGGGGAGCTCCCATCATGGGCAAGACAGGCCATTCCCTCATCAAGGCGAAAATGAAGGAAACAAAGGCACCTCTTGCAGGAGAAATGAGCGGACATATCTTTTTCGCCGATCGCTATTATGGCTTTGATGATGCCATCTATGCTGCCCTCAGACTTTTGGAAGTGCTTGATAATTCCGAGGAAACTTTAACTCAAAAAGTCGACCAACTTCCAACACCTCACAACACCCCGGAGATTCGCTTTCAGTGTGACGATGATCGGAAATTTAAAGTCGTGGAAGAAATTAAGAATAAATTAGAATCCAGTAAGACTCCGTTCAGTGGAATCGATGGTGTCCGCGTTTCCGTCCCTGACGGGTGGTGGCTTTTACGCGCTTCAAACACTCAAGACGTTCTCGTTGCTCGATGTGAAGGCAAAACACAAGAGGCCCTAGAGGAAGCTCAAAAACATCTAACAGAGCACTTAAAGTCTGTTGGGATCTCGTTGCCAAACTAGCCGCACGTTATACGCGGAAATACTTCTTCACATTACTGACTACCGAAAATCTACGGTACTTGCTCAATAATTCTCCCACATATACAATTTAGCGTATATTGAATTTAATCCGTTGTTTTTTTATGATAAATGGAGAGAATAAATTGCTCAATTACTAGATCACAATAGACAATCATATGAATACTTTCGTGCAAAAGCAGAGGATATAAACACCATCTGCAGCCCTCTTTTCGAATTTTTACCTATCAGATTTTTTTCGTACATACGATTTTACAAAGACGACCGAAGATTGTACTTAACAAATAACACCCAATGGCTTGAAGATTATTTTGAAAATAACTTTCTCAACAACCAAGACCATAACAACAAGTTAGCTCTTCGATTTCACTCTAGGGATCGAGTTAGTAGTGATGAACTCCCAATTGCAGCACTTTTTTCAAAATATGATTTGTTGCTTCGAACTTCAGTAGTAGAGGAAGTAGATGAGTATTTTGAGGCGTATTCATTTGCTGGATCATCTCACCTTCAAAATAAATATATTTTTAAAGAAGACATTATGAAAAAATTCGTGAAATATTTTAAATTTAACGCTCGGAAACTTATTAACGTCTGTGATTCCAAAAAATTGTTCTTTTCAGACTTCCAATTTCCAACCTTTAACGAACAATATTCTGGACAAGAAAAAAACTTTTTAAAAGAAATAGAAATCCCTCATCATCACGTTTTTGGAGAGAATGGGGATACTTTTCTATCACCTCGCGAAAAACAATGCATGGATCTTATATGTGAAGGTATGACGTCGTGTGAAATTGCGAAAATACTTAATCTTTCATCTCGAACCATAGAATCATATGTTTCTAATATAAAAGATAAACTACTATACCCGAAACGACTCACTAAAGGTAAAAGCGAAAAGTTTGCGATAAGGACTCGTCTGGTCCACCTATATACCAAATCTGAATCGTAAAAATATGACCCTATGCGGCCCTTTTTTCCGAGACTTTCGCGACTTTTTCCCGGGAAGGAACTTTGATCTTATGTAGGGAAAAAATCCCGAATAGCATGCTAGGACAAACAAATAAAAGTGGCGCCATCTCACTGCCTGTTGCTTTGACTAGCCAAGCGCAGATGAGAGAAGTACACCCAGTAAAAACAGCCATCCCCAGGGCTTCCCCTAGACCGACACCTCGATATCTCATACGTGTGGGGAAAACGAGAACTTTCAATGCCATAGTTGCCCCGGTCGCCGTAGCACAGGATAAACAAAAAAGAATTTGAAAGATGAAAACAGTGCTTAAACCCATGTTTGGGTTAAGAAACAGAAAAAAGAGAGAAGAAGATATTAAAAACAATACGGCAGAAGCTAAACACACTTTCTTTATCCCGAAACGATCTGAACAAGCACCCATAAGCGGATTGCTCACCGTTAAAATGGCAGCAAAAGGAATACAAAAAGCTATAACTTCTCGAGAGCTAAAACCAAAAATCCGAATGAGATATTGTGGAGAATATAAGAAAACTAGATTATAGGGAAGTGCAACGAAAGTAATTAAGCCAAGTATGTACACTAAATTTCGGTGTTCTGACTTCAAAAATGATTTGAGGCTCGTAAATTTTTCCCCAGCACCTTTGCTTGCTCTCAAGAAATCTTCACTTTCTGGTAGAAGTCGCCGCAGAAAATAACCAAAAAGCCCAAAAACACCTCCTAACACAAAGGGAACTCGCCATCCCCAAGATGGAATAGCCGAATTGGTAAATATATATCCCAAGCAAAAACTTAACAAAAGCGCAAAGCAGGTGCCCATATACAGAATCCCACCCGTATAAGCCTTCTTACCCTCTGGGGCATTTTCTAAAAGTAACACGCTCGCGCCGGCAAACTCACCCGCAACAAAAAAGTTCTGCACCAACCTACAAATTAAAAGTAATATTGGGGCCCAAATTCCAATTTCTGAAAAGGTTGGAAGCAGCCCAATCATAAGCGTTGGCAGCGAAATAAAAAACATGGACAACTGCAAGGGCTTTTTTCGTCCGAACTTATCTCCAAAATATCCAAACAGCAGACCACTGATAGGGCGTAAAATGAACCCTGCAGCGAACACTACTAGCCCAAATAATCGAGATATTTCAGGATCTTCATGTGGGAAGAAAAGAGGCGATAGAACGAGAATCAAGCTCCCATACAGAAAAATGTCGTAGTACTCTAACATCGTTCCTAAACATATCGTGAAGATCGATTTCTTTTTCATCATATTTCCACCCTCATTGAATTCAGTTTTACAGCATTATTTACATCTTCCACCCAAAGTGACTATACATTTATATCTTAAAATTACAACAGGTTAAACTTGAATTAGAACATACTTTTTGCCAAAACACTATCCTATATAGATCTCAGAAAGGCGGATAAAACACATTTTATTAACACTTTAGGGAGCCATTTTCCTATATACTCACATCAGGCTTATTACAGGAAAGTTTTAAATGAGCACCATCAGAAATATTAAAGACTTAAACCAGATTCAATTGGGACTCCCACCGTGGATCACAGAAATCAAAGTCCCAGAGGCTTCTAAATTTCAAGAGCAAGAAGAACGGATGCGCTTTGTGATAATGCTCTCAAAAATGAATGTTGATCATGGCACGGGGGGGCCTTTTGGTGCCGCCATTTTTAATATGAAAACCCATGAACTTGTTTCCATGGGAGTCAATGTGGTTATCTCAGAAAAATGCTCAATGGCCCACGCCGAAATCATGGCTCTTATGTTGGCACAGAAAAAACTTGGCAAATTTTCTCTTAATCTATCCCAGCAAAACAGTTATGAACTCGTAACCAGTTCAGAACCCTGCGCCATGTGTTTCGGCGCAATTCTTTGGTCCGGAGTTAAATGTTGCTCCAGCGGGGCACGCGCCGAAGATGTCTCTGAGATTGGTTTTGACGAAGGGGACAAGCCCTCTCGATGGAATGAGTCCCTTGAAAAAAGAGGTATTACCCTTATAGAAGATGTGTGCCGTCAAGAAGCCAAAGATGTTTTGGAATTCTATGTGGAAAAAAACGGACGCATTTATAATGGGTGAAGAGACGTCTTACGAAACAATCTATGAAAGTTTTCCGTCGTAATCTGTCCCACTTCTTCTTCGGAGATCTTTTTAATTTCGGCAAGTTTTTTAGCCACTTCTACCACATAGGCAGGTTCATTGGATTTCCCCCGATAGGGAACTGGTGCAAGAAATGGGCTGTCCGTTTCTACTAACAATCGATTCATTGGCACCCTTGCAGCAGTCTCCCTCAATTCAACCGCATTCTTAAATGTCAAAATGCCCGATAGGGAAATATAAAAACCCATGGCAAGCGTTTCATCGGCAAATCTCTGGCTACCGCTAAAGCAATGAATAACCCCAGGCGCTCGATCCTCCCGAGGCCCAACACTTTCTTCTTTTAAGAGTGCCAAAATATCGTCTTCTGCATCTCGACTATGGATAATAAGAGGTAACCCATTTTCCTGTGAAGCTTGTACGTGGGCCCGAAAAGATTTCTTTTGAGCTTCCCGATCACTGTGCTCATAGTAATAATCTAGACCCGTTTCCCCAAAACCAACCACCTTTGGCGACACAGCAAGTTCCAGCAAGTCCCCAGGCTTGATGTCTGGATACCGCTTTGCTTCGTGTGGGTGCACCCCAACAGTGCAATAGACAGTTGGGTCCCTTTCAGCAATTTTTAGAATAGCTGGAAACTCTTCCAGATCCGTCGAAATAGAGAGCAACTGTCCCACTCCCACCTCATGGGCACGTTGAATGACCTGAGGTATTTGATCCTTAAACTCTGGAAAATTCAGATGACAATGACTGTCAACGAGCCAAGGTTTTTTCATGGGACCCTCCTGGAACGTATCGGGGGAAAATAGGTTCAGGGTTTGGAAGCGCCGTTCCCGATACCAAAGCACTCTCTGCAGATAAATTAGCAAAAGTTCTCTTGTTTTTTGGCACTGCTAACTGGTCCAAAATCTTTTCAGTGGCATCAGGTAGGAATGGCTGAGCAAGAATTGTTATATACCGAATGGCCTCAGATAACACATATAGAACTGTTTCCATACGGTCCGTATCTGTTTTCCGCAAAGCCCAAGGAGCCTGCGTATCCACATATCGGTTAGCCACGCCGATGGCGCGCCATAGTCGCTCTAGATACTTGTGAAAAGCTTGTTCCTCTGCAAGCAAAGGCTTCAAATCATCATAAAGGCTCTGCACTTCTTTCAGCATAGCCTCGTCATCCCTAGTCAATGTGCCTTTCTTAGGAACAACCCCTCCAGCATGTTTTGCAACAAAGGAGAGCACCCGTTGAATAAGGTTGCCATAGTCATTAGCCAAATCACTGTTTATGCGACGCTCCATAGAGTCACATGAAAAGTCTCCATCTTGGCCAAAAGGAATCTCTCGCATCATAAAATAACGAAGCTGATCCACTCCGTAAGTTTTGATGAGCTCAAATGGATCTAGTACATTCCCCAATGATTTGGAGCATTTTTGACCTTCGTTTGTCCACCAGCCGTGTGCATATACCCGCTTGGGTAATGGTAAATCCGCTGCCATCAAAAAGGCTGGCCAAAAGATGGCATGAAATCGAAGTATATCTTTCCCAACAATATGATGCGCCTCCGGCCAAAAAGTTGCGAAATCAGAAGCTTCCGTATCGGGATAACCAAGAGCCGTAATATAATTCGTTAGAGCATCAAGCCAAACATAAACCACATGATCAGGGTCTCCTGGAACAGGAACACCCCAAGTGAAAGTCGTTCGCGAAACAGAAAGGTCTATTAATCCCTGCTTAACGAAACTAATGACTTCATTGCGTCGAGAGGCTGGTGCAATGAAGTCTGGATGATCATTATAAAATTTTAAGAGACGGTCCTGGTATTTGGAAAGTCGGAAAAAATAACTTGGCTCCTCTACCCACTCAACATTTGCTCCTGTGGGCGCTTTGCCATTAATGAGCTCTTTTTCCGCAAAGAAAGTTTCATCGGTCACAGAATACCAGCCCGAGTAGCTTCCTAAGTAGAGATCGTCGTTCTCCACTAAACGTTCCCAAAACTTCGTTACACCTTTTTTGTGGCGCGGCTCGCTCGTACGGATAAAGTCATCACAGGTAGCCTTCATCGCTTTGGCCATTTCCCGGAATTCTTTCTCTACCTTGTCCGCAAAGGCTTGAGGCGTCATTCCCGCTGCTTCGGCTGTTCTTTCTACCTTTTGACCATGCTCATCCGTTCCTGAGAGAAACTTTACATCACACCCATCTAAGCGCATGAATCGTGCCAAGACATCACATGCCAATGTAGTATATGCGTGGCCCACATGTGGCGATCCATTCACATAATAAATGGGAGTGGTTACGTAGAATGCCCGCGTCATTTTATCTCTCTTTCACAAAGCTTAAGAAAACACACAGAAGAGTTTGTTTCCGATCCAAAGTATATCGTTGCATCTCCTCAAAATGTAGCCTTATTTTCTCCCATATTCTAAGCCAATTTTCAAGGGAGCAATGGTTGGTCATAAGCCCATATAGTTCTACTTCCTCTGGTGTATTGCAGGCGCTTTTTCCTTCTGATTTGAGATAGTTCCCCAAAAATCCCATTAGCAAAATTGTAAAAATCTCAAAAGAATCACTCTCTTGCTTTTTACAAAGCCGTTCAATGAGAGAAAAAGGAACATTTGCCGAATTGGTGAGAAGGCCCTTAACGGCACCTAACATTTCCTTATAGAGTGCCAAACCACCGCCTTGAATCATTGTGAGAACTTGGCCAAGACGGCCCCCACTCAATGAGGTTAACAAGTCTCTCTCTTCTTTAGAAAATGACCCATGATGTTTTGCTAAATAATCCCCAACTATCTCTGACGAAAGGGGTTTCATTTGAATGACCTGACAGCGAGATCGAATAGTTGGCAACAAAAGACCCGGCTTATGGGAAACAAGAATTATAAAAGTCCCGAGGGGCGGCTCTTCTAAGGACTTTAAGAGTGCATTGGCCCCATTGCGATTCATTTCCTCGACCCCGTCGACGACGACAACACGATAAGGACTTTCCGATGATGTTTTCTGGAGAAAAGCAGGAATCTCTCGCACTTTGCCGACTGGAATCTCAAGTTGCACCTTGCCCTTCTCATCAACTCCCCTAGAAATACATAGAAAGTCCCCATGGCTTCCGCTAAGAATCCTCCGACGGACCATACTAGCTGGATCCACGTGCAAAGTTTTATGGGAGATTCCTGCGTCTTCAGAATAAGTGAGCAAATATTGTGCCAGTCTATGGGCCATGGTTGCTTTGCCAATGCCCTTAGGACCAGTTAGCAACAGTGCATGAGGCAAACGATTTTGTGCCATAAGCTGCAAAAGATAACTTTCCACATCTTCATGACCTAACAAGTCAGGCTGAGCACTATAGAGGGTTTCTTCAACGGGATCTGCTCTCATATCAAGCTTCCTTTAAAGCACTCCCCAGTCTAAGATCCACATACTGGGAAATTTCCTGGGAAATATCTTCAATGGACTTGTCGGCATCCAAAAGGACACATCGATCGCTATGGTCTTTCGCGATCTGTTGGTATGCATCTCGAACTTTCTCGTGATAATCGGCCCCTTTGCGTTCAAGGCGATCTTCCTTTTGGGCCGCATTAAGTTCCTCACGATCCATGGCTCTTTTGAGGCCCACTTCAGAAGAAAGATCAAAAATAAAAGTTAAATCTGGCTCTGAATCGCCGACAACAATTTGAATAATTTGCTCAACAATATCCTTTCCAAGGTCGCCTGCATATCCTTGATATGCAAGGGAAGAATCGGCGAATCGATCGCTCAGCACCCACGTCCCTGCCGCAAGTGCTGGCTTGATCTTTTTTTCTAAATGATCTCGTCGGGCCGCAAAGTAAAGAAGAAGCTCCGTCATAGAGTCCCATCGACCTGGCTCGCCCGTCAATATTAGAGGACGAATTTCCTCAGCACCTGGCGTTCCTCCTGGCTCTCGCGTTACCAGAACTTCTTTTCCACGATCCTTTAGATACTGCGCCAGTAAAGTAATCTGGGTAGATTTACCGGAACCTTCTCCCCCTTCAAAGGTAATAAATTTTCCTCGATTTGCCACGAGTAATCCTTTTTGCCTAGAATAGACCTGTTACAAAATTTGTTGTCCGAGACCAAAGTCTTCCCATAAATCCTAATTCTGTCACATCTTCCGCCACTACTAGAGGAATAAGCTCTTCACGAGCCGCAGAAATACTGGTTTCCGGAATTTGTACCTTTAATACACCTGCTTTTGCCCCTTTTTGAAGAGGAGCGATAAGAGGCTGATATTCAGCCACAGCCGTTATCTTGGAAGAAACAGATTTAGGAACAGTTATCAATGCGGGCGAAGCCACAACGAGTGGAACCGTATCCACAGCACCATCTCTTACACTGGCGGTTTCAATTAGCTGACCACTTTCAAATAAAGTTTTATTCTCAAATTCCCGTAGCCCCCACTTCATTAGAGTCTCAGAATCTTTGGCCCGAATCTGCTTATTCTCACATCCATTGATCACAAGAATTAAACGCCGGTCCCCCTGCTTTGCCGAAGCAACTAGACCAAGTCCTCCAGCGTCAGTTTCTCCGGTCTTCAAGCCGTCCACATCTAAACTTGTGTAAAGAAGCGGATTCCGATTACCTTGACGGATCTTATTGTACGTAAATTCTTTTTGAGCATAAAATTTCTTATACAATTCAGGGAAATTTTCAATGGTCGCTTTGCCGATTAGCATCAAATCTTTGGCCGTAGAATGATGTCCTTCATCTGGCCATCCAGTCGCATTCAAGAAAGTCGTATTTGTTGCTCCCAACTCATGGGCCTTAGCTGTCATTTCCTGTGCAAAATTATCTTCAGTTCCAGCAAGACCTTCTGCGACTGTAATACAGGCATCATTCCCTGATTGGACAATAATACCCTGAATAAGCTCCTCTACAGTTGGTTTGGAACCCAGTTCTAGGAACATTCTAGCCCCCCCTTTTCGCCAGGCATTTTCTCCGACTTTAAACTTATCGCCTAAAGAGAGTCTATTTTCTTTCAAACGCTCAAACATAAGGTAGACCGTCATGATTTTAGTCATGGAAGACGGCACCATCAATTCGCTTGCATTTTTTTCATAGAGAATTGCCCCCGTAGTCGCATCCATAAGCACAGCCTGTTTCGCACATAGATCTATTGCAGGCTTTGCCCAAGCATGACTGCCTATAGACAAAATAATCAACAGGCCAAACGTAATAATCCTTCTCATTGCTTCCTCTCTCATTTCAAAACATGTGCATCTGAATGACCAGTTGCCTTTAGTTTGTTAAGATACGTATTCGCTACATCTTTACTCTTGAAGGGACCAGCACGGACAGCATATAGAGTTCTGTCCCCCGAATTAACCGCATTCACTTTGGTTGAACCCAACGAAGATAGTTTATTACTCAATCTACTGGCATTTTCAACCTTTGAAAATGTTCCCACCTGAACATAGACACCCTCTGCTTGCGTTGGCACGGGTTTTGCTGGCAATGCAACTTTCCTCTCACTAGGCATAGCGTGTTGTATTGGAGCCGATTTTTCCCTTACCTGAGGCACGGATTCTTTGGCCTTAGGCACGACCTCTTGCACCCTGGACGTGGCCTCTTTAATATTTTTAGTTGCATCCTCAACAGCTTCCTTCACTTGTTTCACCGCTTTCTGTACTTCTGGGGGTGCTTCACGTCCATTGGGCAAAACGGCTCGACCCTGACGAAATATATCCCCCGACTGTTTGTTGGAAGCTAATTGGAACGATGGCTTTTCCGAAACAACAGGAGCTGACTCAGCCATTCTTAATGGGAACTTGTCTGGTCCAGATGGAGGTGTTTTGCCTTGAGCCATCGCGGCAAGCACCTTACTCTCATGGGAAATAACTTCCAATCGTACCCTTGCTTTTCCCCTGTTATGAAAACCCAATAATTGGGCAGCACGCTTAGACAAATCCACAATGCGTCCAGGATAATAGGGCCCTCGATCGTTCAGACGCACAAACAAAATACGCCCATTATCCAAATTTGTTACCTTTGCCATGCAGGGAAGTTGAAGAGTTTTGTGCGCCCCGGTTACTTCATACATATTAAATATTTCACCATTGGCCGTCAGTTTCCCGTGAAACATGGGACCGTACCAAGAAGCTAGCCCCTCTTCCACATGGCTAAACTTTTCCCGAGGACAATACCGGACGTTCTTTATGGTGTAGCAAGTTCCCAGCTTATAATGGGGATTTCCATATTTCTTTGATTGACTGCTCAGATGCATACTCGTTTTGGTATCATCCTTAAAGGGTGCTGGAAAAACCTTGGACAACAGAGACGTTGAAGAACAGCCTCCCAGGAATAAGCATAAGAAAATGACCCAACTATTTTTCATTTTTATCCTGAGTCGTCTTTTTCTTCTTAGGTTTTTGAAAATGCTGAGCACATTCTCGTTCAAGCCTATCTAAACGCTCTAGGATTTCTTCTTGTTTTTTCTCGGTGCTTCCAGTCCTTTGTGGCTCACACACCCCTTTATCCATGCGACCCTTGAAACCATCTGCACATTCCTTAAGAACCTTAAGGGCCCCAAATGCAGCCCCAGTTAAATCACTTAAAATTCGGTCCCGCGTTTGCATGTTTTTTCCCTAAGGTTCAAGTTCGATTATTAATATCAACCATCTCTCCAGGGCTTATCATAGTTTTTTTGATAATTCTATCCCGTTCAGGATCTAAAATATGTTGCTGTGAGTGGAAAAACCTTATATCCAAAAAAATAATTCCCTCTGCAAACGACAGGACTCCACAATGCAAAAAGCTTCTCACCACAATTGGGGTAAGAAGCTTTTTAAAACCTTAAAACTTTAAATTATTTTTTAGAAGAGGCGGCCTTCTTAGGAGAAGCTTTTTTCTTAGCCGTTGACGTTCTCTTTTTAGCCGTAGAAGCCTTCTTCTTTGTCGATGTTTTCTTTGCAGGAGATTTTTTCACCGCTGCCTTTTTGACCGCAGGTTTTGCTGCCGCGGACGAGCGAGCTGGACCTGGATTAGAAGCAACCGAACCGCTCTTCTTCATATATTTAGCAACTTCTTGCGCTTCCCACTCTGGTTTAAAGTAAGGGAAAAAGTCCATGGCACTCCGAAAGTTCTCTTGAACTGTCGACGGTAAAAGATTCAAATAGAGTGCCTGAAGAAACAGTGGAATTCCCCACCCAAGGATCACCCAAATAGGCCAGAAATAACCTGCCCCGCTCAAAAGCCAAATCAGAATAAATAATAGATTGGCAGCGACATATATGGTCATTTCCTTATAGAAAACTGCGAGTCTCTTAACGTGTTGTTTTGCTTTTTCTTCGGTCATTTTTCCTGACATTGATTTAATCCCTGGCTTTTTCCTGTTGTCGAATTCATACCCTTAGAGAGGTATAATACCATGTTTTCTCCACGGACTCTCCATCTTTTTATTTTTAACCATTTGGAATGATTGGTAAAGATGTTTTCGTGTCTTTCTAGGCACAGTCATGCTGACAATTTTATCTTAAGCCCACCCCGCCTAAAGGATTTGGCCGATTTACCACAACGCCCAATCTCATTGTCTTCACGTCAAAAGCCCGACGAATTGTTCGACCGTTTGCAAATCTATTTCCATTTCCTTCTGCTTTTCTTTGGATTCTTCGTCTTCGCCCCACTGGAAGTTTTGGAACACTTCCTCAACAAAAGCGACCTGAAAAGCCTTCGATCCATTCATATAACCATTACACAAGGCAACAGAGACAAAAAGTGATCCTGTTAACTGTGCCCCATCATTAATAACTGCCAAAAGATAGGAGTTACAACTTTTCAGATAGGCTTCCAAAGCCTTGAGTGTGACCTGCGATTGTTGGATGGGAGCCATATCGTGGGTTGTTTTAATCTTGACACAAAACTCTTTTTCTACCCAAGCAAGAAGAGGCCTCCAAAGCTTTTTCTCCCTTTCTGCTAGGCCTTTCGGCTCTATTGCCCAGTAGGCCAACACCTCTGTATGTGCTAAAAGATCCCGAATAATTTCATCTTTTCGAATTTCCACATGGTCAATGGCTGTTAAAATATACTTTGTGAATTTCAATTCTTCCCTATGAACCGTCGCAGCTTTCAGCTCCTTCAAAACTGCCGCTGCCAATTTTTCTGTTGGAACATGGAGATACTTCCCTATAGGCGTCTCAATGGGCTCACCGGCATTGATAAAAACATAGCCAGAGTCAGTTTTTTGTTTGTCCAATAGTGATGGGTCCGTACAGGAAAACCAAACACTCAAGGCTTTGTCTCCTTGGCATCTGTTTCTTTAAATCCTAGGGCCTTAAAGGTTTGCTTCATATGATCTGGTAACGGAGATTGAAAACTCATAATTTTCCCAGATGGCATGGGCACTTTGAGCGTCCGTGCATGAAGATGCATCAGTTCGGAGATATCATCACCTTTTAGGAAATCTTTGCGACGTCCGTACTTCCGATCACCTTGAACCGGTGTCCCCATAGCTTGGCAATGAGCCCTTAATTGATGGGTCCGCCCTGTCAAAGGCACCATTTCTAGCCATGCAGCCTTTTTGTGGGCATGATCGATAACACGATACCGAGTGATGGCTTTTTTTCCATCTTTGTGGTCCACCACCATTTGCTCCCCAATATCCCCCCGCTTTTTGAGAAGAGGTAAATCAATCTCGCCTTCCAATGGCTTTGGAACTCCAATTGTGATGGCCCAATAGGTTTTTTCAATCTTCTTTTCCTGAAAGGCTCTCGCCAAATAGGTCGCCATTTTATCTGTTTTTGCCAACAGTAAGAGCCCACTGGTATTTTTATCTAAGCGATGGACTAGCTTTGGCTTTATGCCATTTTCATCGATCATACCTTCCATCAATCGATCCACATGCTGAAGGGTTTTACTGCCGCCCTGAGTTGCAAGTCCGGAAGGTTTATCGAGAACAATCATATCCTTATCTTCATAAAGCATGAGATCTTTCAGTAACTGTTTTTCCTTTTGGGTAAGATAGATTGCCTTCTTCTTGGGAACTTCTTCTTCGGACGTCCGTGGAGGAATGCGAAGTGACTGGCCTTTTTCCAAACGAATAGATCCTTTAATTCGCTTTCCATTGATGCGAATCTGCCCTGTCCTCAACATTTTTTGAATGGCTCCATGGGAAAGCTGAGGAAATTGCTTCTTCAGCAGCCGATCCAAACGACCCCCTTCCAACTCTTCAGTGATATCAATTATGTTCGACAAAACCAGACTCTCCTTTTCCTCTTTAACTCATAGGGAATCCCTTCCACCAACACAAGAGGCTTATCCTCCACGATCAAGGAACAGAATATAGGAAACTGCTCATAAAAAATTTAAATTCGCCTGCTTGTCGTTCAAATTTAAAAGGACTATAGTTGGAGCAAATTGCAAAATTATGAAAGTGCGGAAGTTTCACGGAGGATGCAAGGATAAGAATGATATTTTTTTGCACTGATCAATCCATAAGGCACAATTTTAACTGTTTTTCTGGTCTTC
>Ga0066610_10000432_pt1 | contig 29531 bp, 23 predicted proteins | sample SaaInlV_DNA_165m_FD_60375 | JGI IMG/M metagenome (GOLD analysis project Ga0066610, IMG submission 60375) | Marine microbial communities from expanding oxygen minimum zones in the Saanich Inlet - SI075_LV_DNA_165m | ecosystem: Environmental > Aquatic > Marine > Unclassified | place: British... | reverse complement strand
CTAATAAAGAGGATGATAAAAAAAAGTCAGTAAAAAAATCTACAAAAAAACCTGAATCTATAGTGAAACAAAGTACTAAAAAAACTTCTGTTTTTGAAAAGAAGAAGGAAAGTTCTTCTTCTAAGAAAGAAAATTCAGATTCTAGTGATGAATCTGAGTCAGATCAAGATAATTCTATATTTACTGCTTCAGAAAATTCAGGTAATGATTATGAAAATACTGAAACCAAGCTTTCTGAATTTTTTACTGAAGATGTAGACTCTGAAACAAATGATGAAACAGAATTTACAGATATTAAATCTGATACTATTGATTCAATTGATCCAAAAGAAATTATTTATAATAGTTTGCTATTACATCAAAATAGTAATAAAGATAATTCATTTGATTCTATAAATAAAATTGTAGATAACTCTGAAAGATTAACAAATCCTAGAATGACAAAATATGAGATGGTTAGGATAATTGGAGAGAGGACAAAACAGTTTAAAATGGGAGCTAAACCATTGATAAAAAATACAGATGATTTAACATATGAAGAAAAGGCGGTATTAGAGTTAAAAAAAAATATGACTCCATTTAAAATAAAAAGACCACTTCCAAATAACACTTATGAAATTTGGGAGATGTCAGAGTTAAATAAAGATCATTTAGAATTTTAACTCCATGAATGATGACATGTTGTACATATATGTTCAATACTAAAATTCTTTTTATTTCTAATCCATACTGCTTCCTTATTAACTTTCTTTTTTTTATCAAGAGTAGGACATTCTAAATTTTTACATGTATAATCTCTTGTTCTAGGTAATATAGGATTTTTCGATAATAATTTATTATCATCCAAAGATCTACTAGTTCTAACTTCATCTGAAACATTATATTCGTAAACTTTTATCGTTTCTAATATTTCTACAGAGTAACCACAATTATCACAAGATAATTCAGCATTATTAACTGAACTTGTAAAAAGATTGTCTATTTTTAATTTTTCATTTGATGTTAACTTTATATATTTCTTATTTTTCAATAACTCATCTTTTGTAAAACCTAATTGATAAGTATTTGAATCAAAATTACTTGAAATAAATAATTTAATAAATTCATCAGATTTATCTAATACTTTTTTCTCAATATTTTGAGAAACTTTTTTATTAATTCCTAAAGAATGCAAACATTCAGGACAAAATGATACCATAATATTAATGATTTAAGAGTTGCTTTTAAGTCAATATAAATTCATTTTTTTTAATTTTTGGACTAAATTATCAAATGTCTCATTTAATGATACAAAATCTAAATGAGAAACGGTTGGAAGAAAATATACATTTTTTCTAATCTCAATTTCACCTAATATAATTTGTAATGATTTTATGTTACTATTTATTTCTTCATAATTATTTTTAAAGTTGTCTAATACAATGTCATCAAAATATTTTACTTCATTTAGTTTTATAAATCTATCATTAATTTTATTACTTTTTTTACTATTTTTTAAATCAATAATATTATTGATAACATTGATTATAGATAACTCTAAGTTATAAAAATTTAAAAAATTATTATATGATATATTACGTATATCATTTTCTTTAACATCCTCAAGACCAGGTTCATTTCTGAGTGGAAATTCACCCATCAATGATTGAATAGAAATTAATACTGTTCTTAAAGTCATAACATTTGTCCACCCTGGTCCATTCCAAGTTCCTAATATAGATAAACATACTTTTCCACACTCATATAAATTAGGATTAAATCTTACTTTACCATCGATAGTTAATAACTTTATTTTTGGCGATGAGTCAGGATAATTTGTAGGAAATATAACTTCAAAAAAATAGTATCCTCCAAAATAAGGAGTATTTTTTGGACCAATTATTAAAGCATAATTTTTAAAAATATTTTTTTTATCCATATAAAAATAAATTCCTTCAGGTTTGTTTTTTTCAAAGTCTAAATAATCTGAAACTATTCGTAATTTACTTGTATTATTCAAATTACTCATTAATTAAAATACGTAATTTATTCTTTAAATTTAATACAGTAATAAATGTATTTAATTAATTAAAAATTAAATACAATTATAATACTTGTAATATAACTAAATATCTATTTTCATCTAAAAATTGATTATATCAAAAATACGAAAATAATCGTTAGTTGGTACCATCATGAGTTTTTCCTTAAATAAAAAAATTTGAAAAAATAATTTAAAAAATTCAAATGTATATATATATAATGCCATTAAAAAGTACCATAAATCCCAACAAAAAGGCCAAATGCCAAGAAAAATTAGAGGAATTATTGAATAAGAATAGACTTACAGGAAGACATGATGAACAAAATACTAAAAGCATTACACACATAACTTTAAATCCAACGTTTCAAGGTAAATACTCATTTAATAAAGATGAAAGAAAGAAGTTAAATAAACTTGTTAAAGAAGCTAATAAACTTGGTGTAAACTTGGGTATAGCAGAAAAACCAAAAGAATATGCTCCAATCATGGTTGACATTGATCTTGAATTAGAAAAAGAAGATTACGATAAATCAGAAAAATTTAAAAAGAATAAACGATTATATGACAATGATATTATTTTGAAATCAATTGATCTCTATAGAAATTCAATCAAAAAATATTTAGATGTCAATGATACTGAGCTTCAAGTTTGCGTTTTAGAAAAAGACCATATGACAGAAAAAGAAACTGTAATTAAAGATGGTGTGCATTTAATATTTCCACAAATTTGTTCTCATTTTAAAGTAAGACATTGTATTAGAAATGAAGTAGTTAATAGTGCGAAAGATTTAAAAATATTTAAAAAATATTCAAAAACTGTTGATGACATTTTTGATAGATCTATCGTTAGTTCAAATTTTTGGATAATGTATGGAAATTCAAAACCAAACTGTCCTCCTTATAAATTAACTCAACTAATAGCACACGATGATTCAGAATTAGATATTGATAATCTTACACAAGAAACAGATGTTGAAAAATCACAAGATAAATTAGTAAGATTATTTTCAATCCAATCAAGTGTCTGGAATAAAGACCAAGAAACACCACTAAGCAGCGACTATTCAAAAAATGATGTTGAACAAGAATGCTTCCAAAATGGTGTTGATAACTCAATGACATCTAATTTAGAAATTTTACCAATGGAAAAAGAAGATGAATTTAGAAAAGCAAAGTATCTGGTATCTCTGCTATCTCCCGAAAGAGCAAACACATATCATGACTGGGTAAAAGTTGGATGGGCACTACATAATGTAGACACATCTCTTTTACCAGTATGGTTAGAATTTTCAAAACAATGTCCAGGCAAATATAAAGAAAAAGAATGTAGAAATTTATGGCAAAACATGAAAGGTGGATTAACAATACGATCACTACAAGCATGGGCAAAAGAAGATAACATTCATGAATATAACAAGTACATGAAAGTTGAATTTGAAGAATTACTCAAAAAGTCTCTACAGGGTGACACATTTACTGTAGCAAAAGCGCTATATACCAAATATTATGATCGTTTTGTATGCGCATCTATTAAACATAATTCATGGTATGAATTTAGAGGACATAGATGGTACCCAGTTGATGGGGGTTACACTCTAATGAATATTATTTCAGAAGAGTTTGTAAACGAATATCTAAAAGTTGCAAGTGATTATAACACTGCAGCTATATCTGCAACTGGACTTGAAAAAGAAGATTTACAGAAGAAAGCTTCAAGATTTCAAAGAGTATCAGACAAGCTACTTAATCTAGGATTCAAAGAAAATGTTATGAAAGAGTGTAGATATCAATTTTATGACGAAAGATTTGAAGATAAACTAGATGAAAATCATTTTTTGATTGGATGTGAGAATGGAGTTTACGATTTAGAGAAAAGTGAATTTAGAAATGGAAAACCAGATGATTTCATTACACTTACTACTAAAAACTCTTATATTGCATGGGATGCCAATAAATCACAATGTAAGAATATCAAAAAGTTTTTCTCACAAATTTTACCAGATGAAGATGTTAGAACTTACTTTCTTCAAGCTCTGTGTACATGTCTTTCAGGAGAAAATAGAGAAGAAAAATTATATATTCCTACTGGAAGAGGTTCTAATGGTAAGAGTCTTACATTTGAGCTTGTCAATCTTGCTCTTGGAGAATATTATATTTCTTGTCCAATTACTATCATGACTAGGAAAAGAGGTGCTTCAGGACAAGCTTCTCCAGAACTTGCAAGAATTAAAGGAAAAAGAATTGGTGTTTTACAAGAGCCTGACAACACAGAAACTTTAAATGTTGGTCTAATGAAAGAATTAACTGGAAATGATGCTTTCATGGCTAGAGGTCTATTTGAAGATCCTAGAGAAATTAAACCTCAGATTAAATTCTTTTTGACTTGTAATGATTTGCCAATTGTTCCTTCTAGAGATGGTGGTACTTGGAGAAGATTGAGAGTAGTTGCATTCAATTCAAGATTTTGCAATGATCCAAAAGAACCAAACGAGTTTAAGATTGATACAAGATTAAAAGAAAAGATCAAAGAATGGGGATCATTCTTTCTTGGTTATTTGATTCATATCTACAATAGTCAATATAAAAAGTCAGATTATCTTGTTGAACCAGAAGCTGTTAAATACACAACTAATGCATATCAAGCAGACAATGATCACTTCTTGGATTATTTTGACACTAGAGTTGAAACTGTTGATGAATCTGCTAATTCTGTAATTTCTAAGAAAGCTATTTATTCTGATTTCAAAATATGGTTTAAGGAGTTTCATGAAGGTAATAAATTACCAAGATGTGAACAGTTATATAGATTCTTGGATGACCAAATTGGAAAAGGTACATCGAGAGGCTGGAAAAATGTTACTTTCAAAAATGAAGAGATTGACGAGGATGATGGACCTGTCAATGATCTTGATATTTAGAATCTACAAAGTTGATTCTAATTAAAATTACTTTAACTTAATTTAAAATTTCTAACTTTATTTAATGTCTTTGAATTATACAGTAAATAAGGTTAATTTTATTGAACCACCATCAGATGAGTATCCAAGAATAATATCTTTAATTGGAGAATCATTGTTAACTGGGATTGCTACATTAATAATAGGAAAAATTGCTTTAGATTTATTTGATTCTAAAAATCCTTTCTCATTTTCCAAAAAAATTGGTAATAATGTTACTAATGAAAAAAAAATAGAAAGACGTAAATTATGTTTATCATTTCTTATATCTGGTTTTCTGATACATATTGTAACAGAATTATTTGGAATAAATTGTTATTTTTGTAGTAAACAATGTTTAAAAAATATATCAAATTTTTCAAATACCATTAATTAAACTAAATAATTATTAATAACTTTAGTAGTATTACCACATAATTCTACTATTTTTAAATATATTTGACCATTTTTATTTTTATGAACTATTTCTATTGAATTATTTATAAATGATAGAAAAATATTCATTTTTAGTTGTACATTATTTGATTTTATTTTAATAATATTTAATGAAATTTCACTCAATAATGTAATAATTAATCCTTTATTTATATTCATTACAATATCTATAAAATTGAATGTTTTAAAAATAATTTTATCTAAATAATAATTAGTTATATTTTTAGAATCTACCTTGCCATTAGAAATATAATCTTCTAAATCAATTACTTTTTTTAAACAATTAATTAAATCTATTTTTGATTCATTTTTAGTTTCATTCAATATATTAAAAAAGTCTAATAATCTTTTTATTTTATCAGGATAGTATGATACAATTATTAAAATTGATTTAATCAAGAAAATGACTATTATATCATCTAATTTTTCCTTTTTTTTTAATTTTTTTAAATAACTAAACATTAAATTACTAGATTTTTCACTTTTAATTATTTTTTTTAGAATCTCAGAAAAATTAATATCAAGTGTCATTACTGGTTACTTTAATAGTGAATTTTTTTTAAAACTTGTAGTAAAAATAATATTTATTTAAATATAGTCCCTTTGTTCAAATAAATTTATATATATATATATATCAGTCTCTTTCAAAAATAAAAATATACCATATATAAAAAAAAATCTATAGTAAGTTAATCATGGAGAGTTGTTCTATTTGCTTCCTTGAATTTACTGAAAAACCAGAAATTAACCTTAATAACAGATGTAGATTTCAGAAATTCCTATCCTGTGGCCATTGCTTGTGTTTTGCATGTTACCTTAAGTTACATCAAACAAAATGTCCATATTGCCGTAATGATTTCGTTTATTCCTTCGAAGACTTATACCTAAAGAATAAGAAGACCTTAAAGTCCTCTAAAAATCATTCTTTAGGAGTCCAAGGAATTATAGAAACTGAAATTACATGGCAACCTCCAACAACTATACAATATACATTATTAGAAGATACAATTGAACCATTTAGCAGACTAAAAAAAAATACTCATAGAAAGAGAAGAAGAAATCTTTCTTTCGATGAAATTTTAGAAAAAAGAAAACAAATAAGAAAAAAATGTCAAAAAAAATGGACTCATAAAGAAGAGAGATTAATTAAAGAATTACATCTTTATTAATCGCCCTCAGACTCAGTCTCAGAATCATTATTAATTTCCAAATTAGTTATATCTTTTGGATTACCAGATTCATTATAATATTTTACAATAAACTCATTCATAGACAATAGTTTCCAACCTAATCTATCTGAAATAATTCTATGGTAATCTCTTACCATATCATTAATTCTTTCATCTTCAGTAAACTCCATAAAACCACTTGCAAATATCTCAATTTGATCTCTAAATTTTTCACATTCTTTAATTAATACATGAGGTTTTTCAATAGGAGCATTATATATACTTTTTAGTATATCATATTTTTTATACAATTGCTTGTCATTATTATTTTTAACATCTTTTCTTAATTCATTTAACTCTCTTTGTTTAACGCCAGTTCTTATATCTACAAGTTCTTTTAATTTAATTTTATGACTATCTTTAACTTCTTTCTCCTTATCAATTAATTTAATAAATATGTCTTCTTCTACTCTATTAAATTTTAATTGTTTGTTTTTACATAGATTCTCATTTAAATAATCTTTTAAACTTACATGAATTTCTAATAGTTCTGAATTATAACCATCGTCAACAAGTTTTCTAATACACTTCTTAAGTCGAGGTATTGATGTTTTAGACTTAAAATATTCTTTATCGAAATTAATATATATATTAACCATTTAAATATAACTAAAATACTTTTTTATAAAAAAATTAAATCTAAAATTATTTAAATGGTTAAATTTCAACATAACCAAAATATTACTGTAACAAAAAAAAATTACTGTGCCGTTTATGAATATAAAAAAGAGCTTCTTTATCAAATTATGAGATTATTTAATAATTTAAGAATAAAATGTTTTATTTGTTATGGTAATCTTATAGAATATGAAAGAAAAGATCACATACTTCATGATGATGATATAGATATAATTTTTGATGGATCTAAATTTAGAGAATGGTGTGGATATGCAGCATTCAGAAATAAAAAATTATATGATTATAATCTTGAATTTGATAATAGATGGTATAAACCTGAAGAACAAATGAAAAATGGCATTCAAGTTAGTCTAATTAATTTTATTTCAAAAGAAAAAGATTTAGAAAAAATTATTTCTAAAATGGATATGCATGCTGATATTATTCCAGATTTTATTGATTCTAAAGTATGGCCTAACATTCATGTTAATTTAAAAAATTTAAGAAGAATTAAGTTATGGGGAATTAATACTTATGCTCCAAGTATTAAAGATACAATTAGAATATTAGAGAATGAATACGGTAAAGACTATATAAAGCCAATAATTAAAAATTATAATCTGACTGATAATTCAGTCTATTATGATTTTATAAAATTAAATTCAGTTTTAGAATTTTTTGGAGTAATTTAAAATTTTTTGGAGTAATTTAAAAATTGATGTTTAAATAAATAATAATAGAATAATTTATATTAATGGTAAAAGAAACATTGTTATACGACAGATTAGGAATATCTACTACCTCAAATGAAGCTGAAATCAAAAAAGCATACAAAAAAGCAGCATTAAAATGGCATCCAGATAAAAATCCAAATAATAAAGAAGAAGCTAATACAAAATTCCAAGAAATTTCTCAATCATTTGATATTTTGTCTGATCCTACAAAAAGATCTAATTATGATAAATTTGGAATGGATGCAATAAATAATGAAGGGTCTTCAGGAATGAATCCAGAAGATATTTTTTCTCAGTTTTTTGGAGGCGGTAATCCATTTGGAGGAGGAAGTCCATTTGGAGCTGGAGGCCCATTTGGAGGAGGAGGAGGTCCATTTTCCGGAGGAGGCCCATTTGGCGGAGGAAATAATCAGGAAACTAAAGAAAATATAAATATAAATCTAGAAGTAGATCTAAAAAGTATTTATAATGAAAAAAATGTTAAGATCTCTTATGATAAAAAAATATATTGTAAAGATTGTGAAGGTACTGGAAATAAAAATAAGATTTCTCCTAAATGTAAAGGATGTGATGGTCAAGGTAAAACTATAAGAGTAGTACAGATGGGTCCAATGATTTCTCAACAAATACAAGCTTGTAATTCATGTAGAGGAACTGGTAAAGCAACTTCGAAAAAAGAAGATAATTGTATAACATGTAATGGAAAGTCATATAATACATCTAAAGTAGAGATACCATTACCACTTAAAAACGGATTAAATAGTGGAAATAGAATATCATTACGAGGACAAGGTCATGATTTTAAAAATTACAAAACAGATCTATTAATTACAATTAAAGTTGTTGAGGATAAAATGTTTAAAAGAGTCGACGAAGATCTAATTACAGTTGTTAATCTAGAATTATTTCAATCACTTTTAGGGTTTAATAAATTGATAACACATATGGATGGTAAAATTATAAACATATCTACCGATACAACAACTAAACATGATTCTTTAAGAAGAATAAAAGGTAAAGGTATGAGAAATTTAGAAAATGGTAAAATAGGTGATTTAATAATTAAATTCAAAATTAAATATCCTAATATTGATGATTATAGTAAAGAAGAACTAACAATACTTAAAAAACTTTTATCAAAAAAATGTAAGAATGAAATTACATTAGAAAATGAAATTACAACTAACAAACAGTTTTCAGAAAAATTTGAAAAATGTAATTTAGAAAGTTTAAGTGATAACCAAACAAAATTTAGAGAATCTAATTCTAAACCTACTTCTAATGAAGAAGACGTACCAGGATGTGTACAACAATAAAGAGTGTATACTAATTTTGATTTATAATAAAAAATTTAAATTTCTTGAATATAGTATTAGAATGAAAATATATATACTGAGACATGAAGATAGAACTATGGATTTAACATTTTTTTCTCCATTAACAAAAAATGGTTTAGATAAATCTTTAAAAATATCTGATGAACTAGTTAAATTAGAAATAAATTCTATTTACTCATCTCCATATGTTCGAACACTACAAACTATATTCCCATATTCAAAGAGAACGTCATTACCTGTTAAACTTGATTATTCACTTACTGAATTATATCAATCAGATAATATCCCTAAAAAATCTTATACAATTACTTTACCAGACTATATTTCAAAGTCATTTAATTCAGACGAAAATTATAATTCATCAATTAAACCAACTGAAGTTGAATTTCCAGAAAAAATATCAAATTTTAAAAAAAGAGTAAAAACATTTTTAAATGAAATTATTATGAATAATTATAAATCAGAAAAAAATATAATTTTAGTTACTCACCAAGGTGTTATTGATGTTATACATAAAATTATATCTAAAAGTAAAAATAAACCAACTGCTTCTGAAATTAGGGTTGATGCAAATTCAACTTTAAAAGAAAAAGATGATTTTCATTATCCAAAAGGTGCAATCACTAAAATTTTTGAAAATAATAAATGGACTTTTGAAAAAATTAATTGGTAAATCTATATCTGATCTTCCTAATTATTAATCATCGATTGTGAATATAGACTTAATATGTCTATGAATTGTATTATGTAACCAAAATGTTAAATATTTTGGTGTAAATTCATTTGTCAATTCACTTTCATTTTTTGTCATAAATTCTTGACCCAACTGATCATTTGTGAAATCTACTCTTGTACTATCACAAATTATTATAATTTTAGGTATTTTACCTTTATTTTTTAGACATATTACTAAATCAAGGAAATCATCTATCCTTTTTCTGATTAGATCCATTTCAAGATCTAATTCTTTTTTAATAAATACATATTTCATTTGATTTTTAAAAATAAAACTAGGATCAAATATAGTTCTATTATCAGATATTGCATCTACCCCTCCAGGAAGATAACTATCAGTTCCAAAAGTAACAAAATAATCTAAATCAATATTTAATATATAATCATCAGAAATTTTTTCAATTATCTTATCCTTAAATTTAATATTTGATGTCATAATATTTAATTTTTTATTATCTTCATTAAAAATTACTTGAGTTAGTGTTTTTTCGTTAATTTTTACTGGAAAATTAACCGGACACTTGCCAATAAAAGTACATGTATTTTTAGTTGTTGTTATTATATTTTTGGATTCACATAATGGTTCTTTTACCCAATCTGGAGTTAACCATACAATTCCTTTATTAAAATTATATGGAGATAACATAGGGACAAGAACTGAGCCAATATTATCTACTGTATCAAATATTCTTTTTAAATTATTAAAACTGAAATCACTGTTATCAATACAAGATTTAATAAATTTACAGTCATTTCCTATAGGATTCATATCTGCATGACTATCAACATGTAGTACTGTTCCAAGATTATCTTTTACATTTCTATAAATCCATTCAACAGCATGATGATGTTTAGAAACTTTAATCACTTTAATGTTTTTATTATTATAATTAATATCAAATAATCCATTTAAATTTATAAATCTATAATAGAATGTTATTCTATCATTTAGTTCCTCTAGTATTCTTTTACAATCAATTATAAAATCTTCCATTTTATTAACAACTAAATAATAACATTTATAAATAATTTTTAAATGATTATTGCAAATATCTTTTGTAATTAAGTTATTTTTTTTATTAACTTCTTCTTCAAACCATCTTAAAACACTCATTTCTTTTTCTATTTTTTTATCAAAATAATATTTATCTACATAATCTAGAATTAATCCTGAATCTAATATTGGTTTTGAAGGAATTAATGAATTTTTTTCGAGATTATTATTATAAAATTTTAAAATTATATTTCTTTCATAATAATTATTTACTGAATATACACACCCTAAAACAAGTATTATTAAAATGATAAAAATTACTAAATTTTTATTATATATCATATATATATTTTAATAGAAAAATTTATATATGAAAATTAAATAGCGTTTTTGCTTTGTATCTTTACTTACAAAGTAATGGTTTTATGATTATGTTTATTCAATAGATATTAAAGTTTAACTCTAAAATAAATAAATTCCTGGTTATATTATTATGAGTTTAAATCAAGAATTATTTAATAAGATAAAAGAAATCAACAAAGTTGATTCAAAAGATAGTTTTATTCAATCTAATTTAATTATCAATCAAATAAATTTTCTATTTCCAAATCTTAATAAAGAAGATCACACAATATTATTAGATTTAACTATTTATCTTATAAATTTTATTTCAAATAAATTTTATTTTGAAGAAAATTCAATATATAAAAATGTTTGGATTGAGAATAATTTTAGAAATATTAAATCTGCTATACTAAAAATTTTACCATTTATAGATGACAAAGATAATTTTAGACTATATAAAAAAATTAATGATCTTAACCAAATTTTATTTTATTTAAACAAACAAAATTTACCTAAAGATATTGATGAAATGAATATGAAAGATGCACTTAAAAATTACTTTCCAATAAGTAATTTTACATTGGGATTATTAGGATCTTATAAATCTAAAAATAAATTAAAATTTATTGATGACAACGATGAACAATTAATTTATAAATTGATACATCATAATTTTATATCTCTTTTAGAAACTATTAAAATTAGTTCAAGTAAATTATATATAAATTGGATAAATATTATACCTATACATCTTGATACTTTAGAAAATAGCAAAGTATATAAAAATACAATGAATGACTATAAAAAATTATCAAACGTTACAGATCATGACTCTTATAGTAATTTTGAAAAAGAATATAATGGTTTAAATATTGGTGATTTGTATAATGTTTTTAGAAATGGGTATTTTCAAAATATAAAAAATATTAAATGGCTAATTTTTAATAAAATTTCTACAAATTCTGTTGAACAGGATTCAAAAGGAAAATATTATATTCAATTGATAGAACAATATTTAGAAATATCAAAATATAAAGGTAATTTAAGATATACTAATTTAACAGATAAACTAATACATTCATTTGATGAAAATATTAAAAATATGATAAAACAATCTACTTATAAATTTGAATTAATAGAAATGATAAAAAGTATAATAATGTTTTTAGTAAACAATTATTCATATAAAAATCTTATTAACAAAGAAATAAAAGATAAATATAAACTTAATCCTATTGAACAGGAAAAAACAGAAAATGAAGATTTAGATTACAATAAGGCTTTAATTGAAAAAATTAATAAAAAAACAGATAAAGAAATTATAAATGATTTTACATTAATTGGCAATGAACATATTTATAATTATATTTATGAATCTGTTGATGAATTCAAAACAACAATTTATTATACGTTTCTATATGATGACGATGACGTTATTAATCAAAGTTTTTTTAATATAAAATATAATAATGAAATAGATACACATATAAACTTAAAAAATTTATATAATATTGCTAAAGCATTGTCATTTTATAACAAAGATAATAAATGGGTAATTCAAAATCCATTTTTTGGATCTTTATTATTAGAATCAAGAATCCATTTTTTTGATAAAATTACAAATGAAAATATATCAAGTTGGTTAAATATAAGAAGAAATATACAATCTCAAAATCAGAACAGTCAAAACGACGAAGATATAATTTTACAAAAATTATATCAAGGATGGAATACTTATAAAATATATTTTATTTTTTATTATCTTTGTAAAAAAGGATTACTTTCTAAATTTGTTCCTAATGAAAATGCTACAAATGATTCTATATTACCATCAAATTATTCTTCAAAAATAAAAGCAATTGGTAAACAAGTAAAAAACACTATAAAAAAAGAAAATTTGAAAGAAGCCTATTATTATATAAATAATAAAAAATATGGAAGTTTAGAAAATACTTATGAAAAAAAAGATGAAAATATTATAATGCAAACCTATTTTGAAAGATTAGAAAAAGATCTTAATTGGTATACTTTTTATGCTATGGATTGGATGACACAAATAAGTTTTTTTCATACATATATCAATCATCAAATATTATTTATTACTGGATCAACAGGAACAGGAAAATCTACACAAGTACCTAAATTATTATTATATGCTCTTAAATGTATTGATTATAGGGAAAATGGAAAAATATCATGTACACAACCTAGAATACCACCAACAGTAGGAAATGCTAAAAGAATATCAGAAGAATTAGGTGTACCTATTAGTATTTACGATTCAAATATAGATTCAGAAGTAAATAGTGATAACTATAATATTCAGTATAAACATCAAAACGACCAACATACATCTTTAAAAAATGGTTTACAATTAAAAATTACAACTGATGGTACTTTATTTGAGGAAATTATTGAGAATACTCTAATGAAAGACAAGATGTTTAATAAAAATAAAGAGGAATTTGAATTTTCTTTAAAAAATAAATATGATATTCTTATTGTTGATGAAGCACATGAACATGGTAAAAATATGGATCTTATTTTATCTTTAGCTAGAAATACCTGTTATTATAATAATTCTGTTAGATTAGTGATTATTTCTGCTACTATGGAAGATGATGAACCAAATTATAGATCATATTATAAATATATTAATGACAATATGTTATATCCAATTAAAAAACCATTAATTAAACATCCATTCTTAGATATTATTAATTTTCTTCCTCAAACAGTACTCATGGAAAGAAGATTCCATATATCTAAACCTGGAGAAACTACTCAATTTACCATTACAGAAGTTGAAAAATACTCTATTGGAGATGATGAATCTCGATATACAAAACCTTGGGATATTATTCAAGAAAATAGTTATACAGTTATCAAAGAAATTTTTAATAATAATCCTACTGGTAATGCTTTATTATTTTTAACTGGTGAAAAAGAAATTAAAAAAGCTGTAGAAGAATTAAATAAAATTATTCCTAAAGATGCAGTTGCAATACCATTTTTTGGTAAAATGGACCAAAAATATAAAGATATTATTGAAAAAATCGATAAAAAAATTGGAAAAATTAAAAATAATAAATTTAAAATTCATGAAGAATGGGGATATGAATATATTAAAGGTACAAATAATAATAATTTTAAAAGAGCTGTTATTATTGCTACAAATGTAGCAGAAGCATCTATTACTATTCCCAACTTGAAATTTGTTATTGATAATGGATATTCAAAACAAAATAATTTTATTTATTCTAAAGGAGATTCATTATTAGTAGAAGAAATGATATCTAATTCTAGTAGAGTTCAGAGAAAAGGTAGAGTTGGTAGAATTTCTGACGGTACTGTTTATTATTTATATGATATAAGTAGTAGATTAGAAATACCAACTAGATATAATATATCTTATGAGGATTTTTCTAATGAATTTATAAAATTATTAGTAAATAAAAATAATAAAAATTATTTGAATAGTTATGATGATCCTTATCTTAAACAAGAAAATTATAATTTAATCAATACTGGAGAACCTATAAATGATTCTCTAATAAAAATTATCAAAAATCAATTTTATGATATTAGAGATGATGATTTTTATGATGATATATTTGATTATGATGAATATTTCCCAAAAGATTTTTTTAATTTTAAAAATACACCAATATGGATTGAATTACAATATTTAGACGGATTTAATTATCGAAATTTATTTGATAATGCAGGACAATTTTTTATTATACATCCTTTTGAAAAGGACCACCAAAGAAATATATATAGAGAATTTATAAAAACAAAAGATGATAAAATAATTAATTCAAAAATGGCAACAATTCCATTATCATTTAATAACAGATTGAAGCAAAATTTTAGAGCAGTTGAATTAGGTAAAGAATATATTCTTAATCATGAAATGACTATATATAGAAAAACAAATTTATCAAAAATTATCGAAGACGTTACTAGAACATTCACTAATATTGATTATTCTGTAGCTTTAACTTTATTATGTAGTTATTCAATAGATTTAATAGAAGAAGTTATTTTAATAATATCATTATTAGAAGCTATCAATTATAACATTGAAGGTCTTTTTGATCTTACTGATTTAAAATATAAAGAAAAAATTAATTTTTTTAAAAATAACTACAGATCAACTAATAGTGATTTTGATCAATTACTTAAAATATCAGAAAACTTTATTAGAACATTCAAATTAAAAAGAATTTTTAATTTCGTAAATAGTAAAAATATTTTGAAAAATGAATATAATAGAATTATAGATATATACTTTAATTCAAATTCAAATAATAATAATAATTATAAAAAAACATTTTATATAATTAAATCAATTGAAACACAAGGAAAACTAAGAACAGATGAAGGTTTTCAAGAATGGTTAGTCAAAGACGAATATGTAGAAAATTTTTTTGATGATATTTCAGATCAAGAACTAAATAAATTTTGTAATAGTAATTTATTCAACAAAGAAGCTATAAAAATGTTTTATAAAAATATAGTAAATTATAAAAGAAAATTATATTCTATTGATTATAAAAATGACCCAATGTATGATAATATAAATCCACTAACATGGATAAAAAATTTAGAAAATAATTTTAAAATTAGTTTCTCACATATGAAAAAAATAGATAAAATTATTAATTTGTTTTTAATAGGTTATTCTCAAAACGTGTGTCTAAAAAAAGATATTAAGAGCGACAAAAATGAATATTACAAAATTACTAATTATAGTGACAAAATTACAAATATACAAGATAGCGATTCTATGCCTAATAACTTTTATTATCTAAAAGAAAATAATTTTGTTAAACATAATTCATCATTAATTTTTTATCTAAAAATGAATTTAAAAGATACTAAATTAGGAGCACCTACATTATCAATAATTTCAAATATAAACGAAAAAAATTTATTTATAAGTAATCCTTATTATTACAATCCGTATACAATAAAGAATACAATAGTTATACTTGATAATTCAAATTTAAATAACATATATTCTAATAATAATACCATTTTTAGAAATTTTCTTAATAATCTAAAAAATAGTTTTTCTAAATCAAATATAATATGGAATAATAGGGAATATTTACCATTTTTAACTAAGGCAATAGATTTTATTGATAAAAAAATTGAATAAAAAATAACTAAATTAAATGAAGTAGGAATTATGTCAGTTCTAGAGATTGAAACTCAACACATAAAACACCTAAAAACTATAAAAGAATGTTCAGTATTTAGACTGAAATTAAATGGAAATTCTTATATAATAAGTAGCCATTGTTATTTACCAATTAGTAATATTAAAATAGATAATATTAATATTTCAAAAGAAAATATACTTGTTAATTCAAATTGGAATGATTTATTAATAATTAAAGATGAATATCAAGTAAAAAGTACTTTTGATAAAATTAGAAAAACAATTTTACCAAATGGAACTATATTTTTAATTGGGCAAACTTATGAATGTTATCTACATGATGTAGAATACTTGAATTTCGCTATGCTTCCAAATTACCCTAAATTAATGTATTACAAAATTAAAGGTGATATTAGTAATATTATTATAGGAGATCCCATATTATATATTAATAATGGTAATTTAGAACTTGTCGGTTTAGTATCATATATTTATGAAGACTATGTACTCGGACTTCCTTCATATTATATCCATAAAACTATTTTAAGACAAGATAATAATTTACTCGTTCCTGATATTGATGATTTACAATCTATTACAAAAATAAATAATTATAATATTGTAAATAATTTAATTTGGAATAAACATATCAAATTTAATATACCAATTGATGTTAATTTTCTATTAGAAACTGATAAAGAAAACTTGTATGAGATTAATAATGAACTAGTATGTGTAAATTATATTAAATATGAAAATAGAAATATAATTATAAATGAAAACTATATTATGTTTGATGGACCAAATTATAAACTTACTTCTAGACTATTTCATCTTTTAAAAGAAATATCAGTAGATCACCCAAAAGAGATTTTAAATAAAATTGGATTTTATAACAAGAATCAACAAATATCAAATTCAACATCAAATATTAAAATTAATGTTGAAATAGATAACAAATTAGTTATTATCATTTAAGTTTTTATTAAATTTTTTTAGAATTGATCTTTCTTGATTGCTTAATCTTGGACCTATATTGTCATATTGATCAAGATTATCTGTATCAGAATATTGTTTATATATTATTTTATCAGATAAAGTTTCTTCATTTGTTTCACTATCAATACTTAGCTCAAAATTTTCTACTAATTCATTAATATTATTTACAGATAAATCTGATAACTTATTTAAATTAAAAAATATTCCTGATTTATTTTGCGAAAATCCATTTTCATCTTCTTTTTTTATTATTTTTAAAATTGAAATTAATACTTTTTTGTCTTTTATACAATTAATTTTTTCTAATAATTTTTTTCTAAAATCAGAATTATATTTTCTACAAGAATTTTTGTCATCCATTAAATTTAACTATATTAAATACATATGAAATAACCGAACACATCGTTTAAAATCTATTATTTGAATTTCCTTTATACATTTTATATCCTAAGCAAAATATAGCTGTAATTACAAACAGTAAAAGAAGTAATTCTCTATACAAATAAGGAACGTAATCAGTTACTGCTCTTTTATATCTTTCAAATGATGGTTTTCCTGGATATTGAACAAAAACAGCTTTAGAATTTTTAACCATATTATCGTCATATACATTTTCAAATATCTTATTTTCATGATCAATAGAAATATTATAACTCTTGCATAATTTATTAAACATTCGTTGATCATCTTTTTCATTACTCTTCAGAGCATTCTCCATAATTGGAAGTAAATATTTAACATATCCCATGTACATACCAGCATTCATAGTAACTCCATTATCACAAGTTGTAGCAAATACTTTTTTATTTAAATATGGTTTTAACCCCAAATATCTAGAATCAGTTGTTGTTTCTTTTGAAAATAATACTTTATAATTATTTTGTTTAAAATAATTAATTGCATTAGATAAATAACTATTAATCCAAACATCAAATCCATCTAATTGAATAACTAGATCATCGTCTTTTAATTTTTTACAATAGTCGTGAATCATTTTTAATTTTCCCATGTATCCTTCCCATTTTTGTCCCCATCCTAATATTATAAATTGAATACCGTATTTATTATCAATCATTTCATCAAAATTACCAAAAGAATGTGTTGCATAAGTAAGAATGTATATCATTATTATAATTGCGATAAAAATTATTTAATATTTAATTTAATCTAAATTCATTTAATTTTGAAAAGAATATAATTTTGCAATGCATATAAATATGTTTTAACAACAAAAATATTTTTTATCTACGAAAATATATATAATGGTAGAAGATAATAAAATTAATAATCAAAGATTTATATACCCAGAACAGGATGATGAAAATATAATTAGTAAAATATATCAAAAAAGAGAATTTCACTATCACAAAATTCCAAAAAGAGAAAAACTAAAAAATTATGAAGAAATTCAGAAATATAGAGATGGAGTTTGTAAAAATAAGTATAAACCAAGACCTCAACAAGCTATAGGATCTAATTTGATGAATCCTAATACACCTGTTAATGGTATTTTAGTTATGCATGGTACTGGTACTGGTAAAACATGTGTTGCAATTGGTATAGCAGAACAATTTAAAGAACAAGTGTTAAAATATAATACAAAAATATATGTTGTTGTACCTGGTCCTAATACAAGAGAAAATTTTAAAGGAGAACTATTATACTGTACTGGAGACACTTATATGAAAAATAAAGACTCACAAAGACAGTTAAGAAAAGATGAAATTGAAAGAGAAAATAAGATTGGAATTTATAGTGCTCTTCAATATTACAAGATATTATCATATAAAACTTTTTATAAAAAAATTTTAGGGGAAAAGATTGTTGAAAAAAAAGTAGAAGGAAATAAAATTAAATCTACTCCAAAAAAGAATTTAGATGGTGAAATTGAAAGAGAATTAGTTTTAGATAGAATTAATAATATGGATAATACAATATTAATTATCGATGAAGCACATAATTTAACTAACAATGAATACGGAGAAGCACTTAAGAAAATTATTAGACAATCTCAAAATTTAAAAGTTATTTTACTTACAGCTACACCAATGAAAAATCTTGCTGATGATATTGTTGATTTACTAAATTTTATTAGACCTCCAGATAATCAAATTAAAAGAGAAAAGGTATTTACTTCTAATGATAGTGTTCATTTAATTAACTTTAAAGAAAATGGAGAAGAATATCTTAAAAAAATGGCAAATGGATATGTATCTTTTTATAGAGGTTCAATCCCATATACTTTTGCTGAAAGAATTGATAAAGGTGAAATTCCAAAAGGACTATTATTTACTCCATTAATAAAATGTTCGATGGAAATATTTCAAAATAAAACTTATGAAGTAACTACACAAAATAAAGAAGATACATTAAATAAATCTTCTAGCGCTGCTTCAAATTTTGTTTTTCCAGGATTAGATAATAAAAATAATTTAATTGGGTTATATTCAACTGATGGACTTAATAAATTATTACTAACTTTATCTTCTAATAAAGATATTCTAATGAAAGCAATTAATAAAAAATTATTTAATGGTAAACTTACAAAACAAGAAGAAATGAATTTTATTGTTGCTACAGAAAATAAAACAATAACAGGAGAAATATTAAATTTAAAATATTTGAAAACATTTTCAATCAAATTTTATAAATGTATTAGTAGACTTGGTAAACTTGTTGATGGAAATAAAGGTTCTGGAACAGCTTTTATATATTCAAATTTAGTAAAAGCTGGTGGTATGGAATTATTTGCTGATTGTTTAAAAGAAAATGGATATCTTGAATATCAAGAAGAATCTGCATTATATGATATTAAAGATAATACTATAGATTATAAGACTGGAAAAACATTCAAAGAAATGCAAAAAAGTAAAAAAGTTAATGAGTTCAAACCGTCTACCTATATGATTATAACTGGTGGATCAGATGAAACTGGTGAAGATATACCTGAAATAAAACAAAAAATTATTAAACAAGTATTTAATAAAGCTACTAATAAAAATGGACAGAATCTAAAATTTATATTAGGTTCTAAAGTTATGACAGAAGGAATTACACTTGAGAATGTTAGAGAAGTACATATTTTAGATGTTCATTATAATTTAGGTAAAGTTGATCAAGTAATTGGAAGAGCAATTAGAATGTGTAAACATCAAGAAGTTATTGATGACAAAAATAGATTTCCAGAAGTGAATGTTTATAGATATACAGCTTCAGTTAATAAGGGATTAAGTACTGACGAAGTTCTTTATCAAAAAGCTGAACTAAAATATCTATTAGTAAAAAAAGTAGAAAGAATTCTTAAAACAGTAGCTATTGATTGTCCATTGTTATTACATAATAACAAATTTCCTGAAGAGATAGAAAAATATAAAGGTTGTGTACCACCTACTCAAGAAAATGTAAAAAAAGGGAAAAAAATATGTCCAGCATTATGTGATTTTCAAGAATGTGATTTTAAATGTGATAATAAACAGTTTAATAAAGATTTTTATGATAATAAAAAACACGATTATAAAAACTTATCAAAAAAGGATTTGGACTATTCTTCTTTCGATAATAATATGGCTTTTATTGAAATTAATAATTTAAAAAATCAAATTAAGGACTTGTTTAGATTTAAGCATATTTATAATTATAATAAAATTTATCAAAAAGTAGTAGATTCATTATCATCTTATCAAGAAGAATTATTTGAAGAAAAGTTTTTATTTAAGGCTCTTAATGATCTATCACCAAAAAATGAAAATGATTTTAATAACTTTTATGATACTATTTATGATAAATACTCAAGACCTGGTTATTTAATTAAAAGAGATGATTACTTTATTTTTCAACCATTTGATCAAAATGAAGACGCTCCACTTTATTATAGAAATAGAATGAATGTTAATTATGAAAACCAAATTCCAATTGAAAATTATGTTAAAACTAATCCTATGTATTCACAATCTAAAGATATACTTGAATCTAAATCTGACGATGAATCAATAAATGATAATAATAAAACAAAAAAAGAAAAAGGATATAATTTTGATGAAACTATGAGTTATTATATGGAAAGAGATGAAAATTTTATTGTTGGTATTATTGATAAAAATTTAAATAAACTAGCAAGTGAAAAAGATGATCTTTTTAAAATTAGACCAACAAGAGCAAAGGTATTAGAAAAGAAAAGAGGTACTGGTATTCCAACATTAACTGGTGCTGTATGTAGCACAAGTAAATCTAAACCTTATTTGTTGAAATTATTTGAAAAATTACCTAATGTTAAAAAAGAAGACCTTGATAAACTTAAAAAATCAACAAGAGAAGATGTATGTTCATTTATTAAACATAAATTAATGTTTTTAGAAAAATACGCAACATCGTCAAAGAAAAATAAAATTACTTATTTAATGATTCCTATTAATCATCCAAAATTAAAATTTCCTTTGAATATGGAAGATAGAATAGAATTTATAATAAACAAATTAGAAAAGTTATTTACAGTTTCACCTAATTCTTTAAGAAAAAAATCTGATTCATTCAGTAAGAAGTTAAATCTTAATATTACAGAAACTAATGATGGTGTTTATAGAGATATTAAAAATTTACCTAAATTTTTACTAACAATAAATAATATAAATGAAATTAGAGATTCAATATCTTCAAAATTAACTAAAGAAGGTTTTGATTATGATAAGAAAAAAAATATATGGAATTTAACTATTGGTTAAATTTATTCGCTTTGCGAAATGAATTTATTTTTAGTTTCGCTAAATAAAATTAATTAGTTATTTTATTTAGAATTAACAAAGTTAATTCTAAATATTCAGTTAGTTGGAATAATTTTAATAAATTATTGTATTTTTAGATGTATTATGTTTTACAATAGAGTCTTAGTAAAAATAATAACTATTATATTTCATTAACTATAAATAATATTTCACAATTTAATAATTGATACCGTATAACCACTAATTCTTTCAATTTATCTTGTGCAAGACCACTTGTCTTAAAATTTTCACAATCATTTAAAATATTAAATGCTAATTCTGAAATATCAACAAAATCGGTTACCATATCAAATTTAAAAGAAGGTGAGCTGGAATCGATTTTTTCAATTAAAGATTTAATAAAAGAAGTTAAAGGAGATTTGGACCTCTTTAATATTGTAAATCGGTTTTTTTTCAATGTGGCGTTACCTTGATAAAATGTATATAAACTTATTTTTTCTATAAAATTATCGTATATCGTTTTTCCTTTTTCGACTTTAGTTTTATTATATATATCCCCTAATTTTTTTATTTTTTTTAGTTTTTCTAGAATTAGATTAAAATTAGTTATTATTTCAGTACATTTTTTTTCTTCTTGTATTCCTGATAATTTTATAGGATTTGCTGGTTGAGTAATTTTCATTGGATAAGTCGTAGTAGATTTCGTACTTTTACCTCTCAAACTATCAGATATTGGTCTATCACTTTGTCTTGCAAAAAACGGAGTAGTATCACTCCACGAACTAACAGGTTTAACACTTTGTATAAAACCCTTCTTACCAATATCTGTTAATATTACAATTGTGCTGTCACTTATAGCCTGATTTCTTCCTTTGTTTATAGTTGTATGTGCTTTTTTTATATCAGCAAAATATTCACTTTCAATAAAATCTAATTTAATAGCATTATAATGAATCCTTTGATATAGTATTGGTATCGCTCTATCAATTGAAACCGCAGGATTGCCTGTTGGTTCTGATGAAATTTCTGTTGCTATTCTATCGTTTACTAGATAAAATATAACATTAAACAAGTAAGAAATAGAAGTTAGTTCTAGTTGTCCTCCATAATATTCAGGATATACAGAAACATCAATACCCCAATCTTCTATCTTCATTTTTGTAAAGTGTTTTATAGATATATCTATAAATTCTTCTTCTAATATATTATCTACAGAACCTTTATACATATGATGACTATTAAATAAATTAAAAAAATGTTCACTCGCCTTACTTATCGTGGATTCTTTACCATAATAAACAAAATCTAAAAATTCATAAATTGTAGCTACACTAAATACTTCAAAAATAGCTTTATAATTTTTAGTTTTCAAAAACTCAATCAAACAATCATAAATATATCTTCTAAAATTTCTAACAGCTATTTGAAAAATAGAATTACTACCTAAATCTTTTAACTGTAACAATTCACCTATAACTACAAATTTATCCTCAAAAAAATCAGAAGGATTTACCGGAAAACCTCTATCTCCTTGTTTATCATAAATTTCTAAAATTCCACGAAAAGCTGCTCCAAACAAACAATCACCATTACCAGAAATAATAACTTCATACCTAGTTTTTAATTGATCCAATTGAGATGGTGTTAATTTAGGTCCACTACCTTTCTGTATAATTTTAAACATATATATATATTTTCATAGATATTAAATTTTCAACAAAAAATGGATTTAGAAAAAAATATTACTATAATTATTTTCTAAATCTTTTTAAAAATGTTTATATTCTATAATGGTTTTATATTAGGTATTATAGCACATATGTCAATTTTTTCAATTATAGTGTGTCCAATTATAGCTATTTATTTAATTTTACATCTAATTATTAAATTAGTTATTAATTTATTATTTTCAATCTTATATATTATTTTAAAAAAACTAAATATAGAAAAATATAAATTAATAAAAGATACATTGTTTCTTAGTTCTAAATTAAATCCATTGCATTATTTGTATTTAAGAGAAAAAACAAGACATTTTAAAAATAATCATGTATCGAAACAAGTAAACGTGATTACATTTAATAATAATTTTTATAATGGTGAATTAAAATATATAATGGACTTGCATTATGTACGAATTGATGATACATATATAAAATATGATATAATAAAAGAAGTAAATTTAAATTCAATGTATAAAGATATATATAATTATAAAATTACAAATGTTAGAAATAACTTTCCAATTTATATACCAAATGAAATTAATGATATAATTGAATCATATATTTATACAAGAAAAAAGGTTAACACACAAAAATGTACAAAGAATGAAGAAATTGTAACAACTTATATTTTATATGAAGGTATTCAATATAATGATTATGAATATGAATATGTATAATCTAGCTATATGATCTAATACTTATACATTACTATTTTTAGATAATCAAATAGTAAAAGAAATAGGATACTGTTTATTTTCAATGAAATTGAATAAAAAGAGAATTTAAAAATTTAAATAAAATATTTATTTATATTAATTATACCAACACAACAATAATTTTAATCCACCTACCAAATGAAAATGAAGATAAGGAACTTCTTGACCACCATCCGAACCACAATTAGTTATTAATCGGTACCCCATTTCATCTATATTGAATTGCTTTGCTATTTTCTTCGCTCCTAGTAATATATTTGATAAATAACTACTGTCTTCTTCTTGTATATCATTTAACGACACAATTGTTTTATTTGGAATGATTAAAATATGCACAGGTGCATTTGGATCAATATCTTTAAAAGCAGTAATATAATCATCACGATAGACTATATCCGCTGTTTCTTCCCCATCTCTAATTTTTTCAAAAATATTTTTTTCCATTATATCAATATAATTTCATTTATGTTTATATATTTTTTATTTAATAAAAAAATAAAATAAAAATAAAACAATAAAATAAAAATAAATAAAAATAAAATTGAAATTTTTTCTATTTATTATAAGAACAATACAAATAAAATGACAAATAAAATGTGTGAAATAATTGGTAGTCAGGTTAAAAAATTGATCAACGCCGAAACAGATCAAAATGGGTATGCATGGGCGAAATCGAACGAAAATGTAAGATCGAGATCCAGATCTGGTATATTACTATATCACGAATATGTTAAATTTAAACCAAACAAGTTAAAATTCGATACCGATAAAGACAAATGGTATAAGTATGATGTTGCTCCCGAATTTGTTTCAAACATAAAACCTATTTACTCTTATAATACTGTTAAAAAGGTCATCGGTTTTGATACAAATATTGTTGATATTGAAGTGATGTCTATTGAAGAGGCACAACAATCCACACGATTAAAGCAACTTTTGAATGCATCTCTTCACTATATCCCTATAAAACGAAGCGTGTATAAAAATGGTATATTTAAATTTAGTTTGTTAAAATTACTTGTTATGAAATATTGCTCTTATATCAGAGAAAAAACATGGAAACCGGGAAGTTTACAATACCAGTTAGCAAAAGAAAGATTTAATTTACTAAAATAAAAATAGTAAATTGAATTAATATAAAGGTTTTTTTATTATTCATTATAACAATAATAAAATGGAATGCACAATATGCTATAATAAAATAGAGGAGGGAGCGGGTTATAATAAATGGAGATGTGCTCATATTTTCCACAAAAAATGTATTATAGATTGGAATACATCATGCCCTGTATGTAGATGCGATGATAGAAACTACGAAAACATAGAAAACAAAGAATACATAGAAACTTACGGAGAAATATCGGATTTTAGAGGGCATACAGACGGTGTGAATTGTCTATGCGCACAGGCACATAATAACAAATTGTTTTCTGGGAGCGATGATAAAACTATCCGTGTTTGGAATACAGAAACTTATGAAGAAATAGCGACTTTGAGAGGACATACTTCATATGTGATGTGTCTATGCGCACAGGCGCACAAGAACAAATTGTTTTCTGGGAGTTGTGATATCCGTGTTTGGAATACAGAAACTTACGAAGAAATAACCACTTTGAGAGGACATACTAGTCCGATTATTTGTTTTGCTCTTCATAATAACAAATTGTTTTCTGGGAGTTATGATCAAACTATCCATGTTTGGAATACAGAAACTTATGAACAAATAGCGACTTTGGAAGGGCATACTGGACCGGTGCTTTGTTTTGCTCTTCACGATAACAAATTATTTTCTGGAAGTATGTATGAAACTAATATCCGTATTTGGAATACAGAAACTTATGAACAAATAGCGACTTTGAAATCACATACTATAAGTGAAGGTGCTTTAAGAGAGCATGATAGTAATGTTGTTGTGCGTTGTCTCACTCATCACGGGAATAAATTGTATTCTGGGGGTGGTGGTGGAAATTTCCGTATTTGGAACACAGAAACTTACGAACAAATATCGAATACATACCCGCACAAAGACCGGCTTGGATTCGGGTGTAGTGTGCATTGTCTTACTCATTTTGAGAACATATTGGTTTCTGCGGATATGGATCGAATCATCCGTATTTGGAACATCGAAATTGGCGAACAAATAGAGGTTTTGAGAGGACATCCTGGAAATATAAAATGTCTCATTGTTCACGAAAACAAATTGTATTCTGGGTTAGGGAATGGGACAGGGTCTGAGAATAATACTATCCGCGTTTGGAAGATTTAACGCAAAAAATATTAATTTAAAATACAAAATTAATTTAACTCTAATTAAAATTAGTTAGAGTTAAATTATGGGCAATATTATTATTACTATCACAAAAATAATACAAATAAAATTTCCAATAAATAATTATATATATCCTAAAAAAGATTTACTAATCAATCAAAGTTATTATTATTTAAATAAAAAAATAGAAGATAATAATATTTTATTAGAAATGAATATTTTAAATTCAAATGAAAATATAAATTATGAAGAAGTTGGTATGTTTATCTAAAAAATCCTAACATTTGAGGAATACTTTTTCTTACTTCAGGTTCAAGTTTTACTGCAAAATAAACCATCAAAGCGGTAACAAGAGATGATGCAAAAAGGACATGTCTATGAACTAAGAAAGTTATTTTCATTTCTCTTCCAACAGTTCTTGTTTTAGTTTTTTTAAGCAGACAGGGAAAAACTGTGCTAAATAGTATGTTAACTATGGCAGCAACCATAGCTATTGATAAAGCTCTATCCATATATAAAAAGATTTAGAAAATCTTTCGATAGATAAAAAATATTATTTTATATTGAAAAATAATATTTTTAAAATAATAATTAGAATAATAAAAATTGAATAAAATATTAAAAGAAATATTACCGATAAACCATAATGTCCAATAAAGCAAGTCAATACCAGAAAAAAACTCCTAGAGAACATGTTTTGTTAAGACCAGATACTTATATCGGTGATATTGAAAAAACAACAGATGAAATGTACATTTGTAATGATGATAATTCAATAGTCAAAAAGAAGATAACATATGTTCCTGGTTTACTTAAAATATTTGACGAGTTACTAGTTAATTCAAGAGATGCTGGAACTAATGATAAGACGTGTAATACAATCAAAATTAATATTAACAATGAAGATGGGTCAATAACAGTTTGGAATAACGGCCAAGATGGTATTCCTGTTGAAGAACACCCTGAACATAAGATGTTAGTTCCTTCAATGATTTTTGGTGAATTATTAACTAGTTCTAATTATGATGATGATCAGAAAAGAACAACTGGTGGAAGAAATGGATATGGTTCAAAGTTAGCTAATATTTTTTCTACTCAATTTACAGTTGAAGTTGGTGATAGTAAAAATCAAAAAAAGTTTATTCAATCATGGTATGATAACATGTCAAGATTTGATAAGGCAAAGGTTACAAAGTATTCACAAAAAAATAGTTATGTAAAAGTTACAGTATATCCAGATTTTGAAAAACTTCATCTTAAAAAAGAAGATGTGTTTAACGTAAATAAAATGACTGATCATCAAAAGTTATTCAAGAGAAGATGTCATGATATTGCTGGTACTTCAGGTCTTTCAGATAAAAAATCGTCAGAATCTATGAAAATATATTTTAATGATATTAAATTAGACACAAGTAATTTCAAAAAATATATCGAAACTTATTTCAAAGATGATACAATATATTATGACGACTCATCAAAAAGATGGGAAGTTGGTGTATTATACAGACCTGATAGTGGATTTGAAGTGATATCATTTGTTAATGGAATTTCTACTTATAATGGAGGTACACATGTAAATCATGTTGTAGATCAGATAATAAAAAATTTAATTAATGATCATATAATGAAAAAAAATAAAGATATCAAGATTAATTCTTCATTAGTAAAAGAAAACCTTACATTTTTTGTAAATTGTATTGTTGAGAATCCTGCTTTTAGTAGTCAAACAAAAGATACTTTAGTAACAAAAACAAATAAATTTGGTTCAACATATAAAGCACATGACGCATTTTTAAAGAAAATTTCAAAGAGTGGAATTGTTGATCAGGTGGTAAAACTTGCAGCTTTTAAGGAGACTGCAGGACTTAAGAAAACAGACGGTAAAAAACAGATTAAACTAAAAGGTATTCCCAAGTTAGAAGATGCAAATAAAGCTGGAACAAAAGAATCTTCTAAATGCTCATTGATTTTAACAGAGGGAGATTCAGCTAAAGCATTTGCAATGGCTGGAATGGGTGTAGTCGGAAAAGATTACTTTGGTGTTTTTCCGTTAAAGGGTAAATTATTAAATGTTAGAGAAGCTTCGGCCAAAGTATTAAGTGCGAATGATGAAATTAATTATTTGAAACAAATCATTGGACTTAAACAGAATACAGATTATAGTTTGGAGGAAAATTTTAATCAATTAAGATATGGTAGAGTAATAATTCTAACAGATCAAGATTATGACGGAAGTCATATCAAGGGATTAGTAATGAATTTTTTCCATGTAATTTGGCCAGAACTAATTAAAAGAGAAAATTTTATTACATCTCTTGCAACTCCTATTGTAAAATTATTCAAAGGTAATCATTCAGAAATATTTTATAATATTACTGAATACGAGGATTATGTTGAAGATTTAAAAGAGAAAAATGAGATTCACTTATGGAAAACTAAATACTATAAGGGTCTTGGTACATCAACATCATCAGAAGCTAAAGAATATTTTCACGGAATAGAAGATAAATTGATTAAATATTTTT
>Ga0066610_10000429_pt1 | contig 29596 bp, 28 predicted proteins | sample SaaInlV_DNA_165m_FD_60375 | JGI IMG/M metagenome (GOLD analysis project Ga0066610, IMG submission 60375) | Marine microbial communities from expanding oxygen minimum zones in the Saanich Inlet - SI075_LV_DNA_165m | ecosystem: Environmental > Aquatic > Marine > Unclassified | place: British... | reverse complement strand
GGCTTTTTATCTTTCCTTATTAAACCCCAATAACAGGAGGACCTGGTATTTTTGTCTGGTTTGTCGCTTCTTAAAGACAACAAAAATTAACTCACTCACCTAATTTTGCAATTTGCTCATGGTGATGTCATATTTTTTAACATCTTCATGCTAACTTGAGAAACTCACTTGTTCTTTGCAAGCATCATAAGCTGTGCAGCGTTTTTTATGAATTCAAACTATTTTTCAGAAAGCCCCTCAGTCCTATTTTTTCTTGCCTTCTTCACGTACAAAAAGCTATTATAAAATAAAAAAGGGAGAAGGACATATGTTGTTTGGTGGTGGTAAGTTGAAACGCGTCTTTTTATTAGCAGTAGTTGTTCTTTTAAGTGCCTTTTTTATAAGAGAATACGTGCAGGCTTCCCCAAAGAAGCAAGCTCGAACTTCTGAACAATCACAAATACAAGAATTGCCGGAAATCATTGTTGGATCACCCGATGCACCTGTAACGATCATTGAGTATTCCTCTCTTACTTGTGGTCATTGTGCCATATTTCATACAGAAGTTTTGCCAAAACTTCATAAAAAATTCATAAAAACGGGACGGGTGAGGATACTGGTTCGGGACTTTCCTTTGGACCCCATTGCCTTGCGAGGCTCTCAAATTGCTTGGGGGCGCGGCGCCAAACATTACATAGAAACCCTTGAAACCATCTTCGAAGAACAAGAGGAATGGCTATATAATTCAGAAGATATGGTTAGTTCCCTAGACAAGGTAGCACGTACTTGTGGTCTAACCCAGGCAGACGTTGATAGATGCACAAATGATCTAACTCTCATGAATGGGATCCTGAAAAAACGCCTCGATGGAAACAATACGTATACTATTTCCGGGACGCCCACTTTTATAATCAATGGTAAAGAACACACCGGTGCTCTTTCGGAAGCTAGCTTTGTAAAAGCCATTATAGAAGCTGAGAAAGCAGAAAAGGCCAATTCCTAGGGAAAATCTAGCACATAATGTCTGATTCGAAACAAGACGATCTGGATAAAAGAATCAATAAGGCCAAAAAGGCCGCACAGTCCCCATCTACTAAGCAAGAAGACAGCACTTTCTACGGAAAAAGCTTTCGCGTAGGGACTGATTTAGTTGCGGGCGTTTTTGTGGGCGTCATTATTGGCCTCATGGTTGATCACTTTTTCGGAACATCCCCTTGGGGATTGATTGGGTTTTTCATCCTTGGATCCTTGGCAGGATTTTTAAACATGTATCGCACCCTCTTTCATAATTCGGGTTTTTTTGTTGGCTTAGAGCGTTCGACAAAGTATGATGACCCCACAGAAAACAACCAATCTGAAAAGCCCGACGAAAAAAAATGACCATAGCTTCTCCGCTCCATCAATTTGAATTGGTCCCCATCGTCTCTCTCAAAATGGGAAATGTGGATTTATCCTTTACGAATTCGTCATTCTTTATGATCTTAAGTACTTTTCTTATTAGTGTGTTTCTTATTTTGAGCATGCAAAAAAAGGCCATTATCCCGGGACGTTGGCAATCTTTAGCCGAAGTTTCTTATGAGTTTATTGCCAATATGGCTCGTGAAAATATTGGCCTTGATGGGCGAAAGTACTTTCCATTCGTGTTCTCTCTCTTCATGTTTCTCCTTTTTGGAAACATGCTCGGAATGATTCCCTATTCTTATACTTTCACCAGCCAAATCATTGTAACTTTTGGCCTAGCCATGATGGTATTTGTCTTAGTGACATTGATAGGAATTGCTAAACACGGCCTAAGATTTTTATTATTTTTCGTGCCCAAGGGGGTGCCTGTTTTCTTACTTCCATTGATCATCCCCATAGAAATTATTTCCTATCTATCGAGACCCGTCAGCCTCTCCGTTCGCTTGTTCGCTAATATGATGGCCGGACACACAATGTTGAAAGTATTCGCGGGATTTACAGTGATGCTGGGGGTGTATGGAATTGCCCCACTTGCCATCAACGTGGCCCTGACAGCTTTTGAAATTATGGTAGCCGCCTTGCAAGCGTATGTTTTCACTATTTTAACTTGCCTTTACCTAAACGATGCGCTTCATTTACACTAGTTAACCAACGAGAAAAGAAAGGAATGATAATGGATCTTCAATCGGCTAAAATGATAGGTGCAGGACTTGCAGTCGTTGCGCTTCTTGGCGTCGGGATGGGAATAGGAAATATTTTCGCCAGCCTTATCCAAGCCATCGGACGCAACCCTTCGGTGCAAAAGCAAGTGTTTCCCATTGGGCTCCTTGGATTTGCTTTGACGGAAGCTGTCGCACTTTTTGCCCTTTTGATCGCCTTTTTAATTCTCTTTCTCTAAACAAATTCATGCGTTAAATCAGAGATATTGATGTGCCACAGCTAGATTTAAGCACTTATCCTTCCCAACTTTTTTGGTTAGGCATCAGCTTCCTGCTTTTGTATATAACCCTAAATCGTTATGTCCTGCCACGAATGGGAGAGGTATTCCAAAGCAGAACGAAACGTATTGAATCCGCCTTGAATCGAGCCTCTTCCTTTAAGGAAGAGGTGTATGCTATTGAGGCGGAAATGTCTCAAAAACTGGACACTGCAAGAGAGGAAGCCCGAAAAATGGTTGAAAGTGCTCTTATTGAAACAGGGGATCTTTTGTCAGAAAAAAGACGCGAATTCCATCACGTGTTTCTGGAAAGAGAAAAAGTTGCTGAGAAAAAAACACAAGAAGGGTATGAAAGCGCACTTAAAGACATGAAAAGCATTGCTCATGGGTTAACACTAGCCATTACATCCCGTTTTCTTGATACGCCCCCCACAGACACCCTCATTGACACGTCAGTCCAAGAAGCCCTTGCTCAACAGACGGATAAAAAGAAACACGCATGACAGTCCTTTCAACTCCAACCTTTTGGGTTATGGTCTCCTTTTTACTTTTTATTGTTTTTGCTGGGCGCCATATGTGGAAAATTATATCAAAGTCACTAGATGATCACTCTCAGAAGATTAAAGGTCAGCTTGAGCAAGCTACCTCTCTTCGGGAAGAAGCCCAAGCGCTCCTCAACCAACGTAGACGAGACCTTGCTGAAACAAATCATCACATTGATGATATTCTTAATAATGCCAAGAAAGAGTCAGAAATTCTTAAAGACAAATCTAGAGGAGATATTGAGCATGTCTTTGCTCATCAGGAAAAAAGCACTCTTTCTCGCATCTCTCAAATGGAAGAGCAGGCCCTTCTACATTTGCGGAAAGCTGCTGCAGATATCATTGTTGATGCCTCAAAAGATGTTTTTACAACAGCAATCGCTGGGAAAAAAGTCGATCCACTAGTAGAACAAACGCTCAAAGACTTTCCGAAAAAGATTTCCCTATAATCCAGTCTTCTTATGCAATCTATGAGTGTACATACAATAATGGGGTGCAAAGCACCCCTTCTCGTCACCACTCAACTAGAAAACTTTTGCTAAGCAGCTTTCTTTAAGAAAGTCTCTACCTTTGCAGCAGCAGAATTCTCTTCAATCCCCTCAACCGCAGCCAATTCGCGTGTAAGACGCTCCAAAGCTGATTGATAAATCTGACGTTCGCTGTAAGATTGCTCCTGGTTCTTTGAGGAACGATGAAGATCACGAACAACTTCTGCAATAGAGCCGGGAACACCAGAATTAATCTTGGCTTCGTACTCTTGGGCACGCCTGCTCCACATAAGTTTGCGAATTTTAGCATTTCCCTTTAGGGTTTTAAGAGCTGTTTCCATCTCAGGAAGGGAACTTAGTTTACGGAGACCAGCTGAATCAGCCTTCTTAACAGGGAGTCTCAAAGTCATACGATCATGTGTAAATTTGATGACGTAAACTTGGAGTTCGTAACCCGCAATATTTTGAGTTTCTACATCCTCAATTCGGCCAACACCGTGTACTGGATATACAACAATATCGCCCTTAGTAAAAAAGGTAATTTTCGACATATCTATTCTTTCAACGGATATTTATAAAACCACAAAGTCTAACATAACTCGCCTTGTCCAAAATCTCTCTCGCAAGGCTCAATAAGTTCATCACTTATATACAACCCTGTATATCATCTTTTTCGTCCAAAAGATAGGAAAACTTTTATAAGAAAATACTGTTTATCATCAAACGATTATTTGGGTGATATTTTTAAAACCCAGTAAAGAAGGGACTTTGCGACATATTACGGTAACAAAGAAAAAAACTTTTTACTCTTAATCCATTGAATCTATTGAGAAAATGGAGCGGGCGAAGGGATTTGAACCCTCGACCCCAACCTTGGCAAGGTTGTGCTCTACCCCTGAGCTACACCCGCTTATAAGCACTTTAAAATGCTTAAAAACCATCTATCAACGGGCATGATACCCATTAACTTATGGGATGCAAGAGGAAAAAAAATTAAGTTTCTAATAAAAAGTATCAGACGGCCTATAAGCCGGGTTCTGTCTTCCATAGAATGGAAGGATGGCCATTCATCTAGGACGATAGTTACCCATCGCCTCGTGCAACCTACCCGAGATCCTCGTGCGAGAAGGCACGATTAAGCCGAAGCTTAAGGAGATCTCTGCTTGGTCTTGCTCCGAATGGGGTTTACCCTGCCACCTCTGTTACCAGAGGCGCGGTGCGCTCTTACCGCACCCTTTCACCCTTACCAAGAGAGTCGCCTCTCTGGCGGTTTACTTTCTGCGGCACTTTCCCTAGGGTCGCCCCCGCCGGGCGTTACCCGGCATCCTCTTCCCGTGGAGCCCGGACTTTCCTCACCTTGGCCCACAATGGAACCAAAGCGCAACCATCCGGCCGTCTGATATGGCTAAGTTAGGATAAAAAATTGAAAATCTCAAGTTTTGAGTTTTAATAAAGCCTGCAAAAGCCCAAAAGTCTCTTTATTCATGGCCTCTGACATCTGGGAAGGACAGAATCTGCTATGAAAGGCCTTCATCACCTGATCTGTTTGCAAGTCTTCCCTTCCCGTTAGAGAAACTTTGTATCCGAACTGCGCCAACCCCTGCTGGACCTGATGAATCGTAAACTCTTCAGATGAACTTGCCCCCGCAGGCCATAAACCAATTCCAGCCGCCGCAAACCTCTTCCAGTCAAAAAAGGGCCCAGGATCCACTTTACGATCCGGAGCAATATCCGAATGACCAACGACATACGCGTTAGGAATCACGTATCGCCCCTGAAGCTCCTGGCAAAGCGCAATCAATACTTCCATTTGTTTGTTAGTAAATGGTCGATCACCTAAATTATCCAACTCAATGCCAATGGAATAGTCATTAATGCCTTCACGACCATCCCAAAAACTAGCCCCCGCATGCCAGGCACGCATTTCTTCGGGAACCAGGGAAAAAACGGTTCCATCCTCGCCAATCACATAATGGGCACTTACTTTGTCCTGAGATGAACAGAGACGCGCGAGAGCAGCCTTTAAGGGAATCTCAGTATAGTGAACCACAATCATGTCTATTGGGGTCCCCTGAGGGCGTTTGTTGAAGTTAGGAGACGGATAGGAGAAATTTACATCCATCACTATTCAACTAATACAATTGGGGATGCCAGGTTAATAATACCTCCGGCTTCCAAGGAAACGGCCGCACCCGCAGCTATGTTACAAGCAGCCCCTGTTTCTAGGGTAATGGCTGCCCCTGAACTGATACTTACGTCGGCACCGGCTTCAGCGGTTACAGCCGCTCCTGCCGAAATGGACACATCAGCACCGGCCTCTGCTGTTACAGCTGCAGCCGCACTGATGGAAATATCCGCCCCCGCATCCAGGGTAATTTCAGCCGCTGCCTCTACATTTACTCCTTCTCCCGCAGCCGCATTGATGGCGCCGCCGGCATCAGCTTCAATGACACCTCCCGCTGCTAAACTCATATCACCCCCAGCCGTGGCATCCATGGCCCCTCCGGCTTCCATGCTAATATCCTCTCCTGCGGTGATATTGATCGTTCCAGTCACTTCAATTGACAGATTACCACCTATGGTAAGCACATAATTTTTCGATACAGTAGAAGTATCGTTTCCTTGAATTGTCGTGGTCCTGTTGCCATCGGAAAGAGTCTTGGTCAAATTCCCTTTGGCCATGGTGATCTCTTGATTTCCCTTGGTCATCGTCAATGTCTTGTTACCTTCGGTCAGGGTCTTGCTTTCATTCCCTTTGGTCATGGTCAATGACTTGTTGCCCTCGGTCAGCGTCTTACTTTCATTCCCTTTCGTAAGGGTTGTTTTTAAATTCCCTTTCGTTAGAAGGAGTGTATCGTTCCCTTCCCCACTACCCTGGGCTGAAAGCTCAGTCTTGCGGCTCCCTTCCTTAATGGTTGTCGTACAGTTTCCCTTTTCAATGGTGGTTGTGCGATCTTGAATAATATCGATGTTCATGTCCTTCTGGGCATGCATGTAGTATTCTTCTTTGCCCTTTTTATCTTCAAACCGCATCTCGTTGAAGCCCTTCCCCCCCTTGGAGGTATTACTCTTGATCGTACTTTTCGTAGGATCAGATGGAAGATAGGGAGGCAAATCTTGCCCATTGTAGACAGACCCAGTTACCAAAGGACGATCGGGATCTCCATTTAAGAAACTCACAACCACTTCCTGGCCAATACGCGGCGTATAAAGCATCCCCCATTTACCGCCAGCCCACCCTTGAGCCACGCGGACCCAACAAGAACTCGTCTCATTATCCTTCCCCAATCGATCCCAGTGGAATTTGACTTTAATCTGTCCATATTTATTGGTCCAAATCTCTTCTCCAGACTTTCCCGTCACAAGCGCAGTTTGAGAACCATATACCTTAGGAATGGGCGTTGCCAGTTGTGGGCAATAGGGCGTCTTTGCTGGAAAAGCAGTATACTCGTTCGAATAAATATAGGATTCTGAATCTGCATCATAGGATGCTTTGTGCGTCACGCTCAAAAGGACGTACGTTGTATTGGCATCCCGGCGCTTGTGACCTTTTAAGCTAAACTGATGCCCTGCCGTAAAGAAAGGCACCGTCGATTTTCCCCCAACAATATATTCGGGCCACTCTGTTGATTCGATCCTAACTTTCGTAAATCCCTCACCCGCGTTATGCTTTTGATAACCTCCAGGATAATGATATACATCACCCCCTAAACCCTTCCCTACAGAATTAGCCAAAAGGCTCGTTTTAGGGGTTTCAAAATTATAATCATTTAACGAGTATTTTTTCGGAACAACTTGGTGCTGCAGATCACAACTTAGGACAGTGTTAAAAGGAGGAAGTCCCTTACCATATTGGTATAGAAAATTTTTATCACTCCCAGGAACCTTTGGATGACCATCGATACTATCCCCCATGGTCAATGTATGACGCCCATTTGCAAAAGAGAAAAAATAGTATATTCCCTCTGCTTCCATGAGCCTTGAAACATAATTGAAGGCACTTTCATTATACTGCACACAAAACTCCCGCATGTCTTTCCCACGGGATGTCGTACTATCTTTGACAGAGCTCACCTTGTGTTCCTCAAGAACTTCCTTAATAATTGAGATGGTTTGCTTATTTTGAAAAATCCGGCAATCACTATTAAATTGCGACACCCAGAATTCAGGATACAATTTCGCTCGATAATTTGTAACGCCCTTATCCTTCCCTTCGGCTCCAAAGGTCGTCTCTTGGATAAACTCTCCAATAATCCCGCTTATGTATCTTTTCTCAGACTTGAACGACATGGTAATAGTCGCTGTCTTTCCTAAAACAGACTCCACTTTTAAATTGGATGAAAAAGAGTACATTTCCAAATCGAAACAAAAAGGCTGAGAAATACTTTCCGTACCCTCGAGCTTTGTTAGAATCAACTCATCTTCCCCTAGGGGAGTGTGAAGGGAAATGTATATATTCTTTTCTGTTCTGAGTAGCCCCGGCGCCATTAGAAAGTCTTATCCTTGGTTTTTAAGTGTTTTTTCAGGCAATGTTTCTAGGAAAGTGTATCCAAACTCCCCCTCTTCCGAAAGAGAAATATGCACATGAGCAAATTTCTTGTCCTTCGCTAATCGGTCTAAAATTTTCGCAGAAAGAGCCGGCAAAACATTATGAGTTAAGATAAAGTCAATGTTTCTGGCGCCAGATTCAACTTCAGTACATCTACTGGCAATGGCCAAAATAACATTCTCATCATAGGTTAAACTGGCACTATGACTTTCTTGAAAGCGATTCTGAAGCCGGTTTAGTTTTAGAGTCACAATTTTCTGGATCTGATCATCGCCAAGCGGCACATATGGCACGACCACTAGTCGACCCAAAAAAGCAGGCTTAAAGTGCTTTAAAAGTTCTGGACGCACGCACGCCATAAGAGATTCCGAACTGGGAACCTCCCCACTTTTAACACTAGAGAAAATCTCCTCTGATCCAAGGTTAGATGTCAAAATAATGAGAGTATTCTTGAAATCAATTTCAATACCTTCTCCGTCTTCCATGACACCTTTGTCGAAAACTTGATAGAATAGTTCCATTACATCTGGATGAGCTTTTTCGATTTCATCCAATAAAACAACAGAGTATGGATTTCGTCTCACAGCTTCGGTCAAGGTTCCTCCTTGACCAAAACCGATATAGCCAGGAGGAGATCCTTTTAAGGATGAAACCGTATAGGGCTCCTGATATTCAGACATATTTAACGTAATTAGATTCCGTTCTCCGCCGTAAAGTATATCTGCAAGAGTTAACGCCGTTTCGGTTTTCCCGACACCACTCGGCCCCACTAAAAGAAATGTCCCAACCGGTTTGTGGCTCTCATCCAAATTAGCATAATATGTTTGAACACGCTTTGCAATTGTCTCAAGAGCGTAAGGCTGACCAACAAGACGCTCCTCCATTCTATCCTTCAAGGTCAAAATGGTGTCCATTTCATTCTGCAACATTTTCCCAACGGGAATACCTGTCCATCCCGCTATGACAGAGGCAATGGCATTGCGATCCACACATACGGGGACTAAGGGAAGTTCGTCTCTAAGGTCGTGAAGCTCACTTTCAAGTTGCTCCAAAGCCTGCAAATCAACAGATTCTGACTTTTTAGACCCAATTTTCTCCTGCAATGCCAAAATTTCTTTCACCAAGGAAAGCTCTTGGTGCCACTGTTTCTCTTTCTGGGACTGCAATTCAACCACATGGGCACACCGCTGATTGAGATCATTCAATCGTTCTTTATGTTCTGCCCCCAGGCTTGACTCTCGTTCCAAAAGGGTAATTTCAGACTGTAAGTTCTCTTCTTCCCGTCTAAGGGCTTCTAAAGTTTCCGGCGTGGATGTTTGAGCGAGGGCAACCCGTGCACACGCAGTATCTAGAACACTCACTGCTTTATCAGGAAGCTGACGCCCAGTAATATATTTTTGGGACAGAGAAACTGCCGCCCGAATCGCTTCATCCAATATACGAACCTGGTGATGTTCTTCCATTTTTTTAACTAACGAGCGCACCATAAGGATACCCGTTTTTTCATCCGGCTCGTCCACTTTAATCAGCTGAAAGCGACGAGAAAGAGCCGCATCTTTTTCAAAGTATTTTTTATATTCGGACCACGTGGTCGCTGCAATGGTTCGCAATTCTCCTCTTGCCAAAGCAGGCTTTAACAAATTGGCAGCATCACTCTGCCCAGGCGCATCACCCGATCCAATTAATGTATGGGCCTCATCTATAAATAAAATAATTGGCGTTGGGGACGCATTTACCTCAGAAATTACTGATTTTAGACGATTTTCAAATTCGCCTTTAATGCCTGCGCCGGCTTCCAACAATCCCAAATCGAGGGTTCGAATTGAAACATCTTTCAAACTTTCAGGCACATCGCCTTTTACAAGGCGCAAAGCAAGTCCTTCAACAATGGCCGTTTTCCCCACACCAGCCTCTCCAACAAGAATGGGATTATTTTGACGCCGGCGGGTTAGAACATCTATCACCTGGCGTATTTCTTTGTCACGTCCTTCAATAGGATCAATTTTTCCCAAATGGGCCTGTTGGATTAAATCAATAGTGTATTGATCCAACGCTTCACGGGCAATTACAGGCCTATTTAGATTTGCCCCCGGCTCTTGCGAGACTGTCTCGGGGGTTCCCTCAGAACTCTCCTCTATAAGCTCCTGTATGTCTTCTTGAAGACGAACCGCCGGGATATTATAGAGGATAGGACATGAATCCATGAGAATCCCCCGCAAATTCTCAGAATTTATAAGCGCCAATAACAGGCTTCCTGAGCGAACGCGTTGCTCGTTGAAAGTCAGAGTCGTAATCAACCAAGCATCTTGAAGAAGTGTCAGAATGTGTTGAGAAAGAGCCGGCGTTCGTGTATTCCCTCGTTTTAACTTTGACAAAGCCATGTCTAATTGTTGAGAAAATTTATCCAATTCAATCTCATAATACCTTAAAATAAAAGCAAAATCTGAATCTGGCATTTCCTGAAGCTTAGACAATAGATGCTCTAATTCAACGGTAAAGTTTGTATTTGAAACGCATCCTTCAGCCGCTAATTCAAAGACCCTTTTACAAAGAGGATTTAATTTCCCCACTAGATTTCGCGTATCAATTGACATCAAATTCCCCGTCACAATAAAATTTAGCCCCCCGAGAGTAGGCTTAGTCAGGATTAATCCACACTTGAGCATCATCCTTTTCAAATGGCTTAGTTTTAAGCCAAGTTGTCCATCCTAGAAGACTGTCCTGTCCCAATCGAGTCTCCGGAACTTCTTCGGCTTGGACCACTAAATTGTAGTCAAATGTCTTTTCCTGACCAATGAATAGATTAACTAGATCATTGGATTGCTGGTAGGCAACCCCTCCTTTCAAAAAAGTTACAAATTTTTTAAAAGGAAGAGGGCCAATTTTCACCGTAAAATGTGTTTGCTGATCCCAAAAGCGTTTTCCAAGAACAGCATTCTGTCCCAATTTTTGAAACTGCCCAGACGTCCCTATGCGCGTATACTGAGATTTAGGAACCTTTATCCACACACCCTGACAGTTGATGACTTCCACTTGCGTTCCAAAATAGCTGCTTAATATAAGCTTTAATTCACCCCCAGAATGAGCCTCTTTCCAGAAGAAACTTGCATATCCCAATAGGGAACGGTCGGGCACAGACGTCCTGTTCTTTAAGGCCGGTATATCATAGCCAATACCGGCAAACGCTCTCAGAGTCTTCCCTATATCCGTCTCTTCAGGCGTTAATTCGGCGATTCCAATTCGATATTTTTTATGGATCCTATATAAGAGCGAAACCAACCGATGATTAAAAACATCTAAAAAATCTCGAAAGCCATAGTCACGCTGGCGCATCCTATCAATGACTTGTTCTGTATAAGGGGTTGGAAGAGGTCCCTGCAGGCCCGAGATTCCGAAAAAGTTAATATGAAGCTCTGGAAGCGCATCATCGTCTCCTGACGTCATGCTATAAAGATCGCTGGCCGGAAAAGCAAAAGAAACCCTAGACTTGATACGAACAGATTCTTTAGCTGGATCACTTCCCTTTCCAAGGGCGATATTGTCCACATTAAGGCGATCCAACAGCTTTATGGCCTGATCAAAATCAAAATTATAGGGTTCGGCGTAAAGATCTTCCTTTACAGAAGGGCTTTTCCGCCCACGTGTGCGGGCCATGTTTTCCAGATTCCTTCTTCTGCGGTTCTCTTAATTGACAATTCTACAAAGGAGTTGATGCTGACATACAGTCTGAAAAAATTATTTAGGACACCAGAAAATAATACTGGGCTGTGCCCTTTTATCGTTTCTCCATCAAAAGTCACAGTTGCTGCCGTTCCCCTAACAAATCCACGCCAAGCTTCCTGCCCAAGTCGGCGAACCGTTGGTTCACATTCCAATTTTTTCATGGCATCAATTTCAGCACCAGATTCATACCCCCCAATATTCACGTAGAGCCTCAATAGCTCCTTAAGAGCCTCCAGGCTTTTTGGATCACTAGAAAATGACAACTGATTCAGTGTCAATTGAGAGATTAGCTTCCACCCAGTTGCTCCTTTGCTGGGAGGATAAATGGGCAACGTTGGAGCGTTCAAACAATATATTTCTGCTGCAGGTGCCGCTTTTTCAATTTGGAGCTTAGCGCCAGCGGGAAGCTCAATGGGAAGCAATCTATTTGTACACATGGTATGCGCAAAAACAGTTTGAACAGCTGGAGTCATCGGATTAAAAGAAAAATCGACGAATGAAAGGAAGAGATCTGTGCCAGGCATGTCTTTGCGAATGGCAGGGGATCGTCGTGCATACCAGAATGCCTTTTGATCTTCCAGAGCCGCATCATGACTGAAAGAAAAATAAGGGGTGAACTCTTCGACTGCTGTCTCACCAGCCGTTGCCGCCACGACTTTTGTAATGGTATGAATTTCATTGGTTAACTCACGCCTTAAGTCCCCGACTAAATGATACTCAGATTTCCGATGATCTAATCGAATTGGCTCTGAAATTTTCTTGAATAGGTTGATGATTGGTGTACAGCCTAAAAGAAAATTAGACGCTCCCAAGTTTACTTTTTCCAAAGCTTTCAAATTTGAGACAGGAAGCAATATATCCACAGTCTTAGTAGCCGTTCTCTGATCCAAATTATCTACATCAAAAAACATAAACTTATTGGGAAAGACGAAATATTCCTGCAAAAACCTATAAGCAGGATGCCCATGAGATGACGCTGGAATAACGCCTTCATCGTCTGCAAAGCCCACCTGTCCCAAGGATCCTTGTGGAATCACTACGGGTGACTTACTCTCATCAGAGACAATTGCTATGGAACCCTCCCCCGTAAAAATAGATTCGTAGAGGACCAATGCAGTAGGCTCATCGGCATTGATATGAAATCGAAGTTTTTTGAGCTCAAGTTCGTTTAGATCTCCCTTCATAGATCGTAGGCGTATTCTCAACAATTTTGCATAGGGCGAAATAGGATGAACAAAATCATAATCATCAGCCTGGACCAAGTCAGCGTCATAAACTTCAATAGGCCAAAGCTCCACAGGATAAGAGGTTTGAAACCTACAAATATTTCCCTCGCTCGCATGGGTAAAGAGAGGCGTCTCTTTTTCAACCGTGTATCCGCTGGTCATCTTTCCCTGTGTGGTATCTACAGCGAATCTTGCCACCGACATAGAAGGCGTTGGATTCACAAACTGGGAATACAATACTCCCAATAAAGCGGTGGTAAATCTTGGAAACTCATTGTCAATTGTTTGCTGCAGATTCCCCGTTAAGAATGCAAATGATTCTATGAGCCTCTCAACATGAGGATCCCCTGAAGCCCCTTCCCCAATCTGGAGGCGTTGGGCGACCTTTGGGTATTGCTTCGCGTATATGGCTATCATCCGCCTAAGATAGCTCATTTCCCTTTGGAAATAGTCGAGATCGTTCTCGGAAAATGTCAAACTCATGTGCCAGTTCCTTGAGTCGTTGTAGAAGCCAACTTCTTGCCATAAATGTCATCCTTCTCAGGAGATGACAAAAGATAAGATTGAACATCTATGGGAAAAACGATGGGTTCCACGACCTGGTCCAAGATCATGTTAGCCCTTATTTCCCCGGAAATAACTTGAAATTTTGGGTCATAACCTGTGATCTTTATCTGAACATCCTTTAAGCGAGGTTCAAACATATCAATAATAGTTTCCAACTTTTGCGCGATAATAATCCACTCTGATTGATCAGCTGGATCAAAAAAGGAAAAATCTGGAAATCCATAGAGCAGCGGAAACCCATAGGGAAGATCTTGTGCCTCCATAAAGTCCAGCTCATCCCGAGATAGTGCTGTACGCGTATTCAAAAGCTTTGCGACTTCATGAATAATAGATTCTCGAACTTGCTCTGGCTTTAAAATGCGAAAGGGAGGCACCTCAACCTTTTGCTCTTGATTCAGGTCACTTAAACGATCAAACAATGGGGCCCTATCTCCAGGAATGGTCCACGTTTTTCTCAAGCTATCCCCCTCATAATTTCTTATTCAAGGATAGTATATCGCAGTTTCAAGGCATTGTCGCCCTCAAACACAACCAACAAAAAGCGAAAGAAAGATCTATATATTTGATCAGCGACCATTTTTAAAAACAACCATCCCGGATATCCCCTTCAGGGATTCCGGGATGGTTGTAGAGGTAGGCTATTAAAACCCAGCTAAATAACTTTTGTGATGTCCTGTGATCAAGCTCATGTCTTAGCAGCTGGCAATATGTTCTTTGTCAGATCCCACCCACCTACTACCTGACCTGTTGCTACTCCATTTGGACCGTCAGGCAAAAACCTTATTTCCATGCTATCAAATGCTAGGGAAAGAAAAGTTGCATCCTGCCCCTGCTCAATAGCTGAGATACGAGTATTTGTACATTTCAACTCAAAGGAAGGCTCATTTGGAGCCCCTGCATTTCTCAAAGATGCAATGAAGGTCAATCCGATATTTGTTCCAGCAGCTGCAGAGCCCAAAGCAGTTTCGACATATGGATTGTCCTTTAGAATTACAGTTAGATCCCAAAAAACGACTTTAGCACCTGAATTCAACTCACCATTGGCAAGTTTGGATTTTTTCCTGGCCGCTAGAAATGCTCCTAAAATTTCGATCCCATTGGTGAATTTCCCAATATTTGCTTCTCCCTGAATCTTATCCGAATGTAAAACGAGAGGAGCAGATTCATTTGTCGGATCAATATCCATCAATTGCGCAAGCAGATCAAACGCATACACTTGTTTTTCAAGAGAACTTCCATTTTCCCCAATGGAAATAAAGTCATTTTCTTGCTTTCTACTTGCTTGCCGTAAGCCCACCTCCGGAATGCCACTTGATGATCCTTTTTTCATGCCTGCCATTTATTCCTCCTATAGATTTTCCCTGTAATTTATTTCATTCAGGCGCATAACGAATAATCTTCTATACTGTTGTTGTCTGCAAAATTTGAGATGCTGACATAGAAGTCTTCCCTTGTGCTACGAGAGCCTGATCGTAAGAGACGCGTGATTGTTCAATTGATCCATATTCAACTACGATACTGCACACCAGGCCCTCTTCTACAAGCATAATACTCCAGTTTGTAATATAGACCTCTTTTAATATTACTTCGCGATGCAATTGAACATTTTCTCCATCAGAGATGACTTCTGATATTGTGAGGACCCCAAGATTTTGCCCCAACGTCATAACCTGCATTGCCTGGGGAACGGCCCCACAAAGTCCATATACTAGTGTAATTGGTTCCAACTCAGGATTCAAAGTTCTCCGCCTCTCACTACGCGATGAATTTTCAGGATTAGAAATACAAATATTTGGAAAACTTTTTAATCTAACAGATCCCACATGCCCCGTGGTTTTTTCACTCCCCGAAAGAAGTTTTTCGAGCTCGACTTTGAAAAATACGAGATGGTTTCCTACTGCTGTACTCATTTGACTCTCCTCTATAACTTTCTTCCTGGGGAAGCCTTACTCTTGGAATTTCGCATTTCCAATTCAAAATGCTCCCCCTCATTATCCAAAGCTTGCTTACGCTGCCGGTGGAGGAAGATCCGCAACCAACCGTAAGGAGGCTGTGAGTTCCTCTAACTGGAAGTGTGGCCGCAAGAAAACAGTTGCTCGATACGCACCAGGATTCCCTGGGACATCAAATACATCGATTCTCGCTTCACGCAATGGATATGCCGCCTTTAATTCTTCAGGCGCACTATCATTTAACAAGACGTAGTTGGCGATCCATGTCTGAAGATACTTACGAACATTCTCCCGTGACATAAAGCTACCTATCTTATCCCGCATGATCACCTTGATATAATGGGCAAAGCGTGATGCCGCCAACATATAGGTGATGCGCGCAGAAAGGTTTGCATTCGCGTTGGCTTCTGCCTTGTTATATATCTTTGGCTTTTGAGTTGTTTGCGCCCCAAAGAATGCCGCCTTATCGGTTCCTTTACAGTGACACAAAGAAAGGAAGCCAAGATCGCTAAGTTCTTTCTCTCGTCGATCCGTAATGGCTATTTCCGTTGGACATTTAAGGGCAATGTCTCCTTCCGTGGTTCTAAAGGTGTAGGCAGGAAGATTTTCGACCAAACCACCCCCTTCTACTCCACGGATAGCCGCTGTCCATTGATAGAGGAAGAATGCGTTTGTGACCCTCTGTCCAAAAGCATAGGCCGTATTTCCCCAACAGAACTTGGTGTTGTCGGTTCCATTCACTTGTTCCTCATAATTGATGCCATCGACAGGAACTGTCTTTGAACCGTAAGGAAGTCGCATCAAAACCCTTGGCATGGTCAGAACCACATAGCGTGAGTCTTCCATTTCACGGAAAGAATTCCACTTTGCATACTCAACACTATCAAAGATCATGGCCAAATCCCTAGGAGCCCCCAAGGAAGTAAAGCTATCCAAATCAAAGAGTGAAGCATCAGCAGCCGTAAGGAAGGGCGCATGAGCCGCCGCAGCTACTCCTGAGATTTTCTCAAGGAGTTCTACATCCTGTGGCAAATGACTGAATTCATAATCACCAATTAGGCAGGAATAAGGGCTACCACCATATGTTCCATACTCTTCTTCATAGACTTTCTTAAAGAGAGCACTTTGATCAAACTCAACGGCCCGCTCCAAATCTTGCAACAATTCAGCTTTAGAAATGTTGAACACACGGATCTTAATCATGGTTCCCGTTTCTGTGTTCTTGACAAGGTAATTTAGGCCACGCCATGAACCTTCAAGTTTTTGGAATTCAGGAGCATGAAGGATTTCATCCAACTGTGCACTCAAGAGAGTGTCGATTTGCTGAATTCTCTCGTTAATAAATGAAACTGTATCGTTGCTGACCGCGCCACCTTGTGCGAGAACTTGATCAACAAATTCTTGGACCAAGTCCTTTGCATATGATTCTTGCGATGGATCTCTGGCGAGCTTTCCCTTACTAATAATCTGGGAAAGGACACTTGCTGAACCTGCAGCGGCCCCTTTGCCTGATCCACTTCCTTTTCCGTTAGCCATCTTACTTTCTCCCAATTGTTAAAACCTGTGTCATATTTTTTTTATTATTTATGACTTAAGTTGCTTCCCATAAAGCTTACGTCTTTCGCCCCTCAAGAGCTCTTCCCATATGGAGAGTCCTCCTGAGAAAGTGTTCGAATTTTTACGAACCCTTCTTTGGCGGTTTTCCAGCACCTGGCTTTGCATCGCCACCGCTGACACCAAGCTCTTTCTTAAGCTCGTTTTGTGTCGCAGAGTTTTCAATGACGTCCAAAAGCAATGCATCAAGATCATCATTTCCATCTAACTTAGACAAAAGATCGCTCAATTTTGTGCGGGCATCATAAAGTTGTGCCAACGGCCCAACCTGCTTTACGACGTTCACTGGATTAAAGTCATCCATGCTCTTAAAGTTTAAAAGTACATTCAACATCGTATCATCGTTGGACAATGCGTTTTGTACCCGTAAGGCGAGCCTTGGAGCAATCGATGCCATGATATCGTCGAAATTATCGCCGTCAATGTTAACAAACTTACGATCTTTCGGTTTCGGCAATGGATTTTCCGGTTGTCCAGAGAGATCTGCGAGTACTCCCATCACAAAGGGAAGTTCCTTCATCTCTATGGCGTCTCCAATCTGGACATCATAGGTGATGTGCACCCGTGGTGGCCGGACTTTATCTAGAATATGTTGTGTGCTTTCTGTCATAATTTCTCCCAGTCCTTTTGATTTACTAGCCTTCACTCTATTCCTTTTAAAGCAAAAACCTCTCCCGATGATTTTATACTGCCATGTTTATGCATATATGTAAATCTCTATTATTCATAATATTCACCAAATGATTAACAAATGGTTAATAAAATCATTTTTTTTAAAATTTTTTTTAAATTAAGCTTGCAATCATCGGTGTTTTTTGAAATCTCAGAAGGACCAGCTGGAGAATTTAATGTTGAGAGAACCGAGTTATTTGGAAAATCAGAGCACTGCCTCTCCCCCTAAAGGAGAGATCCACTTAATTGCTCCTCTCTTAGAATTCATTCTACCGTATAAAAGCCAATGTGTACTGGCACTTTTATCCCTTATTCTTGCTTCGGGAGCCGTCCTCGTTCTTGGCATAGGGATCCAGCATTTCGTGGATACTGGATTTTCGCCAGAACATCCAAGTGCCCTATACCAATCTCTCTTTTTCCTTTTTCTTGTTGTTTCCTTTCTGGCTATCGGAAGTTTTGGCCGATTTTATTTTGTGTCCTGGATTGGGGAACGCTTAGTTGCTGATCTAAGGAAAAAAGTCTTTTCTCATCTTCTCTCTTTAAGTCCCAATTTCTTTGAGACAGCACGGGTTGGAGAAATTGTATCCCACATCACAACAGATTCGACCCTGTTGCAGGTTGTCACAAGCACTTCTATCCCAATCGCTCTTCGAAATATCCTGATGCTGGTTGGTGGCTTGGTAATGCTTTTGCTTACAAGTCTCAAATTAACCATCATCGTTCTATTAGTCACGCCTATTGCCCTCGTCCCAGTCCTTCTTTATGGAAGACAGGTCCGCAAACTCTCCAAAGCTTCCCACACTCGTCTTGCTCAACTAGGGGGCTCAATTGAGGAAACTTTTAATGCCATTCGAACATCTCAGGCCTTTTGCCACGAACGAGAAGATCGCAGGACTTTTTCAAAGCAAACCGAAGCTTCATTTAAAGCCGCTCTCCGACAGATAACTGCCAGAGCCTTCCTGACTGTTACACTTATTATTCTAGTATTCGGCGCCATCAGTCTGGTCCTATGGATCGGCGGGAATGATATAATTGCTCAGAATATTTCTGCCGGCGAGCTCACCTCTTTCCTATTTTATGCTCTTGTGGTTGCAGGATCAGCCGGCGCGCTTAGTGAAATAGTAGGAGACCTTCAAAGAGCTGCGGGGGCAACAGAACGCCTCATCCAGCTTTTAAATACGCAATCTTTGATTAAAACACCCAGAAATCCCAAGCGCATCCCCGCCATTGCACAACCATCCCTTTTCCCCACAGAACGACAAAAAATTCTAGATTTTAACGCTGTGGACTTTGCTTACCCTTCTCGCCCCAAACAAAAAGCCCTCAAAGACTTTTCCCTCCAGATTGAACAAGGGGAAAAGGTTGCTCTAGTAGGGCCTTCTGGAGCAGGCAAGAGTACGGTATTTCAGTTAGCCCTGCGATTCTATGACCCTACGAAGGGGAAAATAGCCATTAACGGATGTGATTTAAAACAGGCCGATCCCAGGGATGTGAGACATCATATTGCTTTGGTCCCTCAAGATCCTTTCATCTTTAGTGCCACTGTTTTCGAAAACATCCATTATGGCCAACCGAGTGCTAGCAGAAAGGATGTTGAGGCCGCCGCTAAGGCATCTGCCGCCCTGGAGTTCATTGAAAAGCTTCCTGAGGGCTTTGATACCCATTTAGGTGCCAAGGGTATTCAGCTGTCCGGCGGGCAACGCCAGCGCATTGCCATTGCCCGTGCACTTTTAAAAAATGCCCCGCTTCTTCTGCTGGATGAAGCAACAAGCGCCTTAGATGCCACTAACGAACGCCTCGTTCAACAAGCCATCTCCCACTCCATGGAGGGGCGAACGACTATTATTATTGCCCATCGCCTAGCAACTGTACAAAAAGCTGATCGAATCATCGTCATGGACCAAGGAAAAATTATTGCCGTTGGAACCCATGCCGATCTCGTGGCCCAAGAAGGCATCTATCAGCAACTGGCTAATCTGGAGTTTCTAGAAGAAAGTAAGGCGATATAGAAAGGGCAGGACTCACCTGAGCCAAACCCTTACACCGCAAATTCATCATATCTAACCAAAAAAATCGTAACCTCCGCGCCTACATATACGCAATGATCATCGTAACCATCAATAGTAAAGCAACCAGAATAAATAGTATGTGCCTAAGTTTAATCATCTCACTCTCCCAGGAATAAACCCACCTCTGGGGAAATTCTAACACGTTAAAAGCCCTGTTTCAAATTACGACTAAAAAATTATTACCCCAAGATTCCCCTCACACCATTGCGAAAATAGCTAAAACACCGCATAATGCGACAAGTACCCGTTAACAAGAGTTTGGTATCTAGATGGCACCTCTAAACAAAGTTGCAAACGCATCCTCTAAAACAGAAGCTCTAAGCACGACAGAAAGACGTGTGCTCTTTTTCACGTATTTCTTGTACCTCATGGGAGATACGCTTCTGCCGGTGACAGGCATTATTATTGGTGCCATCGTCAACTACGTAAAGCAAAAAACAGGATCTAAAATATCTCGTTCCCATCATGAGTGGCTGTTTAGAACTTTTATCATCACCATTGGTGGATTGGCTTTGTCTTTGCTCTTCTGGTCTCTGGATTTTCATCTAGGCGCCATTATTGCAACAGCCATCATCTATTTTTGGAGTCTCTATCGCGAGATTCGTGGGTTCCTGAATCTTCTCGAAGGAAAACCCGCTCCCCACGAAGGGTAACCTCATATAATGACACTTAAAGATGATGACACTTTTGGCCGCAGGCTAAAACGCTATACCAAAGTATCCCTTTCTGCTGGAAAAATAGCCGCACAATTGGCCGGAGACCGCTACCTTGGCACATCAGCCGACCCCAGCAAGCGTGCTAAGCAGTTCATGGAGTCTTTAGGGGACCTCAAGGGACCCGTCATGAAAATTGCCCAACTCTTGGCAACAATTCCCGACTTTTTGCCCGACGAATATGTAACGGAACTTCTCCAGCTCCAAGCAAACGCCCCCGCCATGGGATGGCTTTTTGTGAAACGAAGAATGAGGACTGAATTGGGCCTTGAGTGGGAAAGCAAATTTAAAAGCTTTGAGAAACCTGCAGCAGCGGCAGCCTCCCTTGGACAAGTTCATCGGGCAACTTCCCTAGAAGGAAAGTCTCTTGCCTGTAAGCTGCAATATCCCGATATGTCTTCAGCTGTCGAGGCTGACTTAAAACAATTTAAAATTGTCTTAGCCCTCTATGAACAAACAAACAAAGCTGTGCTTACAAAGGGGGTATTTCAAGAAATTGCAGAGCGACTGCGGGAAGAACTAGACTATGAGTTGGAGGCTAAACACATTGCTCTCTATACAAAGATTCTCCAACCAAAGCCTCAGGTCCATTTGCCCATAGTGCATCCTGAACTTTCAACCAAACGGCTTCTAACAATGGATTGGCTCGAAGGACGGCCCCTCTTGGAAATGCGAAAGGCATCGCAAGAGCTCCGAAATACCATTGCTACCAATATGTTCTACGCCTGGTACCTGCCCTTTTATCATTACAGCATCATTCATGGAGATCCTCACCTTGGAAATTATACAATCCGTGATAACGGTGACATAAATTTGATGGACTTTGGATGTATCCGCATCTTTACCCCTAGCTTTACCCAAGGGGTCATTGATCTTTACTATGCCCTCCTAAATAATGATCAGGATCTAGCGATTCGGGCCTATGAAACCTGGGGATTTCAAAATATTTCCAAAGACCTCATTAGCATTCTAAATCGTTGGGCCAAATTCCTCTATGGGCCTCTCTTAGAGGACAAGGTCCAGTTCCTAGATGAAAGCAACAGCAGCATCGCAGGCCAAAAAATTGCCGGAGAGATCCATCAAGAGCTTAGAAATATCGGTGGCGTTGCCCCGCCCCCGGAATTTGTCTTTATGGATCGCGCCGCCGTCGGCCTAGGATCCGTCTTCATGCATTTAAAAGCTAAACTTAATTGGTATCAGCTCTTCCACGAAATGATCGATGGATTTGATGAAAAAATCGTTGGTCAAAGACAAGAAGAGCTGATTAAAAAGTGCGATTTGTAAACGTGAATTGAGGATATAATTTTTTTGTCGCCTAATATACTTTTCTGACGCTACTTGGTTTCCTGCTGACGCTCTTCACATTTTTTATAGACCGTCCGACACGCAGCTAAACATTCCATATCTAATGTTTTCTTGTCGCCCCTTGCACTTAAATTACAGGATTTTGAACAGTGGACCCCTCTCTCTTCACAGGATCCTACCAACCAAAGCCAAATGATGCGATAGCTAGTGGAGATCCAAGCCGTCCCAGCGATCATAAAAAGAATTAAAATCAAAAACATACTCTTGCGAAATATATTAACGATTTTATATGGCATTGATCCTCCATGAATAGTACGTGGTTCTTATTGTTGTTCAGTGTACTACAGAGGGATAGGCTATGTCACTGAATTCTATAAATGCAGTACCGATCAGCCAGTGACCAGGCCACCTTCTTCTGTAAATTCTGGGAGAGGCTTACGCACCGATGGAGAAAAGAAGGTATACACTGTCGGAACAACGAAAAGAGTGAAAATTGTCCCAATCAACATCCCACCAACGATCACCCAACCGATCTGTTGACGACTTTCGTGGCCAGCTCCACTGGCAAGCGCCAATGGCAATGCCCCCAGCACCATAGCGCCTGTGGTCATAAGAATGGGACGGAGCCTGAGGCGGGAAGCTTCAACAACGGCCTCAAATTTAGAAAGCCCCTGATCACGAAGATTATTGGCAAAGTCTACGATCAAAATCCCATGCTTCGTAATCAAGCCTATGAGTGTCACCAAACCAATCTGACTAAAGATGTTAAAAGTTCCACCCGTCAATTTGAGCGCAATGAGGGCACCTGTCAAAGAAATAGGCACACTGAACATGATGATAAAGGGGTCAGAGAAGCTTTCAAACTGAGCCGCCATCACGAGGAATATAAAAGCAAGTGCCATGCCGAAAATAAGATAGACAGTATTTTGTGTTTCCAAGAAACGCTTCGTTTCTCCTGCAAACTCGGACCTAAAGTCTTCTGGGAATGCAACTTCCTTCACCTTGTTCAGAAAATCAATAGCTTCCCCTAAGCTAAACCCAGGATTTAAATCCGTACTCACCGTTACAGAGCGTAATTGGTTGTAATGATTGATTTCCTTCGGAACCGCACGTGACTTGAGTTGTACTAGGTTTGCTAAAGGAACCATAGCCGTTTCTTTGCCCTTTTGTCCCTTCATATAAATCATATTGATATCCTGAGGCGAACGACGGGTTTCTCCCACGATTTGAGATTTCACTTCGTACTGCTCTCCTTCCTTATTCATTCTCGTAGTCGTACGTCCGCTCACGAGCGTGTCTAGTGTCTCACCAATGGCCTGAATTTCCACTCCAGATTCCGCAGCCTTCTCCCGATCAATATCCACCACATATTGTTGTGCTTCTTGGGAGATATCTATAGTGATCCTAGAAAAACCGGGATGATCCGTTAAGGCGATTTCAATGGAAATAGCAAATTTAACCAGTTCTTCAAACGTCTTTGTCGTCTGAATAACGAACTGGACCGATTCCCCAGAACCTCCACCTCCAAAGAAAGAAGGACCCGCACTCGGCCACGCATCAACTCCTGGAATATCCCACAATTTGTATTTAATCTCTTGCATAATATCCTGTACAGATCTGGAACGAACTTCCCAAGGCTTCAAAAGATTGTAAGAAATAGCTGTTGGAAGCGTCACCACGGTCAATTGACGGTCAATCTCTGGAACAGATGCAAAAATGCGGTCCATTTCATCTACGTAGGGGCTCACAAACTTCAGCGTTCCTCCATCAGGCGCCGTCACTTTTCCTTGAATAACGCCTTTATCTTCCCTCGGAGCTAACTCACTCTTAATTTGATAGAGGCCAAGATACCCACCCAAAAGGGAAAACAGCACGCCAAAAAGGAGAACGTACCAGCGGTAGTTCAAAACCTTTGCTAACGTTCGTCCGTACCAGTCACTCAAACGCCTTTGTGCTCGCACACTTATGTTCTCTTTTCCCAGGTCATGAGGTAACAAAAGTCGAGAACACATCACTGGAGAAAGGGTTAAGGCAATAAACCCTGAAATCAAAACAGATCCTGCAAGAGTCAAAGAAAACTCTGTAAAAATCTTTCCTATTCGTCCTTGAGACAAAGCAATAGGGGCATAAACAGCTGCCAACGTTAAGGTCATAGCAATAATTGCAAAGGCAATCTCTTTGCTTCCCTTAAAAGCGGCCACCATTGGTGACTCTCCTGCCTCGATGTGTCGATGGATATTCTCCAGCATCACAATGGCATCATCCACCACGAGTCCGATGGCCAACACAAGTGCCAATAAAGTCAGCGTATTTATGGAAAAGCCAAAGGCATAGAGAAGAAGAAAAGTACCAATCAAAGATACCGGAATCGTAATGAGAGGAATAACAGCACCACGAACGGACCATAAAAAGCCCCACACCACTAGTAAAACTAAAAATGTAGCAATGAAAAGTGTCTCATAAACTTCGTAAATTGAGCGTTCGATATAAATGGTCGTATCATAGGCAATGGCCATTTCCACACCCGTTGGCAAAGACTCCTTCAGCTTTGGTAGCTCTGCCTTAAGCTCTTGGACAAGCTCAAGTGGGTTGGCAACCGATTTCTTAACAACCTCAATGGCAATAGCAGGCTTTCCATTATACATCACTCGGGATCTTTGCTCCCCAGGAGAAAAATCCGCATGCCCAATATCTTTTAGCTTAACCAGATACCCTTTATGTTCTTTAAGAATAAGATTCTCAAACTGTTCTGGAGTTACAAGATTTGCAGAAGTTGTGACCATAAACTCTCGCTCATCACTGATGATCCTACCTGCAGGGATTTCAATGTTCTGTTGTTTTAGAGCTGCAGCAACATCTTGAGCCGTGATTTCATAGCCGGCCATACGCGTGGGCTCAAGCCAAACGTGCATAACATACGGTGCAGAACCATAAACCTCGACGTTAGAAACACCCCCAATGGCTTCCACTTGATCCTTGAGTGACTTGTCGGCAAATTCATATATATCGGATGGTGAAACAACGTCACTATAAAGCGCTAAATGCAAAATTGGTTCTGCATCCGCATCAGATTTCCTTATGTTGGGAACCTCTGCCTCTTTAGGAAGTCTCGATTTAATACGTGCTAAACGATCTCGGACATCACTGGCTGCAGCATCCAAAGATCTATTTGGCTTAAAAATAAGTGTAATACGACTAGTCTCTGCATCACTTATGGAACGCAGAACATCAAGCCCTTCAAGACCAGCCAAGACCCCTTCAATGGGTTTCGTAACTTGTGTTTCTATGACTTCGGGATTCGCACCCTCAAATGTGGTTGTCACACTAACAATTGGTGTTTCTACCTGAGGATATTGTCGCAGTGGTAAGTATGAATAAGAAACCGCCCCGATCAAGACGAGAACAATGGTCATAACTGTCGCAAAGACGGGTCTCTTAATGCAAACTTCCGAGAGTGTCACAGACTACTTTCCTTTTCTCGTCACTTCATCCTTTTTTCGGATTGAAGGAATAACTTCAACAGGAATCCCGTCCACAACTTTCATTGCGCCAGCCGTAACCACAGTATCCCAAGACATTAATCCGTCTTCTATTTCAACCAGGCCACCTTCTCTGCCCCCTAACGTAACAGGCGTTCTGACTGCAGTACCGTTGATGACACGGAAAACCACATTCTCGCCCTCTTTAAATTCCACTGCTATCTCTGGAACCATGATGGCATCTTCATTTTCTTTCAGGGTCAATGTGAGAGCCGCAAAAAGTCCCGACCTTAATTTATGCTCAGGATTATCTATACTGGCTCGAACACGAATACTGTGGCTTACAGGATCTACCTTTGGGGAAATGCCTTCAATAACTCCCGTAAAATTATCCCACGGGAACCCATCTACTTTGGCAGAAATCTGTTGGCCAACTTTTAACTTTTGCAAAAAGATTTCGCCAATTTGAAAATCCACCTTTATGGGATCCACATCCTCCAAATTGAGAAGGTCTTCTCCTGGACGAACATAGTGACCAATACTCACATCCTTTAATCCGACGACCCCTTCAAAAGGAGCCTTCAAAATTGTCTGTGACAGCCTTATTTCAGCCTCTTCTTGCTCAGCCTCAGAAACCCTATACTGGGCAAGAGCTTTTTCATAATCACTCATTTTTACGTATTTCTGCTCCGCAAGAGCTGACAACCTATTATACTCGGCTTTCGCTGCTTTAAGGCGTGCATTTGTCACACTAAGTTTTGCTTTTGAAAGTCCTTCGTCCAATTGAATAAGAGGATCCCCCATCTTAACAGGCGTTCCCCCTTTAAAAAGTATCTTTGAAATGCGCCCCTCTACTTCGGGTCTAATAACAACCGACTCATTAGAAGTCAGAGTTCCAACTGCTTTAACACGTGTCGCAAATTTCCGGACAGTAACCGGTTCTGCTTCAACAACGACAGGCCTTGGTCCCGCGGCCTTTTGGGCAGCAGACTCTTCAGCTTTCTTAGCACTCCACCAATAGTATCCCCCTCCAAGGGTAAGAACTAATAGCAGAGCAACTCCTGCTTTAAGAAAACGTGGCATACACATAACCTTTTTTCTATAATACTACAGTTTCAATCAATAAAAGGAAAGACCCCAATCAAACTCAAGCAGCCTTCTGACTTCTCAACATTTGATCAACCTTCTCTATAATTCCAAGCTGTGGAAGAGCTTCTTCCGCTGAAGTCATACACTCTTCTTTCCCTAAAATACAGTCCAAAAAGTGCTGACACTCTAACTTAAGTGGCTCACTTGGCAAGATATTTATAGTCGACGACGTTTTTGTGGAAGGATAAGAGCAACCTTTCCCGTCAAAATAAGTGATGCTCACCTTTTCTTCCCACGGCAACACGTCATTAAAGACAATGATTCCCTTTGTTCCCGTAACCGCAACGCTTTGTTCTTTTACGGCAGAAAATCTCGAAAGATAACTGAGAGATTTAACCCCTGAAGCAAAACCAAGTTCCACAGATAGCACATCAGAAATCCCCGCATAATGTGCATAGAGGTTACTTTCATGGATTTGGATTGGAGCCTCTTCACCCATTAACGCAAAAATCATTGAAAAATCATGAGGGGCATAATCCCAGAGGATGCTCTCATTTTCATAGAACTTCCCAAAGTTTGTGCGGCGGGTTTCGATATACTTGACGTCACCAATTTCTCCGGCTTGCACCAACTCTTTAACTTTTCTAAAGCCAGAATGGTACCGCAATAGGTGGCCGACCATAAGCGTCTTATTATGTTTTGATGCCGTCTCGCAAAGTTTCTGTCCCTCTACACTATTCGTTGCAAAGGGCTTTTCCACAAAGACATGCTTTCCACGTTCCAAAGCCTCTTTTGCCACTTTGAAATGGTTATGAGAAGGAACAGAAATAACGATCCCTTTTATTTCCTCATTTTCCAGAATTTCCTCCATAGAGGAAATAGAGACTCCATACTTTTCTTGCATGCTTGCTGCCGCACCAGAATGAGTTTCACAAACGGTTGCAAGAGCTCCTAGCTCATAAAAATTTCTCACTAAATTCTTTCCCCAATCACCACATCCAATGACAGCGATCTTTGGGGAATCATTAATTTTTTGCATCTATAATCCTATAAAGCATCGCACCAAATGAGTGCAACATACATGCGACCTATACACACATCAACACTTTCCATAAACTTCTAGATGAAAAAACATTACAATATGTTAAAATGAGGACAGTGATCATGAGGCAAAATGTTTCTTAGGAAAATTGTATGGAATTTGAGTTTCACGACCCAGAAGAAGAAGGACCCGGCTATTGGAAAGGCTATTATAACGGCCTAGCCTTCATTTTTTTCATGGTTGTTTTCATCCTTAATGGAGGGCTCTGGACACGAGCCTTTTATCGCCATGGCTTCACAGGCGGACTAGAGAAGCTTATGGAAGACTACAGTTTCTCCAATTGGAAATTTTACACCATAAATATCATTTTAATTCTGTTGGGACTCTTCATGCGCCATATTGCAAAACCCCATAAGAAAAAGAAATAAGCTGCTTTCCAGAATGATTGTAAGAAAACTTACTTCCTCTAGAAAAAGGGGTTAGTGTAATACTTTGAATGATAAGCTAGTTTTCTTTATGGGGCTCTGTGGAAGAAAGATATCCACCGATACGAACGGGAGCCACCTTTGTTGCAAGTCCTGAAGCGTCATCAATTTCAACATACAAACCGCAAAGGGTCCCTTCTCCATCTGCGGGAGAAAACCGTTCCGTAGGCATCTTACGGGTGAATCGCAAAATGGGAATTTCTTTTTTAACCCCAATCACGGAATCATAATCCCCACACATGCCAACGTCAGTCTGATAAGCGGTTCCTTTTCCAAGGATCATGTGATCTGCAGTTGGTACATGAGAATGGGTTCCAACCACAAGAGATACAGAACCGTCTAAGTAGTGCCCCATGGACATTTTTTCGCTTGAAGCCTCAGCATGCATGTCCACAATAATAGCGTGGACAGACTTACCGAGCGTGTATTTTTCAAGCAAATTTTTCATGGCCGCAAAGGGATCATCCAAGACGTCCATGAAAACACGCCCCATCACATTGACTACAAGAACTTTTCTTCCGTCTGGTAGGGTGTACTCAGTTACACCACGACCAGGTGTTCCTTTTGGATAATTGAGAGGCCTCAGAAGCCTTGGGTCCGAATCAATATAAGAGATAATTTCCTTTTGGGCCCAAACATGATTGCCCGTCGTGATGACATCGACGCCATGTTGGTAAAATAGTTTGCAAATCTTTGGCGTGATCCCAATGCCGCGTGCAGCATTTTCTCCATTTACGATTACGCAATCGAGGCCCAAATCTTCTCTCAGCTTAGGCACATACTCTACTATAGTATCACGCCCAGATCTTCCCATCACATCGCCACAAAATAGAATCTTCATTAAATCCCCTTTGTTATATTCGAGGGAGAATCACATAGTTTTTAGATTCTGTCAAAGTCTGGGATTTTTAGTAAGAACCACAAGCTAGGTCTGATCATGCTTCAAAAAAGTTTCCCAGTCCTTTTTAGTTAACTCCCATACCTCACGAGTTTTAAATTGAGAATCAACAAACTGAGCCGGGTCTGTACGAATAAGCCGCGCACCCGTTTTTGCTTTAAGCTTGCTCGAGCGCTTATTTTCAACTGCATTGGTTAAAATAAGCTTTTCAAATCCCAAATCCCCAAATGCATAAGCTGTAATAGGCTTTAGAGCTTCTCTCATAATACCCTCTCCCCACAGTGCTCCCGCGCCACCCAAAAGCCTCTATTTCCGTGAGTTATATCACGACGCAACTCGATAGCGCCAATCAATTTCGTGTCATTCTCCTTCAGAAAAATACCCCAGACCCACACATCATTTCCCTGTCGAGGCAAAAGTTTATTCATAAAATAATCTGTAACCCCACCTTCCGGATAGGGCCATGGTACTAGCCTTGTCAAATACCTGATCACCTCATAATCCACAAAGCCTCTTTCATAAGCCGGTATGTCTCGCTCTGTTACACCCCGCAATATGAGACGTTCGGTTTCAAAAACAGGAAGTTGGGACATTTCCACTAATTCACCTTCAATACCACTATGATCATCTCTTAAGCCTCCTTTTCAGCATAGCATAAAATAACTGCACTTTAAATTTTAGGCATAATCCCAAAATCCGCGATAGGAAGTTACATTTCTCCTTCAAGTTCAAGGGGACGCAGTTTTTTCGATCGAGCGCGAGTTTTTTTAGGTGTTAAATTTTTAAATCAGCAATAATTGACCCAA
>Ga0066610_10000426_pt1 | contig 29719 bp, 24 predicted proteins | sample SaaInlV_DNA_165m_FD_60375 | JGI IMG/M metagenome (GOLD analysis project Ga0066610, IMG submission 60375) | Marine microbial communities from expanding oxygen minimum zones in the Saanich Inlet - SI075_LV_DNA_165m | ecosystem: Environmental > Aquatic > Marine > Unclassified | place: British... | reverse complement strand
TCATCAAGGCATCCACAACCGCATTCTTACGAAGTTCAGCTTGGGCAAGATTCATAGAACCATCAGCTGAATAAGTCTGTTCTTTTAAGGCATCTGCAATAATGTTCTTCCGAAGTTCAGTCTGGGCTAAACTCGTTGAATCAGCTGTCGAAGGAGTTTGCGACATCAAAGCATCAGCAACAGCATTCTTCCTGAGTTCGGCCTGAGCTAAACTTACCGAATCGGCAGCCATATGAGTTTGCTCAGTTAGTGCACCTGCCATAGCATTCTTGCGAAGTTCGGCTTGGGCTAGGTTCATCGATTCGGTAGAGATGTGTGTCTGATCAGATAGTGCGGCTGAGATAGAGGCCTTGCGTGCATCAGCTTGAACTAATTTGGTGGAGCTATCGGTTGAATGCGTTTGTGCTTTTAAGGCATCTAGCATAGCCTTCTTACGAAGTTCAGCCTGAGCTAGATTCGCAGAACCATCAGTTGAATAAGTCTGTGTCATCAAGGCATCCACAACCGCATTCTTACGAAGTTCAGCTTGAGCCAGACTTGTTGATCCATCAGCTGTGTAAGATTGTGCCCTCAAGGCATCCACAACAGCATTCTTACGAAGTTCAGCTTGAGCCAGACTTGTTGATCCATCAGTTGTGTAAGATTGTGCCCTCAAGGTATCAGCGACCGCGTTCTTCCGAAGTTCAGTTTGAGCAAGATTCGCAGACCCATCAGTTGAATAAGTCTGTGTCATCAAGGCATCTACCATAGCCTTCCTTCTAAGTTCAGCTTGAGCCAGACTTGTTGATCCATCAGCTGTGTAAGATTGTGCCCTCAAGGTATTAGCGACCGCGTTCTTCCGAAGTTCAGTTTGAGCAAGATTCACAGACCCATCAGTTGAATACGTTTGTGCTTTTAAGGCATCTACCATAGCCTTCCTTCTAAGTTCGGCCTGAGCAAGATTCATAGACCCATCAGCTGAGTAAGTCTGTGCTTTTAAGGCATCAGCAACTGGATTCTTGCGCAGTTCGACCTGGGCTATATTTAGAGAACCATCAAACGAACGAGTCTGTGTCTTCAAAGTATCTGTGACTACCTTTCTTCGAAGCTCCGTTTGGGCAAGAGCTGTTGAACCTTCAGCTGAGAAAGATTGTGCCCTCAAGGCTTCAGAGACTGCATTCTTCCGAAGTTCAGCTTGGGACAATTTAGTTGAATCATCGGGTGAGTAAGCCTGAGTCTTCAAGATAGAAGCTGCAGCCATTTTTTGCAGTTCTCTCTGCTTTAACATTTTCAAATCTGACGTGTGATGCTTCACACTTTGTTCAAGAGTTGTACTTCCTCTAAAGGTTCCCGCAGCCAGAGGAGAGCTTACTGTAGGCTTCCATGAATCTCTCCTACCGATCTTCTGTGCTGACTTTGGGTATAAACCTTCACCTCTTAGCACTCTTTTTTCTTGCTCAGCAGTTCGTGACGATCTTGAAGGAGTGACTGCCCCTCGTACGAATCGGGAGGGGGGTTCTGAGGATAGACTGGGTAAGCCTGAAGGATCTTTAGTTGGAGTGACAACTGTTGCTGGATCACTTCTCTTTCCCGTAGACGGTTTCGCGTTTTCAGATAAGACGAATGAATGAATGATTCTAGGAGCATCACCAATTTGAGGCTCATTCCAAGTGGGTATCAGCTTAATAGGTGTTTTTGGTGAAGATGGTTCTCCAGCATATCCACCAGTCTTTTGTGGAGATTTGTAGGAGCTAGAGGAAGAGAGTGCTGGGGACAGCGGAATTTTTCCAGGAGTATTTACCGGAAATTTTTCACCAGGAGTATCAGTAACTGTATTAGTTTCTTCTACTCTTTGGAGAAAAGTGCGGACTGGCTCCATTGTGTTTTTTTCAGGGAATCTAATGATATCATACTTTTCTAAAGCCGCTACCAATTCATGAAACTTAGCATTTCTCTTTTTTACACGAGAAATTTTGGCAGGATCTTCATTCTTGCCTTTGTTGAGGAGTTCCAACTCGTCACCATAAACTTTTTTGGCATTATAAATTTGAAGTGCCCGTGAAGATTGAGAAGGGGTAAGCGAATCTACGTTGGCACGTTCGAGAGATGACACAAGTTCTTGTAAAGTCGGAGATGCTTGATCAATAGCACCGTTTTTTGGACGCAGTAAAACTTCTCGAATAGTTTGAGAAGATGTTTGCGAAACAGTAACAGCATCGACGTCTCTAACGATGGGTCGCAACATCAGTTTTTCAACATCTGTTAGCTCACGCTGGGGGCCATCTTCACTCAGAGGGATCGTAAATCTTACGCCTGCAAAAAAAGTTTCCTTCCGATTTCGGTCATACTGGGCTTGTCCTTCGAGAGAAAAATTTTCGGTGATGTCATAAGTAATGCGGACTCTACTGCCTGTTACAGATGGTGCTTGTTTTGCAGCGAAATGATACACTGCCCCGTAGAGACGGAGCCCCTTCAGAATTTGATAGCCTAGTTCGAAGTCAAATCCACCCAATGGAATATCAAAGGTTTCTGAATTAATTGTTTTAATATATATCTCGTTTCCAACAATTTCGTCCTTAGTTTCTATTGAGCTGTTAATAAGCTTTTTATTGGAAAGGGGGACATAGGTATTAATTCTATATTCCCAGGTGGTGCTGAGGGCTTCGAATCCAAAAGCAAGTTCATTAAATGTATTGCCAAAACTACTATTTCTATGATCAAAAAAACCATATCCACCATAAACCCAGTCGTTCAGTATGATGCGGTAAGCAAGGCCAAAATTACCTTCAGCATTACTAGTGGAATCGTGCATATATCTGAAATCGGTAAAGAGCATGGATCGATCATTCTGAGCCAATGGTGATACAAACCCAACCTGACCAATGTTTCGTCGGTTTCCTGCCTTTAAATCAATAAATGAGTGAGCATTCCATTTTGGTTTGTCAAAAACCAAAAAATTTGATTTCTCATCAGCAAAGCTCGAGTGCTCGATCAATAGTGTTGTGCTGATTATAGCCGTTGTTGCTAAGAGTCTAAATCTGTGACTCGAGAAATATTTCATATCTTATCCATCAGTCAAACAAGGATACATGGCCAAAAATTGCCTAACTCACCCTTGTTCCAAAAAAATGATACCTAGCAAAACTCAATCATCTACTAAAAATATACATAAAACAGCTAAAATGCAATGAATTTATACTATAAAGTTTAATAAAATTTTAAATGCACGTTTTGTGCATTTTTGTATTTAGGCGTCCAAAAAAATCTTTTTTATCAGTAAGATAAGATTGAATTGCAGAAAGAGATTAAAAGCGATTAATTTTTTTAGAACAACTAGGCCATCCCCCTAATAGGGCGCCTTGATTAAATCCTCGCGGTTATATTCGGAATTGCTGCGCCCCGCGGTGCCGGGATTAACCCCGCCACCGGTGGAGACTTGACCGAGGGTTTTGAAGGCGACACCAAAGAGAATGGCATTTTCCGGTTTGACATCACGATCGATGAAAAAGTCTTGCTTATATTTGATGTCAAAGGTAAAGCATTCATCCTCATAGCGGAAGCCAAAGTTTTGGGTCAGGGTGCCACCACTTTTTCCGAGATCTCGAGATGTTTGAAAGTATCCTGACCAAAAGTCTGTGATCTGGGAACTGAGAGTTCCAATGACTTGCTCTTTCCCGCTAAAGGCACTGTCAGTGGCATGCTTTGCAATAAACAAATAGTCACCGCGCACGTTGAATACGGGTGGTCCCACATGGAAGGTAAGCTGATTGCGGCGGGCGCGGAAATCTTTCCGGTTATACATAAATCGATAGGTGAATCGCACGTATTCATGGGGGTCCAATTCTAAACGGCCCACGTAGTCAGAAAAGCCTTCACCTACACCACTTGAAAAAGGGATCGCCTTGTTTCTGGTGAAGCTGTAGCTTTGGCCCAAAAAGAGGTGTGCATGATGCAAGAAGGCGGGAAAAGCTTGGAACTTGACACCATAGTTTGCCCGTTGGCCACTATCAATACGATCCCAGCCAGAAAAGCGATCCATGCTGAAGAGATTGGTTTCGTCTAGCTCAAAGTCACGACTGTCTTCGTTGGGAATTTTGATGGGATTTCCACCGGCAGTTCCAGCGACAAAACCAACGTTTGGCTCAATTAATAACGGAAAGGAAGGACTGTCATTTATAAGGGGATATTTCCAGTCTAGGCCCATTTGAGGAAAGAGACGTCCAGTGGTGGTATTAATCTTGCGTGCTCCGGAAGTGGGGGCAAAATTGTCAATGTTATACAGGCTGCTTCTGAGGAGCGCCGTAAAGGTATATGTATCTCCAAAGGGGGATGTATAGGGGACTGTCCAGCCTCCTTCGGCCGCAAGACGACGCATATTCGTGCCTTTTTCCCGGGTGAGGGCCAATAGGTTACTGCTTGCGAAAAAGTGGTCACCCATGGAACGTTGGGGTCCGGTAAAGCTGTGGGCAACGCTGGGAAGAACGACGGGCGTTTCTTTCTGGGAGACATCAGCAGCAAGGGGTTGGAATACGTATGCCTTCGTTATGACGTAGTTTTCGCCATAAAAGCCCTCTCCATAGGCATTACTCGTAAGATGGTCAGGCACGATAGACGTGTTTTCTGGAATGCGGTAGCGTCTCATATAGGTGGCGTCACTGGCTCGATTAATATCAAAGCCCCCTCGCCATTGGGTCGACAAGTCAAAGTCTCCAGCGGTTTTAACATGACCGCGAATACGGCGAGGCTTTGTGACAGTGACTGTTTGATTGCCACCAACAGGCCGAGATTCATTAATGCTGCCGTCAAATGTAAAGTTTCCGTGCTCATAAAGCTTTCTGTATTCAGCAGCAAAGACAATACCCCCCTTTGTGGTGATGAGAGGCTTTAGGGTTAAATCTTGGTCTGGCGAGATGTCAAAATAATAGGGGATGGACGTAAAGGCACCAAGGCTTGTTGAAATACCGACCGCTGGCGCTAATAGTCCACTACGACGGGTAACTTTTGGATCGGGATGGCTCAAATACGGGGTATAAAATACGGGCACACCATAGAATTCCAACCAGGCATCCTCATAGTCAACGTCCATTGCTTCTTCATCACGGGTTATCTTAATGGCTTTGATTTGCCATAAGGGTGCATTGGTTGGATCTGTCTTGCAAAGCTCGCATGACGAATACACGCCATGATCTAAGACCGTGCGAACGCCACCTGTTCGCTTTCCAGAAGCAGCAGCTAGGCGATAATTTTGTTTGGAGAGACGTCTGAATTCATCGATGATACCATCTTTATAATCTTCGGTTATCTCAATATGATCTGCAAAAATGATATTGTCCTCAGGGTCCGTGAGGCTGACATTTCCTGTGGCGGTGATAATTTTCGTATTTTCATTATAGGAAAGGACATCTGCTTGCAAAACCTGTTTTGCATCTGAAAACTCCACATTTCCTCTGGCCGTGGTGATGCCCATCTCTTCATCATAGGCAATATCGTCGGCGCGTAACAGGATAGGTTTTTCAGTTTCTTGAACGGAAGGCGTTTCTAGGGATTTTGCAAGGGCTTCCAGAGGAGAAGCCATGCCTATAATTCCAATGGAAAAGAACAGTATAGAAAGTCGCATTAACTATCCTCGAGATGTAGGAGAAACATAAGACTCGATAACCCAACACATACAATAGGAATCCAAACAGAGAAAGAAATTGGCACTTTGGAAGAGAGTCCTAGCGTATGCATAACACTGTTAAAAACGTAAAAGACGAAGCCACAACCAACGGATCCTGCAATAGAAAAAGTAAGTCTTTGATTGCGTTTCCAGCGGAGGGTAAAGATGGCGGCAATCAAAATCATGATACATAAGATGACGGGATATGAGAGGAGGACATTCCAATGAAGTCTGTGGGAGAGACCCGAAAATCCCGAAGCTTCCATGACACGAATAAATCCAGGGAGAGCCCAAAAAGAGAGCGTATAGGGAGAGGCAAAGCTTTCCTGAATGGCGCGCATTTTAATATTGGATTCTAGGGTGCGTTTTCCCTGTTGGGTCGTTGTTCCATGACGTGGAGAATCGTAGACGTTCTCAAGCTTTAGTTTATCTTCCTTAATGGTCGCATCGGATGTGTCAATGCGTCCCCTGTATTCATCAGCATTGTTAAAATTGAAAACACTTACGTTATAGAATTTTTCAGAATCAGGATGTACGCGATCTGCGTGAATAATGTGATAGCCATCAGGATCAGAGTTTTTCACCCAAAGTCCTGTATCGGACAAAGTAAGGGGGTTGCTTTGTCGCTTAAAATAACGAGCATCAAACTTTTCGTATCGGGACATCATGGCGGATGTGAGTGGATTCAAAAGGGCGAGGTCCAGAATGGAAAAAAGGGCGACTAAAGCGAAAATGGGCGCTAAAAACTGCCAAGCGGAAATGCCGGATCCTCGTGCAACGACAAACTCAAGATTTCGGTTGAAAGCTCGAAAAGTGAACAGAGACGCAAACAGGATAATGAATGGCATAAGCTGTTGGGTGATATAGGGAAGCTTCATGGCAACCATCTTTATAATGATCAAGACAGAAACATCTGGTTTGCTGGCTGCGCGTCGGAAAAGCTCAACTGTATCGAATAAGGTGATGATGAGGACAAGTGCCGCAAAGACGATAAAAAACCATCCTAAGAAGGTACGAATAATATATTTTGAAAACGTGAAAGGAATTTGCACTGTTATCTTTACCTCTTTAGACGCTTTGGTGTTTCCGCTGTTTTATCAGATCCCTTCGACAGGAGATAGAGGCAAACTAGGATCGGCAATATAACGCTGGCATAGGCAAAGGGAATGAAGATGGGAAACCGACCAGACAAATTGAAAAAGACTAGGCAGAGGGCTTGAATCACGATGACGCAACATGTTGCGTAGAGAGGTCGGCGGATATCTGTACGTCGTGAAAAACTTCCCAACAAGATCAGAACGGCACCCATAAGAGCAAATGCAAGGGGGTACAGAGGAGACAACAGCCTTTGATGACCCTCCGCTCTAAGACGTTTCCGGTAGGTTGAGTCTCCGTCCAGTTTAGTGGAGCTGAAGAGTTCGGGCAGGAATAACTCCGACGGTTTTCGGAGACGGCTTTGTTGCGTATTGTTGTTATTTTGCAAAGCAACTACTGTTTGATCAAAATATAGAATCGAGAGTTTTCCTGTATTGGGGTCAAACTCTTGCCGGCTTCCATTTTTCATGATGATATTTGGCCCTTCAGGGGTGCGTACAAAAGAGCCTTGTTCTGCCGTAAGGGTGTAGGGTGGGTTATTGTCGCGATTAATATAGGCTAATATTCCGCTAAGTTCCCCATTTTTCCCCCGTTTTCTCATAAAAAGGGTCAGCCCGGGAAAGTCATTGAAAACACCTTCCTGCAGAAAGGAAATGGAGACTCTATTTTTAAGGGTGCTTTCCATGCCCCGGAGGGTTTGGAATGACTTTGGCAGGAAATAAATGTTGATAGCATATAAGAGAACCATGGCGATTGTCCCCATGAGGATGACAGGTTTTGCCAATTCCCAGTTACTCATTCCAAGGCCTCTAAGAATGAGAAGTTCTCGATCTGCAATAAACTTTGTATATACAAGAAGGACAGCAATGAAGACAGCTATGGGTAGTATGAGAGAGACAAGATCTGGGAGGAGAAGGAAAGAAAGCTTCCCAAGGGTGAAGAGAGCATCTTGATCCAAGTTTCTCACCACCATTTCCACAAACTGAACTGATTGGATAAGCCATACGGCTCCAATAAGCGTGGCTGCTAAAAACAGGGTCACGAGAATAAGATTATTAAACATATATCTCGATGTGAGAGGCATTTTTTTGAGGCCTATAAAATATCTTTGTTGCGCTTTAGCTCATATCGTCCTATATACCATTGAACGACTACTGGGTAGTTATAATGAATTCTTGGCATGATGCAATCATGTCTTTGTGTTTTTTTAAGAGAGTTGACGAAATATGTTCAAAAAATTTGCTGTTCTTTGTTTTATTTCAACCACATTCCTAGTGGTGAACCCGTTTAGTAACTTTGCAAATGCAAAGGCCGACGGAAGCCCTAAGGGCGTTACGGGCAAAATTGCCGCAGTGGTTAATAAGGATATTGTGACGCTTTCTGATCTTAAAGAGCGGATTCGGTTGATTATTTCATCATCGAATATGCCTAATAATTCTGAAACAGTTAAGAGTTTAACGCCTCAAGTTCTAAAGATGCTAATTGATGAGCGACTTCAGTTACAGGCAGCAAGCGAGCGTGGTGTTAATGTTTCTGATGAGGAATTGAATAGAGCTATTTCGGAAATTGAGCGCAATAACGGTATGAAGCAGGGGGAATTGTTAGCCTTTCTAGCTAGTAAAAAACTAAGTATAGAGATCTTAAAGGGGCAGGTACAAGCAAATATAGCTTGGATAAAGTATGTTCGAGATACATTTTATCCCAATGTGAACATAACGGAAGAAGATGTTGATGCCGTTGTGGAGAAGTTAGAAGCAAGCCTTGGGGAAGCGAGATACCATCTATCGGAAATTTTTCTTCCAATTGATGATCCTAAGAATATTGGATCTGTAAAGCATGAGGCGCGAGAGCTCGTTTCACAACTTAAAAAGGGCGCTTCTTTCCCGGCCCTGGCGCAACAATTCTCAAAATCACCTTCTTCCGCAAATGGCGGAAACATTGGTTGGGTATCGGCTGGGCAGTTTGCATCTGAATTGGGAACCGCTGCGAGCAAGCTGAAGAAGGGAGAGGTGTCTGATCCCATTAGGACTAATACGGGCTATTACATCCTATTTTTGAAGGATTTTTCTGAGGGTGGAAAACAAAAAGAAGTACGTCTAACTGTCCATCAGTTGACACTTCCTATTTATTTGGCTGTTTCCGAGGAATATCTTGAAGAACAATTGGCCAAAGTGGAGGGAGTACGGGCAAAGATTTCTAGTGTGGTCACGTTGGAAAAGGCGGCAAAGTCCATAGATGCCCGTATAGAAACATTAAAGGATGTTACGGCAGAACAACTTCATCCTGAATTGCGTCGAATTGTTGAGTCACTACCCGTAGGGACGCCAAGCCCAATGATTAGGACCTCTGATGGCGGTGGAATCATATTTGTGAGTGCACGCAAAGAGGTGGAAAAAACCGTTGCCATGCCCGAGCGAGAGGCACTACAGCAACAACTTGCTGAACAGCGTTTAGATTCTTATTCTCGTCGAAGCATGCGTGATCTTAGGCGCTCTGCTTTCATCGATATTCGGATTTAATTCGTGGGGGAGAAAGCGTCTCCTCCAATTTTGCCACCGCTTCGAGAAGTTATTAAGCGGCATGGCCTCCAGGCACGGCGTGCTCTGGGGCAAAACTTTCTTTTAGACTTAAATTTAACCCGGGCTATTGTGAGGGCAGCTGACTGCCCTGCGAATGCTACCGTCATTGAGATTGGGCCAGGGCCAGGTGGCCTTACGAGGGCTCTTCTGGAATCGCCTGCAGAGAGAGTCTTTGTCATTGAAAAGGATGTTCGGTTTGTACCGGTTATAGAAGAGCTTAAAGAGGCGTATCCAGATCGACTAGAGCTTTTGGTTGGAGACGCCTTGGACCTAAATGTTTCGGAGCTCGGACAATCTCCTCGTTACATAATTGCGAATCTTCCGTACAACATTGCGACAGAGCTTTTATTTAGGTGGGTCGAAAACATACAGGCGTTTGAAGGCTTTATCCTAATGTTTCAAAAGGAAGTGGCCGATCGAATTCTGGCCAAACCCCATACGAAGACTTATGGGAGGCTGTCCATAAAATTACAGTGGCTATGCCATATAAAGCAGGTTATGGCTGTTCCTAAAGAGGCGTTTACACCCTCTCCAAAGGTAAATTCGACAGTTCTACATCTTGAACCTCGGGTGAAGCCCTTGGCAGAGGCAGATCCGACGACATTGGATCTTGTGGTCAAAACAGCCTTCATGCAGCGACGCAAAATGTTGCGTTCCAGTTTAGGCTCCCTTTCTGTACCGACAGATATCCTCCTGGAAAAGGCGAATATAACTCCAACCCTACGGGCTGAAAACCTTTCCGTCGAAGACTTTTGTACTCTTGCTAGAGCCTATGATGAACTGAAGTCTATGGCAAAGAAGAAGTGAATTTTTTTGCACCATAAAGATTAGAATCAAAGTTGGTAGACTACTTTTATGTATTGAAATGTGACAAAATCCATGATCAAATCATCATCTTAACAGTGTATTTAAAAAAGAATTGGGGAATAAAAAATGGATACGTTAAACCGTTCAAACTCTGCCTTGGAGTCTGGGTTGGGGGTAGTTGAGCAGTTGGATGCTTTGTGCAAACCTTTTTTAAAATATATAGGGGCGACAAATTTGATTTACGCGAATTTCAACAAATTTGGCGAACAACTAGACGTATCTTCCCATGAAGGATGGTTGAAATATTATTTTGAGAATCGGCAACAATTAGATATTAGTATTGTTGAGCATATGTGGTTAGCTGAAGAGGGGAAAATAAATTATTGGCTATGGCCAAAGCCCACAGGGTCCAAGGAGGACGTTTTTTCTGCCTTAGACAGTCATAATTTATGCAATGGTCTATCTGTTTTTAAAAAGGAAAAAGACACTCTCTCGATCTGGGCTTTTTCAACTGAGCAGGAGAATACCGGCATCATAAATGAATATATTAATAATCTTGATTTAATTTCAGATTTTACAAAATTTTTCAGTGCAGCTGGAAAATCAATTCTTGACGGGTGTTTGTATACAAAGATGGTCTCATCTGAGATAAAAAGACTAAAAGAGTTGTATGACCCAAGTGATTGGGAAATACCCAACCTTTCAGAACATGATTTTTTAAACCAATAAAGTTTTGGCAAAAACATAGCAATTACAAAAGCAAATTTGCTTTTCGTTTGTCCTATGAATAACGAATCACTAATCAGGAGAAAATGGCTGAAAACAAGGAAAAAATCGCTTGTGTAACATCTAAACATTATATAAAGTTTTTCATAACTTATTTAAAATAATACAGGGGCACATTATGAAAAAATTATTCGGAGTTGTTTTACTCGTACTTTTCACATTTATATCAAACAGCAATGCGCAGGATCAAACAGATGTTCTCTTCTGTTTGAAGGATATGGGGGACACCAGTGCGTTAGCGCCCGTCTTGGAAAAATTAGAAAGTCGTAAAATTACTTACAAAATTTTGGCTTTTGGGGTGGCTAAAGCGTCTTTTGAGGGGCATCCGCATATGCTGGACGTATCTAAACAATGTGGCGAAGATGCGCCCACGTTGGATGTGGATTCTCCAAGAGATCAAAAATTGTCTCAAAACCAACTGGAATGCGTTAAGCGCAGTGTGACTCCCAAAATAGTTGTTGCGGGAATGGCATCTAGTGCACAGGCACAAGTCCTCAATCTCTTTAAATCTACGGGGTCTCGTGTTTACGCCTATTATGACAATTTTGATTCAGTGGTGGGAAAAGACTACGTTCAGCCTTTTTTTGAAGCAATAAAAACGGTAGATGCGTATCTAGTACCCTCTAGGAGCTCTTTGCCAGGTTTTAAAGAGTTACAGAAGACAAAAAATTCCGAGCATATTGTCGTTGGACAACCAAGTTTGGAGAATTGGGATCAGATTTTTTCTGAAGTGAACTCTTTTTCATTGAGAACCCAACTCGGCTTAATGGCCCATGATAAAGTGGTCGTTTTTGCGGGTGGGTACGATGAAACCTATGCGGAAAGTTTTAAAACTTTTGTAAGTGGCATGAAAAAGTTAGCACCTCTTCGTGCCTTTGTGATTGCTCATCCTAGGGTTGATGGGGTTTTTGAAAAGACATTGGTTGATCAGGAAAAAGCGTCCAACATTTCTGTGGTGAACGTCAGTAATTTACCCACATCGGTCATGAGCACGCTTGCGTCACTTGTCGTATGCCATAAGTCTTCAGTAGGAATGCAGGCCCTGTATAAAGGTCGTCCGGTGATATACGTTGCTAGAAAAGATGATTACACTAACTTTAGCATTAAAAAGGGCGTTGCCGTCCAAGTGGAGACACCAGATGAGTTTTACGAAGAGGCTAAACGACTATTAGCTATAAGAGATAGGCCAAAATCTCCGTTAAAGAAACTGGGGATACCTAATAATGCTTCCGAAAAAATTGCTACTTATTTTCATCGAGTATTAAAGAACAAGAAGCGAAGTACGTAAAAGTATAAAGGCCGGGGGAGTGAGTGGAAAAGGCTTAACGCTATCCAGTAGTCACAGACCATAACCCGTGGCTCAACTGAACTTATTTCCTTTAGGAAAGCCAGTTGGGGGCAAGCGCCCAGTTGTAGCACGCTTGGAGATCCAGATCCTAAGATCGGTTTCAGTTCGTTCCCGGTCGCCCAGTTTCCACTTTAAGCCCGTCTCAGGATTGAAAGTAATGGCATCGGAGAGTTCCGCTCCATGGTATTTCTGAAGGATTACGCCGCGGCCACGGGCCATTTTGGGCAATTCATCCAGTTTAAAAATCAAAAGCCGGCGGTTTGAGCCAACGACGGCAATATGGTCGCCTTGAACGATCGCACATACGTGTGCTTTGGACTTGCCTCCTAGCGTCAGAACTTGCTTTCCAGCCTTCTTATTGGACAGGAGTTCGCTTTCTGGCACAATGAATCCGCGCCCATCTGAAGAAGCCAACAGGAATTCTCGGTTTTGTTCCTTGGGGGTAGATAATAGCATTGAGACAACATCGTCATCTTTTTCAATTTCTATCATAAGTCGAATGGGCTCGCCGTGTCCCCGGCCGCCTGGAAGCTTATCTATGGAGAGAGTATAAAAGCGACCATTTGATCCATAGACAAGGAGTTTATCTGTCGTTTGTGCTGGCAGGACGAAACGCGTTTTATCTCCGTCTTTGTATTTGATGTTTTGCACTTCGGCAGGGGAAAGATGGCCTTTGATAGCCCGAATCCAGCCCATCTTTGAACAAACGACGGTTACAGGTTCCTTTTCCACAAAGGCTTCGATGGGGATATCTAGATCCTTCGGCGGTTCCCCCATCACCGTGCGGCGTTTCCCGATGGGCGTTCCTTGCCCAAAGTCCTTTTTAACACCGCGAATTTCGGTACGCATGGCTTTTTTCTGGAGGGACTCATCGGCCAAGAGTGCCTTAAGCTCATCTCCTCGCTTTATTAAGTCATCGTGTTCTTTGCGGATTTCAATTTCTTCTAATTTTTTCAAGGACCGCAAACGCATATTAAGGATAGCCTCGGCTTGAAGATCTGAGAGGCTCCATTTTTCCATCATGATGGTTTTGGGTTCATCTTCGTATCGGATAATACGGATAACTTCATCTAAGTTGAGATAGACTGTCAAAAAGCCCTTCAGGATTTCCAATCGATTTTCAATTTTTGCCAATCGATAGCGGGAGGAACGACACAAAATATCTTGGCGATGATCAAGAAAGGCTTGCAGAACCTCTCTGAGATCCATGACTTTGGGGACACTTCCTTTGTCCAATACGTTCATATTCAGGCTAATACGAGTCTCTAGGTCGGTTTGCTTGAATAGAGTCTCCATTAGAAAGGCCGGATCAACGCTTCGGCTCTTTGGAACCAATATGAGGCGAACATCTTCCGTAGACTCGTCTCGAACATCAGCTAGAAAGGCCAACTTTTTGGCGGCTAAGAGATCGGCGATTCTTTCGATGAGTTTAGATTTCTGAACCTGATAAGGAATTTCGGAGATGACGATTTCATACTGGCCGCCTTTGAGAGATTCTACTTCCCAAGTAGCGCGCAGCCGAAAACTTCCTCTGCCTGTTTCATAGGCTTTTAAAATATTTTCAGGAGATTCAACCAACTTTCCACCAGTTGGAAGGTCTGGCCCTTGAATAAACTTAACCAGGTCTGCAACGGTTGAGGTTTTGTGGGACAAAAGATATAGGAGAGCATCACATATTTCTTCCAAATTGTGGGGAGGGATGCTTGTGGCCATGCCAACGGCAATTCCTGCGGATCCATTGGCTAATAGATTGGGGAAACGCCCCGGGAGGACCATAGGCTCTCCGCCTTCTCCATCGTAGGTATCTCGAAAGTCGACGGCATCTTCATCGATACCCGCCAGGATGGCTTCGGCCACATCTGTCAGACGGGCTTCTGTATATCGCATGGCAGCGGCGTTGTCCCCATCAATATTTCCAAAGTTGCCTTGGCCGTCGATAAGGGGGTATCGTGCTGCAAATTCCTGGGCTAGACGCACTAGGGCATCATAAATGGATCCTTCTCCATGAGGATGAAATTTACCAATAACATCACCCACAACACGGGCAGACTTTTTATATTTGCTTTGTGGTTTGAGGCGGAGCTGTTGCATGGCATACAAAAGTCGGCGATGAACTGGCTTTAGGCCATCTCGTACATCGGGTAGACTTCGCGACATAATGGTGGAGAGAGCGTATGAAAGATATCGATCTCCCAACGCATCCATTAAGGGGACGTCACGAATTTGAGATGAGTCAGTCTTTGTTGACATTGAGGCGTAAATTCCTTGAAACAAACCACAAACACCAGCAGTAGCAGAAGGAACCAGGTGTTTTCAACCTATTCTTCCCAAAATTTTTCATTCTTTCTTCGGGGGGTACGCTTGATCTGAATTAATTCAATATAAATCTGTGGCAAGATTTGATAAAATACAAAAATAAGGGGGAGTTCAGGGGATGAAATTTTTTCGAAGGTTTTTGCTGTTGGTTTGCCCATTGGTTGTGTTTAGCACGCTCAATGCTTTTGGTGATTTTGAAATAGATACCATTGCGTCAGACCCAGTTAAAGTAGAGAAAGTCCAGGCTGATCCTGTTCCAACTTCCCAAGTTCCGAAGGATGCAATTGCAGCCGATCTTGTTCCATCTGATCCCATCAGTGCCAATCCCGTTCCATCTGATCCCATCAGTGCAGATCCTGTTCCGAAAGATGCCATAACCATCGAAGAACCGATCTTTAAAGCAGACTAAAAAAGGGAATCCCAGCAAATTGCTTTATCTAACGTAGCCCATTAATCGGTGACGAGACGACGGCAGCGAGAGATCCTTGGTGCTAAGCACACACTTTTCCAAGAAATACCCTGTCAGCTGCAATCCTTGGACATATTCGGTGTCTGATATTTCTTTTGAGTCATTGTATGCGGGCCCCAAGAAGGCGGGTAGGGGAAAGAGGCGATCCTTATAAGGTTCTCCGGTTTCTTTTGTGACAGCGCACCCTGTTTTGGGAGAAACATATGTAAGATTTTCCACTTCTTTTGTGACAGCGCATTTTTCTAAATCGAGTGAAAAGCCAAGCTCTTTCAAGAGATGAACTTCGAAACGGATATAGGCTTGGAGCCAAGTGGGAGAAGAAAGTGCGGAGACGACTTCAGACATTTGTTGAAAAAGGCATGGCAAGGATTCTCGTTCTGGAAGGACGCTGTCACAGAGAGACAGGGCAGAAGTTAAAGCTGTTAAGGGACCAGGCTGATCCATAAGGGCAGAGAAGGGACTGGAAATGGTTTCCAGTTTCCAAGTTCCTAGATGTTCAGGAAGGCGGGCTTTCCACTCAACAGATGTTCTATTCCCGAGCTGGAGACCTGAGGACATTTTGGAAGATCGACTTTTCCGGGTGATCCCCATGTGGCGACCATGGTCTTTTGTTAGAATGCTAACAAGTAGGGATGTCTCTCCGTGTTTGGTTGTTCTAAGGATAAAGCCTTCATCGCGCCAGTCCATATGCAGTCTCTATAAGTTGAAATTTCCCAAGAGGGGGGCATGATAAGAATCTGGGGAATCGTACACGTTTCGTTCCCCAAAAATTTCATCTCCTAGGCTTTCATTATGAATTTCTACATGATCAAAATGTCCTAAAAGGGGGCGAGTGACTAAAATATGGTCCAGCATTTGTCGCCGTCCTTGATGGATGACTGAGTATCGTTGTACTGATGGAATAGAGTGTTCTAAGCCCACAAGTGAGCGATAAGCCAGTTCGCCATTTCCCGTATCTGAGTCGTCTGCACGAAGAAGGCGCGTTGGCACTTCATATTCATCTGCGTTAAAGTCTCCACAGACGGCTATCAAGGCGTGGGTGTCTTCATCGAGTATTTTATCAATAAGGAGACGGGCTTCAAGGGCTTGACCTGCGCGCTTGATAGAGGAAATAAAATAACCTTCTGCCCAGGCAGGCACTGTTTTCCATGTAGAAGCTTTAACTTTTTGTCCTGCAATATGAGAGGCACGTGGCGCTCTTAAATGGAGATTGATAATGTGGAGGGTTTTTCCATTCTCAATGGGAATGCGTCCATAAATAAAGGGACGATCCCAAATGATTTCCGATGAGCCTTCGCCATTTCCCACTGTATTCGTTGGTGAAAATTGTGGGGGAGAGACTAAATCATTATGATACTGTTCCTTCTGTTCAAATGGAAAACGGCTCAAGATGACTAAATTATGCTTGTCAGTAGGCCCCTTTGTCGACCGGCTTTCCGTACGGTGATAGTTTTGGTAGTCAGTATCGTGTAGGAGAAGATCCAAAGCTTCTAAGCCACGGCCCTCTTTTTTAGAGGAGGCGTTAATTTCTTGGAGACACAGGATATCGGCCTGTAGGCGTTGCAACTGGGGTCGCAATATATCAAGTCGATTGGAAAGTGGAGGCTCGTTTTTGCCTCCTAAACTCAAATTTTCAATATTAAAAGTTGCCAGTCGAATCATTTATTGGCTCTCATATTCCAGTCCCATCGCTCTATAATGATCAGGACGATCTTGCCATTTCTTGTCTACTTTGACGAAGAGAAAAAGATGGATTTTTTTGTCCAACAAATGCTCGAGTTCTCGACGGGCTAACTCTCCCACCTGTTTAATCTTTGTTCCCTTTTTCCCTAGGATGATGGCACGTTGGGAGTCGCGCTCGACATATATGGTTTGCTTGATTTTTATGTTGCCGTTATCAAAAACTTCCCAAGTTTCCGTTTCAACGGTAAGGGCATAGGGGAGTTCTTGATGAAGATGTAGAAAAAGTTTTTCTCGGGTTATTTCAGAAGCCATTAAGCGTTCGGGCAAGCTGGAAAGTTGATCCTCGGGGAAATGCCAGGGGCCTTTGGGCGCCAGACCTGAAAGCTCAGATAAAAGATCCTCGGTGCCTTTTCCTTTTAATGCGGAGATCATAAAGACCTTTTCAACCATTTCTGTGGCGTATAATTTTTGTGAGAGTTCTAAAAGAACTTCCTTTTTAACCAGGTCAATTTTGTTGAGAGCAACAATCACTTTTTTCCCAGCTTGGCCTACTTTTTCTATGACATTCATTAATAAGTTCGAGATAGGTTTTTGTGAATCCACCAAGAGGACGATTTCGTCTGCGTCTAAAGCTGTTGTCCAAGCGGAGTGGACCATGGCGCGATCAAGGCGCTTTGTTGGTTCAAAAATACCGGGTGTATCCATAAAAACAAGCTGCGTTTGCTGAAGGATGCTGATTCCCATAATGCGAAATCGGGTTGTCTGAGGCTTATGGGTTACGATGGAAACCTTGGATCCCAAGATGTGATTTAGAAGGGTCGACTTTCCAGAGTTAGGAAGACCTATAAGAGCAATGAAAGCACATTTTTTAGGTTTATTTTCCATGCGCCTCTTTCAGTGTTTCCAAAAGTTTCTCAGCTGCAATCCGTTCTGCTTCCCTTTTTGAAAGGCCTTTTCCAATGGCAGATGTTTCTTTTGGCCCGATGGCTTCAACACGAAATTCGGGGATGTGGTCTGAGCCTTCAATAGTAAGTACTTTGTATTCTGGCAGAGAAAAGCCACGTCCCTGCAACCATTCCTGAAGGGCAGATTTAGGATCCTTTGGAGGTGCTTCTCCTGATGATGCTATATGCTCTTTCCACTGTTTCTTGATGAAATTTTGTGCAGCCTCAAGGCCTCCGTCTAGAAACAATGCGCCAATAAGAGCCTCGCATGAGTCTGCCAGGATTGTTCTCGAGAAGGGGGTGGTTGCATCAAGCACTTGATTCCCACAATGGATATAACGCCCAAGACCAAATGCTTGGGCCACGTTGACTAATGTGAGTCTTTTTACCAACTCAGCAAGGCGGTGGGCAAGATCTCCCTCGCTATCGGTTGGAAAAGCTTTATAAAGAAGCTCTGCAATTGTTAGAGACAACACTCTATCTCCCAAAAACTCACATCTTTCAAAATTTGAATAGGTCGATTTTTTAAGGACGCTTGGGTGAACCAATACCGTTGTTATTAAGGGCACGTTCTTAAATTTGTAACCTAAATCTTTCTCGAGCTCTTTTCGCTCAGATTGAGTAAGGCCCTGATCCATCTCTCCGCTTCCGTTAGCCAATTTTTTCGAAGAGTCTGGATGTGCGGATGCCTGAGGGCCATTTCCATATTTGCCACCACTTTGCATCCGTAGAGAAAAAGATAATTTCCGCTTTTCCGACAAAATTAACGATGGGAACATCGCCAAGGCGCCATCTTACCCGACTGTCTCCCGACTCATCGCGATTATCTCCCATCATAAAGTAGTGACCTTCAGGAATGATGTACTCAGGGCTATTTTCCCATTCACTATCTTCTTCCTTTACGTGTACTTTGATGATTCGATGAGAAACGCCATTGGGAAGTGTTTCAATGTACTGGGGAACGGGGACTTTTTCACCGGAGTCAGTGTCGTGCATAAAATCTTCAATGCGTTCTAATTTTACGGGTTCACCATTAATATTTAAAACGCTATTTACGATTTGAATCTTATCTCCGGGAAGGCCAATGATACGTTTGATCCAGTTTTCAGAAGTGTTCTTTGGAAATTTGAAGACGGCGACCTCTCCTCTTTTCGGAGGTTCAAAGAAAACACGTCCCGAGAAGGGGCCAATTCCAAATGGGAAAGAATATCGACTATATCCGTAAGAATATTTCGAGACAAAAAGATAATCCCCAATAAGAAGGGTAGGGATCATAGAGCCCGATGGAATAGTAAAAGGTTCAAACGCGAATGTCCTTATGGCAACGGCTATAAGGATAGCAATGAGTATCGTTTTTACATTTTCCCAAAGTGTAGTGGTCTTTTTATTTTCGGTCGTCATACTTTTTACAATTCCCTCACGTCTTCAATTAGCTTTTCCTGGCACGATATAACCACAAAAGCAAGAGCAATAGAACCCTCATCACTCAAACTTACATCAATTTGTGGGATTTTTCCTGCAGGAATTTTTTTTGCCAATAACTCTTCTGCAATGCCATGTAGGCGTATGGTGGGTTTTCCTGTCTTGGTGCGAACAACTTCCATGTCAGTCCATTGCAGTCCATTCCGAAAACCTGTTCCCAAGGCTTTTGCGCAGGCTTCTTTTGCCGCAAAGCGTTTTCCATAGCTTGCCGCACGGGTTTTTCTTCTTTCAGAGAGGATTTGCTCGTCTTTTGTGAAGACCCTTTTCAAAAAGGGAGCCTCATACTTTTCAAGTAAGTTAGAAATTCTGTCGATATCGACAAGATCGCTTCCGATACCTAATATCATGAATTAACCCTTTTTTGTTTGGTGCGTTGTTTTTCTTTTTTTATGGAATGAAAGTGCCTTACGTAGTGGCGTGTTACGAAGAAAACCAAAATCCATGCTGCAATTGTACACGGAATACTGCCGATAAGCATGGGAAAGAAAACACTCCATGAATTTTCCCACAGCATAGCCATATTCAGATTTTGCACATCTAAAACAGAGGGACGCCCTAAAAATAATAGCCCCATTTTGTACGTAGCGACCCAAATAAAAGGAAATGTCCACGGATTGCCGAACAGGGTCCCCAAAAGGGCAGTGGTAATGCTGCCTCTCACAGCCCGGGTCAAAATAAGAGCAACAATAATCTGCACTCCTAAAAAAGGAGTGAAGGAAATGGCTGTTCCAGTCGCAAGCCCCACGGCAACGAAATAGGGAGAGCCTTGTGTTCGTACGATTCGTAACCACACGTACTTTGTTGCTCTCTTCCAACCTATTTTAGGCCAAATATAACCCTTTGCCTTTTCAAGTAGGGTTTTGGGCGTTCTCGTCTGAAACATGTAAAATCCTTTTGGCCTCTTTAAACTCGTTCCACAGAGTTTACAAGCTCAATCGCTCTGAGTGCCGCAATAATGTTTGTGAGATGTGCCAGGTCTTTCACTTCTATATCCAAGAACAAATCAAAGAATTCAGTATTGCGTTGGACAATTTTAAGATTCAGAATGTTAGAACCATTTTTGCCTATAACGGTTGCAAGTTTTCCTAGGCTACCACTTTCATTTATCAGCGTCACTTTTACGCGGGCAGCGTGTGGTTCTTCCGCAGTCATATTTTCATTCCAGACGACATCAATCCACCGCTCAGGCTCATCTTCAAAATTTTCCAAGGTTTCACAGTCGGTCGTATGAATTGTTACACCGCTTCCGGTTGTTGCGATGCCAACGATGCGGTCTCCAGGAATGGGGTGACAACAAGAAGCGTAGTGAAGTGCCATGCCTGGAAGTAGTCCCTTTATGGGAATTGAGGTGTCTGCTTGTGAAACGGGCACGGTATTTTCTGTTTCAGTGTGCATTTCTTTGAGTTTTTTCTCTGGGAAGATAACATGGATAACTTCACTGCTGGATAGCTGGCCTTCTCCTACTTGAATCAACAATTCTTCTACAGATTCTAGATTAAGGGCTTCAGGGGCCTTTTCTAGCATTTTGTCTGAAAAGCTAATTCCGAAATCTTTAAAAGTTTTATGTAATAGAGCACGACCTAGGTCGAAGTATTGAACTTTTTGTTTGGCTCGGATAAATCGTCGAATGTGAGCGCGGGCTTTTCCTGTGACCACAAAACGTTCCCACGTAGGAGAGGGGATGTGATTCTTGGAGGTGATAATTTCTACCTGATCGCCATTGGTAAGCTCTGTTCGGAGAGGCATAAGTCGACCGTTGATCTTAACACTGGTGCAAGTATTTCCGATCTCTGAGTGCACCGCGTAGGCAAAGTCGACTGGCGTTGCTCCTTTGGGAAGGGTAATCAGATCTCCCTGAGGGGTAAAGCAAAAGACCTGATCCTGAAACATTTCTAGCTTTGTGTGTTCAAGAAATTCTTCGGGACCAGAAGCACTTTCCAATATATCCAATAGGCCCCTTAGCCACCTGTACTGGCCTCCTGTTTTTGTGTCGGTTACTTCTTGTTTGTATTGCCAGTGTGCTGCCACACCCAACTCTGCTACTTCGTGCATCTCGTAGGTGCGAATTTGAATCTCAATACGTTGGTTGTCCGGAACAATTACGGTGGTATGTAAGGAACGGTAGCCATTGGGCTTTGGAGTGCTGATATAATCTTTGAATCGAGCTGGAACAACGAGGTAAGTACTATGGATGATGCCCAGTGCTTGGTAACATTCAGGGATCGTATCTAAAACAATCCGAAAGGCCATGACGTCTGAAAGCTGCTCAAACTCCACATTCTTGCGCTGCATTTTACGCCAGATGGAATAGGTTGTTTTTTCTCTACCGGATATGGATGCGTGAATGCCTCCCTTTATCAAGGCATCTTGTAGTCCCTGGAGAATAGTTCCGACGATATCTTCCCCGATTTTCCTCAGAAATTCGAATCTGCTTAAAATGGAGGCTCGGCCTTCTGGATTTAATTCGGCAAAAGCTAGATCTTCCAGTTCATTCTTCATCTCATGCATTCCGATGCGTTCTGCAAGGGGAGCATATATTTCCATTGTTTCAAGAGACGTGCGTTTTCTTTTTGCTTCCGATTTTCTGTGATGCAAGGTCCTCATATTATGGAGGCGATCTGCAAGTTTTACGAGGAGGACGCGAATGTCCTTGGACATTGCAAGCACAAGCTTTCTAAAATTTTCGGCCTGTTTTGTCTTATCAGATTGCAATTCTATTCGAGACAGTTTTGTCACGCCGTCCACAAGATAGGCGACCTCCTTTCCAAATAGAGCTTCTATCTCGCTGAACGTGGCGACAGTGTCTTCAATAGTGTCATGGAGTAGTGCTGTGGCGATTGTGGCTGCGTCCAATTTCCATCTAGTAAGGATATTTGCAACTTCTAAGGGATGTGAAAAATAATTCTCTCCGGAATCGCGCTTTTGAGTTCCGTGGACTTTTTGAGCAAAATCGTACGCACGCCGAATCAGATCCTCATCTACATTTGGATCATAGGACCTTACTTTCTCGATCAATTCAGTTTGCTGATTCATCCGCTTTGGGGCACCCCTTTTCACATGTTAAAAGCAGTGCACCTATAAATACAACCTATATCTGAAAGAGCTACTCTGCTTTAACTTTCTCCATAGGTTCATCATGAGCGAGTTCTTCTTCTTTTTCAATGGTAGTGTCTTCAGTTTCTAAGGTGACGCCTGTTTCTTCTTCCGAAGTAGATGCCTGAGCTTCCTCCGATTGAGCCGCTAGCTGTGTATCACTTTCAATAGAAAGCTCATCTTCTGAAATTTCTTCTGACATTGTAGAACTCTCAGGATTTTTCACCCAGTCTTGAGTTGCTGCAATTTCTTCTTCGACATCTTCGTCGATAATATCGGGCTCTACATGTTTCTGCAAAGACTTGATCAATCCCTCATCCAATTTTTCCAATGGGACGGTTTTATCTGCAATTTCTCGCAAAGATACAACCGGATTTTTATCATTGTCACGATCTACTGTTAAAGGAGATCCTCCTGCAATTTCCCTTGTTCTCTGGGCTGCGAGCAAGACTAAATCAAATCTGTTTGGTACTAGAACAACACAATCTTCGACGGTAACGCGTGCCATTTAAAAAAATCCTCATTGACGGTTGATAATTTGTGACTATAGTGGGGTTGATCCAAGAACGCAAGAATTTGCTTCATGGTAGGGGAAAAATCCTCAAAACACAGGGGGTGGTGGTGATATAATGACTACTACATTTTGTTAATTTAGAAAATTTATGTAAGAAATTACATGTACTTGAGAGGTCAAAAATATGATTTTTTATAAGCAGGAACGCCTCGCTCTTTTTATTGACGGGCCGAATCTACACACAGCTGCAAAAGTTTTGGAGTTTGATATCGACTATAAGAAGTTGTTATCATTCTTCGCCGAGAAGGGGTTATTGGTCAGAGCCTTCTATTATACAGCTCTAATTGATGATCAAGAATACTCACCAATTCGTCCCCTTGTGGACTGGCTTGATTATAATGGATATACCATGGTGACAAAGCCACTCAAGGAGTTTACAGACTCAGCAGGAAGGCGCCGCGTGAAAGGGAATACAGATATAGAGCTCGCAATCGATATGATGGAGCTTTCAGATCGTATTGATCATGCTGTTTTATTTTCCGGAGATGGAGATTTTAGGTGTGTTCTAGAAGCTGCCCAGAAAAAAGGCGTTCGAACCACTGTTGTAAGTACCATTCGGACAAGTCCACCAATGATTTCTGATGAATTGCGTAGGCAGGCAGATAACTTTATTGATCTGAAAGATATCATTCCATACATATCTCGTGAGGGAGGTACTGGAGCGGAGTCTGATCTCGATAAGAGTATTGAAGAAGTGGCGTCTACAAAGGTTATCAAGCCCAAGGCTCTCAAGGAAGAGGCTGCCTAACGTACCTAGTATTCTTCTGAATCCTGTTTCTTTTTAGAACTCCTCTGAGTCCTGCTCCTTTGGCTCGTTCATTAAAGGATACGGAGACAGTTTTGTGTGAGGGGAGGTTTCCTCTGAGAGATTTTTGTTGCGTGTCTTCTAGGCAGAGCACATTTCTGATGAAATGTGTCGGCTTCTAATGGAGTGTATCCAAGTAATCCACGTGCCTTGCGCCGCGGGAGTCGATCCTCTGCAAGTGTGCCAGGGAGATAGAATGAAGTTTCCCATCGATGGAATGGGACCAGTAGTCTAGAAAATTTTTAAGCCGAGGAAAGGTAGGCGCTTGATCGTACGCTTGCCAGAGAAAAGTTTGTAATACGGAAGGATGATCTGGTAAATAGTAGGTGATCTCAACCGTTGTCAGATGATAGTTCTGAAAAATATGATTGGAATCAGTCATCTTCTTCCCCCAAAGGCAATGCTTTCTTTTTCAAATAAACACTTCCACAGTAACATTATACCAATTCATTCATAAAACTGTTTTGAAAAATAGAAATATTTTTTTTATACAAGTAGTTATTATTGATTCTTTGTGAATTTTTTTTCTTTCGTCGGATACAACTCACTGAATATTAGATTTAAATAGTTTCAAGATGAGCCAAGTTTTTTTAATCTTATTCTAATATTTTGACGTTTTTCGAAAGGGCTATCTCGGTCGGATATTTTTCTTTATAATTCCCAGAGAAAAAAGGTTGGAAAACCAAGATACGGCTTGGAGGAAAAATGTCACTATATGAGAATGTGCTAAAAGGGGTAATTGAAAAGAAAGTTTTTCTCATCGTTTGCCTTATTTATGGTTTGGCTTTTATGGCCACTTTTTTTTCAATTACGTTTGTGACGTTTGATTTTGAAAGTCATGGGTTTAGTTCGCTTTTTATAGGAATAGATGCTGCGACTTTATGGCTTTCTTTCGTTATTGCTTCCTACTTTGTTCCTAGAACATTTAGAAATATTCATATTAAGCTGATATTTCTGGTCTCACTCTTGCTGATGATTGTCTCGTTTCTGCTCTTTCCTTTTCTCAACGTTCCCGTAGGTTTCCTTTGCTGTTTGGATTTTTTTGGGTGTAAGCAGTGCTTACCTAGTCAATGGAGCAAATCTTCTCATTGCTTTTATAGTGGATAAAACAGCAAAAGGGAGAGCCTTCGCATTGTCCAGCGTCTTTGCAGCAGGAGGGGCATCATTAGGTGCTGCAGGGGTGGACTTAGTGGGAAAGGGCACTTTATATGCTATTGGCTTGGGATGTTTAATACTTTTAGTCTCAATATTTCTTTCCAGGTATCTGATTGTGGATATTCGTGGCAAAAGGGATAGAACATTAAAAATTGAGAAAAAAAGTGTTTTTGGAATCCTATTTCTTTTTCCCTTTATTGCCATGATCTCATGTGGAATTGGCTTGGATCAAGGCGGGTTTAGAAACTTCTTCGTCATTTTTATTGAGCATTTTTACCGGTTTTCACAGGGGGAAGCCTCCGTCGTTTTTAGTTTAGCCTTTATTGGGGCTACTTTCATGCCGCTATTTTTTGGGATCTTGGGTGACAAAATAGGAATGATAAAATCTCTCACAATAGCCTCCTTATTAGGAGTCCTGGTTTTGCTTCTATTCCTGATGGAGTATCACTGGAGTGTATGGGTTTTGTCATTTGTATGGGGAGGATGCATACGTACATGTTTTACCCTTGGACTTGCGTATTTAAGCCAGAAGGCGTCTGCCGATGATCTTCCGGAAATTATGGCAGGCTATGGGATGCTTGGGAAGTTTGGAGCAGTTCTAGCACCGCTTATTATTGGTTATGGGATCTCAAGCTTCGGGAGTGCATGGTATGTGTGGGCTTCTATGGTTGCGACGTTTGCCATATTTATTCCCTCTTTGATGCTGGTGATCAAAAGAGCTTGATTGGGTATGAATTGCGATCAAGCAACCACTTGATCGTTCAGTCGTTGGCCTGAGATTTGCATTTCCCAGAGCTGTTTGTAGAGTCCTTCACGGTCTATTAATTCTCCATGGGTCCCTTCTTGAATGATCTGCCCTTGATCAAAAACAAAGATGCGATCCATCCCCAAAAGAGTCGAAAGTCTGTGGGCAATAACGATTGTGGTACGATTTTCCATAAGACTTTCCAAGCTTTCTTGGATTTTACGCTCTACGATCGTGTCCAATGCTGAGGTAGCCTCATCCAAAATAAGAATAGGAGCATCCTTTAAAATAGCTCGAGCAATAGCAATCCGTTGGCGCTGCCCCCCAGATAACTTAATGCCACGCTCACCCACAAGCGAATCGTACTGTTCGGGCATTTCCAGGATAAACTCATGACAATGTGCCTGCTTAGCAGCAGCGATGACATCTTGATCAGTTGCACTCAGTTTCCCATAGCGAATATTCTCCCACAAGGATCGATGAAAGAGTAATGAATCTTGCGGAATCATTGCGATTTGTGCTCTGAGAGAGGATTGAGTCACTTTTGCAATATTTTGGCCATTAATAAGGATGCTACCAGAATCGATGTCAAAATTTCTAAGCATAAGATTTACAAATGTACTCTTCCCGCTGCCAGAAAATCCCACAAGCCCAATTTTTTCCCCGTCTCCAATTGTAAGCGACAGGTCTTTAAAGAGGGTGAGTTTAGGACTGTATGAAAATGTGACTTGATCAAACTTTATTTTGCCTGAGGTCATATTTAAGTCTGGGGCACCTCGCGCATCTAGTATTTCATGGGGAGGGGTAATAATAGACAAGGCTTGGGTAGCGACACCAAGCTCCTGGAAAAAGTAAGGAAATTCCAATCCCATATACCAGGCTAAGTGAAGAATATTCTGGGTGATTCCAATAATCAGAATGAAATCGCCAATGGTAATGGCATCAATTTGCCACAAATATATAGTGGTAGAAATGATGGCTGCATATTCTATAAGACTTAGGATGCCGAGCAGGAGCTTTACTTTCTCCATAAATTGCATCTCTCGATGAAGTTTCTGTGCTTCGTCAGTTAAGAAGTTATTTAAGTAGCGCCCTTCAAAAGGATGATGTGAAAACAGACGTACATTTAGAATATTAGAAATGCTGTCTACTATCTTTCCTTGCAGGGTGCTCTGAGACTCAGAATGTACTTTTGAATAGGAGGCACATTTTCTTGAAAAGAAATAACAAACCCCAAGATGTATAGAAAACCAGATTGCTAAAATACTCGCAAGCCACAGGCTAATAGGAATGAGCAATGCAATGGAAAATGCGGTGGCGAGGAGAATTGGGGCAAAAACTTCCAGTATGTCTTTAATAATGAGTCCACTGCTGCGGGTCATGTCATTTATCTTGTTGGAGATGCTTCCAGCAAACGTATCAGAAAAGTAACGATGAGAGTGTTGCTCTACATACGTAAACATTTCTTTCCGAATGGATTTTCTGAACTTGGGAATCACATAAGTTGTAATGAAGCCGTAAGATCTAAAACACAGTTCCAGGGTTATGTAGGTTGTAAAACCAAGCCAAAGGGGAGCGCTCAGGGAAGCGAAAACGGACTCCTTGGGGCCAGAAAACTGTGAAAGCGTATCTACTATTGTCTTTAAGACATAAGAATAGATCGTTTGTTCCAATCCCCAAACTGGGGCCAAAAGAGCCATGGCTGCAAAACCAATCCTTTGGCGTTTAATAAAGTGCCATAAGAAAGAAGATAGTTTCTTCGGTAGCATTGTGTCGTTTCCAAATAAAAAGTTGTAGAATTTTGAGACAAAAATCCCCAGCATCGAATTTAATCAATGTTTTTTTAGAAGATCAAAATGGCCTCATCAAAGTGATAGCCAGAGTGACAGAAAGATTATCGGATCATTTTAGCCTCTAAATAATAAAGCTCCTCAGAATATATTCTTTAAAAATATTTAGCAAGAAAAAAACATATATATTTTCATTTTCATTTTGAATTCTGATACAATAGGAGAGTATGAACAATTTAGGGGCGGGGAGATGAGCATTTATAGGTGGTTGGTCAGTTTGGGACTATGCTTAGGCATTGTCCTGTTTTTGTCTCATGTTTCTGTTGCTGAAACAGGGATTAACGAGAAGACTGCTTATGTACACTCTCAAAAGAAAGTTCCAGGAATTGGCAGTTTGCAGAACCCCGGTAACAAAGGGCAAATAAGACCCTTTATAGCTCAAGGCGTAAAGCAAATCCGTTATATCGGAAATGCAGGAGATTTGGATGCTGGTGAGTTGGATGCTGCCGTCACCTATATTTCGGAAAGTGCGTGGGACTCACTGAAAGAAAAAGAAAAATTGAAGAATGTGACAAGCTATTCTCGAAGAAATGAAACATTTGAGGAAAAAGGGCAGAAAATTAGCATTCAGCCTTCTGGGCTCGTTTCCGGGAAAGCAACTGAAAAGCAGATTGTTGAAAAGAAGAAGGATGAGAGTGATACAGATAAAAGCGAAACTGATAAACTTGCTGAAGAGCAGGAAAAAGCTCAGGAGAAGCTTGCCCAGGAACAAGAAAAAATAGAGAGTCTGTCCAGACAGAAGAAAGAGGCAGAGGAGAAACTTGCTAGAGAGCAAGCAGAAGTCGACCGTTTGGCTCAAGAAAAAGATGAAGCATCGCAGAAGCTTGCTCAGGAGAAACGTGCTGAAGAAAATCGTTTAGTAGAAGTGAAAAGAGAATTAGAAAAGAAAATTTCCAAGGAGAAAGCGGCGGAAAAGCGCTTAGCAAGAGAGGCAAAAGAAGCTGAAAGAAAACTGGCTAAACAGATAAAGGTAGAAGAACAGCGCATAGCCAAGGAAAAGAGGGAGGAAGCCAGAAAACTTTCTAGAGAGAAAAAAGCAGAAGAACAGCGCCTAGCCAAGGAGAAGAAAGCGGCGGCTAGAAAGCTTGCTCAGGAGAAGAAGGCGGAAAAAAATCGCATAGCTAAGGAGAAAAAAGCGGCAGCGAGAAAATTGGCCCAAGAGAAAAAGGCAGAAAAAAATCGTATAGCGAGAGAAAAAGCAGCGGCAAGAAAACTTGCCCAAGAGAAAAAGGTTGAGGAAAAGCGCATAGCCAAAGAAAAAGCAGCAGCAAAAAAACTAGCTAAGAAGACCAGAGCTGATGAAAAACGGATAGCGACAGAGAAAGCTGACGAAAGAAAGCTTTCCAGGGAGCAGAAAGCAGATAAAAAACGGATAGCGCGGGAGGCCAAGAAGGCGAGTAGGCAGCTTGCCAAGGAGAAAAAGACAGACAAAGTTCGACTTGCAAAGAACAAGAAGGCTGCAGCAAAAAAGCTAGCGAATCAAAAGAAAATTATGAGGCAAAAGATTTCATCGAAGTTGAAAGCAGATAAAAAACATATAGCAAAAAGAAAAAATATGGAGAGGAAAAAAATTGCTCAGCAAAAGCAGATTTTCAAAAGCGCAGTTTCTAAAAAACGTAAGTTGATTCAGGGTCAACTCAAGAAAATGTCGAAAATAAGGAAAGAAAATCGCAAGGCGAAAAAGGAATTGCTGTTTACAGATGAAGACATAGAATTTCTTAGAAGTACTGAAATTAGGGAAACACGTTCAAACGACAATGAGAATCGACATCATGTTCATCAAGAGAGAATTCGGCGTGGACGCAGTTAGAGACTCTTTTTTGATCTGTACCTTTTAGGCTAGCGTTGGTAGGATTCTATATCTGAAATCTGACGCGGACAAAATACATGACTTTCAAGAAAATGCTACAACCTCCTGTGATGAGGAAGGAACCTCATGAGACAAAGATACATGAACACAAACTCTTAGATGATTATTTCTGGTTCAGAAACAGGGATAATCCAGAGGTCATCGAACATTTGAAAAAGGAAAATGACTATACTGAGGAAGTTTTAAGTTCTCATAAAGAACTAGAAAAAAAGCTTTTCCAGGAAATGAAGGGCCGTATCAAGGAAGATGATGAATCGGCACCCTTTAAGTGGGGGGACTATTTTTATTATACGCGTCAAGAGGCGGGAAAAGAGTATACAATTTATTGCCGCAAGAGAGGCTCTCTAGAGGCACAGGAAGAGATACTCTTGGATGTTAATACAATAGGGAAAAAGCACGAATATGTAAAAGTAGGCGTGTTTGAGATGAGTCCGAACCACAGAATTTTAGCCTATTCTTTAGATACCTCGGGAGATGAGC
>Ga0066610_10000414_pt1 | contig 30286 bp, 21 predicted proteins | sample SaaInlV_DNA_165m_FD_60375 | JGI IMG/M metagenome (GOLD analysis project Ga0066610, IMG submission 60375) | Marine microbial communities from expanding oxygen minimum zones in the Saanich Inlet - SI075_LV_DNA_165m | ecosystem: Environmental > Aquatic > Marine > Unclassified | place: British... | reverse complement strand
AGACCTACACATTTATAATTGGGATAATTGGGCTCAACAAAACATACCCGTACCCATGGTTGTAGGCCATGAATTTGTTGGTACAATAACAGCTATTGGGAAACTAGTTAAAGGCTTAAAAATTGGTGATAGAGTATCTGGCGAAGGACACTTAGTCTGCGAAACATGCAGGAATTGTAGAGCAGGACTTAAGCATCTGTGCCCTAATACCAAGGGTATTGGTGTTAATGTTGCAGGAGCATTTGCAGAATATCTAGCACTCCCAGCTACAAATGTATTCCCAATCCCAAGCATCATTACAGATGAAATAGCCTCTATGTTTGATCCATTTGGTAATGCTGTCCATACTGCGCTATCATTTGATTGCTCTGGCGAAGATGTACTCATAACCGGCGCTGGCCCAATAGGGATTATGTGTGCGCACATCGTAAGACACTTAGGAGCCAGGCACGTAGTCATCACAGATGTTAACCCTCATAGGCTTGAACTAGCAAAGCAAGTTAAAGGCATCACTTGCATAGATGTATCAACAACAAAAATAACCTCTGTTATGCAGCAACTAGAAATGGCAGAAGGCTTTGATGTAGGGCTTGAAATATCTGGAAATGAAACCGCATTTAATGACATGATAGATGTTATGCTCAATGGTGGAAAAATAGCAATGCTAGGCCTATACAAGGGTGACATAAAAATGGATATGAACAAGGCCATTTTCAAAGGACTAGACTTTAAAGGAATTTATGGGCGTAAAATGTACGAGACCTGGTATAAAATGGTAACTTTAATTCAAAGTGGCCTTGATGTTTCAGATATAATAACCCATGAATTTAGCTACAAGGACTTCAATGAAGCATTTACGACAATGAATGCAGGCAAGTGCGGCAAAGTAATCTTAAATTGGGAGTAACTTACCTAAAAATTAAAGCCAATCATAAATTAAGTCTTTGTCGACGGGCCTCCTCTGCCACCATCTGCATTAGCATGCTGCATTCTAATGCATCTAGCATTATTTAGGACAGCATATTTACCATCTAATGTTATACGGAATTTAGTATTTTCACCAATTTCTCCTGATTTAACAGCCCCTGATCCATCAACAGCAGCTATTTTCGAATTAGCTCCAGTAAAATAATTTGTAAAATAAGGCATTAACGTCTTATAAAACAAAGAATCTTCAAGCATAGATACCATTCTATCACTACCTTTTACACCTAAGCTATATAACCACAAACACAACTGATCTTCATTTGCTGAATCTTTCGAAAATGATGTGGATACATCATAAGCGACAAAGGAAAGACATAACACTAAAGCCATACCTAAAGGAAAGCTAGCTATAAATGGCATTGCCAGAACTTGAAAAAGCTGAATATGCGCGAATAAAACCAAATTTATAACGCCTACCAAAAGATTAAGCACAACAATAGCTAACTTAGCAAAGCTTAAAACACTGTTTAATATAAGCAAGAAGCCTAAAATAAGCATGAAGGTTATTGCATGCTTCCTATAAATCATAGCCACTTTATTTTCTAGACTCTTAGTGTCATCATACCCAAGATATTTAACAAAACCTCCAAAACTTTCTAGTTTTATATTAAATTCAGCATTGTCATTTATAGCTGTCGCTATTTTCTTTTTAACAGCCTCTCTATAACTGTATTTATGATCATCATTATACCCAGTCCATGAATCGACCAGATGCCACAAATCTGCAACTAGAAATGAGTTTGTTTCAATCTTTTGATTTATAAACTCATCAGCTTTTACCTTACCTACAACTACTAGTAAATTATATGCTTTTTCAATTTTTAAAGCATCCCCTTGAACAGCATCATTAACTAATCCCATCAAGACATCAAGCCCATTACCAGCCGTATAAAAAGCTTCAAAAAACTCAATACACATTTTCATTTTATTTAGGCTTAAAGGGGCAGTTTTATCTTTAATATATTCATCTAGTAGATATTTAAGAATCTTTTCTTTATTTGACTCCTTGAATCTTGTTACAAGATCAGTACCACCATTTTTATCCAGCCAGCAACATATTTGATCTACCTTCTTTTCATCAAAACATGAATTAGCAACACTAAGTAAAGCAGAATCTGTAATACCATCAATTTCATTAGGAGCCTGACTATCATCCTTTATATATTGTTTTAATGAATAAACTGCTTGGAGCACCTTCGAATCTTCAGCCATGATGGCTTCTTCCATATTTTCACGATAAGAACCTTTAAAGTCATCTGTTTCTGTACCCCATGAAGGATCATACTCGACACAAGAAGACACATCGCCATTATATTTTATTTTTGCTAGATTTTTACTATTTATTTCAGAAGGACGCATTCCTTGCTGATCATGAGCAACAAATAGTTTTTCGCTAACAAATTTAGGCATGCTTAACTTAATTTCACCTGAATCTTCTCTCTTCCAAATTATATTTAATTTACTATCACCTTCAAATTTAAATGAGCCAAATGCATCTTTTCCTGCAAGGCTTTCTATTTCCATATTTAAGCGCTCTTTTAACTCATTTAACTTCTCATCATAATCATCCTTAGATCCATCCTCATTCTCAGGAAATAACAAACCCAAAACATAAGGGTTTTCAAAAAACTCATCAACTGTTACAACATTACTTAAATCTACATTAGTCTGCTGAAAAGTAGAGTAATCTACTTCTTTTTTTCCCACAAACATCCCATCAACAACTTCTATCATAGAGTCTGAGGTTAAAAGAATATTTATATTCAAAATATTTTTTTCTAACTTGTAGTAGCAAAACCTACCATTAAATTGAATAGCTTGCTTTCTTTCACCTTCAAAGGCCATATCAGACCACTGACCTAGAATATGGCTGCTATTTTGAAATTGCATTTTCGAGAAAACCAATGCCAAATAACCATCCTTTAATTCAGTTTTTATATTTGATAAACAGCCTTCTACAGTACGCTGGTTAGGCAATATATATTTACCGCCTCCTAATAAAACAATAGAAGGGTCACGTCTATGCTCAAAATCCGTATGAAAATAATTGTTCTTTAGAACATTAGCTCCCAAATAACGAGGTTGGAATCCTTTTGCATTATCTTCTTCATTAGTAGAATCATAGTTATATATATATGTAGGCATAACAGCTCCTAAAATTTATAATCATTTTGATTATACTTGTTTTTCAACAACATTTAAAGTGGTGATTACAAGTTTCCATCTGTATAGACAAAACTTTTAGTTTTATTATTTATTTCGAGCAAAATAGACTTATCAAACTCAGCCGCAGTTATGTAGATAATCTCACCCATAACAACCGAATCGAATAATATGGTCAGGTCAGAATTTGACATCCTAATGCAGCCATGTGAACCCGGCGTACCAAGTTTAGTGCCATCAGGGCAGCCATGGATATATATATATCTAGCATAGGTATCTACACTTCCACCTTGATTGAACCCAGGCTCTAACCCTGAAAATCTTATTATGCGGGTTAATATCCAGTCTCTATCGGGAAATGTCTTTGCAAGATCAGTGCAATAGGTCTCACCTGTTGGCACCCTGCCGACAAAAACAGTATTTAGCTTGGCTCCATGCCCGTATAGTTCTGTAATGTAATGAAGTCCTAAAGGGGTTTGATAACTGCCTTCTGCTTGACCTATTCCATTTTTGGCTGAAGAAATAATATAAGAGCTAGTCTCATTACCCCTTTCATCTAATTTATAGAGCTTTTGATCAGCAATACTTATTATTATCATAATTAAATATTATTAAGAGCCTGGTGGTTGCGCTCTATAGTTGCAGTTTCTTTTAAATAACGCTCAAAGCTAGCAAACTCCCATGCCTTCATATAGCGTGCATAATCATCATGAATCTGGCCTGGGTAGACAGTTAGTGGATTAGCTGTATGTACATTTGTTAAGCCTATAACAAGCATATTGCCATTTTTAAGCTTGTAACTTCCCCATGAGGACAATTTATCTGTTGGCCTAGGCATTGCAAAGACATCATCACGAATTTCCATAGCAACTCTATTTATAATGCCATCTAACTTTATATTATCTATATTTTTCCAGCTAAGATTATATTTACTTGTAATAAAATCTATATCTTTGCCTGCAGAGAGATATTTTTGACATTTTTTTACTAGCTCATCCGCAGCAATCAGCTGATTGCTCTTCTCAAGAATTTTTTCTATTTTAGGTTTTGCTAAAGCTAAACTCAGCTCCGATGCAGCAACATGACCTGCAAGATGCATAACCACTACCTGAGTATCATTTATTTTTAGCACGCCTGAATTCAAATCATTTAAAAGCACATCTTCACTAAAGGCAGCCTGCCTAAACAAGGCATTATTTGAAAAGACATCGCCACCAGAGTCTTTACTAAACTGTGGACTAGTTCTTATTTTCAAATTTAATTCTGAAGCTATTTGCTCAAGGCCATCAGATGTATAGGCAAGCTCTGCTAAACTCTCATTTAAAGAAACATAGTTTTTTTCAACCTGCTCGTTTTTCCAAGCTGCTAACACAGATCTCTTAACATCTGAGTAACTAGGCTCACCGCCTTCTAATCCCAACAGCTGGAGTACAACGTAACCATTGGCTGTTTTTACTACTCCAAATGAATCCACATTTAGCTTACTGAGAACACTTATATAGTCGGAGTCAATCTTGCTTTTTAGCTGAAAAGATTTGTTATTTATTTCATAAATTTTTACAGAACCAGTATTTTCTATGAATTTTGACAATCCAACATCAAGCTCAACATTTGGTATAACTTGCTCTTTTAAAAACTGCTGTTGCTCTGCAGTTAAGCCAGTGTTTTCTGCATCTGCACTTATTTCATAAACATTAAACTTAAAACGGTGTTCTGTTGTAAAAGCCATTTTATTCTGTTCAAAATAGGTAGTTAAAGTTTGCTTAGACGGTTTCATTGATTCTGCTAGCGCAGACTTATCTAAAACTACATATTTAACTTTAACTTTCTCTTCTGTATTGAAATCAGTTTTATGCTTGTGATAGTACTCTTCTATTGCAGCTGGCTTAACTTTTTCCTTTGCAATGTTTTCTGGGTCAATCTCTAAATACTTTATATCTCTTTGCTGGTTGAGTAAGTAAGTCAGGTCTGTGAGTTCATATGGCAACATAAAAGCTGACTCGGATAGCCCTACCTGCATCTGCATTACCAGTAAATCTTCAGAAAGATGGGACAAATATACCTCCTCAGAACCAAAAGACTGCATTACTGTAGATAAATATAGTTGTTCAGAAAATTTATCGCCTTCTTGGAAGTATGGCTGCGCCAATACATATGAATTTCTGACATTGGCTGGGACCAACATAGAATTATTTAAGGCATACTGTTGTTTTAATTTTTTTATTACTAGGCTGTCCAATAGCTCTTCACGCATACTGTTTAGCTGCTCTTGAGTTAAGCTTAGCCCAGGCCTAGATTTTAATAATGTGAATTTACTTTTTTCGTATAAGTGCTGTAACGCTGACTTACTTATCGAATCACCGTTAACATTTACTACCGTAACATCGTTACTAGTTGTTTTAGCGTAGTAACTAACACCACCGAGGCATATTATTAATGCCAGCAGGACGACTACTATAGTGCCAGCTATTCCTGATGCTTTTCTTTTTATATCCGTTAACATTTAACACACACACATGAATTAAAAGTGGCGGAGCGGACGGGACTCGAACCCGCGACCCCCGGCGTGACAGGCCGGTATTCTAACCAACTGAACTACCGCTCCACTGGTGGGTACTGAGGGATTCGAACCCCCGACATTCGCCTTGTAAGGGCGACGCTCTACCAACTGAGCTAAGTACCCAATACTAGCAGCAATATTGCCGCTAGCATCAATATCAAAAATTAACCTTCGTTAACTTTTTCGCTAAAATCGCGTCCTGCTTTAAACTTAGCACTCCAACGACCTTTAATTTGCATTTTTTCACCTGTTGCTGGATTTCTGCCTTCACGAGCATCTCTCCAAGAACGCGCCCATGTTCCAAAACCAACTAAAGTTACTTTTTCGCCATTACCAACAGCATTTTTAACAACTTCAACAAATGCACTTAGGCACTTAGAAACTGATGCTTTTGGAAGACCTGACATTTCGCTTATTGCTGTTACAAGTTCATCTCTGTTCATATATATGACCTCTATATAATTAATTAAGGGTATATCACCCCGTCGGTGTATACTTTATACCAGCTCCAAGGAATATATGTCAAGCTATATAGGCTCAATAAAAGTATTTTTTTTGCAATTAATGTTTATGCCGACTATAAAAACGCAAAAAAAACAACCTTGAACGTTGAATTAAAAGAACATTTAACAATACAGGCCTTCTTAACAAGAAATAAACAATAATTTTATGTGCTAGCATACTTTGTTCCCAGAGAAAAATGCACCCTGAAAAAACAAATAGACATAAAATAATAAAGCTAAAACAACATTTAGAAGAATTTAGTTAATGCATATACTAGCATTATAAGAAAGCAGCAAAAAAGCCATGACACAAAAAAACATTAAGCAATCAATTTAAGGTACATAATCTACCAAATATGGATTGCGACGTCATTACGCTTCTCGCAATGACGAGCTAAAGAGCAAGAGTCTATAAACGGAAGCAACAACCAACTACAAGCAACAGCCTTAACTCAAATAAAATTGCCAATCTAAATGGATAACTGCCCCACTGCCGTCATTGCGAGGAGCGTATACCCACCGCAGCGAAGCAAGGATGGTAGTGACGTCGCAATCCATCTTTAAAACAGCATCAACAACACTAACATGTTTTGAGAAAAAGAATAGCGCAATTGCCACACTCGCTCCTCACAATGACGAGCTGAAGAGCAAGAACATCGGTGACTGGATTATGGGTAAATAAATTAAGATTACGCAGAAGTCTCTGTACCACCTACGGTAATTTTATCAAGGCGCATTGTTGGCTGACCAACACCCACGGGCACGCTCTGGCCATCTTTGCCACAAATACCAATGCCTTTGTCTAAAGAAAAATCATTACCAACCATACTAACTTGATGCAGTACACTTGGACCATCACCAATTAAAGTTGCGCCTTTAATTGGATGGACAATTTTGCCGTTCTTAATCAAGTAAGCCTCATTTGCGCTAAACACAAACTTTCCTGAAGTTATATCTACTTGACCACCAGAAAAATTCACAGCATAAATACCATCATCAACACTAGCTATAATATCAGATGGATCATATGATCCCGGCTCCATAAACGTATTTGTCATCCTCGGCATTGGCGCATATTCATATGATTCTCGCCTACCATTGCCAGTACTCTTAGACCCCATCAAACGCGCATTAAGCCTGTCATGCATATAAGCTTTAAGAATGCCGTTTTCAATTAGAACCGTACGCTCACCCGGAGTTCCTTCATCATCTATAGTCAAAGATCCACGCCTATCATCAATAGTTGCATCATCAATAACAGTACAAGCACTAGAGGCTACCTTTTCCCCAATTCTACCACTAAAAGCAGAAGTTCCTTTGCGATTGAAATCGCCCTCTAAGCCATGCCCAACAGCTTCATGCAACAACACCCCTGGCCAACCGGAGCCAAGCACTACCGGCATTTCACCTGCAGGGGCAGGCTTAGCACTAAACTGTAATAACGCTAAATCTACAGCTTCTGCAGCTAGCATATTCAACTTTTCTGGTGTATTTAGCTTTTCTAAACCAAACCTGCCTCCATAGCTAGCGCTTCCTGAGTTACGATCTTTGCCATCGCAGCAAACTACAGACAACCCTATCCGCACCAGTGGCCTTATATCAGCTACTAACTGGCCATCAAAACGCTTGATCAGAACTTGCTCGTATCTAGAGCTTATCGATGCAGTAACCTTTTCTACCTTTGAGCTATGCGCTCGTGCGAGACGTTCTATCTCATGGAGCATCCCAACTTTAAGCTCATCAGTTATATTACTTAAAGGGTGGTCGCTACCATAATATATATTATGTTCGAGGCTACTTATGATTCCAACCTGCTTTCTACCCGAAGCTGCAACATGCATAGAACCAGCAGCAAGAGCCGCCTTTTTCAATGCTGGCAAGGAAAAGTCCTCACTATATGCATACCCTGTGCCCTGACCTACAACGCAACGAAAACCAGCACCTTGATCCAAACTACACACAATATCTTTAATAATTCCATCTTCTAGAAACCAAGATTCATCAGCCACATTTTGAATAAATATGTCTGCATCATCACAATTTTTCACATAGAGCAAAGACAATAAATTGTCTAGATCTGGGCACCCTAAATCATATGGTTTTATTATATTATCTATTACATTATCAAGTATATTCATATCATATCGTCTTATTGGATTAAAATTTCAGCAGGCAAATTATCCCTGTCAATCTCAGTAATAACTGGATTAGCCAAACCGCCGGTTATTCTATAGGATTGAAGAGCCATCTCACTAACTGGCTCTTCTATTATTTGACTAGCAGTCCATGCAATTATTCCAGCAAGCGGACCTCCTGCAAGAGCAGCTATTGTAGGTATTGAAGAAGTTACAATTGGTAATATTGCTAGATATAGATCGTAATTATTATTCTTAACATCTATGCTTCCATGTGAATAAACCGTACCCAACCCACCTTTAATCATAATTTTATCAGTTTTAATTTTGCCTCTACCCAAAGTAAAGTCACCTATTAACTCATCAAAAGGGTAGCTTTCATGACCCAGATCAGAAAAATCGAGTGAAACCTTGTTAAAAAGGCTGTTTAAGCTCAGAAGGTTAAACAGCCTACCAAAACCAATACCAGTTTCAGCTGCCTCACCTAAATTATAAATTTTTCCGTCTGTCAAATTAAAGCTAACAATACCACGCATATCTTTCACTGATAAATGCTCGATACTGTTTGGCCATGAAAGTTTAAACTTTAATTCACCTAAACCGCCTTTTATACTATCAAAATCCGGGAATACAGAAACTATATCGCCCAAATCATTACTATCTACGTGACCCTCTAGATATGTTTTAGGTTTAGAGCCTTGCTGCCAATATCCTTTTAGAGAAACTTTATTTTTCTCCCAGCTCATACTAATATCATCAATCGCATAACCTGAGTACTTTTCTTTTAAATCAAAATGGACATTGTCATAAATCCTATTTAAGTAACGCATCTCCTTTATTGTTGCTTGATAATCCATTCCTTTTAATTTATCAATAGAGGCAACTCCATTACCAGCACTATCTATTTCTAATTTGTCTAAATCTAAAGTCAAAAACTTCTTTGGTTTGAATTTTATTTTGCCAAACACACTATTTGAATTAATATCAATTTTAGCTGAATCACCATCTTTTTTTATTAAAAGTTTAGGCTTGGCTATCTTAAATCCGTATATGTTTAACTCATCCAGACTTAACTTCATTACGGGAAGTTTAAAGCTGGAATAAGAATCATCAAAAAACTTTTCCCAATCACTATAATTTATACTAGGCGATTTTAACGTCAACACCTCATCATTACTATTTGTGCTAGCATGCCATGATAAATAAATATTTTTTGCATAATTAATATTAAACTCAGTTAATTTGTCATCAATGACATCCGCTTTAAATAAAACTGGAGTCTTTTCATCCGAGCTTAATGCTAATGGTGGCGGCATGTCAATGGCTATTTCTCCGCCCTTAGATTCAGCAATAATTGAGGCTCTAACTCGGTCTTGATCTTCATAAAACCTGATTTTCCCATCTATATACGGCTTGCCTCGAACTATTTTTGCTAAACTTTCAGGAACATACTTAGGCATAATTGTATCTAGTGCCAACGGCCCATTTAAATTAACAGATAGATCATTAGGGCCAGATTCCAAGCTTATGAACAATTTTGAGTCGTTTTGGAAGGCAGATAACTTCTTGCCCCACATCTTCTTTGTGTCAAACTCTAACAAACCATTTGCTTTAGAAAAATAAACTTTAAATTTATCAAATTTTATATTATCATCATGCAAATTAATTTTGCCATACAATGAGTTCAAATCGACCTTGTCCTTCTTCATGTCTAATTTAAATCCAAGGTCTAAATCGCTACTACCATAAAGCTTAGCATCAGAAAAATATTTTCCCACTGTTTTTTTCAATGGGCTATTATCTACAATAGCCAAGCCCTTAGCTAAATCAAAATTTGTTTGGATGTGTGCCTCTAGAACAGGATTTACAAAGTCTGAAATATGTGCATGGCCAGAGTCAATTTTTTGCCCCATGGTATATGCTTTATCAATATTTAAATTAAAACTATTATTGTCTAGTAACAACTTGCCCTTTACTCCATCTAATTCCGGCCAATCTGGAGCATATTTTAATTTAGCATCACTTAGGTCGGAACTGTAGCTATATAACAATCCAAACCTTGATAAATTAGTGTCATTTTTAATCTTTACACGACTATATTTCAGCCTGCCCACACCCAGTGATTCTTTTAGATATTTATTTAAACCGTTAGGTAGAACGTTAATTGGCAAGAAATTCTTAACGCTAGATAAATCTACAGAATCAGCTGACAGATCAATATCAACCTCAGGATAATGTTGTGGCTGGAACTTTAGTTCCGCTCTACCAACAACATTTATGCCGCCTGTGTTTAGCCTTATTTTTTCCATACCAAATAACCAGCTATCATTAACTTTAGAGAAAATCATTTCCATAGGACTAACTTTAAAAATAATTTTTCTATCTGAAATGCGCCTATCATAAAAACTTACTTTCTCAGAAGAATCAAGGCTGTTAGAAAACAATTTGATTTCGCCCTTGTTATCAGCATAAGACACACTTGCATTAACCCCAGAAATTCCAGGAATAAACGAATAACTATTAGTGCGAAAATCAACTAAGTCAAAATATATGTTTTTTATTTCTTCAAAGCTGTCGCCAGACCACTGCAATACCAAGTCTCTCACCTCTCCTTGAAAAACATTCCTCATCAAAAGACGCATTATTTTGTTATTTTTATCAAGCAGATAAGGAGATATCGCGCTTATGTTCTCAACATTAAAATATGTAAGCATTACCTCACTACCGTTCATGCCTTTATTTTTAACATTATAATTAAAATCTAGTGATCTAACTTTATTAACCAGCATTTCATTAATCTTGCCATTAAAGTTAAATTTATCGGCCGAATTGATGTAAAAACTACTATTCCCTCTAAATCTCTCTAGTTCAATTTCTGCTAATTTTTTGTAGTTAAAACTGGAGCTCACATCATGATTAACATGCAAGGTTAAACCTAAAGACAAATTATAGGTGAAATCAATATCCAGCTTACCTGAAAATTTATTTATAACAGTAGGATTTGGCACAAATTGCAATATATATTTAGGTAAATTGGCATCAATTTTAATATTGCCTTTTGACGAGTATAAGACTCCGTCTTCTTCTTGTAGAGTAAATTTAGATGAAATATTTAACGGTTTGTTGTCAAAGTGAGTAAACTTAAAATTCCATTTTTTTTCAAACCCACTGTCTTTGTAATATGCATTTTCTGCTAGCATCCTATGGCTATCAACATTTATGATAACTTTACTAATACATAAATTACGGGGAATAACCATTTTTTTTTGTTGCAGATCATAGTTAGATTTTGTTTCAACAAGAATGTCTGATACAACTTTATTTGCATTAAATATTGCCAAATCATTTTTTATAAATTTTAAATTTATTTCTTCAATGTTAATATCATTAATTACCCATTTATTAGTTTTCAGTGATTTAAATAAATCAACGCTCATGTTCATACCAGATATCTTATTAACATAAGGAATAAGCTTAGGATTTATAGCCTGCAGTTGATTTAACACAAGAAATGGGCGCAAATTAACCCACTCAACTCTTGTGCTCTTAAGATCAAATCCTCCTGGAAGCTTAGCTATTACCTTAGGCAAAACTATATCATCAGAATAATAGTTAATTACAGGAGTGAATAATTTAAATAAGACAAGAGAGTAAACAAAAGAGCACAGCACAAATACAACAAGCCATGCCCGCTGAAACAATCTCAACCTAGTGTCCTGCATTTGCTGCCCTTTTGATCTGAAAATTAATATTCGTTTAGCAAATTATAATAAAATAAAAACACACCAAAGTCTATGATATAAATACTATGAAAAAATATTTGTTTTTTTATTATAAGAAGTAGCCACCATAAACAGAGACCATGACACTATGTTGGCACAATAAGACTTCCAAAACATAGCACCAAAAAAATCTATAGCACCATCTTTATAGAACATATAGAACCCAACTTGATAAAATAACAACATTGCCGCCACTAATAACAATAGCTGAAAAGCGCTATACATCACAAGCCTAGAGTGATAGATTTTAATTAATAAACAAGCGGATACAAACATAAGGGAGATAGATCCAAAATATACTGGGTAACATATATTTGCAAAAGCACCTAAAAGCCAAGCCTTGTAAAGAGTAAAATCATTTTTAGCTCCATAGATGGATCGGTATAAAAGATACAAAACAAATGGCTCTGGACGCATATATTCAAGTCCTTCTGGCAATTTAGTTAAGGCAAAGTAGAAAAACAAAAATATCAACATAACTCTTTTTATAAAAAGAAGGTAAGGGGTTTCATGCATCATATTATAAGAAATCATTTTTTTCCCTTGCTTCATTAATTAAGTGGTTATCTGATTGCCATACTAACAGCACTTGACGGGCATTACTAAGGCTAGCTACAGGAGCTACCACAACTTTTATGAAATCGGCTTTTTCTTTATGGGAAATGGTTGTGATTGTGCCCACTGGGTAACCTGGCAAATATCTTAGCGCCAAACCAGATGTATATAATTTATCTCCTACTTTAAATTTTGTCGTAGCAGTTGCATCTAACAGCTCCAGAGCATCACCATCACCAGACCCTACCGCTATCGCCCTCTCACCATCTGTGTTTTGCACAGGAACATAGCTATCTTTGTCAGTTATTAGTAAAACGCTGCTTGTATATTTATTCGCAGTAACTACGTGTCCAAGTACCCCATGTGCATCGATAACAGCCTGCCCATCATAAACCTCATCGTTTTGTCCTTTATTGATTATTACAATCTTTTTTAACAGGCTATTAGATTCAGCTATTATCTCTGCATGAGTAAAGTCAGATTCAATTTTACCCGAAGAACTTAGCAATTCTCGTAAAGTCTCATTCTCCTTGCTTGCTGTTTCATACTGGTACATGCGTGCTTTTAAAATTGCATTTTGCGCCAATAACCTGGAGTTTTCTTTTACCAGTTCTTGTTTAGACAAAATATTAACAGAGCTCTTATAGACTAAACGGTATGGCATATCAATCATATAATACAGCGGGCTTAAGAAGTACTGGACCAATCCTTGGCTATAGGACAACATCATATCTGAAAATATAAAAACACAACTTAACACAGTTAAAATAAACCAATTTTTAACTAGCGATGTTTTTTTATTTTGGAACAGAACTGAGATAAGGTCTTACTCCTCTGATAAAAAATCTGGTCCATATTTTTCCAATAAATCTAAAGCTTGGCCACCACCCCTAGCGACACAAGTAAGAGGGTCATCAGCAACTATAACAGGCAGTCCTGTTTCTTCCATAAGCAGCCTATCTAAACCACGGAGTAAGGCACCACCTCCAGTTAAAACCATGCCACGGCTAGCAAGATCAGCCGCCAGCTCTGGTGGAGCCTGCTCTAGTGCGCCGCGCACCGCATCTACAATACCAGTTAATGGTTCTTGCAGGGCCTCTAAAACCTCATTACTAGTAATAGTAAAACTCCTAGGAACGCCTTCTGCAACATTACGCCCACTAACATCAAGCTTGATAACTTCATTTTGAGGGTAAGCAGTAGCCACCTCTTTTTTAATTCTCTCTGCAGTAGGCTCACCTATTAAACTACCAAAGTTACGTCTTGTGTAATTTATAATACTTTCGTCAAACCTATCTCCACCAATTCTAACTGACTCAGAATAAACAATTCCGTTTAAAGAAATTATAGCAACCTCTGTCGTACCACCACCGATATCAACAACCATAGAGCCACCGGGGGCATCCACTGGCAAACCAGAACCGATCGCAGCAGCCATAGGCTCTTCTATCAGAAACACTTGTCGAGCGCCAGCACCAGCTGCAGACTCACGAATAGCCCTTCTCTCAACCTGGGTTGAGCCGCATGGCACACAAACCAATACTCTTGGGCTTGGGCGCATAAATTTATTAGGATGTACTTTACGGATAAAATGCTGCAGCATTATTTCTGTTTTATGGAAATCTGCTATAACACCATTTGACAGTGGTTTAAATGCATGAATGTCACCTGGGGTACGGCCTAACATCTGGTAAGCATCTGTTCCTACTGCTGCAATAATTGAATCCTTAGAAGACCTTTTTGACCTAACTGCAACTACAGATGGCTCATTCAAAACAATGCCATCCTCTTTGGTGTAAATCAAAGTGTTGGCTGTACCTAAATCGATTGATAGATCTCGAGAAAATGAACCTCGTAAAGACTTAAATATCATACTTATACCCTCGTAACTATTACTAATTAATTTATATCCTTATACTAATAAATGCTCTAGCCAATCCATTATTGCTTTTCAAGCCTTAACCTAATTTGTAGTTGACAACCACACATGGGATGACATTATAATACCTTTTTAACTGTAAATGGAAGATTTTATGCAAGATGATGCTAATAATCCAGAAAAAAAGGTTATTTCAGACGAAGAAATAAAAAAAATAGCACAACTTTCAATGCTAAATTTAAACCAAGATGAGCTGGAGATGCTTAAAACAGATTTTGGTAACACACTAAAGCTCTTTGAAACGCTAGAGAAAAAAGATGTAGACAGCGTCGAGGTTAGCTATGAGTCTAGCAAAATATCACAGCCTAGAAGAAATGATGAAGTTTTACATGATAATAAAACACAAAAACAGCAAAACGCAGATACATCACCTTACTTTAACAAAAAAACTGGCTACTTTGATGTGCCTCCAGTTATAGAAACCGAGTAATAACATGCTTCATAAACTATCGTTAAAACAGCTACATGATGGGCTGAAAAACAAAGATTTTACCAGTAAAGAATTAACGGGTCACTACCTAGATAGAATTGCAAAACATGATGTCAATTTAAATAGCTTTATAAGTGTGACATCTGAGCACGCCCTAGCGCAAGCGCAAGAAGCTGACAAAATAATTCAAAGAGGTGAGCAAACTGGCATGTTGACTGGCATACCTATAGCCCAGAAAGATATATTCTGCACAAAAGGTATTAAAACGACATGTTGCTCAAAAATTTTGGCAGAATTCACCCCTCCCTACGACGCTACCGTAATTAAGAAATATCAAGAAAACAACTCCATCATGATTGGGAAAACCAATATGGATGAATTTGCCATGGGTGGGTCCAATGAAAATAGTTACTTTGGTTTGTGCGCCAATCCTTGGGACTTAACCCGAGTGCCTGGCGGCTCATCTGGGGGATCAGCATCGGCAGTAGCTGCAAGACTTTGTCCTGGAGCGACTGGAACTGACACCGGCGGATCAATTCGGCAGCCAGCATCTTTTTGTGGTATAAGTGGCATAAAACCAACATACGGAAGAATTTCAAGATACGGTATGATTGCCTTTGCATCGAGCTTAGACCAAGCAGGGCCAATGGCTCCTAGCGCTGAAGATTTAGCAATAATGCTACAAGCTATGGCAGGAAAAGATTCCCAGGACATGACCAGTGCCAATATAGAGGTACCAAATTACCTGTCATACATAAACGAATCTTTAAAGGGTAAAAAAGTTGGCTTACCCAAAGAGTTTTTCCAAGATGGACTAGATGATAAAATAAGATCTAAAATTGAAGATGCAATCGAGGTGCTTAAGCAGCAAGGCGTTGAATTTGTAGAAATAAGTCTGCCAAACTCAGTTCTAGCTGTTCCAACATACTATATAATTGGCCCATGTGAGGCATCTTCTAACTTAGCCAGGTATGATGGTGTCCGCTACGGCTATAGGACAAACAACCCTAAAAACCTTGAAAGCCTCTACAAAGATTCGAGGGCTGAGGGTTTTGGTGATGAAGTGAAACGAAGAATATTAATAGGAACTTATGCACTATCGAGCGGCTACTATGACGCGTACTACCAAAAAGCACAGAAAATAAGAAAAGTGATAAAAGAAGATTTTGATAAAGCATTTGAAAAAGTAGATTTGATTTTAGGGCCAACCACACCGAGCTTCGCATATAAAATTGGCGCCATGACAAAAGACCCAGTAAAAATGTATCTAGGTGATATATTTACTATCCCTGCAAACCTAGCTGGCCTACCTGGAATGTCTATACCTGTAGGATTCAGCAATAACATGCCAATTGGCATGCAGTTAATCGGAAAAGCCTTTGCTGAGCCAGAAATGCTTAATATGGCTCACATATACCAACAAAACACAGATTGGCATACGCAAATACCAGAAAAATATACAACTTAACGGAGATAACTATGCCTTGGCAACCGGTAATTGGACTTGAAGTCCATGTACAATTAAAAACAAAGTCAAAAATTTTCTCACCTGCACCAACAGTGTTCGGTGCAGAACCAAATGTCCAGGCTAATGTTGTTGACTTAGCTCTGCCAGGAGTGCTGCCTTTTCTAAATGATGAAGTAGTTAATATGGCAATCAAATTTGGCCTAGGCGCACACGCAACTATAAACAAAAGGTCTGTCTTTGCAAGAAAGCACTATTTCTATCCTGACTTACCAAAAGGCTATCAAATTAGCCAAAATAAATTCCCTATAATTTCTGGGGGATACATAGACATACCTGTTGCTAATGATAAAATTAAACGTGTTAAATTAACGCGAGCACATCTTGAAGAAGATGCAGGCAAATCGATTCACTATGAGGGTGAAAATAAAAGTGGGATTGATCTAAACAGAGCAGGAATGCCACTCCTTGAAATTGTATCTGAACCTGAACTAAGGAGTGCTTCTGAAGCAGTTACCTTCTTAAAAACACTACATAATCTGGTTCAATATTTGGATATATGTGATGGCAATATGCAAGAAGGTTCATTCCGTTGTGATGCAAACATATCCATAAGATTAAGTGAAGAACATGAATTTGGGACAAGAGTAGAAATAAAGAACATAAATTCATTTAAATTTGTCGAGCAAGCCATTAACTACGAAATAGAAAGACAAACAGACTGTATAAAACACAGTGAAGAAATAGTCCAAGAAACCAGACTGTTTGACTCGGCACAAAAAGTTACTAAAAGCATGCGTAGCAAAGAAAATGCGCACGATTACCGATATTTTGCTGAACCAGACCTGCCTCCACTACTGATAGAGCAAGAAACCATTGATAAAATAAGGCATTCAATGCCAGAGTTACCCTGGGATAAAAAACAACGTTTTATTGAGCAATACGAACTAAGCGACTACGATGCTGCAATATTAACTGCTGACAAGAACATTGCCTACTACTTTGAAAATGTATGTAAAGAAACCAAAGCAAGTAATAAAATAACAGCAAACTGGATAGCCGGGGAGCTAATGGGACAACTTAATAAAACAGGTGCCAGCATAAAAAACTGCCCTATTTCTGCTAATTATATGGCTGAAATGCTAGATAAAATAGCCGATGGGACAATATCAGGTAAAATTGGTAAAACGGTATTTGAGGAGCTCTGGCTAGGAAAGCAAACTGTTGCTGAAATTATTAGTAGCAAAGGTTTAAGCCAAATTTCAGACCCAAAAGAGCTAGAGCAAGTTATACAGGAAATAATTAATAAATTTCCAAGTCAAGTTGGCGAATATAAGTCTGGCAAAGACAAGCTTTTTGGTTTCTTTGTAGGTCAAGTTATGCAGGTAACAAAAGGAAGAGCAAATCCAGGTTTACTACAAGAAATGCTTAAAAATTTACTAAGCAAATAATGCTGGCTTTATTCTTGATAGTTATTGCTAAATAAACTATTATTAATTTTATTTTCTTGGTAAGAAATGGCAATACAAACTAAAAGTAATAAGCACAAAGCAGTCGCCATTTTAATTTGGTCACTAGCGACAACTTTTTATCTTTATGAAAATCTACTACAAGTATCACAAAGCGTGATTGTTCCTGAATTAATGCGTGATTTTAAGCTAAATGCGCTAGAGTTAAGTACTAAACTAGGTTCTATTTTCCTAGTGTCCTACAGCTTATTTCAATTCCCTGTTGGAATAATGCTAGATAGGTATAAGACAAAAATACTACTCCCAATAGCAGCTCTTATTTGCTCCCTGTCATGCTACAGCTACGCACACTCTGAGACTGTGTTTGCAGCTTTTTTAAGTAGATTTTTCATGGGTATTGGTGCATCTTTTGCTGCACTAAGCTGCCTCAAGCTAGCAAGCGGCTGGTTTGAACATAGGTACTTTGCATTACTTACAGGCCTAATGCTTTCAATTGGTCTTACAGGATCAATAATAGGAGAAGGCCCTCTGCTTAGCCTTGTGAACTCACATGGTTGGCGCGATTCATTTGCATATATAGCTCAATTTGGCGCAATACTAACTCTACTACTACTAGTTTTTATTAAAGATGCCAATACAAATATAAATGCTGATCAAAGTATCAAGCAAACATATTTTGATTTGAAGCAGCTTCTAAAAAGTAAGCAGGTTTGGGCAATATCACTTTATGGCATGCTTATGTTTACTCCATTTTTGATTCTCAGCAATTTATGGGGACCAACTTTTTTAGCAAAAACGTATATGCTCGATAGAAAAGTGGCAGCAGACATATTCGGCATGATCTTTCTTGGCTTTATTATTGGTGGTCCTTTATTTGGATTTTTCTCAGACTATATCTCAAGTAGAAAAAAGCCATTAATCATAGCATCATCAGGAGCTGCTGTGACAATAACATTAATCCTATATTGCAAAATAAGTAGTTTACTCTACATTAGCAGCCTTATTTTTTTGCTTGGTTTTTTCACCAGCGGTTTTCTTCCTGCATTTAGTATTATGAAAGAAATAAATAAACCACAGGTTACCACCGCTGCGCTTGGTTTCATGAACACCCTAAACATGCTAGGTGGACCTGCTTTAATCAGCATTACTGGCTTTTTACTTGAATATTTTTGGGATGGAGCAACTAATGCAGGAGTTCATGTATATAGTGGTTCTAATTTCATTTTATCATTTTCCATGCTGCCATTTCTTTATATATTAGCAATTTTAATGCTTTGCAACATCAAAGAAACCCACTGCATTAGCAGTAATAATAGCGAGTAAAGCATATGCGCCCTACAACAAAAGATAATATCAATTATGCCTGGATAATGTGTATTTTTGCAGCTGTTTTCTACTGCTATGAATATCTATTAAGAGTCCTACCTTCAGTCATAGTTCCAGACCTAATGCAATCGCTAAATATAGGTGCAACCCAAATTGGTCTTATTTCCTCATTCTACTTTTTAACATATACCCCGATGCAAATAGTGGTAGGCACTATTATGGACCATTTTGGGGTACGCATACCTCTTACTATAGCTACCCTGTCATGTGCGTTAGGAATATATATTTTTTCAATGCCTGAGCTCATATATGCAAAGATTGGCATGCTTCTAGTTGGCTTTGGATCAGCATTTGCATTTGTTGGAGTTCTAAAAATAGCTGCAGATTGGATGCCTAACAAATATTTTGCCCTAATTGCAGGAGTAACTACGACGCTTGGAATGGCTGGCGCGATTTCAGGTGAAACTTCATTATCTACAGCAATAAATAACTTTGGATTAGAAGATGCAATGCTGGGCCTATCTATTTCTGGAATAATATTAACAATATTTATTTTTGTAACAATTAAAGATAAGAAACTACTGCACAGTCACTCCTGTATAAATGAAATAAAAAAACTTGCATTTGACTTGATTTTTGTAGCTAAAAATAAGCAAATATGGGTAGTGGGAATTATAGGAATGCTGCTATACACCCCTACAACTACTTTTGCCGGACTATGGGGCGTGCCCTACTTGCAAATGACCAGAGGACTTAATGCCCATGACGCAGGGGTAATTGTATCTATGATATTTGTAGGCTGGGCAATAGGAAGCCCATTAACAGGGCTTCTATCTGTCTGGCTTAAAACAAGAAAAAAAATCCTAACAGTTGGCGCGCTATTATGCGCAATTACTCTTATTAAAATCCTATACTTCCCTAGTGAATCCATTGCAATAACAATGACCTTAATGTTTTTACTTGGCTTTTTTAGTAGCAGTGAAATTCTTATTTTTGCTGTAGCACATGATATAATCCCTAATAATCTTGCAGGAACAGCTGTATCTCTGACTAATATGCTTGTGATGGTAAGTGGGATCATGCAGTATTTAATAGGGTATTGGCTAGAAAACTCACAAGGTGCTGCAATAACAGGTAGTCATATCCATGTTTTCACTGAAACAAATTTCCAAGCTGCATTCATTATAATGCCAGTTGGACTTGTAATTGCTTTCTTTTTGTCCTTTTTTCTGAAAGAAAGTTACCATCTAAAAAAATAAAAAATTAGGAGCTCCCACTAAAATGAAACTTTTCTTGCAAACTCACGGCTGCCAAATGAATGAATATGACAGTCAAAAGATTATAGATATAATGAAACAAAAGCATGGTTCAAGTGTTACCAAGGAGCCATCAGAAGCTGATGTATTAATTTTAAACACCTGCTCAATTAGAGAGAAAGCAGAAGATAAGGTCTACTCTGAAGTTGGACGCTGGCGTAAACTAAAAGAAAAGAAACCTAATCAAATAATTGCTGTAGGAGGATGTGTAGCCAGCCAAGAAGGAGAAAATATTATAAAAAGAGCCCCGTATGTAGATATAGTATTTGGGCCACAAACACTTCACCGATTACCAGAATTAATTACCGAACATTTAAAAACTGGAAAGAGCGCGATTGACATATCATTTCCTGAAATTGAAAAATTTGATAAACTACCTCAAACTGAAAAAAGTGGTCCGAGCGCATATGTATCAATTATGGAAGGATGTAGTAAATATTGCAGCTACTGCATAGTTCCTTATACAAGAGGCGAAGAAATAAATAGACCTTTTGATGATGTTATTAATGAGATTGTAAATATTACAAATAATGGCGCTAGAGAAATAACTTTACTTGGACAGAATGTCAATGATTACCAAGGCCTAATGCATGATGGCAGCACCGCTGATCTAGCTCTACTGATCCATTACATTTCATCTATAGATAACGTACTACGCATCAGGTACTCAACAAGTCACCCTACCGCATTTCGTGAAAACCTTATTACTGCTTATGCTGAAGAGATGAAGTTAGCAAATCACCTACATCTACCAATCCAATCTGGTTCAGATAGAATTTTAACGGCAATGAAACGTGACTATACGACCCTTGAGTTTAAAAGTAAAATTAGAAAATTAAGGGCAGTACGTCCAAACATAAGTATTTCATCTGATTTTATTGTAGGATTTCCTGGTGAAACTGATGCAGATTTTGAACAAACATTAAAATTAGTACAAGATATTGGCTTTGATAAATCTTATTCATTTATATATAGTCGTCGCCCAGGAACCCCAGCTGCTAATTTAGCTGATAACGTAACACTTGAAACTAAGAAACAAAGGCTGGCTAAGCTCCAAGATGCATTGAATAAAAATACAAATAAAATAAGTGATAATATGGTAGGGACAGTAGAGCCGGTTCTTGTCACAGGATCGAGTAAAAAGTCTGCACAAGAAATAAGTGGACGCACAGAAAACAATAGGATTGTTAATTTTGCGGGAAATAGTAGGCTAGTAGGAAAAATAGTACAGGTGAAAATAGTTGATGTTTATACGAACTCGCTACGTGGAGAAATAATTTAGTATGAATAGTAATTACCAATTACACGTTTACGTTGTATGTATTAATTAATGTTAAACTTCTGCTATACTAAGGTTGTTACTATTTTATTATATGTGAGGTAAATTTGACAGAAGAAATACATAAGTTAAAATTTGAATTGGATCCAGTAAACAACGAGCGGCTTGCGCTAGTTTGTGGCCAAACTCATAAGAATATGAATATTATTGAGTCTTACTTTAATGTTAAAATTTCATCAAGAGGTAATAGTTTCAAGGTTTCAGGATCATCTGATGCAATAATAATGACACAGCTTGCTATAGAGCAGCTATACAAAGACACAAAACAAAATCAAAACTTAACATCTGATAATATACATCTAGTGTTAGCTAGCATAGAAAAGTCATGGAGCTCAGAAACTGCAAGCAGTAATAGTAATTTACGTTTTTGCGGGCACGTAACTGCCAAAAGTAAAAATCAAGAAAATTATTTAGAAAATATTAAGAATAATGATATTACATTTGCAATAGGTCCATCAGGGACTGGAAAAACATACTTAGCTGCTGCAGTTGCTACAGATGCACTCCAAATGAACGAAGTAAAACGCATAATTTTAATTAGACCGGCGGTTGAAGCTGGAGAAAAGCTAGGATTTTTACCTGGTGATTTAAGTGAAAAAGTAGACCCATATCTTAGACCCCTATTAGACTCCATAACTAGTTTGATGAGCCCAGAAAAAGCGAATAAGCTTTTAGAAAAAAACATTATTGAAGTGGCCCCACTAGCATATATGCGGGGTAGAACTCTAAATGAGGCATTTATTATTTTAGATGAGGCACAAAACACCACAAAAGAACAAATGAAAATGTTTTTAACAAGAATAGGTTTTGGTTCAAAAGTTGTAATTACAGGTGATATAAGTCAAATTGATTTACCAAAAAATCAAGGATCAGGTTTGAAGCACGCTATAGAAGTATTATCTGACATCGATCAAATATCATTTAGCTATTTAAAATCAAAAGATGTTATTAGGCATCCTATAGTGGAAGCTATAGTAAACGCATACGAGCGCCATGAACAATAATATCAACATTGAAATTATCGACTCATATATGGAAGAAAAGTTTGTTCCAAAAACATCTGAGCTAAAAGCCTGGCTAACAGCTAGTCTCATGAGTAATTATGAAAAATCCAGCATAAATTTAGTATTAACTAGTACTTCAGAGATGGAAAACTTAAATATAAAATTTCGCTCTAAAGACGGACCGACTAATGTCCTATCATTTACTGAGTGCAATGAAAAGCACTTATCAGGTGATATTGTAATATGCTCTCCTATTGTACAAGCTGAGGCAAAAGAATTAAAGATTAGTGAAGAGCATCATTTTACTCATTTATTTATACATGGCATATTGCATTTACAAGGATATGACCATATATTTGAAGATGACGCTATTCTAATGGAAGGTATAGAGAAAACTATACTAAAGAAAATTTTTAGTTTTCAGAAAAAAATGTAGTTTATGAGGTGGAGTAATTTAATGTTTAAGAAAATTATTAGTTTTTTTTATAAACAGCCAAATACCGAAGCACAGATGCTAAAGACATTGCATGATTGCGTAGCACAAAAAGTAATAGACCAAGATTCTATGACAATGATAGAGGGTGTACTAAATGTCTCTAAAATTAAGGTAAGAGACACAATGATACCAAGAGCTCAAATGGTTATTTTAAATGTAGATCAATCATTAGAAGAGATAGCTAAAATAATAATAGAATCTAAACATTCACGCTTTCCAGTAATATGTGAAAACAAGGACAATATAATTGGGTTTTTACTTGCAAAAGATTTACTCATTAATTTTCAAAAGCCAAACGAAAACTTCAATATAAGAAGTGCCATTCGCCCTGCCATTTTTGTGCCAGAAAGTAAAAAGCTTGATAACCTTTTACATGAATTTCAGGTAAAACACTCGCATATGGCTATAGTTATTGATGAGTATGGTAATGTTGCAGGTTTAGTAACCATTGAAGATGTGTTAGAAAAAATTGTTGGCGACATTGAAGATGAGAACTTTACAGATAGTGAGGCTGACTCCATAATCAAAACAAACAATAAGTACACAATCCAAGCAAGCGCTGTTATTGAGCAGTTAAATGATGAACTAGGCCTAAACCTTAAAAACAGTGATTTTGACACTATTGGTGGGCATATAGCGGCTGAAATTGGTCACATACCAAAACCAGAACATAAGATAATCATAAATAATTTTGAGTTTACTGTTAAAAAATCAAGTCCTAAAAAAATACTATTACTCGAAGCAATTAAGTTCTAAATGAGCTATTTACAGGTGAAAATAATGCATTTAAAAAATACTAGTATTAAAGGTATTTTATCTTTAATACTTATTACTTATTTATCTGGCTATATAGCAACATTTGCCTTTGCTCCTTATAACATTTGGCCTTTGGCAATAATATCACCTTTTTTAATGCTTACTTTATGGCAAAAATACCCAAAGCATAAATGCTTAACATCATGCATATATGGCATGGGATACTTTTCTGCAGGCGCCTGGGTGTTCTATAGTATATATGAGCATGCTAATGTTGGTTTTTTTACTAGTGTTTTTGTAACCGCCCTATTTGTATGCACACTATCTCTTGGTTTTATCATTGTATATTTAATACCGACAAAAACTCCAGGAAATGAAAACATAAAAAATCTTATATATTTTCCTATAGCATGGGCTGCAGCAGAATATTTTAGGACGTTATCATCACTTGCCTATCCATGGCTATTCCTAGCCTATAGTCAAACAACAGGTCCAATCATGGCTACAACTCCAATAATTGGGGTTTATGGCACCAGTATACTGCTTACATTCATCTCTGCCTCCTTATATTTATTATTAAAAAGACGAAAGGCGCAACAATTACTACTACTAGCACTGCCACTATCATTTATTATCTATGCAAATCTAACCCAAAACAATATTAGCTCTGGCAAGAGCATTAATACACTTCTCATTCAAAATAACACTAATGAACAAGAAAAATGGCGAACCAATAGATTAGAAAAACTAATTAAAACATATCAAAAAATAATTAATAAAAACATACATAACAACACACTAGTTATTCTTCCAGAAAGTGCAATACCATATATACCAATAACATCAAAGCAAAATTATAATAATATTTTAATGACAATAAACAATAGTAATTCAGCAGCTATTATTGGCTCGTTCACAAATGAAAATAATAAAATTTATAATAGCGCAATTGGAGTAGGTAAACTCGAAGGGATAATAAAAAAACACCGTCTTGTAGCTTTTGGTGAAACTACTCCTGAAATACCAATGCTTACAGAGATTGCACATGCCCTGGACTTCCCTATGTCTAATTTAAGTAGATCAGATGAAAAAATAAACTTAATGTCATTTCAAAACAAAAAGATTGCTACGTTTATATGTTATGAAATAGCGTTCCCAGATGAAGTTATAACCAGGGCTAAAAATGCTGATTTAATAGTGGTAATTAGTGATAATGTGTGGTTTGGTAGTAGTAGTGCTAGTGCTCAACATAGGCAGATAACACAGTTTTATGCAAACATGCTGCAAAAACCAGCTCTATTTGTAAACAATAGCGGCCTTACTTCTATAATTAACAATAAAGGCGAGATTCTAGAGGAGCTACCTCAGCTTAAACAGGGAGTAATAAACTATAACCTTAGTTTTTAGCAACTAATCCCTTGCCAGATAGCATCACAAAATTTAAACTGTAGGCTGTATTTCAAACAAATAGTGAAATTGCGATGAACATGAGTTTTAATGAATCATATCAGCCTCAACATATAGAAGAAGTTAGCCAAAAATACTGGCAATCACAGCAAACATTTACAAGTGATGAAAATAGTAATAAAGAAAACTATTATTGCTTATCAATGCTCCCCTATCCGAGTGGAGAGCTGCATATGGGACATGTGAGAAATTACACTATAGGAGATATAATTTCAAAATATCAAATGCTTCAAGGTAAAAATGTACTGCAACCTATGGGCTGGGACGCATTTGGTTTACCAGCTGAAAATGCAGCAATAAAAAATAACATCCACCCAAATATCTGGATCAAACAAAATATTTCGAATATGAAATCGCAGCTAATACGACTTGGCTATGGCATAGATTGGTCTCGAGAAATTACAACCTCTGAACCTGAATATTATCGTTGGGAACAATGGCTATTTCTAAAGATGTATGAAAAAGGTTTGGTTTATAGGAAAAAATCCCTAGTTAACTGGGACCCTGTAGATAATACAGTATTAGCAAACGAACAAGTAATTGATGGCAAAGGCTGGCGTAGTGGGGCTGCAGTTGAACGCAAGGAAATATATGGCTGGTTTATAAAAACAACTGCATACCAAGATGAGCTGCTAACTGGACTAGAAACACTTGATGACTGGCCAAATGAAGTTAAAACGATGCAAAAGAATTGGATTGGTAAATCCATTGGCGCAGAAATAGAATATACCGTCGAAGGACAAGATAATATAAAGGTTTTTACTACCAGGCCTGATACGTTAATGGGCAATACCTATATGGCAGTAGCTTTCGATCACCCATTAGCTCTTGCAGCATCAGATGCTGACAAAGGATGTAAAGAATTCATCCAAAATAATAGTGTAAAAACAACAGCAGAAGCTGACCTAGCCACCATGGAAAAACTAGGATACCAACTTCCATATACAGCTATCCACCCCATATCAGGAGCAAAACTACCAATCTGGGTTGCTAACTTTGTCCTAAGTGGATATGGCACTGGTGCAGTTATGGCTGTTCCTGCACATGATAGCCGGGATTTTGAATTTGCAACTAAATATAAACTACCTATTGTCAATGTTATTAAAAATATAAACGAATCTAGTGGCGGCCCCTCAGAAGCCTATACTGGAGATGGTGATATAATTAACTCAGGAGAGTTTGACGGTTTAAGTAGTGCTGATGCACAAGCGGCAATAATAAAGTGGCTAGAGACAAATAGCAAGGGCAGTAAAAAAACTCAATACAGGCTTAATGATTGGGGAGTATCGAGGCAACGCTATTGGGGATGCCCTATACCTATTATTTACTGTAATGATTGTGGGACAGTACCTGAATCTGAACAAAACCTGCCTGTAAAACTACCGACTGATTTAGCTGTAACCCCAGCTGGATCAGCATTAGCACAGTCAGATAAATTTTTAAATACCAAGTGCCCTAAATGCAGTAAACCTGCACAACGAGATCCAGATACTTTTGATACATTTGTCGACTCATCCTGGTATTTCTTGCGCTATATCTCTAGTGATCAAAATAATAGTATACTTGATGGTAGAGCTAAATCATGGAGTCCAATCAACCAGTATATAGGTGGAATTGAGCATGCTATACTGCACTTGTTATATGCACGATTCATGCATAAAGTTATTCGCGACTTTGGCTTTGTAGATAGTGATGAGCCATTTACGAAGCTATTAACCCAAGGAATGGTGCTAAAAGATGGTGCTAAAATGTCTAAATCAAAAGGAAATATAGTTCCACCAATGCCTCTTATAAATAAGTATGGTGCTGATACGGTACGCCTATTTATAACTTTTGCCTCGCCACCTGAGCAAAGTCTAGAGTGGTCAGATGATGGGGTGGAAGGTGCGTATAAATTTCTAAAACGATTATGGTCATTTTGCATAACACATAAAAATAAAATAACAATAGATAATGAGCCATCCAAAAACCATAATGATGATGTTATTGATATAAATAATATTATTAAGCAAGCCCAGTATGATTATTCACGCCAGCAATTCAATACTATAGTGGCAGCTTCAATGAAGATATTTAATATAATCACAAAACTTGAACAAAAAAATGACTTTGAATCTATAAGTTATTCTATTTACAATTTAATAATCATCTTGGCGCCTATATGCCCTCATATAACACATGTGCTCTGGAGAGAACTTAATTTTGGTGACAATGTATTAAATGCTAAATGGTTACAACTATCAGAGCAAGACCTAAGAAGTTCAAATATAAATATAGTAGTGCAAATTAATGGTAAAAAATTACTCCAACTGTCACTACCACAAAACGTTAGTGCAGAAGAAGTTGAAAAGATAGTAATCTCAGATGAAAAGGTGAAGAATCGAATAGGTGAAAATTCAGTTAAAAAATTTATTTATGTTCCCAAACGCTTGGCAAATGTGGTGATTTAAAATATGGCACTTAAAAAATTATTAACAATACTAGCAGTAGTACTTCTATCAGCATGCGAGGGCTACAACAAACTAGCTTATGAATATCCCAAAGCACTACAGCCTATTTATATTGGCCCAGTTGATAACTATAATGGAGCTTTAATTGTAACAGAATTAAAACAAAAACTTATAGGCTATGACATAGATATAACCGACAATATTAAATCTGCAAAAACATTGGTTAACCTAAGTGATGTAAATAAGAGAACTTATAAAGAGGTCAAAAACAACTTGGCAGATAATAGCTCTATTTTCTACAAGGGAAGCTATAATGCGACCATCTCAATAAAACATCCTAAAATTAAAAATAATATACATCAAAAAATTACCACAATTACCCCAATAATTGAATTAGAAAATCAAAATATATTCTCTAGTGCGGATACAGAACAGATTTTTAATGAACTCAAAAATGACTTGATTAATATTATATTGAGAAAGATATTATTTAGTAATAATAAAGTCTAGGTTCCCCTTCGGAAAAAACCATCTAGCTGGCTTATTGTTAATTGCTTACACGTCGGACGCCCATGGTTACACTGCTCATAAGATTTAGTTTTTTCCATAGTTCGTAAAAGGCCATTCATCTGCTCGCGTGTTAAATAATCATTTGCTCTAACTGCACTATGACATGCCATGGTAGATATAATTTCATTGGTAGCCAATTTAGCACAATCATGAGTATTATGTTTAATAATTTCAGCTGTAATGTCGGTAAATAACTGTGTTATATTCGTGTTTCTCAGCAATACTGGTACTTTATTTATAACTACCCCGCCCTCTCTTAAATCAAAGGAAAAACCTAGCTTTTGATATGTGCTTTTAAATTCATCAATAGTTTCTAATTCAAGGCTATTTAATGAAGTTTTAATGGGGACTAGTAGAATTTGTGAAATAACATTTTTTTGTTCATACGCTTGTTTCATTTGTTCATAAATAACCCTTTCATGCGCGGCATGCATATCGATAAGCATTAGGCCATGCTTGTTTTCTGCCAGAATAAATAATCCTGATAATTGCGCTAATGCATAGCCTAGGGGCGGCTCAATTGTTGTGGGTAAGCTTTTCTGCGTACTAAGTAAAGTCCCCTGCATATCAGCTTTAATTTGCTGCTCTTGTTTTATGTCAGAGGCTATATATGCATGCTGCTTATCACTAAGGCTCGGCATGCTCTTAGTATCTATTTGTGCTATACCAGCATTTGCCTCCCATCTATTCTCAGAAACAAATATAGCTGAGCTATTTGATTTAATAGGCCCTGTATCTGCAATAATAGAACCACTATACTCTGCATCTATAGGCATTACTAAAACTTTTTTTATTGCACGATAAACAAATTGTGCAACTGATCTAGAGTCTGTAAACCTTATTTCTTCTTTGCTAGGATGCACATTTACATCAATAACACTGGGGTCTAAATCTAAGTATAAAACATAACTAGGGTGGCGCCCACTCTGCATCATGTCACTATATGCTCTCCTTATAGCATGACTAACTGCTTTATCCTTCACAGCTCGGCCATTTACAAAAAAGTACTGCATATCTGCCTGACCTCTAGAAAAATATGGTTTGCTCACCCAGCCAGAAATTTTTAATCCGTTAGTTTCTTCATTAATTAGATGAAGGTTTTGTGCCAACTCATCACCTAATAACATTGCAATTCTATCGAGGTGATTCCCCTCTGTTAGCGCTTCTAATAAACGAACCTGCTTACCATTATTAGTTACTTTAAAACTTACACCAAAGTTAGATAGCGCTATCTTCTTTATAACATCATCGAGATAGTTATACTCAGTTCTATCAGCTCTTAAAAACCTGCGCCTTGCGGGAACATTAAAGAATAAATCCTTCACTGTAATTATAGTCCCCACAGAACAAGAGCTTGGAATTATTTCAACACTATTGCTAGAGTCAAATAACTCTATCTTTGCTCCTATCTCTGCATCCTCATGCCTAGATTCTATTGAAAATCTTGATACTGCAGCTATGCTAGATAGCGCCTCACCACGAAAACCAAAAGACACAATATTTTCTAGGTCATTAATAGACCTTATCTTACTAGTAGCGTGCCGCTCTATTGCTAATGGCAATTCATCTTTATC
>Ga0066610_10000411_pt1 | contig 30375 bp, 33 predicted proteins | sample SaaInlV_DNA_165m_FD_60375 | JGI IMG/M metagenome (GOLD analysis project Ga0066610, IMG submission 60375) | Marine microbial communities from expanding oxygen minimum zones in the Saanich Inlet - SI075_LV_DNA_165m | ecosystem: Environmental > Aquatic > Marine > Unclassified | place: British... | reverse complement strand
CGGCCACCAAGATATAACTACACACATTGATTTTACTAGCTTGCTTGAAGGCATAGATTCAACTGATATGGAATTTGCCGGCTATACATCTTTGGCTGGCTTCTTAACTTCTTTAAATATTGATAGGCATATTTGCCAAAATGAAACTGATATACGCAAACTTAGCACATTACAACATGAGTTATTTACTCTAATCTCACCAACGGAAATGGGAGAGCTATTTAAAGTCCTCGCTATAAATAAGTCTCTGCCTTTTGAATTACAAGGCTTTCAAGGTTGCGAACGAGCTATATAGAGATTGTGCGATATCTCCTATCAATTCACCAGTAAAATTCCCACAACAGATCACAAGTAATATTCTTGAAAGAAGATTGGTTTAAGTTCAAGATATGAGTACTTCGTTATTAAGGTTAAAAAGATGTTAAATGATGTACTAATAAAAAGTTTAGACAATTATGACTCCGTCGAGAAACAACTCCTCATTTCGACTAAAAGAATTAACCAAATGACAAAGACTATTAATGCTCAAGCTAAAAAGCTTGCAACTCTTGAAAGGCAACTACAAAAAGAACAGGTTGAAAAACAAGAAATTCAGAGAGACTATACACACATTGTTGAGCTAGTTCAGGAACTTCATGTAGTTTAGCTTGTTAAGATTCCGCTAGATTTTATGGGATTAATATCCGTATTACTAGCACCCAAGGTATGATTGGCTGATTTGTTTTTTATGCTTCGATCCAAATTTTTCGTTGCTAACATCCAAAAGAATATCGTAACAGCCAAAAATGGTACAAGATAACCAACAATACTAAAAACAGAACCTGACTCCACCATAAATAATAATATAATATGTATCCATGACGATCCTGATTTACCCAACCTTGCACCCAGAAGATCTACAGCAGCCTTACCTTTTACTTTGCCTTCTAAATCTAAAGGTATATAAGCCATCTCTTTAGTTGGATCAAAAACACAATACTTCATAGCCTTGCATGATATATTGTGTACAGCCCCAATCACGACTAAAATAAATAGTGGAATAGTGCCAACTGCCATATGATGGCTTCCTTGCAAGAAATCCTTACCTACATAAAAGTAAACACAAAAGAATAAGCCACTAGTTAATGCCATCACTATTGGCGTTAACCTAGCTGAAAACAACCACCCTTTACTACGCAATATTGGCCCACTAAAAAATAGCGCTAAGATAATTGAAGACACACCTAACACTGTTTGATAAATTCCTAAAAATCTTTGGTATTCCTTGATGTCAGAATAATATATTTTAATAATTGCTTTCCACGTCACTTCTACCAAATTCACAGATATACAATACCCAATCAAAATTAAAGCTATCCATCCCAAATGAGGAGAGGTACATATATACTTCAAACTATCAAATACTGACAATTTAAGTTTTGATTTTTTATCATTTCGTACAAAAGTTTTATCTTTTAATGACTCACCTTCCAATATTGTTTCAGTAACATACTTATATAGCATTGCAACAATGATCCCCACTCCAACCACCATCATCATTAAAATTCCTAAAATAAAGTCATAGCTGTAAGAATTTAAAGAACTTATATTCATTGTTATAAGTCCTGCTAAAATAGAACCACAATGCCCTCCCAAGCTATACAAAGTATAGAATTTAGCAGCTTCCTTAATACTACTTATTTGATTTATAAAGCCCCAAAATAATAGAGCTATAATCACCCCTCCCCATAATTCAGCCGCCACAAAAAATAGTGAGTTCATCCAATATTTTACAATATAGATCCAGTGACTATTATTATTACCAAGGACTAATTTCATAGAGCTAGCAATGGAGTCCAGAGCAAAGTGTTCTCTATAGGGAAAGAGTATGAAGCCAAAAACAAAGAAAAATACTAAAAAAGAATACAAAACCGTATAAAACAATCGATCGCGTGACAATACATTGCTAAGTTTTGTGTAAATTAACATCACAGCAAATGCGAAGATAACCACCAGCGTGCCTTTTAATGCTGGAATAACTTCCGCACTCCCCCCAACGTGGGCAACAACAACAGTATCTTTTACAGAAAATAATATAGTGTAGATAAACGAAATTAATAGCTTAATAGAAAATAAAGGTAGGAATTTTGATATTTCGCTGGATTCGACTGGCCATATTGATTTCAAAGACTTCTTTGATAATATCCAACTAGTACCATGTGACATAGTAAATAAAAATCTCTACTAACAAACTCAAAATTTCGCAGATTCTCTCATATACGAGATAATTTGTCCAGAAAATTAACCACCTAATTAAAGCTTTTGCATCCAAAAATACTATCTAGGACAAAGATTATAACCATAAGTTATATTGACTCCAGTCTTACACCCTAGTACATGATAAAGTATAATAACTAAACTATGAAAATTCCATATCCAAACCTAATTTGAAAATAGGTTGTAATTAGCGGTTAAAATATAATGTTACAAATAAGATGTATGGTATTTTGAACCAACTATACTTCCTGCACCTTATGAGTGAACACGCACTGTTTATGTTGCACATTATATTATTAAGCTTAATCATTGTTTTGTTCTACCCCAAAACATAAACATCTTTTTTCTATGAGCATCTATAATTATGAGTACAACATAGAGGAAATATGGAAATATAATGCCCAATTTCAATATAGAAGCTGCACAAATCTTCTTGACTGATAAACTTTCTTGGAATATATATGCTCCTATTGAAAATAGTAAACTTGTAATTACAGCAAAATGGCTTGTTGACAATTATTCTGAGTCCCTTGATTTGACTAATGACAGTGACACGGCCCCTCTTATAAATAATTTACAGAAGTACGGTGATATTGAAAACATTGATATATTCATATCGAAACTAGACGAGCTAAGCAAAATGATTGCACCTGATGCAGATGATTTAGAGTCTTGGGAGGATATGGCCGATGAACTTTTAACAAGGCCTCATAAATCCTTTCCAGTTGAAGTAACTGCTTCAAGAAGAAATCTGCCTTCAACTGGCGCTAGTGGTGGTGCTGGTGGTGGCGCTGGTGCTACCCCTCATGAAACAGCAACTGATAAACCCCTTGATCGCATGGCAGATAATTTACGTATTTTAGCAAATCTAAAAGCTGGAAAAAGTTCCACAGGCTCCAAATTAACTACAATAGCAAAAGAATCTATAAAAGCCTTTACTGATACATATAAAGCAAACAAAAGAAAGGTAGGTAGAGTTACAGATTTTGTTATAACACCATTAACTCCAAATATTCCTCGGACACACCCTGGGGTTGATGACAGTATTCACCAACATAGAAACATAGACCATGATGATCTAGAGCTTATTAATATAGCTAAATCTACTTATTCAATGCTGCTAAAATCTAGAGAGGCAATCTTATCTCCATGTCCACTGATCCCGCAAATACAACTAGACGATGATCCTGTTCTTAATTATTTAACTGGCAATGGTATAGCTTTACTTAAGACATATAAGAGCGTTATCCTATCTGAAAAGCAAAAAGATATTGTTTTTCACATTAGTGGTCATGGAGGTCCTCTTGGAATAGGATCAGTAAACCCTGAGCATAGAGTTGATTCTGACCTTTTTGCATATCTAATGGATAGACTTCTTACAACTAGTGAAATTGCAGATAAATTTAAAGGTGACCGCTCCCATAGATTAAAATTTGTTTTCCATTCTTGTAATAGCGCATATTTCAATACTCACGCAGGAATGACTAGAGATGAAATCAAAGAAGCCATAGCGCAAGAATCATTTATAGGAAGATTTTACAACGCACTACGAAGTGACTTTAGTTATCCTAATATTGAGGTTGTTGGCTTTCGAGGATTTTATGTTCCATTAAGTAATGGTTCGGGTTGTATTCTACAAAGTGAACTAAGTCCTGACAGCTCACCCATTTCATTTGCAAGAGGTCAATATTCAATATCACCTGATAGTATAACCTTAGCCAAGGTTGCAGACCCCATAGATGTTAAATTGCCAGATTATCAATTAAAAGAATTCTCTACATTTGTACAGGAGCTAGAAACTGAAAAATTTGAAGAAGAGGAAAGAAGAGTTGCCACTCTATCAGAAAAACCTAAACCTACTACTAGCCTATAGCTCTATTTGACAAGAAAGTATAGGCTATAATTTATTACGCTTATATTACAGAAACTTTATTTTAATAACATAATCATATTGCAGGATTTATCATAGTATTTCAGCTTATATTTTTAAAAGATATACACAGGCATCATAATTAAAGATGTTTTTGTCAATTGCATAATAGAGCTCTTTCCATATAACTGAATTTCTATCACCTTAGATAAGTTATGCAGCAGTATAGTTTTATTCACTCAACAATTTAGCTATGAAACCTGCTCTCTGCTTGAAAACCTCACTTGAAATATCCCTACCTGCTATGGAGTCTATACCAGTAAGATCAAGTTTAAAATTCTTTAAATTTTCACTGACCTTCAAAAGGTGGTTAATTTTATTAATTACGGCATCATCATTTTTATAAAAAACTTTATAAGTATGCATTAAGATTACAAACCTATTATGTCTACGCCAAATATCTAAATGCGATAACAATTCTAAAATTTGATTTGTTTTGGAAAAATCCACATCTTTAATATTAATTAAATTTGTTCTAAATAATTTTGCAAATGTACTTATTTCTTTGGGAACAGCAAGAGTATTACACCATTGTTTCACTAATTCATCTTCCGGCAAATAGGAAAGTAATATTGCAAACACCTCTATGAAATCACATTTTTCAGCTGCTGCCACTTGTAAATATGCATATGCTTTCGTAGAACTAATTTCTGACAAGATTCTATCTATTGCCCCAGCATCATTTAAGCATTTGATAAACAGATCTGGTCTTGGTGCACTTAAACCTAATTTAAATTCTTGATAAAGCCTTTCTGAGCTTAAATGCTCCAATTCTCCAGAACTTGATATTGTTTGTAGCAACTCTTTTGTTGTGTCAGCTATAGTAAAGTTGTACTCTGCCAACTGTGCATAAAATCTTGCAACTCGCAATACTCGCAATGGATCTTCACTAAATGCTGTGGATACATGACGCAATACTCGAGCCTGCAAATCTTTTTGACCATCATATGGGTCAATGATGTTATTATCATAATCTTTGGCCATTGCATTGATAGTTAAATCTCGACGCAATAGATCCTGCTCTAAAGATACATTCATATCCGTATCAAACTCAAAACCACCATATCCAGGAGCTATTTTTTTTTCTTTTCTAGCTAGAGCATACTCTTCTTTTGTATCAGGATGCAGAAATACTGGAAATGATTTCCCAACTTGAATATAACCTTTTTTTAGCATTTCATTAATACTGGAGCCCACAACAACCCAATCTCTATCCGTGATACGCCGATTTAATATTTCATCACGCACAGCACCACCAACAAGATATATATCCATATCTATCCCACCGTCCTATTCATTTAATAGTTGCAATTAGATAATATACCGAGCCCGCTCGAGCATTGCTAATAATATTTAAATCCTCTTTATATATACTGGCAATATCTCTCTCATCTTCTAAATATATAATCGCTTGGCTGTGTTTGTTTTTTAAAATTTTTATAAGTTTAGGTATTAACGCTGCATTATATGGAGGATCTAAAAAAATAATATCATAATCTGATAAATCATCTTCTGTAATAAAAGTTAATGCATCAGTATTAGTTACTGTAGACTGCTCTTCTATAGAAAATTCTTTGCAGATCTTCATTATTTTTTTGACTATTGTACTGTCTTGCTCAATAAAATGTACGTGTTCTGCCCCCCTCGATATAGCTTCCACACCAAGGGCACCAGTACCAGCAAATAAATCCAAGCAGCTTGCACCAGCAACATCCAATTGTAGCCAGTTAAATAGCCCTTCACGAATACGGTTTGCAGTTGGCCTTAAACCTTCACTATTTAAAACACTAATACGCCGACCTTTTAAAAATCCTGCGATGATTCTAACGTCACCACCATTAGTTTTTTTTCTAACTGCTTTATGCATAATTTTAGTTCCCAAAGCACTTTTACTGGCTTAACAGCTAAATATCAGTTAACATTTTTTTGCTCGTTAAAAAAAGGTGTCAAATGTTTAGACTATTCAAAAAAAATACAATAAATAAGGAATCTAGCTTAAATGAGGAACCAAAGCAAGCAGAAAAGCCTAGCTTTTTTTCTCGGCTAAAACAGAGCCTAGGCAAGACTAGAGATAGCTTTACCTCGAAACTAAGCTCATTGTTTCAAGGAAAAAACTCATTAGATGAAGAGACTCTAGAAGAACTAGAAGCCATTCTAATTCAAGCAGACATTGGTTTTGATCTTTCAGAAAGGTTTATTTCTAACTTAAAAAAAGATAAAGCTATTGCAAAAGACCCTAACCTTGCTATTGATAATTTAAAGAATCAGTTAGAAGCAATATTAGCGCCAGTAGAGAAACCTCTTCATCTTAATAGTACCAATACTCCTTTTGTTATTTTGATGGTTGGTATTAATGGGGCAGGCAAAACCACAAGTATCGCAAAACTAAGTAAAATGTTTAAAGCACAAGGAAAATCTGTGCTTTTAGCTGCAGGAGATACTTTCAGGGCGGCAGCAGTTGAACAACTGCAGGCCTGGGGTCAACAAGAAGGTGTACCCGTAATCTCCCAACATCAAGGTGCCGATAGTGCTTCAGTAATTTTTGATGCCTATAATTCAGCAAAATCTAAAAATATAGATATTTTGATAGCTGATACGGCTGGCAGACTACATACCCAAAATCATTTAATGCGTGAATTAGAAAAAATCTCAAAAGTCCTAAAGAAAATTGACCCACAAGCTCCACATGAAACTTTATTAGTTTTAGATGCTGGAACCGGACAAAATGCGATAAAGCAAGTAAGTGCTTTTAATGATATTATCAATGTCTCAGGTTTATGTATTACGAAATTAGATGGTACAGCAAAAGGCGGGGCAATTTTCCAAATAGCAGATCAATTTAAGCTCCCCATTCGTTACATAGGTATCGGTGAAAGCATTGATGATTTAAAGCAATTTAATGCCAAGGATTTCATTAATGCTTTATTTACTCAAAACGAGTAAGCAATAGGAAACAAAATTTAAATTTGATTCCTATGTATATTTAGGAGATACAGTGCTACGGCTAAAAAATGTGGGAAAGAAATTTAATAGTGGTTACCGAGCATTACACAATGTAAATTTAACCATTACCACTAATGAATTTGTTTATATAACAGGATCATCTGGTGCCGGTAAAAGTACTTTTTTAAATTTACTCTCTGCAACGGAACAATCTAGCCATGGAGAAATTAATATAGGCCAACTTGCTTATAATAATTTAAGAGCTAACCAGCTTCACCTGATTAGAAGCCAATTAGGACTAGTCCCACAAACTCCAATGCTAATTTCTGACCAAAGTGTAGCTAATAATGTTGCATTACCACTAATAATAAAAGGAAAATCTTCTCGAGAAATTAGTAAAAAAGTTAGAGCAGTACTAGAAAAGGTCGGTCTAATTAACAAAGCTAATTATTTAGCCTCAACCCTTTCAGGAGGTGAACAACAACGCGTTGCCATTGCCAGAGCAATTATAAATAAACCCCTATACATTATTGCTGACGAGCCCACTGGAAATTTAGATCCTAGTTTATCTTTAGAAATATTGAATCTCCTAGTCGATTTTCATCGAGTTGGTGTTGGCATTATAATCGCAACACACGATGTAAGTCTTTTAGAACACTTCCCTGCTCGACAAATAGTTATAGATAAAGGCCAGATTGCTTTTGATAGCACTGCTCGCGAGGATATTTCATGCATGACATAAAAAATTATTTTTACTCTCACTATCAAAATTTCATCAGTTCATTAAACCACCTTAGTCAACACCCCATAAAATCAATTTTATCTATTTTAATTATTAGTTTTACTTTTATCCTACCTTCAAGTTTATGGGTCTTAACAAATAATGTTACCAAATTGGTTAACTTAAAAGATCCTAGCGCTAAGCTTAGTGTGTTTTTTATTGATTCCTCAATCACAGCTGAGCACTTTATCTCTACCTATGCTAATCACGCAGCTGTAACCAAATATGAATATCATTCAAGCTCACAAAACCTAGAACTTTTACGTCAACATTTGGATTCTCTAGATCTAACTGATCTTAATAAAATTGCCCAGTTACCTGCTTCAATAACCTACTATCTTAATGAAAATACCTCACCAGATGTTGCACATCAGCTACAACAAACTATTAAATTAGATAAGCACAGTGAACATACTCAACTTGATTTAGAGTGGCTGACTAGATGGCAAGGAGTAATAATGTTATGTAAGAAAATTGCCATCATATTAGCTAGTATACTATCTATTGGCGCCGCACTAATAATTGGAGGTCTAACTAAAAATGCTATTGAACACCAACAGGAATCCATAAAAGTTATGGATTTAGTAGGTGCTAGCCGTGCTTTTGTAAGACGCCAGTTTATTTATCTAGGTTTCTGGCGTGGAATTTTTAGTGGAATTATTACTGTTTTAATTATCCAGCTAATAGTCTTAACTTTGTCTAATAACTTTGATATGATTTTTAAGGGAGTCCAAGCTAATGCAGCCCTTGAGGGACTTGATCTACAAGTATCTGCCTATCTTATTCTGTTATGCATGACAATTGGCATTTTGGGATCATGGTTAGCTTTTAACCAATATCATAACAAGCTAATTCGACCAAAGTAAAAGAGGTAATAATAATGATTAAAAATAGAACTATTGGCGGAATATTGCTAATGAGCTGCACAGCAATTGGTGGTGGAGTCCTAGCATTGCCTACAAGCACTGTTTCTGGAGGTTTTTATCCAACGACTATACTGTTTATCGTTTGCTGGTTTTTTATGATGCTCTCTGCTGGCTACCTACTAGAAGTAAATCTTTGGTTTAAAAAAGAAACTAATATTATCTCCATGGCTGAAAAAACTATAGGCCCAATCGGAATGCTTGTAGCCTGGGCAAGCTATGTGCTACTGCTTACTGCGCTGTTAGCAGCTTATCTCACTGGCACTAGTGCCTGGCTACAAAAACTATGCGCTGAATATTTACAGATGGATCTTAATAATCATGTGGCATTATGTGCCATAACGATTATACTGGCCACAACCATTTATCTTGGAACTCAAGCTTTAGATCACGTTAACAGAGTATTTTCCATTATCCTTTTCACCTCATTTACTATGCTAATTTATAAATCATATGAATATGTCGACCTTAAACTATTGAAAGACGGATCATTTAAACCATTGCTTTCTAATATGCCTCTGTTTATTACCAGTTTTGGCTCAGCAATTGTCATCCCGACATTAGTAACCTATTTAGACCATGATCGAAAAAACTTAGTAAAGGTTCTCATCATTGGCTGTACCTTACCATTAATTATGTACATAATTTGGGAGTGGGTAACTTTAGGAATACTTTCAATACCTGGGAGCTTTGGCCTTGAAGAGCTTTCGACTAAAAATGCTAATGGCACTGAAGTTGCCTCAAGCTTAGCTACCATAACAAATAGTCCTGCTATTAATATTCTAGCTAAAAGTTTTGCCATCTCAACAATTTTAACTTCAATATTTGGGGTTTCAATTAGTTTATACCACTTCCTCTCTGATGGCCTAAGCATTAAAACCAAAGGCCGTCCAGCAATTTTGTTACTATTAATAACTTTTTGTCCATCGCTGCTGCTAGTAATATTTTTCCCAACAAGTTTTGATAAGATCCTTAATGTTGGAGGCATAATAGTTTCTGTACTTTTAGGACTCTTGCCAATTACTATGGTATGGGGCGGAAGATATGTAAATGGCTATGGTGCTAATGCGAGATTTAAAGTACCTGGTGGAAAACCTTTACTAGTTATTGCTAGCTTATTTTTCTTTGCTGTTATTATTGTACGTTTATTTATCAAATGAATAATAATCTGGTATATATCGACCATAAACTTACATTGATTACTGAAACTGAACGTCATATCTATATAGATTTTGAATCTCATGAATTATTACGTCGCGTACAGCAGGGAGCAAAAAGTAACTCCATCATCAAAGCCTTAGGATTAAATAAAAAGAAAGGGTATGTAATTGATACAACCGCAGGCTTTGGAACTGATGCTTTTATTGCTAGCGCCTTTGGCGGTAATGTTATCATGTGCGAACGCTCACCAATAATGTCTCAACTATTAGAAGATGCTCTAACCAGAGCCAATAGCTCCTCAATATCTATTGTAAAAAATATAGCCTCCAGAATGCAACTTAAGCCATGCAATGCTGTAGATGCTCTGAGCCAACTTGCCCAAGAATACAACCCTATTTGTATTTATCTAGATCCCATGTATCCTGAAAGAAATAAGTCTGCCCTAGGCAAAATAAAGATGCGTGAAATATTAGCAATTGTTGGTGATGATCTTGATGCTCACCTATTATTTTCTCAAGCAAAACAATTATCTAAACGCATTGTGGTAAAGCGCCCCAAATTAGCTCCAACTATTACAAAAACTCAGCCTAGCATGAATATAATAGGAAACAGCACAAGATTTGACATCTATATTAACCATTAATTATTATTTATCTTTTTGCTAAAAATAAAATATTCATTTTTTTATTTTTAGCAATTTTATTTTCAATAATTTTTTCAACCTTAGCAATCGTATCCAATATTGGCACAAAAATAACAACCTCATCTAGATATAATAATTTTCGGCTCTTTGACAACAAAATACATTCATTCTCTATACAAGCTTTTAAAAACTGTAATGACTTTTTTTCTATTACAACTACAGGATAATTCCTACCAATAATTTTTCGCAACCTTAATCTTAACCAGTTTAATTCAAGAATAGAAGTCCTATATACGCCATTTAAAATAATTCTATTTATCAACGAATTATATACAAACAAACCATAGCTTTTTTCTATTCTACTGCTAACATTAACACACCGCATACAATATATATTTTCACGTTCTTCAAATAAAATACTACAACACACCCAGCACCGTTCTTGTAGATATACTATTGCTGGAGCACAAATGTTACATAGAACTTTATTATTATCGCTGGCTAATTTACAACCCCAACAATACACTGGCAATAAATCACGAAAAATACTTCGTAAAGATAAGATATCCAACTTCTTTAATATTCTAGCTAAATAGGTTAACATCTTTCTATGGATAATAAAGTCAGGTTTCATAAACACCAAATTGCCAGAGCTTTTAATAAAGCTGCATCTGCATATAACAATGCTTCTTTCTTACAAAAAGAAGTAGGCTTACGTCTACTCGAGCGATTAATGTATATGAAAATTGCTCCCAAGCATATACTAGATTTAGGTGGTGGTACTGGGCAATTAAGTGAACAATTGGAAACTATTTACCCCAATGCCAGCATCGTCAATCTAGATCTCGCTCATGCAATGCTTTGTGAGCACAAAACATCACATACCTTAAAGTGTTGTGCTGATTTTGACGCGCTCCCTTTTGCTTTAGGACAATTTGATCTGATAATAGCAAACTGTGCTCTTCAATGGAGTAATAATTTAGCAGTTACCACTGCACAAATAAAAGAAGTTATGAAACCCAATGCCATATTTATATTTTCAACCTTTGGCCCAGATACATTACAAGAACTAAAATATATATGGGGAAATATAGACTCTTACCAACATGTTAATGACTTTATTGATATGCACCATATCGGTGATATTCTTCTACAGCATAAATTTATAGATCCAGTTGTTGATAGAGAAAATATAACAGTCACTTACCCAAGCGCAATCAAATTAATGAAAGAATTGAAATCAATGGGTGCCACAAATATAAACTCTGGCAGAACAAAATACCTAGCAACCAAATCTTCTATTGCCAAGGTAAATGAAGATTACAACAACAGCTTTAAAACAGCAGATGAAAAAAATGTGTACGCAACATTTGAGATTATATATGGCCTTAGCTGGGGAGTCAGACCGAAAGACGAAGCCCATAAAACCCAACATATACCTGTAGATACAATTAAAAACATCTCCATCTGACCAAAAATAAAACTATACTATACATAGAGGTTATATTAATTTTTAGCAATATTATGAAAATCACTTTAACAACAGAATATTACAGTAATCCTTCACACCGGGTTTACAAAAATAAAGAAGCCTTAGAAAAGCGCGCCCCGAATAAAACCACAAAAGACAGCCCTATTAATAAAATCTCTGAAGATAATAAGGTTTCTTCAGTACATTTATCCATATCTAAGAAAAATAAATCAAAAAAACATGGGACGAACCTCAAAAAATATCTCAAATTAAGTAAATATAGAAAAAACAATTAACCAAAACAAATTTCAGTACTTATATGCTAAGTTTAATAGGTGCTGAATAGATATAGAAGTGAACACAACAGTGGATGACCTACATACCGACGTTATTGATGAAATAAGCAACCAATGCCTTACCTTTTTTTTAAATGGTGAAGAATATGGTATTGAAATACTTAAAGTAATGGAAATCAGGAAATGGGAAACACCAACTGCTATGCCAGGTTCAAATAACAATGTCCTTGGAATGATCAATATTAGAGGGAATGTCGTTCCAATAATTGATTTGCGATCTTGCTTTGATATGCCTAAAAAAGAATCTGACAAAGTTACGGTCATCATTATCATTCAAATTAAAGATGGCGATAGCTCTCAAATAATTGGCATTGTTGCAGACAGAGTATCTGATGTATACAATTTTAAATCTTCGCAAATGAAGTCAGTGCCAGACACCGTGATGGTTGATAGGCGTTATGTTAAAAATATTGCTGTTGTTGACAATAAGATGGTCATACTGCTATGTGTAAACAGTATATTTGAGGGAAAAGCTAATCCTGAGGATAGCAATCAAACCCTAGAATAAAGTAGCACCTTGTTTTGTCAACGTTCATACCTATTCATGGCCAACTACTTAATTACCTTAGTATCAAGATCTTCAGATGAACATTTATTTTCAACCTAGACCCATCATTTTAATTAATACCTAACTTTTCTTTCCATCCAGCTTTATCGATACTATTAAGAAAATCATCACTAATCTCTTCCCAGCTCACCTTACCACCTTTATCTTCAATGTCAGCTACAAATGCTACAATAATTTGTGCAGAGCCAGTACAAAGCTTCTTAGCTTTTGTAGCTTTCAATGTTACTTTAAGGTTCTCTGATGTGATTTTTTTAATTCTGAAAATAATTTTTCCGATTTTGCAATTGCAGTATATCCAGTAAGGTCAAATTCAACCATCTCTGTCACAATTAAATCCTTTTTATAATTAACAATTTACTATAGTGTAAAACATTTTCATGAAAAAATAACTATATTAAAACATTACGCTCTTGAATAGGCTACTGTATGACTACCGACATAGTTCTAAATCATTTACATAACATGAAAATCAAGTTCACCCTCATCGAAGGTCAGCCATGGATGAATAAATTTAGTGATCTGCTTAATGAATACAATATTAATGATCGACAAGTATTAAGAGCGGTTATGTTTCAAGACAAATATGAGACTCGAAAAATGCTCATAACATCGGTCGGTAGCGCAGTAGATTACAACCAAATAATTAATGATTTTATTACTAGCAATCATGAAATTGTACAAGATGGGGAATATTATAACTTCAACCTTAAAACTGCGTTACCCATCCCCCAATACTGGGGAGTTAAATACAAGAGTGACATACAAATATATCAAGGTGACCACATCTACATACCAACGCAAAATCATTCTGTCTGCAAAATATCTTCATAAGATTTATTAAAATTAATACCACTATCCACTGAAAAATCACAGTTTTTTGTACAAGGATATTCATCATTTGCTAGCAATGATAGTACGGCTCAACGATTAGAGGCTCTTAATACAAAAGAAATTGGCAGGAAAGAAGTTTTAACCTTACCTGCTTTATCACAAATGTTATATAAAGTTATTGAATTATCTATAGATGAAAAGGTTAATGTTAATAAATTTTCTAGAGCCATTGAGGAGGATGCCAAACTAGCAATACAGATTATTTCTTTATCTAGGTCACCATATTACGGCTCACCTGACATTAAAGATTTAAGCAATGCCATCGTGCAAATTGGCTTACATCCATCAATTAATTTTTGTATAGCTTTTCTCTTAGCCGACGCTCTTAAAATTAATCCGGAATTCCAGTCTGTGTTTAATGAGCTATGGAAACACAGCCTATACTCAGCCAACTTAATGCGTGAATTACACTCTATTAGACCGATATCCAACATGACAGCTCAACAGGCATTTATACAAGGATTGCTCCATAATATTGGCTCAATTTTACTATGTAATCTTTTCCCATCACAATTTAAGTATTTGGCCATGCACAAAGTATAAATCCTGATTCATCAATTATAGATTTAGAAGATATGATTTTTGGGGTTAACCATCAGGATGTTGGAGCTAATGTTCTAGATAAATGGAATTTAGATGATGACCTCATCAACAGCGCCAAATATCACCATGCCCCATCTACTCCAGGAATAAATAACAGTCACATAGCTAGACTATGGCTAATTGATCAATATCTTGCGCGATATGCTATCGGATTTGATAAAGAGGAGGCAATATCGGAAAAAATATTTTCTTCTATAGATGTTACTAAAAATGAATTTGAGGAGCTAGTAGATACTTTCATGCTCCACAATAGAGAATTATATGAATCACTAAATATAGTTAATGGATAGTATATGAAAAACAAATCTACATTACTTATAAATATTAATTTATCCATGAATATCATTTTAGCATTATCTTTTCTTCTACAAACTTATTTCAACCAAAGCCTCTATATAATTCTATCAACTTTTACCTGTCTAATTATTTCCATAATTTCATCAGGTTTAATACGCGATGAAATTGATTCGAAACAAACATTGTGCGCTCAGATACAGCAAGAAGACAAAGTGTTTGAAAAGTTCAATAATTTGCTAACTATCTATTTTTCGTATCTTTCTCGCTCAACCACACTTATTAAGAGCAATTTTTCTGGCAGCTTGAATTCCATTCGAGGAGAATATTTCTTTGCTGTTGACAGCATCAAAGACCAAATTCAGGTGGTGTCAAATTTGCGCCATATTGAACCTGAAAAAATTCCTCAGCAAATTGATGAATTAATCATAGGCTTGGTTGACCTAGATAAAAGAATGCTATCTTTAACAGAGGACATTCAAAAAGAAGATTTGATTTCACAATATATGTTGCAACTTAATATAGCCAATGAGAGATTTAATGTTGTGTGTAAAGAATTAATACGAACATTAAGCGGTTTACATAAATCGTCTAACCCTGATGATTTTGATTTGACGGGTATAAGCGAAAACATTGAAGAAAACATCATTAAGATTTTAAAGTTTAATGATTTTTTAGATAACGAAGGAATAGAAAGTGGTGATCTTGATTTGTTTTAATCGTAATAATATAAAGGTACTCTTATGACCAATGTTCTTATAGTGGATGACTCCAAAAGCATGCGTGAAATGTTATCTTTTTGCTTAGAGCAGTCTGGCTTTGATGTCACTAGTGCTGATGATGGAACCACAGGCCTGGAAACAGCAACACAGGGGAATTTTGAGGTGATTATTTCAGATGTTAATATGCCACAAATGAATGGCATTGACATGGTTATAGAAATACGCAAATTAGATAAATATAAACTCACACCAATTTTAATGTTAACAACTGAAACTAGCAATGAAAAAAAACAAGTTGCGAGAAACGCTGGCGCCACAGGCTGGATGGTCAAACCATTTACACCAGATAAATTAATAGCTGCTATTGAAAGGGTGTTGTAGTTCATGGCTAAAATATTAATTGCAGATGATTCTAAATCTATCAGAGAAATGATTAAAGCCATCCTAGAAAGTGAGGGGCACGAAGTTATTGCAACTGAAGATGGTCAACATGCATACGATGAACTTAAAAACACTGACGATATTGAATTGTTTTTGTTAGATGTAAACATGCCTAGATTAGATGGTATAACTTTATCTAGGAAAATAAGGATATCGATGATTTACAAGTTCACTCCAATAGTTGTGCTCACAACTGAGTCTGGAGAGTTTGTTAAAAAGGATGGTAAAGCAGCTGGATGTACTGGCTGGATACTTAAGCCAATTGTTCCTCAGAAAATTTTAGCTGCAGTAAGAGACCTGTTAGATGAGTAAATATTATGGAAATTAATTTAGATAAATTCAAACAGATCTTCATCGATGAAACCCTAGAGGGTCTGGATAGGCTTGAGAGTGTTTTAGTGGGCAAGAATGTTCTTCCTTTAGATAAGGAAAACGTAAACGATATCTTCAGGATAATGCATTCAGCTAAAGGGGGCTGTGGAACCTTCAGTCTAGACCTAATATCAGAGCTCATGCATGAAGTTGAAAGTTTTCTAGATGAAGTTAGAAATGATAAAAGAGAATTATGCCATGAGCATGTAATTTGAATCCTAGACACCAAAGATGTTTTACGTGAATATTTACTCTTCGATGAAGAAGGCCAAACGTTTCCCGATGATGTTATTAATTCTCAAAAAGAAATATATAAAAATCTCCTTGCTGGCAAAGATATCCCTATATCGAATAATGACACGCCTTCAAACAGTATAGATAACCCAACTACTGATGGATATCAAATAAATTTCACACCATCAAGTGATGTCTTTTTATCTGGCAATGACCCAGCTAAATTTATCAGACAATTGTATGATATTGGTGAAATTTCTGAATTAGCAGTTGTTTATGATCATTTGCCAAAGTTCCAAGACATATCTGTTGACAGAAGTTACCTTGCCTGGAATCTTAAAATCAAAACTAATGAAACTGCAGAAGCTATTCGTGAAACATTTGACTGGATAAACAACTATATAACAACGCTGAATATAATACCTATAATTTGTGGTGTTGATTCTGCTACACAACATTCAACAGAAGCATCTCCTGACATAGATCTCGCCCAAAACATACAACCTTTAAAATCTGAAATTGTGCCCAACGCACCACGAACAGAAATTATAGCGAATGATGGGGAAACAACATCAACTCCACCAAGTGCTGCTAAAATAACAAAAAGAATCAAATCTAATCCCAGCAGCTCAATAAGAGTACAGGTAGAAAAATAGATGACCTATTAAACCTTGTTGGTGAGCTTGTAATTACTCAGTCAATGATTAAACAACTAATTAGTTCTTTGGATGAGCATGAGGCTGAAAAAATTCACCGCGGCATAGAGCTACTTGAACAAAATAGTCGTTCACTACAAGATAGCATTATGCGGATCCGCATGGTACCAATCAGTTTGGTTTTTGATAAAATCCCAAGGCTGATTTTTGATCTAACAACTAAACTAGGTAAAGAAGTTGATCTTGTTATTCAGGGTGAAGACACTGAACTTGATAAAACTATAGTAGAAAAACTAGATCAGCCTCTGACTCATTTGGTTAGAAATTGTTTAGACCATGGTTTAGAAGATCCGCAAACTAGACAAGCATGCGGCAAATCTCCAGGGGGAACTATTAATATACGCGCCTATCATTCTAGTGGAAAAATTATCATTGAAATAAATGATGATGGCGCAGGTATAAACCCTAAATTCATTCAGCAAAAAGCTGTTGAAAAAGGTTTGATTCCTGAAAATACTAATTTAGAAGAACATGAAATTTATGACTTGTTATTTATTCCTGGATTTTCAACAGCAACGACAGTTAGTAGTGTTTCAGGGCGTGGAGTAGGAATGGATGTTGTAAAAAATAACATCCAAGATTTGGGCGGTGAAATACATATCATAAGTGAAGTAGGAAAAGGATCCTCATTTATTATTCAACTGCCACTAACTCTAGCTATACTCGATGGGCAACTAGTTAAAGTTGGCTCTGAAGTATACATAATCCCTATTGAAATAATAATTTCTTGCATAACCATTGAACATAGCAAGATGAAAACCATCACCAACACTAAAGAATTATATTTTTTCCGTGGTGAATATATCCCGATTATCCGATTAAACAAAATTTTTAATGTTTCAGATGCGGCAGAAAACATTGAAGACAGTCTTTTAGTAATTATTGAAGATAGAAATAAATATATGGCCATTATGGTTGATGACTTATTAGATCAACAACAGGTGGTTATAAAAAATGTTGAAGAAAACTATAAAAAAATCGAAGGTGTCTCTGGAGCGACAGTCTTAGGTGATGGAACAATATCTTTTATAATCGATATAAATGGCCTTAAACGTCTCAATAGCTTTCAAAACATAGGTGATGATTCAAACTATGTAAATGGAAAGGGATAACATGAATGATTCTTCGCAATTTGATTATAGCCAGCATATTTTCAAAGAAATAAAGGATATAGTCTATAAAAAATCAGGAATTAACCTGTCTGGCAAATATGAATTAGTCCATGCCAGACTACTTAAAAGATTACATACCATAGATCTCAATAGTTTTCCTAAGTACATGCAATTGGTCACTACTGATGAATCTGAATTAATGGAAATGATTAACGCCATAACAACCAATGTCACACATTTTTTTAGGGAACAATATCAACTAGAAACACTCGCAAATGAACTCTGTCCAATTATACTAGAAAAAAAGGCCGCATCGATATTTGGTCAGCAGGTTGTTCTACTGGTCAAGAACCATATAGCATTGCCATCACCCTCGAGGAAAAAAATATCCCATATAACATTTGCGCATCTGATTTAGATTCTAAGGTTCTGGCAACAGCAAAGTCAGGACAATATAACATTAATACTCTTAACAAAATCCCTGTGACATTACGGAAAAAATGGTTTAAAAAGTGTCCAAATAATAAAGATTACGTTAATGTCTCAAAAACTCTTCAAAACCATATTATTTTCAAGCAACTTAATTTAATGAATGATTGGAATTATTTGAACAAAGTAGATATTATATTTTGCCGCAATGTAGTTATTTATTTTGACGATCCTACCAAAAAAAATTAATGAATAAGTTTCACATGACTTTAAATCAAGATGGACACTTAATGCTGGGTCACTCAGAAAGTATGGCTTTAGAAGAGAAGTTTGCTAGCAAAGGCCAAAAAATATTTAAGAAGATATAAAATGATTGAGCATAATAAAAATTTAGAACAACAATTTTCACATATATCAAGATTTTGGAATTCCACCTACAATAGGTATGTACTTAAAGTATTACCAGGGGAATATTGTGTCATTGACAACAATAATTGTTTATCAACATCTCTTGGTTCATGCATATCAGTTACTATCGTTGATAAAAAAAACAAACTTGCTGGTATGAATCACTTCATGCTTCCTGAAGATAACAGCATGTCAATGAACACTTATTCTGCACGATATGGCTGTTGGGCAATGGAACATTTAGTCAATAATATGCTTAAATATGGTGCTAAGAAGGAGAGTATGGAGTTCAAATGTTTTGGAGCAGGTGAAATAATGAAAACTTTGCAAACAAGCAGTGTAGCAAAAAAAAATATCAGCTTTATTTCTCAATATTTTAAATCAGAAAACATTAAAGTCAGAACTCTTGATGTGGGTGGTTCACATGCCAGAAAAATATTCCTTTTTCCAGAAACTGGTGATGTAATGGTTAAAAATATAACTATTTCACAAAATGCCAGCATATCGAAACAAGAAAAAACTTATTTAGATGGGATTAGCTCTGATGATCAAGGTGGTGATGTTGATTTATTTTAAGGTGGTTTTCCCATGGATATAATAAAGGTTTTAATTGTAGATGACTCTAAATTAATTTGTAGCATCTTAGAGAACATCATTAACCACGATAATAAATTGAAAGTTGTTGGCATTGCCAATAATCCCTTTGAAGCTAATAATTTAATTGCTAAGAATAATCCTGATGTTATAACATTAGATCTAGAGATGCCCAAGATGAACGGTGTCGACTTTCTTGAAAAAATGAACAAATTTCATCCGATTCCAACTATTATTGTGTCAGGCCACACTACCAAAACTGCACAATCAACTTTCAAGTGCTTGTCCCTTGGTGCTTTTGATGTGATCCTAAAACCCAACACTACTACAAATAGTAGCTGGGAGTCTGTTGGTGAATTATTAATTACAGAGATTAAATCAGCATATCAATGTAATTTAAATACTCTTATGCAAACCGTTAATCATCAAGATGACATACAAATAAATGCCAATAATCAGCAACCAATTATATCTAATGGAGATTATGATTTTATTGCCATCGGCACATCCACAGGAGGAGTATCAGCACTTCATGCATTACTCTCCCAATTACCCAAAGGAATCCCAGGAATAGTAATAGTTCAACATATCCCAAAACAATTTAGCAAATCGTTCGCTGAATCTCTTAATTCAAAATTACATTTTGAAGTAGTTGAGGGCAAAGAGGGAACATTAATTGAAACAAACAAAATAATAATAGCTCCAGGAAATCAACATATGCGCATTAAGAAAAAAGGTCATCAATATTTTTGTAATTTATTAAGTACATATGAACTAGTTAATGGCCACATGCCATCTGTTGAGGTTTTATTTAATTCTTGTGAACCTTACGCAAAAAAAGTTATTTCTGTGATCTTAACCGGAATGGGATGTGATGGTGCGAAAGCAATGACATCATTGAAAAAGGCAGGCTCCCACACTATTGTTCAAGATAAAGAAAGCTCATTAGTCTGGGGTATGCCAGGCTCTGTTGTTAAGCTAAATGGTGCTTGCGAAATCTTACCTATTAGTAAGATTCCGAATAGCATTGTTAACAAATCATCTAAAAACAAGCAATGAGTTTAGGAAATATAACCATTGAGATAGTGTCTACGACCAGCTCTCCAACCACCAAACCACTCGCCTCGACAATGCGGACTTGACTGATACGGACATTCACCATCTGCGTGCCCCTTAATACCTGATTTATAACCATTATTATAGGCTCGCTCATGTTTATCTCTTTTATGACTCTTCATATAGTTTCCTTAAAAACCACTTACAAAGGTAAGTATAGTCTAATGTCGAACATGGCATGGAGGCATATGCACCCTATGTTATTCCATATTCCTCTAACAATGCACTATCATTTGGCTCTCTGCCTCTAAAACTAAAATATAGCTCTTCCATAGGCCTACTACCGCCAGCACTTAAAATATATTTCCTAAACTTGGCTGCCGTTGTCAAATTTAATAACCCTGTCTCTTTAAACATAGCAAAAGCATCGGTAGATAACATCTCCGCCCAAAGATAGCTATAATAATTAGCACTGTACCCACCAGCAAATATATGAGAAAAGCTATTTTGAAATTTATTAAATTCAACATGTGGAAATACATCAATCTCAATTCTTATTTCATCAATAATCTTTTGCACCTTAGATTCTTGGCCGTCTTGCTGAATATGCAACTTTTCATCAAATAGTGCGAATTCAAGTTGCCGACAAATATATACTCCTGCATTATGGCACTTACTACTTAACAGCTTATCAAATAACTCTTTTGGCATTGGCTTTCCAGTTTCGTAGTGGCAGCTCATATCTTTGATAACATCCCACTCCCAGCACCAATTCTCCATAAATTGGCTAGGCAATTCAATGGCATCCCAAGCAACGCCATGTCCACCAGACACATTATAGACATCTATAGTACTTAATAAATGATGTATAGTATGGCCAAACTCATGAAATAATGTTATCACTTCATCATGTGATAATAGAGATGGTGTCTTCAATGTTGGCCCTGTAAAATTAGTCACTAGAAACGCCAATGGATTTTCAACTTGCCCTGTGGTTTTTTTATATTTTGTTAATAAATCAGACATCCATGCACCTTGGCGCTTACCTTCCCTTGCATACAAGTCAGTGTAAAATCTACCAATAACCTCATTTTTATCATCATATACAACAAACAGCTTCGCATGTTCATCCCACAAATCACTAGGCTCTTGAACAATTTTAATGGCAAATATATTATGTACTAAATTAAATAGAGCACTCCATACCTTCTCTTCAATAAAGTATTGCTTTATCTCTTCAGATGAAAATTTAAATATATTTTGTTGCTGCTTTTCTGCATAAAATGCGAAATCCCAAGGTTTAAAATCAGTTACACCGTCTTTTTCTGCATAATTGACAACTGCTTGCATTTGCTCTCTAGCTGTTTGTTTAGCTTTACCTAGCAAGCCTTGAAGGAATTCCATAACCTGAGAGGTATCTTTCGCCATATTTTTTGCAAGTGCATACTCAGCATAATTATCATAACCTAAAATATTGGCAAATTCTTTACGTAGCTCCATTAAGCTCTCAATTATTGGGGCATTATTATATCGAGCATCACCAGATAGCTCTGAACATCGAGTAGCGCTGGCACGATACATTAATTCCCTAAGCTTTCTATTGGTAGCATACGTCATCACAGCTTGATAACATGGTGCATCCAAAGTAATAAGCCACCCGGAAATATTCTTATCTTTAGCTTTTTCTTTAGCAATCTCAATGTTAATTTTTGGTAATCCTGAAATTTGGTCAATATTTTCTACTACATATGTCCACTCCTGTGTTGCTTTCAACACATTTACAGAAAATTGTGTTTCATATGTAACTTCATTATTTAGCAGCTGTTTTAGTCTATTTTTTTGTGCTGCAGCAAGTGCAATACCTGATAATTCAAAATCTAACAATGATAGATTAACTGCTCGGTACTGATGAGGACTTAACTGTTCACTTCTAGTCTCTAAAATTTTATAAATATTATATAGTTTTTGGTCTTGCCCTAAGCTAGTGGAAAATTCAGTTATTATTTGTTCATATTTATCATGCTCTACTTGTAAGGTCTCACTGTGACAAACTGCATTTAAATGTGAAATCATCGACCATGTAGCATTCAAGTTGGCGTCTGCTTCATCTAAAAGTGCTATAGTATTATCCCAACTGATTATGCTATTAGGCACGGACTTAACTGTATCAATAACTGACTTATATTTTTGTAATCGCTCCTCAACTGCCATGCCAATGTCTTCTACTTTAAATTTACTAAAATTTGGCAATTCATTTTCAAATAGCAGTTGATTGCTCATGTATCTCTCCTAAAATATAATTTCATTAATTATACATGATTGTATACAATATCTAGATTATTTAGTTAAGGCTATTCCCTATGGAATCGATTGAAATTATCATTATTGGTGCTGGTGTCGTTGGCTTAGCTTGTGCCCGAGAACTTAGTCAGACGGGTAAAGAATTATTGATAATTGAAAATAACGAGAACATTGGTCAGGAAACCAGCTCAAGAAATAGCGAGGTGCTTCACGCTGGCATCTATTATCAAAAAGATAGTCTAAAAGCTAAATTTTGTGCTGACGGTAAAAAATTACTCTATCAATACTGTGAGACTCATCAAATAAATTATCAAAAAATTGGTAAATTAATTCTTGCTAGTAACAATGATGAAATAGATAAACTTAATAAAATTCACCAACAAGCAATCGATTGTGGTGTTGATGATTTGCGTGTTTTAAATAAGAGGCAAATACATGAACTGGAACCACAAGTGCAAGCTTTCCAAGGACTTTACTCTCCATCAACAGGTATCATAGATAGTCATGGTCTTATGCTTAGCCTCCTTGGACAAGCACAAGACCATGGAGCTATGTTGGCAGTAAATAGTAAATTCATAAATGCCAAAGCACAAAAAAACTATACTTCTGTCACCATTGCTACCGGACAAGAGAATATGACATTACAGGCCAAGCATTTTATTAATTGTACAGGTCTCAATGCATCAATAATTGCCAACAATATCTCTGATCTGAATACAACAGTGCCTTCTACTTACTACTACAAAGGTAATTATTTTTCTATAAATGGTAAATCTCCTTTTAACCATCTGATTTATCCAATACCAGAATCTGGTGGCCTAGGTATTCACAGCACTAATGACCTCAATGGCTCAGTACGCTTTGGGCCTGATGTTGAATATACAGATAAAATTGATTACAAAGTTAACTTACAGCAAGCCCAAACTTTTCAAAAATCTATTGCGCAATATTGGCCAGAAATTAACAATCACACCCTTAAACCCGAATTTGTTGGTATCAGACCAAAATGTCGTAAAATAGAACATGGAGCAAATGATTTTAATATTCAACACCTCCCCCGTGGCGATGGAAGCATTACTAATCTTTATGGCATTGAATCTCCAGGGCTCACCGCAAGTCTCGCGATTGCCAAGCATATAAAATCTCTCATTATTAAGGACTAAGTATGAGCATAACCCCATTTGAAAATATTCATCCTGAGATCCACACCTCCTGCTATATTGCACATTCAGCAGAAATCATTGGCTCTGTAACTGCTGCTAGAGATTCTTCGTTTTGGCCATGCAGTGTAGTTCGTGGCGATGTAAATAAAATCAGTATTGGCACCATGACTAATATTCAAGATCACTCTATGCTCCATGTTACTCATGACAGCCCATATAATCCTAAGGGCTTTCCATTAATTATTGGTGACTATATAACCATTGGACATCATGTTACCCTGCATGGCTGCACTATTGATAATTACTGCCTGATAGGTATAGGATCTATTATTTTAGATAATGTGACCATAAAATCTAATACGTATATTGCTGCTGGCAGCTTAGTCCCCCCCAATAAAACTCTAGATAGTGGCTACCTATGGATGGGAAATCCCGTAAAAAAACATAGGAAATTAACTGAGAATGAAATAGAATTTATAAAATATAGTGCTGAACATTACCATAGACTACAAAAGAAATATTCTACCCATGCTCAGGATTGATTATTTCAGATCTTTTCTCTACCAGTATTGTTTGTTGTTACATTGATTTTCACAAAACAAATCTTAATCACAAAAACATACTCTATAGATGATAATATTTAATTAGCTTATATCAGTTCCTACTCTTAGTAATTTCCAAGTATACATTTTAGCGCATCACTACCAAGTGCTATAAAAATCACAACATATCAATGTCCCTCTAACACAAATTAATGCTATTCACGTTAACAAACAAAATTAACTTCATTGTATTGTCATGATACTTTAGATGAATTATAGTAATTTAATGACAGAATAATAAATAAGGCACAAAATGGCAATAGTATTTAAAAATCCTATTTTACGATGCCTGGCACATGGAGATAAAACAATACTGAAATGCATGAAACCATGTGACTTTTATTATGATGAAATCTATGATGGTGAAGGCTGGACTGCTCTTGATGTAGCATGCTGCTCAGGCAATATTGAGCTTGTTGATCTATTTCTTGATCATCCAAATTTAAAAATAAACAAAGATCTGCTCCTGCTATCAAAAGTTGCCGCCAGGGGTCATATCAACATTATAGAACGCTTATTTAAAATTTCATATTACCGAAACAGTGTCATAACAAGAGCTCTAGCCTTATATTCTGCAGCAAAACATGGCAACCTACATATTGTCGATCTAATACTGCATACGGCATCTGTAGATAAAAAAATTCATAATGTAATTGGCAGCTCTAATGATGAGGAAGTAAGTCCCTTTGCAGCTGCAGCACAAAACAATCACTTTAAAATAATGTATCGACTAGCATTGCTTCAATGGCCTCGTGGACCAAATGAGATGCCAAAACAATTCCTTAAATATCTTCCAGGAATAATGAAAGGACAAAGAATGTTAACAGATTGTGCTGGTTTTGATGAAAATGATTATACCCAACTCAGTAGGACTATAGCTTATGAACAACATTTATCTCCCTGTTCTACAGAAAAAAATCGTAAACCTAAACTATACCGTAAATTGACATTACCAAGCACATAGCAATTAGTATGTTAATTATTAAACCCTCTGCAGAACAAAGAACAACTATTGAAAATATAATAAACTATCAATAAACTCGATAAAGAAGAAGTATGACGTGCATCTGACTGTGATATGTCAAAAAAACCAGCTAAAAACAATATACTTTATCTTATTAACAACTTACTCCTTTAGTTGCAAGTAATTTACAATATAGACAATAGTACTGCTAGAAAATCTGTGTCGTTTTGATATACTCGTAAATGAGGCTAATGCAACAATTTTGTTTGCATGCTAACAAAACATTTATATTGTAGGGAATGGATATGCGTAGAGTAAGCATAGATACGAATGATCTGTACGAAGTCTTCACTGATGAAGAAGGCAATAAAACAAATAGCAAAGAGACAGAAAACGTTAAGTTTTTGAAAAATCTTGTGGAATACCGCCAAGGTGATGTTTTTGATTTAGATCAAGAACTATTAGTTAAAATCATGGAAGACAAAGATAAGAAAATTAATGTGCCTATGATCACATACTCAAGTTTTTCAGTACGAGTTATGAACTCTATCTCAAGCCCAAGCTGGTCTGACCCAACCGAAGTAGCCATTTTGCCGCTGCTATTTTCCCTAGGTTATATAGACCTAATTAAACAATTTATGGATCCTATTTTACAAGAGCCAGAACAGAAGCTTGAATTAGAAGACGCCTATGATCTATTTGATTTAGCCATACCTAACAACAACATTGCTGAAGTTAAATATTTAGTTGAAGTTGCAGGGGAAGATTTTGCAGTTCTTCTTGCACAAAACAAAGAAGTATTAGTCGAAAACTCAAAAAAATATGGTGCTGCAGATATTGCAGGATATATAGACGCTTTATAATTATATACACCTGGCTTTTGCAGATGAAAGCCAGGTGATAAACGCCAAATAGGCTTGCTCTTGCAACATGCCTAAACCATCGACACAAACAGCATGATTCTGATTACAATACTGTTTGAACCAATTATGAGCCTGATTATAGTTTAGATCATAGCAATAAGTGCTAGCCGTAATAATTTTACTCGGTAACTCTATAAAATCTGTGTCATGCCCAACTGACGTTGCATGTACAATCAAATCATAACTTCCACACATATCAAGTTCTAAATAATTTATCAGCATAACCTCCAAATTATAACTAAAATCACAATACTTATTCACATCGCGTACACAGACTGTAGGTTTAGGAAAATTATATTTTTGCAGTGCCCAGCATATTGCACGTGCAGCTGCTCCAAAGCCTAAAACTAAAACACTCTCAATGCTCTGAGGAGTTATCTTTTTTACAATATCTTGATACCAACCATCTCCATCCGTAGAATCACCATGCCACTTGCCATTTTGTACTATAACCGTATTACATGACTGTAATTGACTAACAACATTTGTCGAACTATCTAGATAAGGCAAGATATGACTTTTATAAGGTGCAGTAATATTAAAGCCATCAAGGCGATTATATTTCTTAAACTCTGCTATTGTTGCAGCAAAAGTATTTGGTGCAATATCAAACAATTTATATTCTATATCTACATCTAACTGCTTGGCAAAACCATAATGTAATTCTGGAGATTTACTATGTGCAACAGGGTGACCTAACAACCCTAGACGTAATTTTTTCATGCATTCATTGTAGTTAGTTGTTAATTTTATGTAAACTACAAACACTAAGGTTTTTCATGTTGGTTAACTTGTTTTGTTGTTGATATACTAGTGTTGATATTTTCTAAGGATTACTCAACTACAATAGTTAGAAAAGTTACATGCGTAATGAAACCGAATTAAAGCATGCACATATTTCAATAAAATTAGGAACCATAAATGACCTCTATTATCGGTGCTGGTGGGCACGCACATGTTGTCTTAGATGCATTATTAGCTAATAAATTTAATGATATTCAGATATATGATAACAATAAAGTAGGTTTGAAAATTTTAGGATTTGTTATTGAAGATATTAATTCTATAGAAATAAAAAACGCCATACATGTTGCCATTGGCGATAATAAATCCAGATATAAATTAATCAATGAATATTTGCATCAATCTTATAATTTAAAATCTGTAAAACATCCCCAAAGTATTATTTCTTTTTTTTCTAAAATTGAGCCTGGTGCAATGATTTCTGCAGGAGCAGTAATTGGTCCCAATGTTATAATTAACCACGGCACTATAATTAATCATAATGCTGTGGTTGATCACGAATGTATTATTGGCATGTGTTCCCATATTGCACCAAGTGCAACTTTAGGTGGCAATGTGCAAATCGGGGAAGGAGGTTTTATTGGAGCAGGAGCAGTTGTATTACCTGGGGTGAAAATTGGTAATTGGGTTACAGTCGGTGCGGGCTCTGTAGTAACTAAAGATTTACCAGACAATTGTGTAGTTAAAGGAGTTCCTGCTCGATAGCTCTAAAGCGAATATGCCCAAATATGCTCATATTTTCATAAACAACATACCGCCTATTATCTGCTCAGTATTAATTAGCAATTTCCCTATCACTTCTTGAGCTAGCCCTTATTTTCTCAATATATTGTGTAATTTTTAATTGTAAAAGCTCCTAAAGTCAGTGCAAGCCCCGGTTAATTGAACTAAAAGAAGAATTTTATGTCTAATTAGTACGTTATTTGCGATTAAGATCATAGCATGACAACAAATACTCCTATAGATATTCGAGCTATTACTTGGAATATTGGCTCTAAAAAACCTAAACTTGCAGCCATCGAGGCTCTTACTAAACAAATGATTGGTGCTGATGTTATTGCAGTTGCCACACAGGAAGAAAAGTGCAGCAAAGATGCACAACGTTTACATAACCAGATGCTGGCGAAGCTAAATGCATTACATACCGGTGTATACAAAATAGTAACAATTGATGATGGAGCAGACACATTTCGTGAAACATCTGCAGGTGGTGCACTCTCAGGGCAACATACACGAACCACCTTGATAGTTAAAGAGCCATACAAGTTTGATCCTAACCCAACAGTTACTATCACTGATGATCATGAGAGCAAACAAAGCGCAAGCCTCTATCGACATCACAATAAAACCATTATTGATATCGCTGGTACTCTCACAAACGGCAGTGGCAACACCATGGATATAAATTTTGGCTCTGGACACTTAGAGTCTAATGCAGAAAGCAGTAGACGTGTACATACTGATGAATATCTTGAAACTATGGGAGTTAAAACCACACATAACTCTAGCTTTGATGAGCTTGTGGCTGAAGCTGCGCGGGTTAGAGTCTTTATGGGCGACACCAATGAAAGAGACCTTCTAATGGCTGATGGTAGCACACGAAATCCTGGCGAAACTATGGCTATGCGTGGCTTTGGCTATGACACTCATGAACTTCCACATTCAACCAAAAATGGCCATAACGAAGCAAATATGGAAGGCTCATATGGTGTAAAGCATGATGGCGATGGCAATCAAATTCATAACGCCAGTAAAAAGGCAAGCTCTCGACCTCATGTCACAGAGGGGGGACATTTGGATCGAATAGCCATTGCCGCAGGCAGAAAAGTTACAACTAGCACATATGCAACATTAGTTGATGGGGCCGATTTAAATAAAAAAGGTAAATTACGATATTGGGGCTCAGATCATGCCCCTGTAGTTAGACAAATGAAAGTTAGTGTTGAGACGAGTAAAGCTCAAATGGTTACTAATTTAATAACAGCCCGACTCCCAGACTTTACTGATGACATAGAGAGAAGGAAACATGTTATCAAAGAAATTAATAAAGCTTATGCTGATCATGAAGAACGACGTATGCCGTCTGAAGCTGTTATGGAAGGTTTAAAATCAGTAAGACTTTATGACCGACAGGCATTAAACTCCAATAACTTATTAAAAAAAGCTTTTGGTATAACGTCTGTCGATACAACGGATCTTGCTGAGGTCATATCAACGATTAAAACAGAAATTGCAAAAAGGGAAGTAATGCAGTCTCAAGTGCAAACGATAAAAGCTACTGCTCAGATGATTGCCGCAACAGATCCATCACTAAGCGATCCTGCACAGCAAGCATGGATGACCAGTGTTTTTAATAAAGTCACAGCTTGTAATATAGCTCGAAATGATGATGCAATTGCTCAAGAGCGTCAACCTGAAATCATGTCTGAATATAAGACCTCTCTAGGTGACTTAACAGCTCCCGAGGTCCTACCTGAAGTATTACCTGAAGCAATTTCTGTTGATGTAGTTGAAGTAGCAGCACCAGAAGGAGGAGAGGTAATAGTAACGATAGATGATAGTCCTTCTGTTGAACAAGTGGTGGTCAGAGTAACTGCGGCCGAAAGAATGGCGGCTCTTACAGCCGCTCATAGAACCAAACCAAGAGCGGGCAGTGTTTTAGATCCTAGAGATAGCATAACACCTATGCAGGATGATCATCTCGATGGTATAGA
>Ga0066610_10000410_pt1 | contig 30391 bp, 29 predicted proteins | sample SaaInlV_DNA_165m_FD_60375 | JGI IMG/M metagenome (GOLD analysis project Ga0066610, IMG submission 60375) | Marine microbial communities from expanding oxygen minimum zones in the Saanich Inlet - SI075_LV_DNA_165m | ecosystem: Environmental > Aquatic > Marine > Unclassified | place: British... | reverse complement strand
TCACTAATATTTATATTACTCATATCCACTTACCTCAACCTATCATATTCTTTTATAGCACTTAAAAATCCTCGCAGCATCTGTACTTCATTCACGCTCATATCAGCTCGCATAAACAAACTTCGTAATTTTGGCATAAGCTTTTTTGGCTTGTTAGGATCTAGAAATTTTGTTGTAATCATTACCTCTTCAAAAGATAAGAATAGGTCATGCATCTGTTGAGCAAATGCTTTTTGCTCCTTATCTTGGGAAAATCGTATATCCTCAATACTACTGGTGCTTAACTTTAAAAATAGCTCATATGCTATTATCTGTATCGCCTGAGCTAAATTTAATGATGAATAGTCACTAGTAGGTATAATAATATGACCGCAACACTGCTCCAACATGGCATTGGAAAGCCCTGTTTTCTCTGGACCAAAAACAATAGCAACTTTGTTATCTATACAAGATAAATGTTCCCATACCTTTTCACTAGCAAATCTTGGTGTATATTCAGTCCATTTAATCGAGTTTTCCCTAGCTCTTGTAGCAAATACAAGATTACAATCTGCTACGGCAGCATCTAGAGAATCAAAAATTTGTGCCTGTTCTAAGATATGAGCAGAATTTGCCGCCCTAGAAATTGCTATTGGATCATTCTTATTTGCTTTGGGAGAGACTAAAGCTAGTCGAGTAAACCCCATATTAGCAATTGCTCGAGTAGCCGCACCTAGATTACCTGGGTGCGATGTCTCAACTAAAACAAATTTTATCTGAGAAAGGCTCATAGTGCATTAACAAGACCAAAGCCTACGATATCTCTTTCGACTGTTGGGCTCCCTAAATAGGAGACAACACCCATCCCCTTAATAGATACATCTAGTGAGTCACTCACATTTACATTACAGTTACCATTACCATAAATATTGATTTCAGCAACATCCCCAAGTAACTTATCTCCTTTAAAAACGCCATCCCCTTCAACTGTTATTGCTTGCTCTTTGGCACGCCCTTGCAAAGTAAAATTACTAGAACCAATAATGTGGGCCTGAAAATCATCAACATCTAATTCCATTGATACCAACGAATTACCTGCAGATTTAATTTCAAAATTATCTGCTCGCAACCGCCCCTCTTGAGTTTTTAAAAAAACATCACCATTTAAAGTGATCTTACTTAAGGTTGGAGCATGGATATAAATTATAATATCCTCTTTTTTCTCTGAATTATGTTTGATTTTGATGGTTAATTCACCACTATCAACATTACTCTCTACGTGCTTTAGTAAATGACTTGCAGTTTCTATTTCTAAACGAAACTCATTATCCCTAGATGCCATATAGTAAACAGTTGCCTTACCATAGATACTCACTTGCTCAAAATCTTGAACTATTCGTTGCTGACTAATTATTTTATCAGTTATTTTTTCTGGGACAGCAACTAATCCAGTGTTAGCAGCAGCAACCTGAACTCCATAAACACCAAAAAACAGCAAAAAACATAAGCCTATACGCAAAGCATTACCTTGTAAAATTTTCACTAACACCATCTCCTAGTTTATAATTCGTTCAAAATTTTTGTGTGTAGTTTTGGAGTTGAAGCTACTATGTCACCATTCATTAATAAAGTATCATTACCACCTTTAAAATCACTAACATATCCACCAGCTTCTCTAACAATGACAATTCCTGCTGCAACATCCCAAGGTGAAAGTCCAGATTTCCAGAAAGCATCTAGTCGACCACAAGCAACATAGGCTAAATCAAGAGCTGTAGACCCAGAGCAACGAACATCTATGCAAGAAGATGCAACTCTAGAAAATTGCTGAGTATATGAATCTATTTTATTTTTATCCCTTGAAGATGGAAGTCCAGTTCCAACTATAGTTTCTGCTAGATATTTTTTTGGACTAACGCGAATACGTTTACCATTCAAAGTCGCACCATTACCTTTTGATGCCATAAATAATTCTTGCCGTAAAGGATCATAAATTAATCCTTGGGTAAGAAGCCCTTGATGTTCAACGGCAATAGATATACTAATATGTGGAAACCCATGAATAAAATTTAAGGTTGCACTAATTGGATCTATAATCCAAATGGTATCAGCATCAGGATTACTTTTACCAGTTTCTTCTCCAATGATGCCATGATCTGGATACGCTGATAATATCTCTTCAACAATAATTTCTTCTGCATATTCATCAATGTTGGTTACAAAATCATTTAAAGACTTTTGGCTTACTGTAACTCTATCAAGGTTATCAATAGACTTAGCTATGTCTCGCCCAGCTTTTCTAGCAGCGCCTGTAGCAATATTTAGATATGGATGCATATTTATCTCATTTTATTCCGCCCAAGGAGCTGGCATTTTACCCTATAATGCTCAAGTACTCTAGGCGGAAAAAGAATTATCTGACTTATGGCAAGTTATCAAGCTCAGATGTTGGTTTAGGTAAAAGATCTTGCCTGCTTAATCCCAGTTGTAGAGCAAAGGCACCAGCAACATATATTGAAGAATAAGTACCAATAACTATTCCCAAAAATAGTACCAACGAGAACCCAAAGAGAGACTCGCCTCCATAAACTAACAACGCAACAACCACTAATAGGGTTAAAAATGACGTCATTATAGTTCTAGATAATGTCTGATTAATAGAATTGTTCATAATTTGCTCAGCATCATCTTTCCTAACTCTTCGAAAATTTTCTCGAACTCGGTCAAAAACAACAATAGTATCATTTAATGAATACCCTAAAACTGCTAATACTGAAGCTAGTGTGGCCAAATCAAATTCAAATTGAAATAAAGAAAATATTCCTAACACGATAATAGAGTCGTGCATAAGAGCAACAGCGGCACTAATGGCAAACCTATATTCAAATCGTAATGCGATATATACCATAGTAGATAAGATCGCCATCAAAACAGCTAAACCACCTTGTTCTGCTAATTGATGTCCAACTTCTGAGCCAACATACTCAATCCTGCGAATATCAATTTCCCCATAACCCGAGTGCTCAAAAACTGATAAATTCTTAGTTACTGACTCTTCACTTGACCATATTGGATCTGAGGTTCTAATTAAAACATCTTTTTTTGTCCCATATTGTTGAACACGAACATCTGAGCCCAGTTGTTTTAACTTTTCTCTTACTACACTTAGTTCAATAGGATTTTCAAAGCGTAACTCCACCTGAGTTCCACCAGTGAACTCTAGACCAAAAGCCATACCTTTAATTGCAATAATGGCAATTGAAATCAAACATAATAACAAAGATATTGAACCCGTTATCTTGCGCATCCCCATGAAATTAATATTGCTTTGCTCTTTAAATAATTCCATGTTTTAAATCCCCACTGCCAATTTTTTCACTTCTTTGTTCCCACCATAAATATATTCAACCATTGCTCTAGTTCCAGTTATAGCAGTAAACATTGATGTTAAAATACCCATTGATAGAGTAATAGCAAAGCCTTTAACTGGCCCCGTACCAACCGCAAATAATATTACACCAACAATCAATGTGGTAAGATTAGCATCAATAATAGTTGAAAATGCATGATCAAACCCTCGATGAATACTAGCAATAGGAGTAACTCCTATCCGTAACTCCTCTCGGATCCTCTCGAAAATCAAAACATTAGCATCTACGGCCATGCCCAAGGTCAAAACGATCCCAGCTAATCCTGGTAAAGTTAACGTTGCACCGATTATGGACATTAATGCTACTAATAATACCAGATTAAATACTAACGCTATATTAGCAATCCAGCCAAAAACACTATAATAAAGTGCCATAAATATTAAAACTAGACTTAACCCCACAGCTAAGGAGATCATTCCCATCTCAATGTTTTCCTGTCCCAAACTAGGACCAACAATTCTTTCTTCAACTATTGAAACTGTAGCTGGCAAAGCACCTGAGCGCAGTAATAGCGCTAATTCCCTCGCCTCATGCATTCCTAATCCAGTAATATTAAAATTTGCACCTAATGGTTGCAAAATTCTTGCATCACTTATTACAGTTTCAGTAGTTACGGGCTCACTAATAATTTTCCCGTCAATTACTTTATCTTGAAATTTAACTTCTCGATATATAACGGCCATAAACTTATTAACATTGCGTTTCGTTGTACTTTTAAAAGCACCAAGTCCCTTACCGCCTAACTTAATTTGTACTACAGGTTTACCCTCTTGACTATCCAACGCACTACTCGCGCCAACAATAGAATCACCGGTTAAAATAATCTTCTTTTTTACTAAAATAGGATAACCCTCTTTATGGTAAAGAAGTTTAGAACCAGGTGGTGTACCACGACCATTCAACGCTTGATAGGGATCGTTCTCCATGTCTTTTAAGACAAAATCAAGAGTTGCCGTTTTTCCTAAAATATCTTTGGCTCTAGCGGTATCTTGAATTCCAGGTAATTCTACCACTACCCTATTTAGCCCCTGCCTTTGTACAATTGCTTCAGCAACACCAAGTTCATTAACTCGGTTGCGCAATGTTGAGGTGGTTTGCTCCATAGTATAATTTCTAATTTCAGTGATAAGTGTTTGGCTTAATTGGGCAATTAACAACAAATCTTCTTTACGTGGCTTCTTAAATTCAAGTTCAGGGTATACTGACTTTAATTTAGTCTTTGCTATTGCCAACTCATCTTCGGAATTAAACTTAAGATTTATTAAGTCCTTCTCACGATGCACAGACGTATAACTTAATTTGTTTTGCCTTAATGATGTTCTAATCTCTCCGGAATAGGATTCAATTCTTCTATCAATAGAACCATTGATATCAACTTCCATTAAGAATCGCACCCCTCCTCTTAAATCCAAACCTAACTTCATTGGTTCTGCACCAATGTAGGAAAAAATTTTAGGGGTTGCTGGTGCAAGATTTAAAGCCACACTGTAATTATTATTCAAAAGCGCACTTATTTGTTCTTTCGCGCTTAGTTGTGTATCAACAGAGTCAAATCTAATTAACGCAGAGCCATCTTCTAGGGCAATACTTTTGTAAGTTAAATCTTGTTTATGTAGATGATCTTTAATTTCATCGATGGTTTCCCCTGATACAGTACCACCATTTAAAGCTGATATTTGCACTGATGGATTTTCACCATACATATTAGGGAGTGCATAAAAAATACTTACCACAAGTACAACAAACAAAACTGCATACTTCCACTTTGGAAAATGACTGTGCATTTAAAGATTCCTTTTATACAACATTAAATTATATAGATTTTAGTGTTCCTTTAGGCATTGTTCCGGCAATTGCATTCTTTTGCAACTTAAGGTCAAAACCTTCATCTAAAGTTATCACAACAAATTGTTCGCTAACTCTTTTAATTTGTCCAATAATTCCACTTGATGTTAAAATCTCATCACCTTCCTTTAGTTTGCCCATTAACTCACGATGCTCTTTGGCTTTTTTGTTCTGTGGCCTGATCATGAATAGATACATAAGTATAAACATGAAACCAATCATCACAAATGAGCTAGTTGGCCCACCACCTGCAGGTGCACCAGTACCTTCTGCAAAAGCTGTTCCAGCTCCCAACATTGAAACTATTGCGACTATACTTCTCATAATAAAACTCCTATACAGTTAAAACTTCTTTTTTACTCTCTTGCTGGTTGAACTTTACCACAAACTCATCAAAGCTATCACTCTCAATAGCAGATCTAATTTGCTGCATTAGCTGCTGATAGTAATGTAAGTTATGGATAGTGTTCAGCCTAGCACCTAAAATTTCTTTATTTTTATCTAAATGATGTAAATAGGACCGTGAATAGTTACAACAGGTGTAGCAACTACAGTTTGGGTCAAGTGGATTTAAGTCTGTTTTATATTTACTATTACGCAAGCGTATAATACCCATACTTGTAAACATATGACCATTGCGAGCATTTCGTGACGGCATCACACAATCGAACATATCCACACCACGACTAACAGCCTCAACAATATCTTTTGGTGTTCCAACCCCCATTAAATACCTTGGTTTATTTGTAGGCATCTTTGCAACAATATTATCTAAGACTTTAATCCGCTCATTTTTTGGCTCGCCGACTGACAGGCCACCTATTGCAAAACCAGGAAAATCAATATCCATGAGTCCTTTCAGAGATTCTTCTCTTAAATCTGGAAACATTCCTCCTTGAACTATACCAAACAGTGCTCCATGATTATCAGCATGGTGATTTTTACATTGCTTTGCCCAAGTAAGAGACAATTGCATAGAATCTCTAGCTTGCTGCTCTGTTGCAGGATATGGTGTGCATTCATCAAAAACCATTAAAATATCAGAGCCTAATGCATGCTGCATAGAGATTGCTTCTTTAGGACCCAAAAATATTTTTTCGCCGTTAATTGGTGATCTAAACCAAACACCATCTGCAGTAATTTTCCTAGATTTGGCCAAGCTAAATACTTGAAAGCCACCAGAATCAGTTAATATAGGTTTTTGCCAATTCATAAACCCATGCAGACCACCATGTGATTTTAGTATTTCAGCACCAGGACGTAACATCAAATGGAAAGTATTTCCTAAAATAATTTCAGCACCAATAGAATCAATATCTTCAACTGACATTGATTTTACTGCTCCATAAGTACCTACTGGCATAAAGGCTGGTGTATTTACTTTTCCTCTAGCAAAACTCATAACACCTCGTCGTGCCTGCCCAGACTTATTTTTAATTTCAAATTGCATGACTTATTTCCTATAGAATTAACATAGCATCGCCATAACTATAGAAACGATACTTCTCTTTAATTGCACTTGTATAAGCGGCCTGCATTCTATCAATACCAGTAAATGCACCCACTAACATTAGCAGTGATGATTTTGGTAAATGAAAATTTGTTAGCATTCCATCCACAACATTAAAACCTCGCCCAGGAGTAATAAATAAATTTGTAAGCCCTTTATATGGCATGACTTTCCTGGTCTTGCTCGAGTAGGCACTTTCAAGAGCGCGCACAGTAGTTGTTCCAACTGCAATAATTCTACCGCCATTAGCTTTAGTCACAGCTATTGCTTCACAAAGATCCTTATCAATTTCAAAGTGTTCATAATGCATAACGTGATCACAAGTATCAACTACCTTTACTGTCTGAAAAGTCCCGGCCCCAATATGCAACGTCAAAGTTTTCCACATTATATCGCATTCGGCTAAAGAACTTTTAATTACTCCATCAATATGCAAACCTGCGGTTGGGGCAGCAACGGAACCATCCTGATCAGCATATGTAGTTTGATAGCGACTATCATCCAGCTTTTGGCTATCACGGGCAAAATATGGTGGTATTGGCATATTGCCATATTTATCCATTAGCTCTATTGCTCGAATATTAGATTTACATTCGAATAAGTTATCATTTTTGCCAATTATTTCAATTTGGCACTCACCAACTTCAATAATTGCTCCAGGTTTGGGTGCATGTGAAGCTCTTATATAGGCTAAAAAATTTTGCTCACTCAGCAAGCGCTCAAGTAAGATTTCCACCTTACCACCTGTTGATTTATATCCAAACATCCTAGCTTTAAGAACTTTAGTATCATTAGCTACAAGAAGATCTCCTGACTGTAGAAAACTAGATAAATTTTTAGTTTTACTATGAAGAAAATCTCCACCATCTCGTGAACATACAAGCATACGGCTATCACTACGTTCCTTCAGAGGATACTTTGCAATTAAAGTCTCAGGGAGTTGATAATCAAATAATTCAGTTAACATTCTTTTTATTGTTTAAGAACCTAGCTTATCTTAACTAAAAAATTGCCTAAGTTCGAGAGCCAATTTGCTTTATCCTACATCTTTGTTCTGATACAATGCTGAAAACCGAATATTGCCGGGGTGGCGGAACTGGTAGACGCGGCGGATTCAAAATCCGTTGGTGGTGACATCATGAGAGTTCGAGTCTCTCCCTCGGTACCATAATTAAGGTGGATAATTAATGAGTGAAACAGAGAATAATTTTATAATTGTTGCAGCGCTATATCATTTTGCAGATATACCTGAATTTCACAAATTACAAAATCCTCTCCTTAAATTATGTAAAGACAATGATATCAAAGGAACTTTGCTACTTGCTAGCGAAGGTATCAATGGTACAGTATCTGGAACAAGAGCAGATATTGATACTCTAATATCATGGCTACATCAAAACGATGCTTTTAAAAATTTGGTACATAAAGAATCCAAAACTATGGCCCACCCCTTTATTCGCATGAAAGTTAAATTAAAAAAAGAAATTGTTACCTTAGCTGTTGATGGTCTTAACCCCGCTAAAAAGACTGGTGAATATGTGGAGCCCCAAGACTGGAATGATTTGATTTCAGATCCTGATGTTCTAGTAGTTGATACAAGAAATGATTATGAGACTAACATCGGTACATTTAAGAATGCTATGCTCCCAAATACAAAGACTTTTCGAGAATTTCCACAATATGTTACAAATAACTTAAATCATGCAAAGAAAAAGCGTGTAGCTATGTTTTGTACTGGTGGGATCCGCTGTGAAAAATCAACTGCATATCTACTCCAACAAGGTTTTGAAAATGTATATCATTTAAAAGGTGGTATTCTTAAGTATCTTGAAGAAATTGATAACAAAAATTCACTTTGGCAGGGTGAGTGCTTCGTTTTTGATGAACGTGTAGCTGTAGATGGCAACTTAAAGCCAGGAAAATATGCACAATGCCACGGCTGTAGAAATCCAATTACTGCTGAAGATATTCAATCTACTCAATATATAAAAGGCATTTGCTGCCCTAACTGCATTAATGAATTATCTAACTCACAAAAAATACGCTTTAGCGAACGTCAAAAGCAAATAGACCTTGCCAGAAAAAATAATTCTAAACATATGGGTGCTGATATCAGTTTATTGAAACATGTGAAACTTGAAAAAAAACAAGCGTCAAATGACAATAAAAACATTATATAGTTTTCGTCGTTGCCCCTATGCTATGCGTGCTAGGTTTACGCTTTTTGCTTTAGATATTCCATTTACAATTATTGAAGTTGATCTGAAAAACAAACCGGCCAAACTACTTGAATTATCTGCAAAAGGTACAGTTCCAGTACTAGTGTTAGAAAATGGAACAGTAATAGATGAAAGCCTTGATATAGTTAACTGGGCTATTAATGAACGTCCCGGTATTGTCTCCAACACAATCGGGGAATGTAAAATTTGGCTGAATAATTTCATCCCTGTGCTAAATAGATATAAATACCCAAATAAATATAATAATACCACTGGTGCAGAGCAAGATGCATGTCGAAGCATGTTGAAAAACTTAGATGAGACTCTAGAAGAAACAAACTTTTTAACAGGAGATAATATATCTGCTGGTGATATTGCAGTATTTCCATTTATACGACAATGTATGAAAGTCAATGAGACATGGTTTAGCCAACTTGATACGCCAAGATTATTTTCTTGGTTTGAATATTTTACGAAACATAGCGCTTTCACTAAAACTATGCAAAAATAACATATAAATATAAAACATAATAACAAACATAATGGTAGTAAATATGAAAAAACATGCACATCTGTTCCGTGATGAACAGCATCTTGAACTTAGCAAACACAAACCTAGAATGAAATTTGGTGATGATATGGACGTTGATCTTCTACCATTATTTCACTCATCAACAAAAAAAAGAGAGCTATATAGGTTTTTTGAAGGCCACACTCTTTTTGATGATCTAAACATTTCTTATGATGATTATAACGATTTTTGCGAGTATTTTGATTTTTGCAAACCTGATACCTTCATTGCTGAGAGAGTTAAGGGGTTTATAAGAAAACGTACTTCTTTTAAGTTTGAATTAGGCTGTGAACTTTCTGGGAAAATCTATTTGTCACCATCTATGCTTTCAAAAGAATATTCTGAACTTGATGATGTTTTTGATAGTAAAGATGAAGATGGTGAAACTAACTATTCTCCATATACATGGCAAGAAAAAAAAATCCTAAATAATCCCCTCATGCTTATCCTAGCAAAAAACTTCTTAGATAGCGCTGGTATAAAAATAACCCCTGGTAAATTCAGATTAGTAAGTGTGAACTTCATGCACCATACAGGTATTAGCACATCTGGGTTCCCTGCCCATAAAGACACAGGATTTAGTCATATAGCAATGGTCATGATAAAGTCTTTAGGTCTGAAGTCTGGCTCTAATGGTATACATATAACAAGAAATTCTGAGTTTAATAGTGCAATAAGCGCAGAAACAGCACCACAAATTAGTACCTTTGATAGGAAGGAAGTCTTCAAAATTGACACAGTAACCTTGAGCAACCCGCTAGATATGCTCGTTATTGATAATAAAATCGCATATCATGATGTATCTGTAATAAATTGTGCTCAACGAGATCTGTGCATCTTTGGAGCATCTAATATGGATTGGAATATTAAACCTATTGCTTATTTATCTCCTATCTTGGCTATGCAGCAAATGCGAAGTACACACCATGACAGTAGTCTAGATGATAAACCTCTTATTAAAGAGCACGCCTCTAGAATACCTGATATTACCAATACAGGAAATGTGAAAATGGGTATGTAGATAATTAATCTGATTTTTAATTTCATTAATTATGGTAATCATGAATTTTATCGGTGTTTTAACATTAACTTCCCCATGCCCCATGAATAGAAAGGATCCTATTGGTGAAATCATGCGGTAATTGCAAGGTATTCCACTGAAAATATTCAAGGTTGATGCAGTAACGTTAAAAGGTCTATTAGATAGGATAACTTTTAATAATAGAGAAGACTCTCATAAGCCTGAGTTACCTTATGTAAAATAGAATGGGTTTTATAAGGATTTATTTTTACAGAAATCACGCTCTTTTTATTAGCTCACTAAGTTTATGAAAAATTAAAGATAGCATTACTCTGACACAACCATCCTTTCATACGATATCAAAAACCTGTGAAAATTAATTGTTTTTCATATGACAATGAAATACTTATAGGTGTGATATTCAACTATAAGTATTTATCATTTGGACAAAAAAACAGACTAGCAGTCTATATATTTATTAACCTACGGCTTCGAAACTTGGTTTTTCTTCTTGTAGCGCTTTAGCATTAGTTAAAGCTGTTTCAAGCTCACCATTTTCAAACATATCCATGACGATATCACAGCCACCCATCAACTCTCCACCAACATATAATTGTGGAAATGTTGGCCAATTAGCAATTTTAGGTAACTCGCCTCTGATATCCTGACGTTCTAAAATATTTACATAGTTATACTTAGTATTTAAGCTATTTAACGCTTGAGCAACCTGTGCTGAAAATCCACACATAGGAAATTGTGGTGTCCCTTTCATATACAAAAGGACATTATTGCCATCTATTTGGCCCTTGATCTCATTTACTAAATTTTCGCTCATTTTTGCCTCCAAAATCTTTGCCTATTGTAGTCTAAATGATAACGATTTGCATCACAGATAGAGAGCTTTTATTTTGTTGGTTAACTAATCATGTGCTACTTGCGAGAAGACTTATCAGTATATACAATACTTCCAACAATATATTCTAGGAGAAAAGTATGAGTGTAGAATTACCAAAATTAAATTATGAACTAGATGCTTTAGAACCACATATATCTGCAGAAACTTTAGAGTTTCATTACGGCAAGCATCACCAAACTTATGTTGCTAACCTTAATAAACTTACCCCAGGAACAGAATTTGCTGGTAAGACTCTAGAAGAAATTATTAAAACTTCTACTGGAGGTATTTTCAATAATGCAGCACAAATATGGAATCACAGCTTTTACTGGAATTGCCTAAGTCCTAATGGTGGTAATGAGCCTACTGGTGCCCTATCCGATGCAATTATTGAAGAATTTGGTAGTTTTGCAAGCTTTAAAGAGCAATTCAGCAAAACTGCTATTACTACTTTTGGTTCTGGTTGGGCATGGCTAGTAAAAAATCCTAGTGGTAAACTAGAACTAGTTAGTTCATCTAATGCACAAACACCTCTAACTACTGATAATACTGCGCTACTTACTTGTGATGTTTGGGAACACGCTTACTATATAGATTATAGAAATGCTCGACCTAAGTATTTGGAAGCTTTCTGGAATCTAGTAAACTGGGAGTTTGTAAGCAGCCGCTTTAATATGTAAAATTAATATTCAATTACTAACTCAGGGAGAAATTTACCATGGCTGGTCATTTACTAAAAACATATAGTAGGCTACCTGTTAGTTTTATCAAAGGTGATGGCTGTTACCTATATGATAGTGATGGGAAGAAATACTTGGATGCTTTATGTGGTATTGCAGTTACAAGCCTAGGTCATAATCATCCTGAGTTTACATCTGCAATTATCGAACAAGCTCAAAACCTACTACATATTTCTAACCTTGTAGAGATTCCTCAGCAAGACTTGCTTGCTGATAAAATAGCAGAGCATGCTGGTTTTGATGGTCAAGTATTTTTTAATAACTCTGGTGCAGAAGCCTGTGAAACGGCTATTAAGCTAGCCAGACTTCATGGGAATAATAAAGGTTTTGCCCCAGGTAAAATTATAGTTATGGAACAAGCGTTTCATGGTCGAACTATGGCAACACTTTCTGCAAGCGGTAGCCGGAAAGTTCATGCTGGATTTGAACCACTAGTTCAAGGCTTTATTCGCGCACCATATAACGATATTGATGCCATTAAAACTATTGCAGCTAATGAGCCGCATGTTGTGGCTGTTATGTTAGAGCCCGTACAAGGAGAAGGCGGGATCCGTCCAGCTAACAAAAAGTACTTACAAGAACTACGTGAAATTTGTAATGATAATAATTGGCTCATGATTATGGATGAGATCCAAACAGGCATTGGCCGAACTGGTAAAATGTTTGCTTTTCATCATGCAGACATCATACCTGATGTACTACTTATGGCTAAAGCCCTGGGTAATGGTATTCCCATCGGTGCATGTTTTATCGCAAGAAAATATTGTGAACTATTTAAACCTGGTAGTCATGGTACAACATTTGGTGGAAACCCCTTATCTTGTACAGCCGCACTGTCAATCATAGATATTATAGAAAAAAATGCTCTTTGCGCTAATGCTCAAAAACATGGTGACTTTATAAAAAATTCATTATCAGAGAAACTTGGATCTCATCCTAATGTTATCGAAGTTCGTGGTAAAGGTTTAATGATTGGCGTGGAAGTTGATAAGCCTTGCCGTGATATACTCAAACTTGCTTTAGAAGAAGGTATTGTTTTTAACATCGCCAATGAAAAAGTTATAAGACTACTTCCTCCATTAATTATTGACGATAATATTGCTCAAGACATCGTCAGCAAGATTGTTAAACTTGTGAATAAATATTTCTCTTAATTTATTTTTGAGCCATGGTTACTTATATCATGGCTTAATCTATCTAGCACCTATATCACACTCTGGCGCACCGACTAACAGCATAGCATTGCCAATTCTCTGAAACTCATGTTCAACTTTACGTACTTCGGCTGCAAGTCCTCTTTCCTGCAATTTAGCTAATACTGGGCCTAGGTGCTCTGACAGCTCACCTTTTGAGTCAACAAGAGGGAAAATGCGTACTTGATATGCTACTCTTGCTAGCTCTAAAATAGAGGCAATATGAAAGTCTAGTGATAATGCATCACTATAAGTGAATAGGAAATGTGAGCATAATGCCATATCAAAACTTTTATCAGCAAATCCAAGATCTGGTAATACTTTTTCTTTATAATAACCGGCTCTTTTTGCCGACTCATACGATTCCAAAGTTCCCAGAGCAATAAACCTACGTCTTGATACTTCTTGTTGGATCTGCGATTCATCTAATAATATTTGTGAATAATTTTCTTTCAAATACCGTTCAAAATTCAGACAAGCTAACTCAATCTTCCCCTCCAATTGATTGAGGGGAAGGTGATATAGAGGGTCGACACAAACGGCTTTTAGATTGTCACGCATCATCGCTCTGGTAAAACCATTAAGGCTGCCAGCATAATCTAGAAAACGCATATTGTGTACTTCTGTTTGATTTAAATCAAACATATTTACATAGTCTTCTCTTGAATAACCGAGAAAACGGACATCATTCTCCTGCAGCAATAGTTTTATTTTTTTCTGCGAAGTCATGTTTGTATCTATTGTCTTGTTCATAGCTTTATCCCGCAGCAAGATCATCTGTTATAACAGAGCTCTCCTTTATATTTTTCCTACAATATTCAGCAGCTAAGACCATATTCCTTAAAGCTTCTCTAACCTCAGGCCAGTTTCTGGTTTTTAAACCACAATCAGGATTAACCCAAAGGTTTGCCAATGGAATACGCTTTGCTGCACGCTCAAGAAGATGTGCCATAGCCTCAACTTCAGGAACTATTGGTGAATGAATATCATAAACACCTGGGCCAATATCATTTGGATACTCAAATTTTTCAAAGATATCTAGTAATTCATCATCTGATCTTGAATTTTCAATTGTTATAACATCTGCATCCATGTCAGATATTTCCTGTATTAATTCATTAAACTCTGAATAACACATATGCGTATGAATCTGAGTTTCATCTTTAACACCACTAGTTGATAATCTGAATGATCTTACTGCCCATTCTAGGTACTGTCTTTGCTCTTCTAATTTCAAAGGTAGACCTTCTCTAAAGGCAGGCTCATCAACCTGGATAATATCAACGCCTGCGGATTCTAAATCTGAAATTTCATCTCTAATTGCTAAAGCAATATGATTAGCTGTAGTCTCTAGTGGTTGATCGTTCCTTACAAATGACCAACAAAGAATTGTTACAGGGCCTGTAAGCATACCTTTAACAGGCTTTTCAGTAATACTATTTGCATAGGTGCTCCAGTCCAAAGTCATAGGTTTTTGCCTCGAGATGTCTCCATATATAATTGGTGGTTTGACACATCTTGTCCCATAACTTTGTACCCAACCATACTGGGTAAAAGCCATACCATTTAATAATTCACCAAAATACTCAACCATATCATTACGTTCTGGCTCTCCATGAACCAAAACATCTAAACCTAAATCTTCTTGTTCTTTAATCACTGTAGCAATTTCAGCGCGCATGTATTTAACATAGTCATTCTCGCTAATAGCTCCTTTCTTAAAGTCACGTCGAGTTTGTCTAATATCATTAGTTTGCGGAAATGAACCGATGGTTGTTGTGGGCAGAATTGGTAAATTATGCTTTGCAATTTGTAGTTGCTTTCGTGCCGCAAATACGGAATCTCTTGTAAACATTTTATTTGTTAAATTGCTAACTCTCTCTTTAACTTTTTGATCATGAATTATCTTTGATGACCGACGTGATTGGAGTGCATTACGACTAATATTGAAAACTGATTTAACTCGCTCTAGCCTGCCATTAAGCGCGGTAGTTAAAGCTACTAATTCTTTAATTTTTTGATGTGAAAATGCTAGCCACTGTTTTATTTCATCATCTAACTTTACCTCCAGATCTAAGTCAACAGGAGTATGTAAAAGTGATGACGAAGTTCCAAGCCACAATCTATCACCTAGATTTTCTTTTGCCTCTTTAACTCTCTGTAAAGTTATATCTAAATCATTACGCCAAATGTTCCTACCATCAATCACTCCTAAAGATATATTTTTATAGCTAGGCAGCTGATCAATAACTGCTGTCATTTGATTTGGTGCATCTATAAGATCAATATGTAAACCTTCTACAGGTAAATTTTTCAATACAGATAGGTTATCTATAACAGAGCCAAAGTAAGTCGTAATCATTTTTTTAATTTGACAACAACTTAATATATTGTAGGCTCGTTCAAAAGCCATGCGCCACTCAGAAGGCAAATCTAAGCATAATATGGGCTCATCTATTTGTGCCCATTCAACACCTGCATCATATAATTTTAGCAATAATTCTGAATATGCTGGCAATAGCGCTTCTAAGAAGCCGAGTCTATCACATGACTCTGATTTACTCTTACCCAACCACAAATAGGTTAACGGTCCAAGGACTACAGCTTTTATTGGCTTACCAAAACTTTTTGCTTGCTCAACCTCAGCTAAAATTTTAGAGGCATCAAGTTTGAAAGATTGGGAAGCATGAAACTCTGGTACGATGTAATGATAATTTGTATTAAACCATTTTGTCATTTCACAAGCATGGGCATCTTGTCCTGATGGAGCTCTGCCTCTTGCCATTCTAAACATTGTGTCAATACTATTTCTACGCCCAGACTTAAATCGTTCAGGGATAGCTTGAAACATTACAGATGTATCTAAAACATGATCATAAAGAGAAAAGTCACCGACTGTAAGCATATCTAAGCCAAGATCAACCTGTGTCTGCAATCTCAAATGACAAATATCTTTTGATTGTGCTACCAGCTCATCTTGATTTACATCCCCTTTGAAATAGGATTCAACTAGTTTTTTAAGTTCCCTTTTAGGTCCAACACGAGGGAAACCTAGTATATGTGAAACAGCCATTGCCCTTTATCTCCTTTAAAGTAAATCACTAACTATACATTGTCATCCAGTTACCACTGAGATTGCAACAGACTAGTATATGATCATTATTTGAACATTTGTCTGTATGCCTTGGTAATGAAGACTTTACATATCATTTACCCATGTTATCCACAGGCTAATGCAAAGTTAAAGTGGATAAAGTCTCACGTCATGTTCAGAACTTGCACAACAAGCTGAAAGCTATACGCTGCAGTACTACCAAGTGATTATCTCCATGTTATCCACAATATAACTCAAGTTAAATGTGGACAAAAGGTTGATCAAATTATGCACATTCATCTACAGCCATTGGTACCCAAGCTCTTTAAGTGGTTGTTATCATGTTATCCACAATCTAATTCATAAAGACAGTGGATAACATTTCAATAATAGTTAGTTTGCTATTTTTTGTTCGATCTTTTTTCCTGAAAAAACTTTTTCAGTAGCGTACTAGCTTCTGACTGCAAAACTCCTGATACAACTTTTGGTACATGGTTTATAAAATCTAGAGTGCAACAATCAAGTTTACTACCTAACACTCCGGTTTTGGGATCTGAAGCTGCAAATATAACCCTTTCAATACGAGCATGTATTATTGCTCCTATGCACATCAGACATGGTTCTAATGTTACATATATGGTCGTATTAGCTAATCTATAGTTACTAACATATTGTGCTGCATCTCTTATAGCCACAACCTCTGCATGAGCGCAAGGATCGTTAGTACTTATAGATTTATTATGCCCTCTGCCAATGCAACTTTTTATATCACCATCTAGAACTACAACAGCCCCCACAGGGACTTCATTTATTTCATATGCTAATTGTGCTTGCTCAAGTGCTCGGTTCATCCAAAACTCATCATTACTCTTTAACATAAAATATACTCATCTTGAACACTGATTTTTTTTAAATTTACAACTGCCCTATTAATCTCAATAACTAATCCTTATAGTTAGTTACTTTCTCTGTCAAATAGAATCTATTGTACAAAATTCCTTACATCTTCCATCTGAAGATGGATAAATGTTGCGGCATAATTGATAAAATCACTCCCATTCAATGGTAGCAGGTGGCTTGCTTGAGATGTCATACACAACCCTAGATACTGTTGGTACTTCATTCATAATTCGCCTTGCAGCCTTATCTAATACATCATGACTTATACTTGCCCACGTAGCTGTCATGAAATCATCTGTTACTACACTGCGAAGAGCTACAACGGGTCCGTAATGGCGCTTATCTCCTATCACCCCCACGGTATTAATTGGAAGTAGTACCGCAAAAGCTTGGGACATTTTGTTATACAGATCATTGTTCCAAAGTTCTTCTAACCATATTTTATCTGCAGCTTGAATAAGTACCACTTTCTCCTTGGTAACTTCTCCAAGGATCCTAATTGCAAGTCCTGGCCCAGGAAATGGATGCCTATTAATAATATTTGTATCTATAGATAATTCTCTACCTATGGCTCTTACTTCGTCCTTATAAAGATCCCTAAATGGCTCTATAACCTTAAATCCTAATTTTTCTGGTAAACCACCAACATTGTGATGCGACTTAATTACTTGTGCACCATTTTTGTCTCCAGCACTTTCAATTACATCTGGATATATTGTTCCTTGTGCTAGCCAGGTTATATCAGACTTGTCTCGTGCATAGTATTCAAACTCTTCAATAAACAACCTACCAATGATTTTCCTTTTTTGCTCAGGTTCGGTTATGCCTTTTAAATATTTGAAAAAGTTATCTTTAGCATCAATCACATCAATATTGATATCAGCATTGAGACAAACATTCTGTATTTGCTCAACTTCATTAGTGCGCAACAACCCATGATCAACTAATACACAATGTAAATTCTTACTTGGTATAGCAGCCTTCAATACATAAGCTAGAACCATTGAATCAACACCACCAGATAGTGCTAGCAGCACCTGTTCTTCACCAAGGGTTTCTTTTGCCTTCTGCACAATAGTTTCAGTAATACTCTCACTATTCCACTCTTTGGTAATCAAGCAGACATTGTAAATAAAATTAGCAAGTATTTTTTGTCCTTGATTAGTGTTGTTAACTTCAGGATGAAACTGTAGACCATAAATTTTCATCTTATCATTAGCCAAACCTGAGCACTTACAATTATCAGTTCTAGCAATCGTCTTAAACCCTTGTGGTAGAGTTTCAACTGAATCGCCATGTGACATCCATACATCGATAGAATCGTTATCATCTAGAATAACATTCTCAAAAAGCACACTTGGTTGTTTCACTTCTAAGGCAGAACGCCCATATTCACTATGTTGCTGTGATGACACAACCCCACCAAAATGTGAGGCAATTATCTGCATACCATAACATATCCCTAATATTGGAAGTTCTAGAGAAAATATGTTCGCATCAATATTTTTAGCCCCATTAAGATGTATTGAGCTTGGTCCTCCAGACAATATAATACCTTTTGGATTGAGTCTCTCAATATCTTCTAGTGTGCTATCCCATGGCAAGACTAAACTAAAACAACCCAAAGATCTTACCCGCCTGGCAATCATATGTGTATACTGTGATCCAAAATCTAAAATAATAATCACTACTCTTCTATCCTATAATTTAATGGCTCTTTAGTTACTTTCACGTCATGAACATGACTCTCTGATTTAGCTGCTGAAGATATTTGTACAAACTGGGCTATATCATGCAACACTTGTATATTATGCGCCCCAATATAACCCATCCCAGATCTTAATCCGCCCATAAGCTGATATATAACACCACTCATTGGACCTTTATCTGGAACCAGACCTTCGACTCCTTCAGGAACTAATTTATCATTGCCAATGCCTTCTTGAAAATATCGATCTTTTGAACCGGTAGCCATTGCTCCCACAGATCCCATACCTCTATATGATTTATAAGCTCTGCCTTTATATAGCACCGCTTCTCCAGGAGCTTCATTAGTACCGGCTAATAAACCTCCTATCATAATGGTATCTGCTCCTGCGGCTAATGCTTTTACAATATCTCCAGAATATCTAATCCCTCCATCAGCGATAACTTTGGTATTGCTACCTTTTAATGCATCAGCAACCTCTGATACTGCAGATAACTGTGGCACTCCAACTCCGCTGATTATTCTCGTTGTACAAATAGATCCTGGACCAATACCAACCTTCACTGCATCAGCGCCCAACTCAGATAAGGCTATTGCAGCTTCTTTGGTTGCAATGTTACCAGCAATAACTTGGATCCCTGTGATTTCTTTAGCTTTTTTAACTAAATCAAGTACACTTTGTGAATGCCCATGTGCAGTATCGATAACAACGACATCAACATCTTCCGAACATAGCGCATACAGACGTTCCAGAGCATTTAGTCCAGGACCAATAGCTGCAGCTACTCGCAGTCGGCCATTGATATCTTTACAAGCAATTGGATTATCTTTAGATTTTTGAATATCCTTTACTGTTACAAGACCTACTAGTTCATTACTGTCATTCGTAATTAAAATTTTCTCTAATCGATATGAGCGCATTTTGCTAATAATTTCTTCGCTAGATGCACCTTCATGCACCGTAACCAATTTATCTCGTTTAGTCATAATTTCTACAACTAATACATCCATATCTTCTTCAAACCGCCAATCTCTGCGAGTAACAATTCCTAAAAGTTTATTATTTTCAATAACAGGAAATCCAGAAATATTATATTGATTGGCCAGCTGTAAAATTTCTTTAACTGTGGTATTTGGTTGTACAGTAATTGGATCTTTAACAATTCCGTTTTCGAATTTTTTTACCTTGCGAACATTATTGGCTTGTTCACTAATACTTAAATTTTTATGTATAACCCCAATTCCACCTTCTCTAGCTAGGGCTATTGCCATATTTGCATCTGTAACTGAATCCATAGCAGCTGAAAGTACCGGTATGCTTAGCTGAATATTATTCGTCAACATAGTGGACAAGCTAACATCTTTTGGTAGTACACATGAATATCCTGGTCTCAATGAAACATCATCGTACGTGAGGGCATAATTGGTTATTTTCATGACATTTTCCTTATGTACCTGTTGTAAAAGATTAACATAACTGCTAAAAGTGACAAATGATAAGCTGTAACATTTTAACCGTTAGTGAACTGAATACAAAAGTCCAAACTCTTTTCCAAAAAGAGCTCGACACATTTTGGGTCACAGGTGAAATTTCAAATTATACGGTCCCTAGATCAGGTCATTGGTATTTCACTATAAAGGATGAAAGTGCTCAAGTACGTTGTGTAATGTTTACCTATGCTAATAGGGATGTAAAGTTTATACCTAAAGATGGCACAAAAGTTAATTTGCTTGCCAAGGCATCATTATACGGAGCCAGGGGCGATTTCCAATTAATGATAACCGCCATGGTTGATGCTGGCATTGGAAAACTACAGCTAGCCTACCAAGCTCTTGTGCAAAAATTAAGTACGGCAGGATTGTTTGCAGACAGTGCAAAACAAAAGCTCCCAGCACTCCCCAAACAAATTGGTATAGTCACATCAGCAACTGGTGCAGCATTACATGATATCTTAAATGTATTACAGAGACGTAGCTCTCTTACAGCCATAAAGCTCTACCCAACCATAGTTCAAGGTGACAGTGCCCCACAATCTATAATTAAAGCTATTGAGTCTTGCAATGCTGAAAATGAGTGTGACGTGATCATCCTTGCACGCGGAGGAGGATCTATTGAGGATTTATGGGCTTTTAATAATGAAGAACTAGCTCACTGCATATTTTCTAGTCAAATCCCAATAATTAGTGGAATTGGCCATGAAACTGACTTCACCATCTCGGATCTCGTTGCTGATGTTAGAGCACCCACACCTTCTGCGGCAGCTGAAATAGTTAGTATTGATACCAACCAACTACTTGAACGCCTAGGTGTGGCAAGGAAAATGTTAGCCACACTAATCCATAACAAACTAGATAAACTCTCAAGCCGAGTTATTTACTTAAAAACAAAACTCCCTGATCCAAAGCACCAAATACATGTAGCACAAGAGCGCACCAATTCTTATAAAGCAACTCTACTCCATAGCATGCAGCTTATTTTACAAGAAAAAGAATCATATTTTTTACAACTCGCCTCGCAACTTAATACCTTAAGTCCACTATCGACCTTAGCTAGAGGATACAGCATAATTCTAGACTCAAAAACAGGCGCTCCAATCACAACTTTTGCACAAGCCTGTATAGGTGATCAAATCAATATTATGTTAAAATCTGGACAATTACGTGCGAATGTTACTGAAAGTATTTCCGAAACTGTTAAGGGCGATCTCACATGCGAAAAATCCTTGTTATAGCTATAACACTTCTTCTCCCATCTATAATCTTTGCTGAGCTTCCAAAAGAAAATCCATCTCCAGGAGGAATTGTGCTAGTGAAACTTAATGTACAATCTAAAACAGCACCTGAAGTTAACTTTCGCCATAAAAAAGTTTTAGTGCAAAAAAACAATAAAGGCAATTGGGTTGCGGTCGTTGGCATTCCTATTTCTTTTAAGAAAAAACAAGGTTATATAAACGTAACCTCGCCAACAACAAAAAAAATAACTTTTAATTTGAAACAATCTCAATACCCTGTTGAAAAATTAACTATTAAAAACCCCAACATGGTAAATCCTACAAAAGATGACCTTAAGAATATTACCAAGGACCGAAAAATAATCTCTCAAGCAATTTCAGATTTTAGCGATCTTGAAACGGATCTTAATCTCCGCAAGCCAACAGCAGGTAGAATATCTAGCCCTTTTGGTCTACGACGAATTATGAATGGCATTGAGAAAAACCCTCACAGCGGCCTTGATATTGCTGCACCGGTAGGTGCTACTGTAAGTTCTGCTGCTGACGGAATCGTTACTTTAACTGGCTCTTTTTTTTATAGTGGCAACACTATAATTATTGATCATGGTCATGGATTATTTACTACCTACTGCCATCTGAGTGCTATTGATGTTCAGGACGGTGATAAAGTTACCAAGGGTAAACAAATTGGCAAAGTTGGAAAGACTGGCAGAGTCACTGGCGCTCATCTACACTGGGGTGTGAACTTAAATGGTACGAAAGTAGATCCTAAACTATTTTTAGTAGATAAGCCCAAGAATAAAAAGGAAGTCTAGGCTTGGAAATAGATCCTCAACCACTCCACTCAGTACTGACAACAAATGAAGTATTTATGTTAATAACAGCCATATTGTTTGGCTGCTGTTCTTATATTTTAGATTATGTATACAAAAAAAATAAAATTTTGTTTTGGGCTACAATTTTTTTCCCTCCACTTTTACTTTATGATTCTTTCAAATATAGAGAATCATTAAGAGGTGGATTGGTATATATTGGTGTGTCGATTATTTTCACTTTTTTCTTAGCACTTTTAACAAGAATAGAATATTTCACTTATTTGCTTCATCTAATATCTATAGCTTGCCTATGGCCATATCATCTAGCTATATATATTCACCAAATATGGCCACATATATTATATAGTCTTAAGCCATAACTGAGATAAGTTTTTTTATTAAATATGTTATTTATAGATTTGATCGTATTTAAATCTAGGCTAGTTATACATATACCCAATGAGGGCAAAAGGCATATCAATACTTATTTATAAATAAGTATTGATATATTTAATTATACATAAGGGTTTTCATTTTGTTGAAAAATCAACTTAACTGGCGTTGCAAATAACTTCAAGTGATTCATAAAACCTTTAGCCAAATAGCGTTTGTAGGATGCAGGCAACGAATCCACCTGGTTACCCCTGATAACGATGGTTGGTGGTAAAACTCCTGCAAAATGGGCAAAACGCATTTTTATTCTTCTTCCATTTACCATTTGAGGCTGATGTTTTGTAATCAATTCAGACAAGATCTTATTAAGCACTGAAGTTGCAAATTTTCTTGTCGCACTATCATATGCTTTTTCTATATCATTAATTAATGATTTAATTCCTCTACCTTTGAGTGCAGAAATAAAGTACAACTCAGCATAACTAATGTATTGCAACCGTGCTTTAAGCTCACGTTGAAATAATTTTCTATCATCTTGATCAAGGCTATCACACTTATTAACTATAATAAGCAATGATTTATTTGATTCGGTAGCAAACCGCAGCAATCTCATATCTTGATCAACTAGCCCCATGGATGCATCTATTACTACTAAGATAACATTGGCTTTATCAATTGCTTGCAAAGCTTTTATGACAGAAAATTTCTCAATTTTATCATCTATTTTAGCTTTTTTTCTAACTCCAGCAGTATCGATAAGTGTATATTTTCTATCATCTTTGGTGAATGGAATATATATGCTGTCTCTAGTGGTGCCAGGGTGATCCATAACAATAACCCTTTCTTCACCAATAATCTTATTCGTTAGTGTTGATTTTCCAACATTTGGTCTACCTATTATGCAGGCTTTTATTCCTAAGCTGGAGTCTTCTTCACTATCTTCTTCAATAGCAATCTCTTTTAGGATATCCTTAATTGCTTGCATCCCACGCTTGTTCAATGCTGATATATTTAATTTATTATTTAAACCAAGGCGTGAAAACTCTGCTTCAGCTTCCCAAGGATCAACACCATCAATCTTGTTAACAATCAAATAAACAAGCTTTTTTTGCCCTCGTAAGGATTCAGCTATTTGTAAATCAACGGGAGTTAAACCTGAATGTGCATCAACCACAAAAAATACTGCATCAGCTTGCTCTAAAGCTGTATAGCTTTGCTGAGTAGTTTTATCATCAAGATCACTATCTTCAAGACCAATTCCTCCAGTATCAATTAGAAGTACTGATTTACCAGCAACATCCATCCTACCAAAATGTCTATCCCTTGTTGTTCCAGGAACATCAACTACTAATGCATCCCTTGAACCAAGTAACGTGTTAAAAATAGTAGACTTACCGACATTCGGCCTACCAACTAATGCAACTACAGGTAACATTCTTACAACCTAGTTTGAAAATATATGCAAAGTTCCATTGCTTGTTAATATTAGTAGTTCTCCATTTTGAACTACAGGGGCTTTTGTAACTGCTGATGCTAACTTAATTCTGGATATATAGTCACCCTTAAAATCAAACACATGCAAGTTACCCTCTTCATCCCCGATGAAAATATTTTTCTTATAAACCACTGGCCCGGTTAACATTCGACCTTCCAATGTATCACTATTCCAATTTACTCGACCAGTTGATTTACTATAGCTTTTAATGTGCCCTTTTGTATCAGAGAAAAACAAGGCATCCTTATATATATCACCAGCATTTAAGGTGGATATTGAAGACTGCCATAGTACTCTGCCAGTAACCAAGTCTAAAGCTGATAAATTTCCTTTGTACGCCGCAGCATAAATTGTATTATCATCGACTATTGGGGTTGCACTAACATCAGCCATTCTTTGTATATCACGTTTTCCTGATGGCACTCCAACCTCTTGCTCCCAATATAAGCTTCCATCATGCAATCGTAATGCTACAACTTTGCCATTTGCAAGACCTGTGTACAGTTTGTTGGATTTAATCACAGCACTTGAACTTTTTCGCATTACAATGCTTGGAGTTTGGGCAGAATAGCGCCAAGCAATATTTCCTGTACTTAAATCTACAGCAACTATATATCCATCAAGTAAATGTACATATGCATGGGCCTCTGATGCACTTGGAAGTGCAAATACTTCAGATCCTAAATCACTTTCCCACACAAGAGAGCCATCATCAGTATTAATTAATGTGGCTTTATTTTCACCAATTAATAATAAACCACTATTTGCGATCGTAACTGCAGCACTAACTTTAGTAGATAATTTATTTTCCCATAATTTCTTACCATGCTCGTTATAAGCAAAAACTTGACCTTTGTGATCAGCAAAATATACCATATTGCCATTTATTGCAGGGCTAAGTACTGCGTAGCTGCCACCAACACCACTACCTGCTTTTACTTGCCATTTTTTTTGTAAAGGAAAAGAGGCACTTACAACTTTTGGTAAAGCTTTCTTTGGTAATTTGTCTATTTTTTTCTCTATAGAATTACATCCTTGCAGAGAAATCACTAGCAATATTAATGCTATATGCTTAATAAACTTCATTTCAATTCCTTGTTATTACTATCTTTATGTCCCAGATTCATTAGCTTCACGGTCAAAAAAGGACTAATTTGTTTCGAATCAACTTTTGTAGCATCAATGTAACTAGACTTTGCTAACTCATATTCACCTAGGCTTATATAAATATCACCTTTCAGCTCTGAAAATAATTGTTGATAGCCATCTTCATACTTTGACAATATCTGAAGTGCACCCTTAGCATCACCCATAGATAAGAACATCAACTTCCCTAGTCGAAGTCGTGCTAAAGCTGCAATTTCGGTGTTCTCTCTCTCTTTTATTACTAGAGTATATTGCTGCTTAGCTTTTTCCCAGTCTCCAGCATCAACAGCAAGTTTAGCTGAAACTAACCTAGCAAAGGCACCATACACAGTATAATTGTACTTTTCAATCATACTTGCTGATTTTATTTGTGCTAACTCACTATCATCCCTAGACACAGCGTTCATTAAGTTGACATACTCTTCAGATGCTTTGCTTAAACGCACTTCTTTGTGATGCTTATAATATGAAATCCCGAAGTATACTATGATACAAGCAATTATCATGTTTATAATCCACTTCCTGTTGTCACGCCACATTCTCATGATGTTCTCTACTTGCTGTTGCTCTTCTAAAGCCTCACTCATTAAAATCTCCTAGATATTTAAAATTTTTGCTAATTCTTCAACAGAAACTTCCTGCTGTGGGCCATTATCATGCATGGATTTTATTGTAACTGTCATATTGTCTAATTCTTGTTCTCCAATCAACATTGCCCATCGCGCTTCATGTTTATGTGCTTTCTTCATTTGAGTCCCAACGCTAGCTTTTGTCCAATTCACCCATATTTCAATTTGTGGACAACTTGCTCTAATTTTGCCAACTAAAACATGTACTTTAGAGATATCTATATCACCAACTGTGAATAAAAATGCATTATTTTTAACATTAGTATTATCTACAAACTCTAGCAATGCTATGACTCTTTCAATACCCATAGCAAAACCTACCCCATGACCAGGGTTACCTCCTAATTGTTCAATTAAATTATCATATCTTCCACCAGCGCAAATTGCTGATTGAGAGCCAAGCTTGTCTGTAACCCACTCATATACTAAGCCTTGATAATAATCTAAACCTCGAACTATTTTTGGATTTAATTTGTAAGGAATACCAAGTGTATCTAAACCTTTTTTAACTTGCTCCAAATCACTTGTTTCTTGTTCACTAAGAAAATCAATTAGTTTTGGTGCATTATCTATTATTGCAATCATAGATGAAACTTTAGAGTCTAAAATTCTAAGAGGATTATTAGTAAGACGTCTCTTACTATCTTCATCTAATTCATCCAAATGATTTTCAAAATATAATACTAATTTTTTAGTGAAACGAGCTCGTGATTCCTTACCCCCTAAAGAATTTATTTCTAAAGAAACAAAGTTCAATAATCCTAATGAATTAAAAATATCATAAGCAATTTGAATTTGCTCTATTTCCGCATCAACAGTTGGTACTGAAAAAAATTCTATCCCAAATTGATAAAATTGACGATACCGACCTTTTTGTGGCCGCTCGCGTCGATACATAGGCCCCATATACCATAATCGCTGCTGTTGATTATTACGGATCATGCTACTTTCAAGTACAGCACGAACACAACCTGCAGTTCCCTCAGGTCTTAGTGTTATATTAGTATCATGCTTATCCCTATCAACAAAGGAATACATTTCTTTTTCCACTATATCAGTAACTTCACCAATAGAACGTTTAAAGAGTTCAGTTTTTTCTAATACTGGTGTTCTAATCTCACTATATGAATAGCTGTGCATTACTGTACGAATTTTATCTTCAACAATATGCCAGATATCCATTGCCTCTGGCAATAAATCTGGCATACCTTTTATTGATTTGTAAACTAAGCCCATTTTATACCTTAGTGCTTTTATCAATTAAATTTAAATATTTTTTATACTCAAAAGATTCACGATAGCGACTCTTCAACATCAACCCTAAGCTGGCCGAAGTATCAACATCACCAAGTTCTGAGGCTAATGTTGCTCCATGTAACAATGCTTTTGCATCTAAGTTATTGTTACTTTTGTAATGAATAAAATAATTCCATGATGTTTCCAACTGTTTTTTTGCATAAGTTATTTTAGATAACTCCAAAACCGTATCTGATAAATAAGGATCATGCCGTAATGCTGCATGATAGTATTTCTCAGCTTCCTCTAGTCTGTCATGTGATTGCATACAGCTGGCTAAACTCTGATAAGAAACAGCAACTCCATCATAAGTTTTTTCATCAATAGCTTCGATGAATTGTGTTTTTGCTTGCTCTACTTTATGGCGGTCACACAAGAATATTGCATAGTTGTGTTTATCTTCAGCTTTGCGTTTACTATATTTTATTGCCTCAAGATAGTGAGTCTCTGCATCGTCATGTTCACCAACGACATGATAATATTTAGCAATACCGGCATGTGCTTCTGGAGATTTAGGGGATAAATCTAAAGCATAGATAAATTTCATTTTAGATCTAGAGTAATTTTTTTGTTTTAAATAGCCATACCCAAGCTGTACATTCAATTCAGCAGCCTTTTTATAATCAGGTTTCTTCATATAGAAAGGCAGGCTATCTGGCTTATCTATCGCTGACTGATTATCCTGATATCTATTCTTTTTTGCCGTGCCACATGCTACGCAAAAAATTAGAGCTCCTAGTGACAGTAATTGTAAACTCTTTTTAACTAACATATTAAACTCTCCCTGATACAATAATGTTTGTATTTGCAGTTATACTTCCTTGCATACTCTTAATATACCTTTTATTCCGCTTAGTTCGATCTAATATTTCACCAGCCAACTGCCCACACGCTGCCGCTATGTTCTCTCCCCGAGTCTTCCTAATAGTTGTTATTATTCCTCGTTTATCTAAATTATCCCAGAATTCTGAAATAGTCCGGTCATCACTACATTCATAATTTGAACCCGGAAAGGTATTAAATGGAATGAGATTAACTTTGATAGGTAAATCTTCTAGAATGTCAGCTAATGCTTGTGCATCTTCTGAGGAATCATTTATATCTTTTAGCATTATGTATTCAATTAAAACTTTATCTTTATTTGATCTGATTTGCACAAATTTTTCTAATGAATCTATTAATTTACTGATTGGGTACTTTCTATTTATAGGTGTTAAAATATCACGTAGCTCATCATATGCTGCATGCATAGATATTGCTAAAGTTGCGCCTTTTATCTTGGCCAACTCTAGAATCCCTGGAACAACACCAGAAGTGCTTACCGTAACCTTCTTATGAGATAAACCATAGGCATAGTCATCATTCATTATAGAGATCGCTTCAAATACTGCTGATGTATTTAATAATGGCTCTCCCATCCCCATAAATACAACATTTGTTATTCGTGGTTGTTCTATATCTTTAATTTCATACAATCGTTTTTGTGCTAGCCACAACTGACCAATAATTTCATTTGCAGATAAGTTTCGATTAAAACCTTGTTTAGCTGTAGAGCAAAAAGAACAGTTCAACATGCATCCTATTTGTGAAGAAATACATAGTGTTGCCCTATTTTTCTCTGGAATATAAACTGTTTCAATGAAATTATTCGCGCCGACATCTATCAGCCACTTTATAGTACCATCTGTAGCAATACTCTCTTTTACAATACTTGCAGGCTTTACAATATAATTGTCTGTTAATGTATTTTGTAAAACTCTGCTGATTTTTGGCATAAAGTTAAAATCAGTAATGAATTCTCTATGGATATATTTAAATATATCTTTTGCACGCTCTTGACTCACATCAAGATCGCGCAAAATCAATTCTAGTTTTGTTCTAGAAATACCTAGAATATTACTTCCGTATTCAGCCATTATCACTTATTACCTTGAAAGTACGTCAGCAGATTCAAAGAAAAAACTAATTTCTCGCTGCGCATTTTCTATAGAATCTGAGCCATGAACTGCATTAGCATCAATGCTATTTGCAAAATCACGTCTGATAGTTCCTTCTGCTGCATTTTTAGGATCAGTCTCGCCCATAATATCTCTATTTTTGGCTACAGCATTTTCACCCTCAAGCGCTTGTACAAATACAGGACCTGAAATCATGAAGCTTACAAGATCACCAAAAAAAGGTCTTTCTTTATGCACTTCATAGAAAGATTCTGCTTGATCTTTCGACAGGTGTAGCATTTTTCCAGCAATTACCTTTAAGTTGTTTTTTTCGAATCGAGCAATGATTTCGCCGATTACATTCTTAGCCACTGCGTCGGGCTTGATTATTGAAAGTGTGCGTTCTACCGCCATGTTAGTTACTCCACATAATTTAAGATTTGATTTAGCATATTGTAATTGTTTGAAAACACTAGATGCTGGACTAATATATTAACATGGCCTAACTAAAAGTTCAGTTAATCTAATAAAAATGCTTAAAAATGGCCTAACCCGTATAAAAGTTATACAACTTAATCATAATTCTAACCAAGGAGGGTTCTATGGCAGCTACAGAAGATGATCTTGCCACTAGAAGACATGGTGCAAGTGCATCAATAACTATCGATACAACAACTCAAACAAATTTAAATACACTAAATGTGATATGTATATCAGATGCAGTTACAGGAAGATCTGGTGTTGGAGCACATTTGCATACATCAGGCTATATTAGAACAAATCTTCCTGTTCTATTTGCAATGGATACTATATCAACGGCAAGTATCTCTCTTACAAGTTTA
>Ga0066610_10000403_pt1 | contig 30519 bp, 28 predicted proteins | sample SaaInlV_DNA_165m_FD_60375 | JGI IMG/M metagenome (GOLD analysis project Ga0066610, IMG submission 60375) | Marine microbial communities from expanding oxygen minimum zones in the Saanich Inlet - SI075_LV_DNA_165m | ecosystem: Environmental > Aquatic > Marine > Unclassified | place: British... | reverse complement strand
TGGAGGTACAATATCTGGAGTAAGTGTTGTTGCGGTGTCTGCTGGAAACACCTTAACTGCTGATCATACTATTTCATCACCAATAACTTTAGGTGCGAATGCTGGATTGATAGTAAACGCTGTTGACTCTGTTGGTTCAACTCTAGTCGGTGATGCTAGTAATGCTCTAACATTAAATGCCAATTTAACATCTGCTGGAAATATGTCAGGTCTTGGTTTGGTTACCGGAACAAGCAGTAATCTAACTCTGGGGCACACATTAGGAGCAACTGGGTTTGCTTTTAATGGTGCTGGAGCCTCTGGACTGACTTTAAACTTAGCAGATGCTATTACAAGTGCAGGAACTATTGTTGGTAGTGGTTCAGGAAGTAAATCAATTGCTGTAAATGCTGCATTTACTACGTTTGGTAATATCTCTGATATGGGAACAATAACTGTAGCTAATGGTGTTGATTTCACAATTAACCATAATATTACCAATACTGTAATTGTAAATAATGGAGGTACTATTACTCTTGGTGGAGGTACAAATGTTGTTCCTAGCGATATAGCTAATGGTAATTTAACTTTATCAAATGCGACATTTACAACTACTGGCGTCATTGATGGTGTTGATACCTTTAACTTCACCAATTTAAATAGTACAAATAATATTAATCACGCTATCACTAACATGAGTACATCCTTCATCAACAGCTCAGCGAATACTAATATTAATGCGGGTGTTTCAGGTAAAGGTAGTATAACTAATAACGCTAATGCACTTATGAATGTAAATAGTGCTATCAGTGTAGATTCTAATATAACAAATAGTGGAACAATTACAGTGGCAAGTGCTGGTTCACTTAATGGTGCTAGTCAAGTAATAAATAATACTGGTGCTACTTTAAATCTTACCGGTAACGTAAATAACACCGCAGGAATATCAAATACTGGAACCGTTGTTGTTCTTGGAACACCAACGGTTGGCGGGAACTATATTGCCAATGCTGGAAGTACTACTAAGTTTAGAGTGGTAACTGGAACCACAAGTGATCAGCTAGCTACAGTTAATAAAGCTATTACTTTAAATGGTTTAGTTACAGTAGATGTATCAGACAAATATATCTCTAATGGTACAACATTTACATTATTCCCTGGGGCCTCAACCATTAGCGATAATGCTACATTAAGTATTTTAAGTACTCAATCTGGAGATCATTACACTTATAGCTTGGTAAATGGAGTGTTGACGGTAAATAACACTATATCTAGTCTTGGAGGATCATCTGGAGCTGGTGCCGTACTTGATACAATTGGAACTAATACCGCATTTACTGAGTTCGTGAGTCAATTAGCAAAATTAGCTAGTAGTGATGTAGAGACTGCACTCAAGAGTACAGGACATGATACAGCTAGTAGAGCAGTTAATACTGGGACTATACATAATATTGTTAACCCTATTACTCATATTGCAGCAGGTTTGGCTAGTTCACCAGTATCAACACCGGTAGGAGGTAGTACTGGAGGTACTGGAGGTACTGGAGGTTCTGGTGGTACTGGAGGTTCTGGTGGTACTGGAGGTTCTGGTGGTACTGGAGGTTCTGGTGGTGCTGGTGGTGCTGGTGGTGCTGGTGGTTCTGGAGGTACTGGTGATGCTGGAGGTACTGGTGCACAAGAAACAGTTGGAGAGGTGGCAAGTGTAAACAGACGCACTTTGATGAAAAGAATAGACCAGTTGCTTCAAGGTAGTGAAGATGATGAATTTGCTGAGTCTGGTTACTCTGCTGGTGATACCTATAAGCCCATACATGGTGTTTGGATGCTTGCTCATGGAACAAAAGCTTATCAAAGGCTCTATAGGAATACTCCGGGATATGATTCTGATATTCTTGGTGGAGTTGCAGGGTTTGATTTCAAGAGTAACGATAAATTAACGTTAGGTGCTGCATTAGGTTATAACCATAGTATTATTCGTTCACATCTTAATCACTTCAATACAACAGAAATAAATAATTACAGCTTACAGTTATATAGTTTATATGACCAAGGAAAATATTATATTGCAACAGGTGCATCAGTTGGTTTATCGAAATTTTCAGGGAAAAGAAAATTAAATGTTGGGGACCTACAAGATATAGCACTTGCAGATTATCGTGGAGTTAACTCAGGGATGACTTTAAGTGGAGGATACCATTGGAAGAAAGTAGGCAAGTGGGAAATCACACCTACAACTGACTTTAACTTTGGATGGAATAGAGTTAACTCTTATGCTGAAAGTGGTGCTGGGGCATTAAATTTAGTGCATCAAGCATCAATAAGTAGAACTTTAGAAGGTGGTCTTGGGATTAAAGTTGATAGAGATTATGTTTCTGATAATTACACCCTAACACCAACATTTAAAGTTGGCTTCCATCATGAATTCTTAGGAGAAAGTGCCACTAGCAGGATGGCTTTTGCTGGTGCCCAGGCTGTTGGCTTTTCAAGTACATCACCATCTCCAGCTCGTGATCGAATTAACTTAGGTGTTGGCTTCGATATGGTGAATATTAGTGGTCTCACTATTTCAGCAGCCTATGATTTGAATTTGAAGAAAAAATATACATCACATACTGGTGCATTAAAAATACGTTGGGAGTTTTAAGCGAGATTGATTATCCTCTCAGCGTATTTTGTATTAAAGTCGATATCGTGGCTAGAAAACAGGACAGTTTTTCCTAAATTCTTCAATTGATATAAGCTTTTCCCAACAGCTGTAGCAGAAGTAGCATCTAAAGCTGAAGTTGGCTCATCTAAAATTAAAATGTCAGGCTGTAGCATCAATGCTCGCACTAAAGCAACTCTTTGCTGTTGCCCACCAGATAAAGACTTTGGATAGTTCTTCTTATGGTCCTCTAAATCAAAAAGCTTTAATAGAACAATAGCTTGTTTGTGGACCTCTGCTTTAGGTTTCTTATTTACTTTGATAGATACATACGTAATATTCTCTAAAACATTTAAGTGGGGGAATAACTGAGTTCCCTGCAATACCATAACTAGATCACCATTAAGTTTAATGTTTCCACTATCTTTATTTTCTAAATTAGCTAAGATCCTAAGCAGGGTTGATTTACCGCAACCTGACTTACCAGTCAAGGCTACTATTTCTCCTTTGCTTATATTGAAAGACACATTGTTAAGTATGAATTTATTAGCAAATTTCTTTTTTAAGTCTTTAATATTTATCATGGTATAACCTGTGCTCTAGTGTGTCCCCAGCCTTAGTGATGATCAATACTAATATGTAGTAACATATTGCAGCGATAATCAGTGGTGTAAAATAAGAATAATTTTCTACCGCAACTATATGAGCTCGGCGCATAATATCTGCCTCACCTATGGTTGAGATGATAGCTGTCTCTTTTAGTAGGGATGTAGTCTCATTTACCAGTGCAGGGAGAGAGTTCCTTATAGCCTGTGGAAGGATTATATCCTTCATCATGAGGAAATTAGGTATTTTTAAAGTTTTACAGCTATCAAATTGTTCTTGGGGAATGCTTTGCATTCCTGCTCTGAAAATCTCAGCAAGATACGCTGAGGAGTTAAGTGAAAAAGCTATTAAACCAGCAAAGTACCCAGAAATATTAATTTCTAATAGTGCTGGTATGGCAAAATATATTAGCATTAACTGTACTAGAAGCGGGGTGCCTCTTAGTATTGAAATATAGAAGTTAATTATATGTGTTGTAACTTTACTAGAATTTTGTCTTAGTATTGCTATGTATAGACCAATTGCTGTGCCAATTATTAGTGAGAGAATAGTGTATTGTAAACTTAAGCCTATGCCACTAATGATATACCAAATATTATGTGATGACATTTTTGTTTACCCACTTAGCTTCTAATTGTTCTAAGAACCCGTTTTCTTTAAGCTGCTTAATGATAGAGTTTATTTTTTCTTGAATTTCATTGTTTTTCTTAAATGCCATTGCATACTCAGAATCTAGTGCTCCGTCCAGTATTACTTGTTGTATATTGTATTGTTTAGTAAATTCATCAGCTTGTGAGTTTTCACAAAAAACAGCATCAACTCGGCCAATAAGCAGTTCTTGAATAAGCTGTAAGTTGTTGCTTTGTGAAATAATTGTTACATTATTTAGAGTTTTTGCATATTGCTCAAATGAGCTACCAGTTTGTACACCAATGCTTTTGCCAGCTAAGTCTTCAATTTTCATAATTATAAAATTAGGTTTAGATAAGGCTGCGAGTTTGACTTTAAAATATGGTATAGAAAAATCTATATTCTTAATCCTGCTTTCATTTATCGTTAACCCTGATATGGCAATATCAATTTTATTTGTAGTGAGTGAGGGAATTAAAGCATTGAACTCCATGTCTTTAATCTCAAGGTCTTTATTCATTTGCTTGGCTATCTCTGTAACCAAGTCAATATCGTAGCCCTCTATTTTATTACTCCTAGAAAATTCAAATGGAGGATAGTCAGGGCTGACTCCTACGATTAGCTTTTCATTTGATTTATTTGGTGAGCAAGAGATCATTAATAAAATTAAGATAGAAATGGTTAAATTTCGTATAATATGCATTATAAAGCACCTGTTTTGTTCAGTGTTTAACTTAGTTAGTACATATTATGCACTTTTAGTGGCGCAGTCAAGTATAATATGCGCATAATATACCCGGGGTAGGTAAATGAAGTTTTCAGATGACGATTTAATTGAAATAATTTCTTCTCGAGCTGTGCATGATCAGCAAGAGTTATCTCAAATTTTAGCTAATGAAGGGAGCGAGTTAACCCAAGCCTCTCTATCAAGAAGGTTGAAAAAATTAAACATACGTAAGATTGACGGAATATATAAGCAGGATATTCTCAATAGGAGCTATTCTTCAAATATTCAGGTCATAAGCATAAAAAGTGCTCAACCAAATATAATAGTGCTTAAAACTCCACCAGGAGGAGCTAATTCAGTGGCCTATGTTCTAGACACAATTATAGATAATATATCGGATCATCCGGATTTTACAGGGATATTAGGTACTGTCGCTGGTGATGATACTATTATGGTTGTGGTAACTGATCCTATAGCCATCATCTCTATTCAAAAGGCTATAGAAGAGAAGTTTTGCAATTAAAGTCTTTGGAAGCTAACTTTCAAATTGGTTAAAATAACTTTCTTTATATTTTTTTGCATTTAAGACTTGAACTTAGGGATAAATATGTTTAATATTGTCTCAACTTGACGCGGGGTGGAGCAGTCTGGCAGCTCGTCGGGCTCATAACCCGAAGGTCGTAGGTTCGAATCCTGCCCCCGCTACCAATTTATAAAGGCCCCTTAATGGGGTTTTTTATTGGATGTAATGTGGGCCTTGAGCCCTTTTTTTGTTTTTAGGTGTGTATGAATAAGATTGTAACTGAACTGAACCAGATAATTTTTAAAGCTGTTGAGGGGCTTGGTTATGATTTTGTTGGTTTAGATTACTCACCTGGACCAGATGGTGCATCCATACGTGTATATGTTGATCTTATCGGCGGTATATCTCTTGCTGATTGTCAGCAAATAAGTAGGCATCTTACCACAGTGCTAGATGTTGAATTAGATGGTATAGAATTTTCTCTAGAAGTCTCATCTCCAGGACTTGATAGGAAATTGTTTAATGTAGAGCAATGTACTAAACATATATCAAGTAAAGTTAAAGTCGTTCTCCGAGTAGCTCTAGAAGGTAGAAAAAATTTCACAGGACTATTATCCAATGTGGATGGAAGCATGCTTCATATCGACGTAGATAATGAAATGTTTATTGTAGATTTTATCAATATCCGTGAAATGCGATTGGTTCCAGATCTTCAAGTTGGCAAAAATAATCAAAGAGGCAAGTAGGGTAATAATTATGTCTAAAGAAATACCTCTTAAACTAATTGTTGGGGCAGTATCAGATGAGAAGGGTCTCTCACAAGAAGTGATACTTGAAGCTTTAGAAGCTGCTTTAATTTCAGCAACTAAGAAAAAATATGGTAGTGAAATTGATATTCGTATTGATATAGATGTTACTACGGGACATTACGATACTTTTAGAGTCTGGACGGTTATAGATCAAGTTAAAGGTGAACCTTTAGAAAATCCATGGACAGAAATAAGTTTAGAAGCTGCGCAATTAGAAGATGAGAACATACAGGAAGGTGGAGTTGTTGAAGAGCAACTAGAATCTATTGAGTTTGGACGTATTGCCGCTCAGACAGCCAAGCAAGTAATTATTCAAAAAGTTAGAGAAGCAGAAAGAGCTCTAATAGCTAAAAATTATGAAGAACGTGTTGGTGAGTTGATCATAGCTACAGTAAAAAGATCTACACGTGATAATATAATTCTCGACTTGGGAAATAATGCCGAAGGATTGCTTCGTAAAAGTGATATTTTGCCTAGAGAAGCTTACCGACCAGGAGATAGGGTCAGAGCTTATCTAATGGAAGTCGTTCCTGATGCAAAAGGCCCACAATTAATGTTCAGCAGAACTTGCCCAGAGATGTTGGTTGAATTATTTAAGATTGAAGTGCCTGAAGTTGGTGAAGGTGTTATAAGAGTGAAGGGAGCCGCAAGAGATCCTGGTAATCGAGCAAAAATTGCTGTTAAAACGAATGATAATAGATTAGACCCTGTCGGTGCATGCGTTGGTATGCGAGGCGCAAGGGTACAATCCATTTCAAATGAGCTTAGTGGTGAACGTATTGATATTATTCTTTGGGATGAAGACCCTGCACAATATGTTATGAATGCCATTGCACCAGCAGAATTAACATCCATAACTGTGGATGATGAAGCTAAAACAATGGATATAGCCGTAATGGATGAGTATCTATCTCAAGCAATTGGTCGCAACGGACAAAATGTTCGTTTAGCGAGTAAATTAACAGGATGGGAACTGAATGTTGTTGCTGATTCAGAGGCACAAGCTAAAGGTGATGAAGAATCAGAGGAAGTACTACAGCTTTTAACTGATAAATTGGATGTTGAAAGTGAGGTTGCAGAAATTCTAGTAAGAGAGGGTTTTTCTAGCCTAGAAGAGATAGCTTTTGTACCAATTCAGGAAATGCTAGAAATAGAAGAATTTGATGAAGATATTGTGAAAATGCTAAGAAGTAGAGCGAAAGAGCTAGTCTTAGAAGAAGCTAAAGCTAAAGAAAATATTGAAGAAGCATCAGATGGCAATAAAGGCGTTGATGTTGTAGATGGCGTTGATGAGCAAATGGCTGCTATTTTAACGGAAAATAAAATAGTAACTAGAGATGAACTAGCAGAGTTAGCGGTTGATGATTTAGTGGAAATAATCGATGGCCTTGATGAAAAGAAAGCTGCTGATATAATTATGTCAGCAAGAGCACACTGGTTTTCAAATGAAACTAGTAATATAGGATAATAATCAGGACTGGGCTATATCATGAGCACAAGTGAAGTAACTGTAGAAGAACTGGCCAAGAAAATAGGGGATGTTTCTCAAGAAAAGTTGATTCATCAGTTATCTAATATAGGTATTAATGTTAATTCGTCGTCTGATGTATTGTCGGAGACTCAAGTAAAGAAGTTGTTAGCTATGCAGGAAGAAGATTTAAATAAAGATAATGAAAATAACGCACCAAAGAAAATATCTTTGAAGAGAAAAACTGTAAGCACGATAAAAGTTAAGCGTGCCTCTGGAAAGAACGCTACAGTTAATGTTGTTAGGAAAAAAAGAAAAATCTATGTTAAAAAGACTCCAGAGGAAGCTAAAAAATTATTACTCGAAGAAAATGATGATGTTAATCAAGATACTGTTATGGCAGAACAAGAGCCAGAAGAGACTAACATCGGTGTTGTCGAGGACGTTGCTGGGTCAGTAGTTGAAGTAACCGAAACTGTTAGTGATAAAGAAAAATCTGATGAGATAACTATTCCACAAGTTGTGCCGCAACCAGATGTTAATAAAAAAGCTAATGATAAACCAGCTAATGATAAACCAGCTAATGATAAACCAGCTAATGATAAACCAGCTAATGATAAAGCTGCTAATGATAAAACAGCTAATGATAACGCTGCATCAAAGAAAAAGAAATCACACTCAAATGCTGAGGGTGAAGATTCTGAAGAAAATGCACGCAAGAAAAAGAAAGGCAAAACATCTTCCAAAGATGCTAAGAAGACCGGTAATTGGAAAAAACAAGTAACTCAAGCTTTAACCGAAGAGTATGAGGAAGAAGGTGCTACAAAGTCTGGAAAAAATAGACGACGTAGAGGCTCACATAATAAAGTAAATCCACATGCTTTCTCTAAACCTATAGAAGCTATGACTTATGATATTGAAGTAACAGACGGTATGAGTGTTGCGGAAATAGCTAAAGCAATGTCATTAAAAGCAGCAGTTGTTATCAAGGCTCTAATGGGGTTAGGGGTGATGGCGAATATTAATGAACCTGTTGAGCAAGATACGGCTGTTTTAGTTGTAGAAGAGTTAGGACATAAAGCTGTAATTGGAAGCACTAAATCTATAGAAGATACCGCAGAATACCTTCATGAAGGTGAAGCTTCAGCTAGAGATCCTGTTATAACTGTCATGGGGCATGTTGATCATGGAAAAACAACACTCCTTGATTATATCAGAAATGCTAATGTTGCAGGAAAAGAGAGCGGGGGAATAACTCAGCATATGGCCGCATATCGTGCAAAAACTTCACAGGGCTATATGACATTTTTAGATACACCTGGGCACTCAGCTTTTACTGCGATGCGAGCTAGAGGGGCAAATTGTACAGATATAGTGATTTTGGTTGTTGCTGCGGATGATGGTGTAATGCCACAAACTAAAGAAGCTATTCAGCATGCACAAGCAGCCAATGCACCTATTGTTATTGCAATCAATAAAATTGATAAACCAGATGCTGATACTGAGCGGGTTACTAGTGAGTTAGCACAGCTTGGTCTAATGCCTGAGTCATGGGGTGGAGATACTATTTTTTGCCACATTTCTGCAAAAGAAGGCACAGGAATTCCAGAGCTACTTGAAACTGTTCGCTTATTAGCAGAGGTCTTGGAACTTAAGGCTCATAATACAGGTTATGCAAAAGGTATTGTGCTGGAATCTCGTCTTGATAAAGGTAAGGGTCCGGTATCAACAGTTCTTGTACAGTCAGGAACAGTTAGTAAAGGTGATGTTATTATTGCCGGTGTTACATATGGTCGAGTTCGTCAAATGCTTGATGAGAGTGGTAATGAATTACAAGTAGCTGGTCCATCAATACCTATTGAAGTTACAGGGCTTGCATGTCCATCCTCTGCAGGTGACGTATTTCAAGTCGTTAATGATGATAAAGTTGCTAGAGAGTTATCTCAATATAGAGGAAATGAACTTAGACTGAGCAAGTTGTCACGACAAAGAACAGGACAACTTGATGGGTTTATGACTAGAATGCAAGAAAGTACTGATGAGGTTAAACAATTTAATTTATTAGTTAAAGCTGATGTTCAGGGCTCAGTTGAGGTTTTAAAGGAAACTCTTGAAGAACTTTCTACCGCTGAATTCAAAATAAAAGTTATTAGTAGTGGCGTTGGTGGTTTTAATGAATCAGACGTTCGCCTCTCCTTAGCTTCAGATGCTTTACTTATTGGTTTTAATGTACGAGCAGATGCTACTGCACGTAAGTTAGCACAAGAAGAAGGTGCAACATTCCATTATTATAGTATTATTTACGACATTATTGATGGTGTAAAACAGATTCTATCAGGAAAAATTGGTCCTAAGTACGAGGACAAGATTATTGGTCTTGCTTTTGTACGCGATGTATTTAAGTCATCAAAAATGGGTGCGATTGCAGGTTGTATAGTAGAAGAAGGTACTATAAGAAAAGGCAGCCCAATCAGAATATTACGTGAAAGTGTCGTTATATATCAGGGTGAACTTGAGTCATTGCGTAGATTTAAAGATGGTGTTGATGACGTGAAAAGCGGGGTTGAATGTGGTATCGGTATTAAGCAATATAACGATATTAAACCTGGCGATCAAATAGAAGTGTCAGAACGTATACGCGTAGATGTAGTATTATAATAATAAAAAATCAGGTGTTTAGAAGTGGCAAGTGATCAGTTTTCAAGATTAGATAAAATTAATCAATCTCTAAATCGTAAGATTTCTGAGTTGATAATACATAAATGTAATGATCCAAGAATCGGTATGTTAGTTATCAATAAGGTGACTGTATCTCCAGATCTTAGTCGTGCAAGAATATTTTTCTCCCCGGTTGATAAAAATGTTAAAAATGTTGATGGTACTTTAAAGGGGCTTGATGCTGCTGCTGGATTTTTGCGCAGTGAATTAGCTAAAGACTCAACCTTGAGACGTGTGCCAAAACTTAAATTCATTTACGATGAAAAACATGAAAAGAGTTCTGGTGTACGTAATATGATAGATTCCTTGTATCCTGCTGGTATCTAGAGTGAAGCAACATAAAATAAAACTAGATGGTGTGGTTTTGCTTGATAAACCTATAGGCATTACTTCAAATTCAGCTTTACAAAAAGTTAGAAAAATCTTTAATGCAGAGAAAGCTGGGCATACCGGTAGCTTAGATCCTCTTGCAACAGGGGTTTTACCTATTTGTTTTGGCCAAGCAACAAAATTTTCACAATTGTTATTAGATGCTAATAAAGTCTACATTGCTAAAGCAAAGTTAGGATTGGTTACTGATACCGGAGATACTGATGGCAAGATATTGCAAGATGAAGAATGTCCAAATTCAATAACCAAGAATACAATTCTTAGTGCTTTAGAAAATTTTAGAGGCAATATAAAACAAGTTCCTTCAATGTTTTCAGCTTTAAAACATAATGGAGTACCTCTTTATAAACTAGCCAGAGAAGGCATTGTTATTGAAAGAGAAGCACGATCTATACATATATATGAACTGGAATTACAAGATTATAAAGAGTCAGGTGAAATAACACTATTAGTTCATTGCAGCAAAGGTACATATATTCGATCTTTGGTTGAAGATATTGGAAAAACTCTTGGGTGTGGTGCCTGCGTTACTGCCTTACGACGAGTTAAGACTGGTGAGTTTGATATCAAAAGAACCCATACCATCGATGAAATAATATCTCTGGCTGCAAATGATAATCATAATGATATTTTGCAGGAAGTATCTTCTCTTGTCCAAAATCAGCATGACATTCACCTAAGTGATGAGCATGCTAGTATATTACTCAAAGGGCAGAAATTATTTCTTCCTAGCTTAATAAACAAAAATAATATTGATAGCCTAAGTTTTTGGCATCAAAGCTTAGGATTTTTAGGAATTGGAACTATAGCTGATACTTCTAGTGGCCAAGTTGTATCAAAACGCTTAATGTCAATTAGTACATCGAATATATAGTATATGCACCTCTTCTTCTCATAATAAAACAAGCAAATTTGATGACATAATAGTGTAGGTAATTTGCATCTCCCAATAGTTACAGCTCTAAAATCGTGTTACAATCTAGCAACGTTTACTTAAAATTTTGTTTGAAACCTAAATATAGAGAGATGATTATGGCTCTTAATGCCGCAGAAAAATTAGATTTAATAAAGACTTATGGTAAAAATGAGCAAGATACAGGCTCATCAGAATCTCAGATAGCCATCTTAACTAAAAATATTGGCAAGTTGACTGGTCACCTAAAGATAAATAAGAAAGATCTACATTCACGTAGAGGTCTTATTCATATGGTTACTAGCAGACGCAAGTTACTTGATTACTTGAAAGGTAAAAGTGTGGCTCGTTATGCAAAAATAATTGATGCTCTCGGGATCCGTAAGTAATATTTTTTCATTAAAGGGAATAGAGTTTTGTATATAAAAAAATCGACTCAGTATGGCCAACATACATTAACAATTGAAACTGGTAGGATTGCAAGGCAGGCGTGTGGTGCTGTTGTAGTTGACCTGGATGGGACTAGTGTCCTTGTTACTGCTGTAGGGAAACATGATAACCAGGTACGCCCTTTTTTCCCTTTAAGAGTAGATTACCAAGAAAAAGCATATGCTAATGGCAAGATACCAGGTGGTTTTTTCAAGCGTGAAGCTAGACCTTCAGAGCGTGAAACACTGATCGCACGTCTAATTGATAGACCAATAAGACCATTGTTTGACAAAAACTTCACTTGTGAAGTTCATATTACAGCTACTGTAATCTCAATCAACACTGAAGTAGACCCAGATATAGTTGCAATGATTGGTGCATCTGCTGCATTAGCAATATCTGGTATACCTCATGAATCAATTATGAGTGCTGCAAGAGTTGGTTATAAAGATGGGATATATTTACTTAATCCTTCTAAGACTGAAATGGAAGATTCTTTACTTGAATTGGTTGTTGCTGGTACAAAGACTTCTGTTCTAATGGTTGAATCTGAAGCCAAAGAATTATCTGAAAATATAATGCTTGGTGCTGTAATGTTCGGTCATCATAGCATCCAACCGGTTATCAGCTTAATTGAAGAATTGAAATCTGAAGCTGGTAAAGAAGTTTGGAATTGGGTTGGACCTGAAGATAACACTGAGCTTAATAAATCTTTGAGTAGTGCTTACACTGATAAAATTACAGCAGCTTATGCAATTGTAGATAAGTTGGAGCGTCAGCAGCAATTGAAAACTCTAAAAGAACAAGCTGAGACAGAATATTTGTCTGTTGAAGAGGGTGAAGAACCAAAATGCAGTGAAAGCGAATTAAGTAAAGCTATTCATGATTTAGAATATGACATTGTTCGTGGCAAAATTATCAGACAAGAGCCAAGAATTGATGGTCGTTCTTTGAATGAAATTAGAAAAATTTCTGTTGATACTAATATTTTACCAAGAGTACACGGTACAGCGCTATTTACACGTGGTGAAACGCAGGCATTGGTTACTGTTACTTTGGGTACAGATAGAGATGCGCAAATCTTAGACGGAGCTTTTGGCGAAGATAAAGATAGGTTCATGTTGCATTATAACTTCCCTCCATACTGTGTAAATGAAACTGGTATGATGGGTAGTCCAAAACGTCGTGAGATTGGTCATGGTCGCTTAGCAAGACGCGGCATAAGTGCGGTACTACCTAAAGCTGGTGAGTTCCCTTATGTGATTAGAGTTGTATCAGAAATTACAGAATCTAATGGTTCAAGCTCTATGGCTTCTGTTTGTGGTTCAAGCTTAGCTTTAATGCACGCAGGCGTGCCTTTGAAAGCACCTGTAGCAGGTATTGCAATGGGTCTTATTAAAGATGGCAATGATTTTGCAGTCATATCTGATATCTTAGCTGATGAAGATCATTTGGGAGATATGGACTTTAAAGTAGCTGGTACTAGTGAAGGTATTACTGCATTGCAAATGGATATTAAAGTTGCAGGCATTACTGAAGAAATTATGGATAAGGCTCTTGATCAAGCTAAAGAAGGTAGAATTCATATTCTTGGAATTATGAATGCACACCTTAGTACGTCAGGCACCATATCTGAGCATGCTCCACGATTGGATACTATGAAAGTAGCACAAGATAAAATCAAAGATGTTATCGGTAAAGGCGGATCAACTATCAGGGAATTAACTGAAAATACAACAGCAACTGTGTCTATTGAAGATGATGGTACTGTTAAGTTGGCTGCAGATAACTTAGAAGATCTAGAAGAAATTAAAAGGAAAATTGAGCTTTTAACTGCAGATGTTGAAGTTAATAAAATATATAGCGGTAAAGTAAGTAAAATTGTTGATTTTGGTGCTTTTGTTAACATACTTCCAGGAAAAGATGGCTTATTACATATATCAGAGATATCTCATAAACGAGTTAAAACTGTGACAGATGAGCTTTCTGAAGGCCAGAAGATTGATGTTAAAGTAATTGAGGTTGATAATCAGGGGCGTGTGCGTTTAAGCTTAAAAGCCCTTATTGAAAAACCACAAGAAGAAAAACAGCCAGAATAAATTATTAGCAATGATAATTTGAACATCAGGGGTGGTTTTAACTGCCCCTTGTTCGTTTTGCAGGGATATATTGGAGAAATTCTTGAGCAGTTTTAAGATATGGGTAGATAGTGATGCTTGTCCTAAAATTATAAAAGACATCATATATAAAGCAGCAGATAGAGCAAAAATCAAAACAATATTTGTAGCCAACCAATATCAAATCATTCCTAAGTCATCTCACATGAGTTTTGTATTGGTATCTAAAGGGATGGATGTTGCAGATAGCTATATAGTAGATAATTTACAAAAACAAGATTTAGTAATAACTGCTGATATACCCTTGGCATACCTAGTAGTGAAGGCTGGCGCGTTTGCATTAAATCCCAGAGGACAGTTTTATAGCGAGACAAATATAAGCTCTAGATTAGCAACCAGGGACTTAATGGAGGAGCTAAGAAATTCTGGTCAAATAGTTGGAGGGCCTGCAAGCTTGAATAATAAAGATAAATTCAGTTTTGCCAATGCCCTTGATAAGTATATAACCCAAAATAAATAAAATTATTTAGGGTATATTAGTAATAATTATATACAATGCAGCATATGTTTTTATTTCATGCATACCTTTGATTTATTCGCTATATTAGCGCAAATATTTCGAACAGATGCCTTCGCAGTGCATATCCTTACGGTTTCTCCAATTTCCATGAAAAGGTTTTTATGGCGATTATACTGCCATGAGACAGCATGTTTAAATAAGTTTTTTTCATTAACACTATTACCCTTAACCATATATCATAAACCTAAGATGATAATGATCATCATGTGTAAAGGTTAATTAGGATGGATATGCTAACGAGGCGTTTATTAGAGCTTAAAACGATTGGTGCAATATTTGAAGTAACTATTTCAAACATAGAAAGTAACGTATTTCATGTGAACTTGAGGCATGGGAAAGAATTAATACCAGTAGTAAATAGGATGAATGAGCCTGTTGCATATGAAAGCTTAACTCAAATCTATGCTGTTCTTGAGTGCTTTGGAATACATAAAGCAAGCTTATTACAGGAAGCACCTGAGGCTTTAGAGCCCCAGGATATGAAAAAAAGCAAGAAAAATATAGCTAAGAGCAGTCAGTTAGAAATTTCTTTACTTTTCTAGAGCGCTTATATAAATTTTGGCAATAATTTTTCAATTATAGGATTTTCAAGAATGCTATAGTCTGGAATGCCATTTTTATAGGTAGGATAGTCTTCTCCCTGTATTAGCGGTTCAAGGTAAGTCCGGCATTCTTCCGTTATCATCATTCCTGATGCATCGATATAATTGCTTGGCATTTTTTTCTCAACATTAGCAACATCGCTTAGCTGAGCTTCACTAATATCCCATATGTATGGATTGTTACTAAGCCTTACAATAACTGGTAAAATGCCAGTTTTACCTTCTAGAGCAAATTCTACAGCTTTGGTTCCTAGTGCATATGCTTGTTCAACATCAACTTTAGAGCTGATGTGGCGTGCTGAACGTTGTAGATAGTCTGATACAGCCCAATGGTATTTATATCCCAGCTTATTTTTAATTAGTTTAGCTAAAGTTGGAGCTACTCCACCAAGTTGTGCGTGGCCAAAAGCATCTTTGATACCTGAGTCAGCTAAGAACTTACCTGTTGCATATTTAATGCCCTCGGATGCGACTATTGTGCAGTACCCATTAGTATTAACAGATTGTTTAATTTTAGATAAAAATTTCTCCTCATCAAACATTACTTCAGGGAACAATATGATATGAGGAGGTGCATTTTCATGAGTTTTTGCTAGAGCACCAGCTGCAGCAATCCATCCAGCATGTCGACCCATTACCTCAAGTATAAATACTTTGGTAGAAGTTTCTGCCATAGAGGCTACATCTAAGCTAGCTTCTAAAATTGATATCGCAACATATTTTGCAACAGAGCCAAAACCCGGACAGTTATCTGTTAATGGTAAGTCGTTATCTATAGTTTTTGGGATCCCAATACATTGTAGAGGATAGCCTAATTCCTTACTGATAATAGAAATTTTGTTAGTGGTATCTTGAGAGTCACCACCACCGTTATAGAAAAAGTAACCAATATTATGTGCCTTGAAAACTGCAATGAGTCGTTCATACTCTCGGCGATTAATATTAATATCTTTTAGTTTGAAACGACAAGAGCCGAATGCTCCACCAGGAGTTTGCCTTAATCCTGCTACCTGGGTATCAGATAATAAGCTGGTATCAATTAACTCTTCATTCAGAGCACCTAGGATGCCATTTTTACCGGCAAATACTTTTACACCGTGTTTCCGTGCTGTTTCAAGGACACCACATGCTGTAGTGTTGATAACGGCAGTAACACCACCTGATTGAGCATAAAAAGCATTCTTCATGACGTCTCCTAATTCTGTAGCTGTGTTTCTAGGCTAGGTTATTGGCATAGACTAAAGAAGTCAACATATCTAATACTTAGATAGATAAATAAGTAACAATGGAAACCAACTATGCTATAATTTTACAGTTCATAATTTACAGAGTTTTAATTTAATGTCTTTAGTTAGGAATCTTATTAGGCTGTGTAAGCTGGAAGGTAAGCCGCAAGACTTGCCGTGTGCAGTATATAGCTTACTCATTATTTTACTAGTAACTATCATTTCTAATATCGGAATTTTGTATGCTATTGAGGCTAAATTAAGCCAAACTGTCGTATCTGCTGAACTTGCTCAACACAAACAAGTTTTTCTACTATCTCTGTCTGGGGTTTGGAGTAAGATACAATATGCCATTATTGATGTTGGTACTAAAACTTTAGGATTATATTTACTTCTGACCCTAAGAGGGATGAACGTAAGATTTGTACAAAGTGCTATTGCTATCTTTGGTGTAACCATACTCATATTCTTTTTCATGACAACGTTGATGTCATTATCATTTTTAGCGTCTAAGTCTTTGTTATTTGCAGAAGTTTTATTCCTGGTGACGATGATTTGGAGCTTTATAGTCAATATGCGTATTTTCAGCTTTGCTTTAAGCGTGGAATACTGGTTGGCAAGTTTAATAACATTGGCTTTTGGTATTGGAACTCAATATTTTTCGGATATAGTAATAAGATGGGTCTTAAAGGTATAGTTCATATATTAGGTATCGGTGGTACTTTAATGGCAAGTATTGCTTTGCTTGCTAAAGAAGCAGGGTTTAGCGTTAGTGGGCAAGATAAGCTCGTTAAGCCGCCAATGTTAGATTTATTGCAAAATAATAATATTGATTTTGAAGTAGGATATGATGTTAAACATATTCCTGCAGATACTAGTCTTGTTATCGTCGGTAATGTGATGCGACGTGGTATGCCTATTATTGAGCATCTTATAGAGATGAATATCGATTACACCTCAGGCGCAGATTTTTTACATAAGTATATTTTGAAAAATAAAACAGTGATTGCTGTTGCTGGAACACATGGCAAAACTAGTACTGCCAGTATGATTGCATGGATATTGGAGTGCTCAGGTTATAAGCCAGGGTTTTTAATAGGAGGAGCTCCAAATAATTTCCCTGTATCAGCAAGATTAGGTGGTGGAAAATATTTTGTTATAGAAGCAGATGAGTATGACACTGCCTTTTTTGATAAAAGACCAAAATTTTTGCATTACTACCCAGACTTTTTATTGATTAACAATATAGAATTTGATCATGCAGATATTTATAGAGATTTAGATGCAATTTTACTGCAGTTTCATTATCTGATTCGCAGTGTTAAGCCAAGCTCTTTTGTGATATTCCCTGAGCATAATAAAAATATAAGTAAAGTTATTGATATGGGGCTCTGGTCAAAATCTAAAAAATTCACTTGCACAAAATTCAAAATTCAGCAAATAGGGATGCATTATCAACATAATGCTAGTGCAGCTTATGCTGTGGCTGAGGCTGTAGGTGTTACAGGGTCTGTCATTACTCAAGCACTAGAGTCGTTTCAAGGGGTTAAGCGCCGCCAAGAGCTAAAATACTGCCAATTAGGGATTAAAATTTACGATGATTTTGCTCATCATCCTAGTGCAATTAATGCCAACATTGTAGCTTTTAAACAAGAGCCTAATACAGATAGAGTAATAATTGTCTTAAATTTTTCCTCTAATACAATGGTTTTAGGTGTACAAGAACATGAGTTTGTGGATGCTTTAGCTGATGCTAATGAGGTGTTTTTTTTGCACGATGGAAATATATCCTGGCCAATTGATGATTGTTGGTTAAAGCTTAATAAACACGGAGGTGTTTTCAGCCTTAGTGAAAAAGATCAACTTGAGGGTGATTTAGCAAATACATTACGCCAAGGAGATACGTTAGTTATAATGAGTAATTCTGTTTTAAATATTACAGATGCAATCATTTCAAATTTGCAGGCCACGGTAACTGGTTGATAATGTGACAGAATAGCTCTGCAGTTTTTTTAGTATCATATAATGCTGAATGACTTTCTCCTAAATCAAAATGTATTTTTGCAGTCTTTGCTGCTTGGGCAAGTACTGTTTTACCAAACATAGCTGCAGATAAAGTTGCTGTATCAAAGCTAGTAAATAGATGAAAAGGGTTGGATATTTTGCTTCTCTTTGCCGCTTCCTGAATAAAATGTAAATCGAACCAAGAATTGTGAGCAACTAAGACACATCGATTACATCTTTGTTCTTTTTGAATTTTAGAAATAAACTCAAATGCCTTGGTTAAAGCTTCCTTCTCAGATTTAGCAAATCGAAAGGGATGGTTAGGATCTATTTTATGAAACTCCATGCTTTCCCTATCAATGACAGCGCCCTCAAATGGGTCAACATGATAATGGCAACCCTCGCCAAAACAAGCTGTTTTTTCAGAGTTAACGGTAATAGGATACATCGCAAACTCAAGGATAGCGTTTTTTCTTGGGTCGACACCTGTGGTTTCAACATCAACGACAACTGGTAAAAAACCACGGAATCTTTTTGCTGTTAAGTTATTACTTTCCATGATATTTTTTCTCCGGCTTTGAAGGGGGTGATAAATTCATTAATTTTGTATGGTAATGACGTTGGGCATATCCATGGACTTTGCTCTAGGGTAATAGTTTCATTACTGCTTTCAATATTGTGAAATTTAGCAAAGTTAGTTGATGCGAAGTCATTAAGCTTATCTAGGGCATTTTGTTCTGCAAATATTTCAGTATATAGCTCAATTGCATGCAAAGAGTTGTAGATTCCTGCGCAGCCACAACTGGAATATTTTTGTTGTTGGCTATGAGGCGCACTATCAGTGCCTAGGTAAAATCGATTATCACCTGATGTTACAGCTTCAATAAGAGCTTCCTGGCAAGCCTTGGCTTTGAGGATAGGCAGACAGTAATAATCAGGTTTAAGGCCATTGGCTAATAAGGAATTTCTATTTGCATGTAAATGATGTGGAGTCACACTAGCGGCTAATAGGTTGCTAGTGCTAGTGGTAATAAATTCAACCGCGGCAGTAGTGCTAATGTGTTCAAGAACAACTTTTAGTTGAGGGAATCTATGAAGCCAATTATTAAGATATTTATCAATAAATATTAGCTCTCTGTCGAATATATCGACATTGGGATCGTTGGTTTCTCCATGGAGTAGCAAAGGTATACCTGATTCCTCAATCATTTCGAGTAATGGGTATATATCATCAAGGTTGCTAATTCCAGCTTGTGCATTAGTGGTAACATTTTGCGGATATAGTTTTATAGCAAATAAATCATCTTTACAGGAAGAAATTTCTTGTGTATTTAGCTGAGTGCTAGCATATAGCGTATACAATATTTTTAAATTTGAACCAAGCAAATTAAGTTGAGAGTCTATCTGACTTTTATACTCATATAGTAATTTTGCTGAAGTTGTTGGTATATGTAAATTTGGCATGGCAACAACGTGGCTGAAGTTGTTTGAGGAGTCGACTAACGTACGTTTCATCGCCCCATTCTCGCGCAGGTGGCAATGACCATCTATAGGTCTGGTAATTGTAATACTGCTCAAGAATATGTCCTTCTTGCCGAAATAGTAATTGTCGAACCAATGAATATGGATACTATATCACTATCAGGCAGGGAAAAGGTATGAGTAGAGCTTCTATTAAAACCATCAATGTGATTTTATTGATAATCTTGGGGTTATCAGGGCAAGCTTATGCTAGTGAATACGTACTGGGTGCTAGCTATGAGGATTCACATTGGAATGTAAAAAGCTCAATTTTTGAGTGTAAAATGGATCATGAAATTACAGGCTATGGTAAGCTAGTTTTCTCAAAGCTTGCAGGGCTGCCAGAAACAGCTGATTTAGATATCTGGTCCTTACGCTCGATTCCACAATTACCAGCAGTAATAAGTTTTATTAGTCCTCCGTGGATGGATGATAAGCGACATACAAAAGGATGGACTTTCTATTTTGGCGAACATCGTAGGCCAGTAGAGTTTTCGCCAAGAGATGCTAGGAAGATATTAGATTCTTTAAAGGTTGGTATGATGCCTGTAATCAGCCATAGGCATAATAGTGATAGAACCCAAGGTATTAGCGTTCAAATTAGCCCAGTAAATTTTATTGAAGGTTACAATCAATATACATATTGTCTTGGTAGCTTGTTACCGTATAGTTATGAAGAACTTAGGGTTACTAATATACTTTTTGACACAGCAAGCTCCCGAATAAGTAATGATATGTTGAAAATGTTAGATCATTTAATTAATTATGCAAAAGATCCTGATGTACATAGATTAGAAATATCTGGATATACAGACAGTGTGGGTAGTTTTAGAGCTAACCACCAATTGGCTAGTTATCGAGTCGAGTCTGTTCGTGATTACTTAATTCAGAATGGAATTTCTGAAAAAATCATTCGTTTAAAAATCCATGGAGAACAAGGTGCTAACTCTAGAAATGATAGTTCACATGGTCGAGCAAAAAATCGTCGCGTTGAAGTTAAGATGCATAGATAGGCGAGGCAGTATGTCTATTTTTGAAAAAATGTTGAAAAAAACAGTGAAAAACAGTGTAAACCTGTTGACACGTTGAGTCGTATAACTTAAGCTATGCCTCGATGTATAGAATTAAAGCAAGGGATGGCTAAAAAATTATGTTAATGCCGATGGTTCAGCAAGTTATTTCAAAATGCCAAACAGAACACAAATTATGGGATCAAACCTTATATAATGGTCCACAGGTTCTGATAATAGATGGCCCCATAGACAACTCTTCAATGCTAGATGTTGCAAAATCAATATCGAGAATGTTGCAATATAATTATCCAGGTATCGAGTCCACGGTAATAAATGCAACGAATTCTCCAGGAATCGATTTTGTTGCGTATAGAATCTTGAATAATTGTAATAGTGATTTAGTATCAATAGTTTGTGGTGCTGATGTTAAACTTTTACAAAGCAAATTAAAATCTCATAGTTTTAGAGGTAAAATTAAAACAGTTTTACTCTATGAAAACGTAGACTCATTTTTCAAAACAAATGTTGTATCTATATTGAAGAGCTCGGAGTTAGCTCATAAGCAAGAAGAAGACTTAGAGAAAATATATGACATAATTAATGGTTATGCTGGATATTTCAATATAACCAGGACTCTAAGATATACAACACTGTTCGCACACTCAATTGATGATTTAAATAAAATAGATGAAAACTATCTACAAAAGTACTCTTTTTTACCAACATCTAATACAAGTTACTATTTCGTGAGTAGACTGCGCAAATTAATTGCCTCTGTAGGGAAGACATCATTTTCTAAGTGGGTTTATTTTTCCCCTAAAGATAAGTACTCATATTCATTTAATATAGAAAGTCGTTCATCTGATTCAATAGCCAGCGAATTGCTTGCAAGACTATCAAGTCCAAACTTATATACACCATTTCAGATATTTGGAGTTGCTAATCTTCCGCACCTATCAAGCTAATATGTTTTTATTAAGGCCTTTGTGTTATCAAAATGAAGGCCAGTACTTTCCTGTCTTGACTACTCCCATGTTTTTGATTAAATAATTTCATGAATTTTGAGGATTAGATGAAATCTAAAAGCATTAAAGTTGTGATTGCTATTTTAGCTCCATTGATGATGACATGTGGCCTTGCAATGGATATCTATATTCCATGTGTACCTTTTATGCCAAAGGCGTTAAATACATCAGTGCTTATTATTCAGTGGACTCTAAGTATCTTTATGGTCGGTATGGGGCTGGGCCAGTGGTTGATGGGTCCATTAAGCGATGCTTATGGTCGTAAAAAAATAATGCTAAGTAGCATCGGCCTTTATACTTTGGCTTCATTATTGTGTGCTTTGGCAACATCAGCTTGGTTTCTATTAGCAGCTCGAGGAATTCAGGCTATATCTGCTAGTGGGTGTTTGGTTGTTGGTAATGCTATTATCAGAGACAGTGTGCATTCTAGTAAATCAGCTTTTGCATATAGTATATTAAATGGTATTAATAGTCTGGCTCCACTAATTGCTCCCAAATTGGGTGCATATTTATACATTAGTACACATCGTTGGCAGGCAACATTTTTGTTTTTAGTAATATTTGGTATGATTGAAATACCTATTGTAGCTAAGTTCTTAGATGAAACTCTATCTAAAGAAGATAGATTACCTGTAAATATGAAAAATTGGTGTGAAAGCCAAATGTTGTTTATATCTAACAATGGATTTTTAATATACGCATATGCAGCTACTATTGGAATGAGTTGTTTATTCGATTTTTTTTCAATATCGCCAATTTTATTGATAAGCAACTTGAATGTTTCAGTTTCAAATTTCGGTTATTATTTTGCAATTAATGCCATGACATTTATTGTTGCTACAATTTTTTGTACAATATTTCAAAAGTTATTATCTAACTTAAATATATTACGCTTGGGTATGAGTATTATAGCTATTGGATCTTGGGTAATGCTTTATTATTCAAAGATACATGAACTAAGTACATCGGTGTTTATGGCACCGATGTGTATTGTCACCTTTGGGGCAGGATTTATTTTTGGGCCAGCTATAGCACTGGCAATGTTACCCTTTGGTAAACGAGCTGGATATGCTGCAGCTACATATGGTGTTATACAATATAGCTTTGCAGCTATTATAGGAAGCTATATTGTTTATTATCCTGTAAACGATGCTTCATCATTTGGTATTACCATTGGGACATTAGCTCTTATTTCAGTATTTCTACTATTCATGCTAAAGAACACAGAAATTAACAATAATGCCACTAGTGCGTAGTTATAGTGTTAGTACTAGAGTTGCCAACATTAAGTGAAACATCATCAACGATAATATCTGGTGTATTTGATTGTGATCCTATATGTTGAAATAAGAGAGGCATCATTGAGCTAGAGCTGACTATGCTATCAATCTCTAGTAATGTTGCTCTTAATTCTAAAATATTATCTTTTTCTCTTTCAACAATTTCAGGTAATGCGCCTACAGCAGTGAAAGCACCATGAATAGTCCCATGGATCTTTAATAAGTTTACATTTATTTTTTTCAGTTTATTAGGAAATTGTTTTTGGGTTAGTGAAGTTGTAAATGATTCTATTTGAATTTGAAAATCATTAAGGTGACTAATTACATGGTCTAGATATATTTTATGTGCATCAATATTAGCAGTAATTTCTTGACTGAGATCCGAAGCATTACGCAGCTCAATATCATCTTCTTTGTCTAACAAGGTGGAGATATTTTCTTGAGCCTTGATAGCTTTAAGGTAGAAGTTTGATAATTTTTTATTATATGATTCAAGTTCTTTGTTTATAGTTTTATTACGTTTTATAACCAATGTTGTATTGGCTTCTATACTTACAAGTGCAGATTCATCTTGAGAGGAATCAAGGCTTTCTTCAAGTCTTGATATGCGTTCCCTAGATACATTTAACTCTAATTTTAAGTTATTCAGTTGTGTTATTCCAGATTCGATATGAACAGCAACTTCTGCATGCAATGCAGTTGCTTTAGCTAGAACAGTAGTATTTTTTGGCATTTCCAGTCCTTCTTCAGGGGAGATAATGCCATTAAAGATACAGGGGGATAAATTTTATCGTAATCATATTTTTGTTAGAGCATATAGATATTATCCCAGGCTTTCATTGTGCCCACGTTGTTGTAGTTTTTCTTTATGCTTTATAATTTGTTTATTTAGTTTGTTAACCATGTCGTCAATAGATTTGTACATGTCAGCGTTACTGGATTCAGCAAAAATAGGAGTAGTATGGTGATCTAGATTGACTTTAGCTTCAGCTTTATGAGTTTTATTGTCAACATTTAACGTTACATGGATATAGGAAATATGATTAAAATGTTCTTCTAATTTCTTAACACTTTTTTCTACTTTTTCTTTTAAGCCTTTACTAAGGTCAACATGATGACCTGTGATGTCCAGCTGCATAGTAAATCTCCTTAAGATTTTTGTATGATTTTGCGCAAATTTGAAGGCGGTATTCCAAGCATTTCTCGATATTTAGCCACAGTTCTACGTGCTATCTTAATATGTTGTTTACCCATTAACGTTTCAGAAATTGCCTGATCACTAAGAGGTTTCGTTCTGTTCTCATCATAGATAAGTTTTTTTATCATAGCACGGATAGCAGTAGAAGAACATTCAGCACCATCTACCGTATTCACATGTGATGAGAAGAAATATTTTAATTCAAACATTCCTTGAGGAGTGTGAATATATTTATTCGTAGTTACTCTTGATACCGTTGATTCATGCAATGAGGTATCTAAAGCTATATCGCTAAGAATCAAAGGAACTATGCTATCTGGACCATTAGTTAAAAATTTATTTTGTTTTTTAATAATAGATTTAGCAACTTTTAATATGGTATCGTTTCGGTTATGTAAGCTTTTTAGGAACCAACGAGCTTCACGTAATTGTTCTTGCAGGAAGACATTATCACGACTAGAGTTTGATCTTTTTACTAGTGCTGCATAACTAGGGTTTACTCTAACCCTAGTATTAATTTCTTTATTTAAAACAACCTCCCAACAACCATTATGTTTGATAATTGAAAGATCAGGTATTATATATTCAGATTTTTGGTCATTAATAAGATGTCCGGGTTTTAGTTTTAATTTAGATAATAGATCGATTAGTTCTTGTAATTGCTTATCATTTATCTGTAGTTTAGATTTTAATTTTTTGTAATTTTTATGAGCAAGAATGTTTAGGTAATTGCTGATAGTCAATCTAGCTTCTGTTAGTAAATGGGTATATTTAGGCATAGTTTCAAGTTGGATAAGTAAGCACTCTTCAAGAGTTCTAGCACCAATACCGACAGGGTCTAAGCGTTGTATTTCATAAAGTGTGTCAGCTATTAGGCTAGCATCTGCAATTGGTGCAGGAAGGAAATTACATATTTCTTCAATACTAGCCTCAAGGTAGCCATCTTCTTTCAAATTACATATTATAGCATTGGCTATTTCAAGCTTTTGGTCTGACCATTTACAGAAATTGAGTTGCCATCTTAGGTGTGATTGTAGATCAACCCGATCTTCGGAATAATTTTCTAATAAGTTGAAATTGTTGTCATAGCTTGGTTTCTTACCAGATAGAGAGGACCAACCATGCTTATCCCAAAAGGCATCTAAGTCATGATCTGTATTCTTATTTTCTTGGACTTCACTATCACTATCAGGTTCTAGCATCGTATTGCTATCAAGCATCTCCTGAACAGTGCTTTCAATCTCTAAGGATGATAGCTGCAGCAGTTTTATAGCCTGTTGAAGCTGAGGTGTTATATTTAGACTTTGACCTATATTAAGTGCTAGTGAAGGTTTCATATCTATATGTTTCAACGTTAACTGATATTAACATTATAGGAGGATATATAGTTACATGCCTCATCTAAGATACAGATGTTGTGTAATAATTATAATTATAGTTATATGTACAATTGGGTTTTACCTGAGATAACCGTATATTATCGCTGCTCAAATTAATTTAAGGTGGGTTTGGGTAGATTCTGATATTTAATGTGAAGCTAGGCGCATCGAGGCTTTTTCGGTGGGGTGGGGGTATCTATATCATCATGATGACTTTCATCTGCTGGTGTTAAGGGTATAAAATCAGGATAACAATGAGCAAGATCAAATATTCTAAAGTGTTCATTCGCTATGATGCTGTCTTGGCCTGAGGCAGCAGCTTCTTTTTGGCGGCGCAACCGATGCTTCAAGGCATTTGGTCTTATTAACTCATATTCTACATAGTTTGCATCAACCCCTTTAACTATTTGGCCGTTTTTCTCTCTGTGCTGACTAGGCAGCTGGTATAAAATCATCAACTACAGTTGTGTAATCTTTCACCCAGATCGGTGCTGCATCCTGGCTGCGCAACCGATGATTCAACGTATTTGAGCTTATTAGTTCATATTTTACAGAGTTTGCATCCGTACCTTTAACTATTTGGCCATTTTTATTTTTTTTATGTCAAACATGGAGCGAAGGTCAGGCTCATCTTCAACTGTCTTTGTCCAATTTTTCACCCAAACTTCTTTTATAAGTATTATCATTTTCAATGCTGTAACTTATTAGAATGACTGGGGCAATGGCTTGGGGAGCTTATTTGGATAATTTAAGGTTGGGGTTTAGCTTTAGCTTCCAATAATTATATTAGCTATTGCTGTAACGCTTTGTTTTTAAACAAAAAATTACCAGATATCATCTCAGTGAAGTAGGGATGTGCTTTTACAGATAATTTGCATTATTTGTACTTTAGCATGACTGTCGTACAACATAATATATGTCAGTGATGTTTTAAGTCCTAGGGTTCATCATGGTGATGAAACCCAGGAATATACGTTTAGACTTGTTTTCAGTTAACTCTTGCTCGTAACCTAGAAGGAGCTTCTGCATAGCAGCTAGCTGATAGATCAGCTTTACAGTTATTGGCAGTGGTTTCTAATGGAGGTATTGCTCTCAGGCCATACTGTTTTAAAAAATCACTTCTTATCTGAGGATCAAGAACAAAGCTTCTATCTAAGTCATCAGTTGTACGAGATCTACCTTTCTTTGCTTGTAATGATAATCTAACAGAGCTAGGTAAAACGACAGCTTTATCGTCCGCTATTAAGTCTTTAACTTCTTCGGGTAATTTTAGGCAAGAAGAAAAAGGTTTCATAATGCCGTGTAGACCTCTTTTTATCCAATAGGCAACAGAACTATTCTCAAACCATGACTTATGAGTTAATACAGATTTTACAGCAGCATGATTTTCAGTGTTATTCATAAGTGTGTAAGATAGATCGCTGGGTACATCTTCACGACCAATAAAATGTTTTGATGTATGTGCACCACCAGTACCAATAAGACCATTAATTGCTATAAGCGGATTCCACCATTTTGAATGCTTAATGCTGTGCCCTTTATCTATCTTAAGAACATTAACGTTTGCATGTTCAGGAGGAATATCTGCAGCAACAGTAGTTTGTCCAGTTTGTTGAACACCATCACCTTCGACCATTAAGAAGTTCATAGATACATCAATACCATCTCTATATAGTGGATCATTGATGGTTTCTAAAGATTTTTTAAATGTTTTTGCAGTTTTTTTACTCACACCAGCAGAATTAGCAACATGCATTTGTACCGATTCAATATGATCAAGGGCATCTGAATTTGATGGTAAATTGCTTTTTTTACGGCAAGAGCTGAATAGTTTCTTTGCAGCGCGTTTGAACCGAGATGATATTCCTGAGTTTTCAGCATCACGCTGTTCTTGTAGACGTTTTGCATAAGCTTCTGTAAAAGATGCGGTCATATTTTGTGCATCAGCACCGCCTAAGCTATGTCCTGAAAATTCTATTTTTTGTTTTTGGCCAGTGATGTCAGCTCTTTCTTTAATGACATCGAAAACTTGGGCAAGTAATAAATGTTTATCTTTATTAAATGATTCATGGCCAGCACCGTAAGATTCTAAATCTCTTACTACGCTAGCATAGGAGCCAGGATCAGTGCCTCTAAATGAAACTTTTATTCTTGGATTGTCATCGTCTTTACCAACAAGAATAAAGGGTAAAAGTCCCGCATTGGTGGATGCTAATTGTTTAGCAACATATTGACGTTCTATACCATCTTCATCAGTTATAGTTAATTCTTTGGTTTCACCTTCAGCAAGACTGCCTGCTAAATCATATGGAACGCCATGGGAAAGATGTTCGCCTCGGGCAAAATTTTCTAATATGGGTTTGTTTTCTGCAAGAATAGCTGCGTGTTCTTTATCAACAGCAACATACTCTTGTTCTATTAGAGTTTCAACAACATCATCATCTAGGATATTAGAGATAACACTTTCTTTTTCTGTACTTAAACTACTTACAGACACAACAACCTCTTTTATTTATTTAATTATTATTTCGGATAACTTTAAACTTAATCTTAATCTAATGCTAAGGTAGTTTTTTACTATTTTAATTGCATATACAATTAATGTTGATATCCGAAGTTTACAAAAAGAAACTTATTTTTAGTATATTCTCAATGAAACTTAGGCGTACTATATCAAAATAAAGCATGATATACAATATTTTAAGCTGTTTAACATAGAGTATGAGGAATGTGTGAAATTTGATCTAGATTGTTAGACTCTGAAGTTATCCATTAAATCTTTGAGTGTTTGTGCTGTTATTTTAGCGCGCTCAGCACCTTGGGCAGAATTTTTAGTTATGTTGTGAGTGTTATTAATAAGAACATTTATGTTGGAGATATTACGGTCTATTTCAGATGAAACATGATATTGCTCATCAGCAGCATTGGCTATGTAAGTTGACATGTCTAATATTTTCTCTACAGAGCTTGATATTTTTTCCAGTGATTCTCCAGCTTCAGTTACTTGTTCTACACAGGACTGTGCTTTTTGGCGGCTGCTTTCCATAACATCAATAGATTTTTGTGTGTCATCCTTGAATGATTTGATCATTCCATGTATTTCTTCAGTAGCCTGATTTGTTCTCAGAGATAAAGATCTAACTTCATCTGCAACAATAGAGAATCCTCGCCCAGCATCACCAGCTCTAGCAGCCTCAATGGCAGCATTTAGTGCTAGTAAGTTTGTTTGTTGGGAAATTTCGCGTATTGTGCCTAAAATAAATTCAATTTGGTCGGTTCTGTTGGTTATTTCTTCAATAAAAGTAGCGGTGTCTTCAACATTTACTACCAAATCATTGATTTTGTGAATGGTAAGATCAACAACTTTTTTGCCATTGCTAGATTCACTATGTGCGTTTTTAGTATATGTGGATGCTCGTTTAGCATTTTCTGCAACTAAACGAGCTGATGCGGACATCTCAGTTACTGCTGTTGCTAGTGAAGAAATTTCTTGTTTTTCTCTATCGATATCTTCATATATTTGTGTTGTGTTGGTGGCAGAGTCTTCAGCTATTTTATATAACTCTCTTGAACACATTTTTGCTTTTTTTATAATCTCTTGTAATCCATGAATAAATAGATTAAATGTTTTCGCAATAACACCTAATTCGTCTTTTGAGTTTACCTGAAGTCTTCTTCTAAGATCTCCTCCTCGTTCTGCAATATTAGACAATGCTTTATTTAATTTACTTAATGGTTGTGAAATGACAACATTCAGTATTATTATTTGAAATACAGCCAAAATTACATCTAGAATGATAATTTGTATTACTTGACGATATAGTAAGAGTTTAAGTTGTTGCTGTACATGATGATCTGATACATAAAGTATTACTTTGCCAAGATTTTCTTCTTCTCCATAAACATCGTATTTAAGATTTTTTACTTTTTCATAACTATAATAGGGAAGTTTTGTAGTATCATCATCTTTCAAATTTATAATTTCATCTTTGTTATTTATACTTAAACTAGATACTAGCTCATCCGAAGAAGAAATTAATTTAATAGCTGGTACAGTTTTAGTTGATAATTCAGATTTGATGATTTTTAGATATACATCTTCATCTAGATTCCATAAAGGTTCGAGTAAACTTTCTGATAATCTCCCACCTATATTTTCAGCTTTAACATCCAAATCAGCCATCATGCTTTCTTTGAGTAATGTATGATTGTAAACACCAAAAATTGATAAAATAACAGTTACAATGCAAGCAAATGCAATATTTATTTTTGTAATAAAAGAATAAAGCAATCTGTTTTTTATCGACATTACATAGACCTTAAATTATGAATAAGGTTTTAATAAGTAGAGCACAGTTGTTCATATTAGTATATCCTCGCTCAAAGATGTCATAATATTTTATTTCCCCTTAAATGGCACCAACAATATAGTTGTTGATAGTTCTGAGTGTTAAAACGTTACTTCTATAGATAAATATAGACTCTGGCAATATGGCATATGTGATTAGTTTATGTATTTACAATATAAATATTTGTTAATGTATGATGATGGTTTATATTGTTTCTACATTTATGAAAAATAACAAAAATTGTAATATAGTAATTATTGGTAAGCATATATTGAAGGAGTTTTTATATGACACGGAAAATATTAAAAAGCATATTGGCAATAATGTTATTTGTACCTGGTCTATGTTTTGCAAAAGAGGTGCATTATATGACTGAAGAGTACCCACCT
>Ga0066610_10000400_pt1 | contig 30728 bp, 28 predicted proteins | sample SaaInlV_DNA_165m_FD_60375 | JGI IMG/M metagenome (GOLD analysis project Ga0066610, IMG submission 60375) | Marine microbial communities from expanding oxygen minimum zones in the Saanich Inlet - SI075_LV_DNA_165m | ecosystem: Environmental > Aquatic > Marine > Unclassified | place: British... | reverse complement strand
TAGGGCCGTTCCAGCTGGTAGCTGCGCGACAATCATTTGCTTGTATTCATCCATATGCGATTTAGTAATAATTCTATCGTTAACAGATGCCACTATCTTATCCAAAGATTCTGGTGCACACATAGCACAATGGCTCGACACAAATAGGAGTACAGTAATACAGAGCCTAGCTAACATCTCAATCCCCTTAAAAATATACAAACAACAGTTACCCAACTTAATATAATAAGCTAAATTACCAAGCGGGATTTTAGCAGATCCACCCCAACATGGGAATCATTTAGTTGGTTACTTAATTATTTTGGTAGTCACTAGGAAGCACCGCACCAGGAATAGAAAAATCTATGGGCCTTTTTGCACTGACGGAGGTAAAGCCCGTTAAGCTAAACTGTAAACCAACCGTATTATTGTACTTACGACTACGTGCCCCAGTATTTTCAATATTATGAATAGTCCTTTCATGTAGCCAGGTAAGCTTAATACTATAGCAACACTTATAAAACTCTAATCCAACACCAACTTTATTTAAGTTACGCTGCACAATATCATAGTGGGTTATACCTTGCACTAATAAATTATCTCGCGGAAATAATGAAAAAGAAACCCCAATTTGGTTGGTTTTAACCCCAGATAAATCATTTGAATAATCATAGTTAATGTTAATAATATTATATTCAGTAGGTATATAGCTACCTCCAACAACTATAGAGCGATTTAAACGCTTTTTATAATCATAAACCCAGTCAGCATCAACTTGCCAATGCATATTTATTTTGTAGAATGCTCTACTAGCGAAAGGGGTATGTCTGGTACTGCTCATTGTAGATTCTAATGGATCTTGCCTTAGCCTACTTAAATAGTATATTTGACCGACTCCAATACCGGCTAATTCTTCGCCAATGCTATTCATGAAATTTGAACTTAGTCCTAGGCTAACTTGATTGGTACTAGAAATTCTATCAAATCCAGAAAACCTATTATCCTGATATAATTCTCCATAGCTGAATTTTTTTACGCCACTTTCAAATACTGGTAATAGCGATTGATTTTTATGTGGTGTATATAAATATTTAATTCTAGGCTCTAATGTTTGCGTCCACTCATTACTTGGAACCACTAGCTCCCTCTCAAATATCAAACCACTATCTAAACTATATGTTGGCAATATTCTTGAGGGATTTTTTGCCATATTATATTCTGATGAAGGTCTACGCAGCTCTTCACTTAAAATATCAAGTTTTACTGATGGGCTCATAAACCATCCAGGATCATAATCTATAGGTCGGGATAGTGTTGTCTCAACATGATAACGATTGCCAGTCGTTAATGGCGATACTCCAGAGATTTTATCTTGAGCAAAATTAAACCAAGAGCCTTTTGATGTTGAATAAAAACCACCATAATTATGTGTTAAAAATGTTTGTGATAGTGATGGTAACACCCGATAAAGATTACCAGGTTGTGGTGCATTAAAAGCGTATAAGGTCTGGTATTGCCGTAATTCTACATCAGTAGCACCAAAGCTAGAATTATAGTTTAACAAGAAATTTTGTGGTAAATACTGTGGATTAAAGATCTCCGGCAAAGTATGTTTGTCTCTAGATAAGTCTCTATGTAAAATTCTCTGACCAGTATTAGAAATAAAGTTATCATCGCCCACTTTCACATAATAAATCTGATATAACAGAGAGTCATTTGGTCTACCAACATGTTGAAGATTAAGGCCATACCGCATGCTTAATGGTTTTAGTCTCTGCATCTGGACACTATTAACTGCTATAGATCCTGGCTGAGCAATTTTTTCAGCTCGAAAACCTTTATATGCCCGCTCATTAACAAACCAGTCTAGCTCTAAAGTTCCTTCATATGTATTAGATAAATAGCGAAATTGATTAAATACTCTTAAGCCACTATGAGTATTCCAAGTTGGTGTTACAGTAGCATCATAATTAGGTGCTATATTCCAGTAATAAGGGATCCCAAAACCACTTCCAAGATAACTTTCACTTTGCATAATAGGTAATAATAAACCTGATTTACGTCGATCATCTATTGGAAAGCTTACATAGGGCCAATAAAATACTGGTTTATCCTTTATATAAAGAATGCTATGCCAAGCATTACCCCAGCCAGAATGTTGGTCCATCTCTAATTTTTTAGCTTTAAGATGCCATATTCTATCTCTTGGTGAGCAAGTACTATATGTTGCTTTCTCTAAATGAATCACATCATTTTTATCAATAACTATTTTCGGAGATGAACCAAAGCTATGACTTGAAAATAAGTAATAAGTACTATTATGCAATTCTTTTTCTTGCTTGGTAACATCATCTATAGCGTAAGAACCATTAAATCTTTCTTGTGGGCTGACCATACGTACATTGCCAAATGCTTCTAATTTATCCAGCTCCCCGCCATCATCTTTAAAAAATATTTTTATTTTGTCTGCAACAAGACGTCGCTGTTGTTGCTCTGCTACTGCTCCGCCAGTTAGCACTGCCATTTTATTCATAAGCATATCGCCAGAATCACTATTCAAAGTTATATCTCTGCCAAAGTCAGTGTCTGGTTTTATCTCTGGTTGGTAATATCCTTGGCACAAACAAGACCTATTTTTGCCAGAGCAGGTGTTGAGGATCATCCAGTCATCGTCATAAGCTAAAGAACTTATTGGCATGAGCATGGCTATAGCAAGAAGATTGCTTAATACTGTATAGTGTTTTTTTATCATCAAATTTTAAAGCCGGGAAGTGAGTAATTGCTAGCAAGTATAACAAAACTTATGCATCAACTAAAAGAGCATCCTAATACCAATATTATTGGTACGCCTACAAGAATTGAAAATATTGCTGGAGATGCAAGTCTGAGAGCCTATTACCGAGTGTTCACAACCAAACAAACCTACATACTTATGGACTCAAGCCAAGATCCTAGCTTCGAAAGATTTAAGCACCTAACCGATTATTTTCTGAAAAATAATTTTAATGTCCCTAAAATATTTTTTGAATTTGCAGATACTCAAGCCCTGTTAATTAGTGATTTTGGTGATAACCTATATAGCGAACTAAAAAAATCAGAGTTCAATGAACATTATCTATATGCCATGGAAACCCTAGTTGATTTGGCAGCTATCAATCCAACTACAACCACAATGCCTATTTTTTCTGATTCATTGATACAAAGCCAAATGCTTCTATTTAAAGAATGGTACCTGATGCAGTATAAAAGCATGCCTATCAATAGTACCATCGACTCTATTTTGTCTTCCCTAGTAGATACTTTTGAATCGGTTTTTAAGAATGCACCTCAAGTTATTGTGCATATGGACTACCATAGCCGTAACTTAATTAAAACAACATCTCATAGCCCTGGGCTCATAGACTATCAAGATGCAAGAATTGGTCCCATTGGTTACGATGCTGCATCACTATGGTTTGATGCCTATATTGAACACTCTGATGCAGATATAGATAAATGGGTACAGCAATATTTAGAACGTCTTCAAGCTATCCCTAAATTTTCTTTTTTAACAAAAGACCTATTGTTAGAGTTTTGTTACATGAGCGGCCTGCAACGACTAATTAAGATTTTAGGTATCTTTGCACGACTAAAGATCATGTATAAAAAACCAGCATATGAACAATATATACCAAAAGTAATCAAAGATATTAACTATATTCTACAGTTTTATCCTAAATTGAATGACTTTAAAACATTACTCTCAGATGTTGCAACGACCGAGGTTGCTTAATTATGAATGCAATGCTCTTAGCTGCAGGATTGGGTAAACGAATGCTTCATCTTACTAAGCAATGCCCTAAGCCACTACTTAAAGTTTCTGGTAAACCATTGTTACACCATGCTATCAGCCATCTTATTAAAAATGGGATCACTGAAATCGTAATTAATACGCATTATGAAAGTGCCATGATTATCAAATATATCAACGATAATAAATTTTCTGCCAACATTCATTTGATTGTTGAAGATGAACTTCTAGATACTGGCGCTGGGATTTGTAATGCTCTCAAGTACCTTGGCCCAGAGCCATTTATTGTTGCTAGTGCTGATGTTATCAGTAATATTAATTATCAATCTTTATATTTACCAAAAGGTTCCAGTGCATCATTAGCTATGGTGAAAAATCCTAGTTTTAAAACTGCAGGTGATTACAGTATTATTGAAAGAAAATTAATTCAAAAACAATCATCGCTAGAAAGCTATACGTATGCCAATGTTGGATTATTTCACCATAGTTTCTTCACCCATCAAAAGCCTGGACCTACACCGCTAAGATTTTATATTGACCGAGCCATAGCAAAACAAAGAGTCCACGCCTTTGTTTACCGAGGATCTTGGTTCAATATTGGCACGCCTGAACAACTTCAGGAGTGTGAAGCTAACATTATTGAAAACTAACCCCAAACTCCATGTGGTGTTAAATAACCATGATAAAAAGCTATAAATAAACCACCAAACAAACCTATGGATAAAACAATCCTAAGGGTTAAAGCTTTTACAGTTTGTAGCGAGCCATTATCGTCCTGATTTGCTAATAAATGATATAAAGCAATAACAAGACTAGACATAATCGCTAATATCATGAAAATAATAAGTCCCGTGATTAGATTGTGAGCCATCAATGTCCCCTATTAAAGTTAAAATCCTTGATTTATGTGTTATAGCTACTACTTGCCTACTATTGTATCTAGGTTCCTGGCAATTGGATAGGGCACAACAAAAAAGCCATCTTATTGCTCAGGTAAACAATACTAATTATAAACCAAAAGACGTAAGTGTCATTGCTTACGATGAACTTGTTACATATGAAAAAATAAGTTGCACAGCCAAGATCAACTCTACTCAAATCATTTTATTAGATAACCAAATGATGGACCATCAAGTTGGTTATCGTGTGCTCGCACCAGCTACCTGCAAAAATTCTAACCGTATACTATTAATTGATAGAGGTTGGATTGCCAAGAAAAAAATTGATACTTTACCTCCGGTAAACACCCAAGAGCGCATACTAGAAGGCATGGCTATATGGCCAAGCTCAGGCATTCTACTCAAGAAACAAACTCTTCCTTCTAAACTCACATGGCCACTTATTTTGCAAAAATTAGAGCCAGAACTGATCGAATCAGCTTTAAATTCTCAAATATGGCCTAAAGCTTTGCGTTTAGATGCTAATAACCCCTTAGCTCTTCAAGTCCCAGATGTTGGTGTAAACATGCCGCCAGAGAAGCATCAAGGTTATGCTATGCAGTGGTTTTCTCTTGCCTTGGTTTTAATGGTATATTACTTCTTCAATCGTAGGAAAATTATTAACTATGAGCCAAAAGCATATAACTAAAACGACAAGAGTTATCCCCTGGATAATCTTATTTATCTGTTTGCTACCTAGCATATGTGCAAATATATTATATCGACACAATCTAGTTAATAACCATGAGAGTAAACAGAATGGGAATTTAATTTCACCAGTAGTATCTGCAGATCCTCTTAAGTTAACTCCTCTAGAGTTAAAGCTGAAAACCGGCAAGCAAAATAAAATGCAATGGGTTGCTGTGTATGTAAAACCCAAAGAATGTAATGAACATTGTGAGCAGCGCATACATGAACTTAAGAATTTGAAAATTGCTCTAGGCCGTGAATATCATAAGCTCACACTTAACACAACAAGTCCACAGCAACTAAATAATTTGAATTTATTAGCAGAACAAATATACCTCATAGACCCAAACAATTTTATTATGATGCAGTATCAGAAAGAGCATAATACCTCGAATATCTTAAAAGATATTAAGCATTTACTAAGGTATTCCAATGGATAAAAAAATACTTCACTTATCACGCTTTGGTGCTGTATTTGCTTTTATTGTTATAATTGTTGGTGCCTACACGAGACTTACTGATGCAGGGTTAGGTTGTCCTGATTGGCCTGGATGCTATGGCAACTGGAAAGTACCAAGCACAGGACAGGAACTTGGTACAGCTAATGGCTTATACCCTGGTGTACAAATAGAATCAGCAAAAGCTTGGACTGAGATGTTTCATCGCTACATTGCTGGCACCCTAGGCTTAGTAATTTTTGCAATATCATGTCTATTAATAAAACAAAGATCTTATCTGTTTGGCATATCTTTAAGTGCTTTAGTGATTTTTCAAGCTATTCTTGGCATGTGGACAGTAACTCTTGGTCTATACCCACTAGCAGTAATGGGGCACTTATTAGGTGGGCTAACCCTGTTTAGCCTATTAGCTTGGCTAGGAATTTCTAAGTCCCATAAAGCCATTAACATACCTTTATCTCTAAATGTCATCGCAAAAATTAGTATTTTGATCCTCTTTATCCAAATATTTCTTGGAGGGTGGACGAGCGCTAACTATGCAGCTTTAGTCTGTGCAGACTTTCCAACTTGTCAGGGACAATGGTGGCCAAAAATGGATTGGGCTCTAGCTTTTTCATTTACTGATGTCGGTATTTTCAATAGCCCTGGTACCGCATTAGAAAATCCAGCCCGAATTACTATTCAAGTAGCACATAGAATTGGGGCTTTAATCACCACAATAACACTGCTTACTCTTAGCTATCATGCCTTTCGCACACAAGAAAAAAACATGCGCATATTTTCGGTTGCAACACTCTTACTCTTAATTTTGCAAGTAAGTTTAGGAATATCAAATGTCTTGGCAGGACTACCGTTACATGTTGCTCTAGCTCATAATGGTGTAGCAGTACTCTTGCTGCTAATGGTTATTTTAATTAATAAAAGATGCTCGTATGTACCAAGTAAAATATAAACCAATTCAAATTTTTAAAGATTATTTACAATTATGTAAACCTAAAGTGATCCTTTTAATGTTGATTACTACATGGGTTGGTATGCATTTAGCTACTTATCAAATTGTTCCTCTAGCAACTATAATCATTGCCACCATTGGGATCTCTTGTGCTGCAGGCTCAGCTGCCGTTATAAATCATTTGGCCGATCGCCAAATAGATTCTAAAATGCAGAGAACAGCCAAACGACCCATAGCTGATGGCAGAATTCTTCCAAGAGATGCCATTTTATTTTCTACCATTATTGGCAGCTTTGGTATATACATACTCTATGCTTACATAAATCCCATAACAGCATTAGTAACCTTCTTCTCATTAGTTGGCTATGCTTTTATCTACACAATGTTTTTAAAATATGCTACGCCACAGAATATTGTTATTGGTGGAATAGTTGGCGCAACCCCTCCTCTTTTAGGTTGGACCGCAATAACCGGATCTATAGAGCCACACGCCCTGATCTTAGCATTAATTATTTTCATTTGGACACCACCACATTTTTGGGCTTTGGCAATACACCGATATAAAGATTACCAGAATGCTAAAGTACCAATGCTCCCAATTACTCACGGTATTGAATATACTAAGCTACAAATAATGCTCTATACAGTATTATTATTTGCGGCATGTTTACTTCCTTTTGCAACAGGCATGTCAGGTATATTCTACCTGGTAATAAGCACCTTATTGAATGGCAGATATTGCTACATAACTTACAAATTTTTCAGAAACAGCCCAACAGCCCCTCATGCTATGGCATTATTCCAATTTTCAATACTTTATTTATCAATTCTATTTTTATCTTTATTAATAGATCACTATATCCAAATGTATATTATGAGCACAATTTAAACCATGGAGATATTATATGGCTAGTAACGTAAACGTAATGCGTACAGTAAGATTTATAGGTTTTGGAATCATATGTTTAATAACACTATGGTATTTTATCAGCCCTAATATTAATGCCTCAAGTAAAATTCCTGTAACTCAATTAGCTACTGTTCTTGAACAAAAAGGCACTCCTCTCTCACCATTTAACTTAATTGATAGTGATGGTAATCACTTTAGTGAAAAATCTTTACGAGGTCACTGGAGCTTAATGTTTTTTGGTTATACGACATGCCCAGACGTTTGCCCTACAACGTTATCTGTTGTAAGTGAAGCTTGGAATGGTTTTAATGGTAAATACCCTGCTAAATTTATATTTGCCAGTATTAATCCAATCGATGATGATCCCAAATCATTAAAATTTTTCTTAAGAAATTTCCATAATGATTTTATAGGTGTAACAGGACCAAGCCAAGAAATTGCTAAACTAAGCCAACAATTAAATGTTATTGCACAAAAACATACCGACAACGAAACTGGAACTACTATCATTGATCACACGGCAGCATTGATGCTAATTGATCCAAGAGGAAGACTAAAGGCTGTCTTTACTCCACCTCTTGATGCTAATGCTATTATTAATGATTTAAATGCAATAACTGCGTAGCTATTTAATAATTCGCTTAGGGAGCTGGAAAACAACAGCTCCTTAGCAATACCAACTACTTCCTCTTATTTGAAATATTTAGTTGCAAAAGAAACTAAATTAATATAGTAATTTCGCCTTATAAACAAGATCTTGTATAGTATACTTTTCAGTATTCTTTATCTTTAGGACAAAAGTATGAGTGATAGTGACGAGTCTGATACAACTAATAGAGGTGGTGTTTACTTTATTTATATCAATCACATGAACACACCGAATACTTGGCAACCTGATGGCATATGGCAGTCATTAGAATATGCTTGCTTAGCTCATAAAGAAAATGGATTTCGCAGTAATATAAGAACTAATGATAGTGGACCTATATTAAATATGCGATATGAGAAAAGAGAATCAAATATAGTTGGTAACAATGAAGTCCTTGAAACAGGGGAATTAACACAACGAGACATGAGGGCACTATCTAGAAATAACTCTTGTTAATACGTATAGTTGATTAACATATAACTTTTTGGTTGCTATACAGTATCATTATAATAGCAACCACTTGCACATCAAAAACCTTTATAACTATCTATGTAGATATTACTTGTTTGACGTGTAAATACCTCTTAGCAAAATCATCATCAATGCTTGATAGCCTTTTTAAACTATCTCCTATTAATACAAATGGATCAACACCTCTAAACTTTGCCTTAATATCTTTATCAAGATATTCATTATTAATATTAAAATTACGACATCGATCTAATAGTTCAGTTATTTGTGTATCTTTTGCTGAATCTAATTTATCAAGCACTTCCATATCAGATGAAAAATGTAATTCATGCTCATCAATAATATTTCGATTAAGAGCATCTAGTAAGACTGTAGCGAACCTCTTGTAAATTTCAAGATTCCATCCAGCACCCCAGACTTTTTCTGAAAAATATAATGATAATTCTGCAAATTTCTTGGCAGTATTAGTGTCGGTGAAAAACCAGTTATTATCATGAAATTTCAAGTTACTTAGAATAACCCCAACATCATCAAGAGTAATTAATTTATGTACGACAGCATGATGTAAGTTATATTCAATTCTATCAGCACACAAATTTGGTAATTCTTGCTCTAAAGCCAAAAATTTATTATTTTGTGGATCCAAGTCATGTAAAGCAAAGCTGTATTTATTTAATAATCTATCAATCCCTTGCTGCTGCAAATACCAGATAAGTATATCATCTTGATATGAAGTACTCAGATCATTACGGTCTTTATATAATAGTTCAGCAATATGAGAAAATGCAGTATGAGAGGCATCATGTAATAAGCCACTTATTTGCTCATCCAAAGTACAATCATAGCAACGAAGCAACTCATATACCCCAATTGAATGCTCATAACGTGAGTATTTTGGAAAATTATCAATAAAATATCTTGGCGCCCCAGACTGATCAATCTTCTTTAACCGCTGAATAGCTATACTCTGCTCTAATTCAATTAATACAGGTTCAATTATTGGTACTTGCTGAAATACAGGATGGTAGATTGTCTTCACTATATATCTTCTCAACTTCTATAATATTTTTTGTTATTTATATATAGTGTGGAATGATTTTACTAATAACTCCACTTAAGAAGACACATCACTAATTATAAGAGTTATATTAAATCCCTACACAGCACATCAAGAAACTAAAGAATGCCTTAAATCTCTATCAACTGATAGTTCACTGTGCCTTTGCTAAAAATATAGGAGCTACTAACTTCTTTAATAACCCTTTAAGTTTAACTGATGATAAATTAATATTGCTAAATAATATTCCAAGGGAAGTTGTTAAGCAGGCTAATACTAGGTTTTGAGTGAGTGCCTCTTTTCCAAAGCACACAAGAAGAATCATCCCAATCAATCTGCCGACATATGTGAGAGAACTTAGAAGATAAATATCTCCTCGCTTTACTCCAGCATCCCACAACTGATAAGCAATGCCTCCTCCAGTGGCTCCAGTAATAATAGCCATCATCCACTCATGAGATGATGGCATAACAAATGTTTCCATAGATAAATGTAAAACAAGAGAGATCATAGCGCCAATTCCACAATATAAACCGACCATTTCTATTGGCAGCGATGCATAATATCTAGAAAATACTGAATAACATCCCCATACAATAGCTCCACCAAATGCAAGTAAGTACCCTACTGCAAATTCATAACTGATATTATCTAGTCCACCATCCCCGGCAACTAAGATATAAATACCAAATAGAGCAATAGATGAACCTATAATCTTCTGCCATGAAAATCTCTCATTAGGCAAAAATCCCGTGCATACGACAGCAACACATGGCCATAAGTAATCGATCAAATCTACATGTGCAATAGGGGCAAATTGAGCTCCATATATATAGGCGAAATCACCACCGCAAACTCCAACTAATCCAGCAATCCATATCCAAGGATAATGGTTTTTAACAGTGCTCCATTTACGACTTATTGTGAGTTTGATAGCTGTAACTGAAAATGAGCTCATGAAAACGATTGTTAATAGCTCAAATATCGGTAAGGTTTTTATTTCAGATACAAGTAATGGCTCTACAGCCCAAATAAATAAAGCTCCGATTCCTAGATAAGTATGTTTTGCAGAGCTAGACTTTCTCAAGAAAGTATCCATTTTTAATATTATATATTATGGGGCAGACTAACTGATTTTTGTGTGAGGCGCAAGACCAATGTGGCATCATTATGCTTATTTCTATGCGAATAACTTTTTTAACTCAGCAATACTCATTAGTTGTTAAGAGACTAGTAACTACACCTACTAATTATTCCTATTTTGGAAATCCTTGTACCTCCCACATGGGTTCAGCATGATTGATAGAATACAAACCCTGCCACAAACTCATATGCCCTGTAGGTCTTAATTTCAAATAGGACAGCCATTTATTAAATTATTCAAACTAATCATTTATCAGTATATTCCTCCCCAACTGCTAGTAACCCATTATACTTATTATGGTTGCAGCTAAAATAAGGTCTATTGCTATGAAGCAAGTTCGCGGATTCTCTTTAATTGAGCTAATGGTGGTCATTGCAATCCTAGGGATCATGACAGCGGTAGCTCTACCTGCTTATAGAGACTATTCTGTAAAAGCTAAGCTTTCTAAGGGCGTGTACTATTTATCTGAGTGCCGTAAAAAACTAGAAAATTATTACCATGAATATGATGAGTTCCCTAGAAAAGTATGTGGACTAACAAACGGCGTCACTAGCACAGAAAAAATTGAGGGATTTACTCACATAAAATATGCCAAATGGCCATCTGGTTTACATGCCTCTATCTCCGCATCCTTTGATGAAAATACTGTTAAAGAAGTTAAAGAAAGCGGTCCAGATACTGGAGCCATTTACCTTCAAGTTCATTATGATAAAAATACTGAGTCGTTTATAACTAAATGCGGTCGTCTAAATTCATCACAAATTCCCGCATCATATCTACCATTGTTACCGACAAATTGTAGAGATGACAATATTGCTGGTGCTGCTCAGTAAGTATCATTTATCCAAATCTATAGTAATGCCCACGCTCACAACCAGGCTCGCAGGCTGCAGACATCTTTTCTTCTGCTTCTGCTTCTGCTTCTACTTCTGGTGTCACTGACAAACTTAATGATCCGAGTATATCGCCCTTGTAACTATCAACAATAACAGTAATACCAAGTTCATCTACAGCACGAATAAGAGCATAGCTACTACTCTTTAATACAATACAATCAATAAGAGCAATTTTTTCAAGATTTGTTCCCTTTAATACCGACAAAAGTTTCTCTTTCGTAAATCCAGATAAATCTAATTCACAATCCTGTAGCATTAGAGATGATTCTACTGTTTGACCAACCAAAGTTATAAAACTTAGACAAGTAAAATTAACACCTCTTTCGATTTTAAACATTTCAGGCATCGTTACACTCCATGTAGCTTATATATATTATTATATTTTACATTTCATGCTCTCTCTAGTAGACACATGATAGTTTTCATTCAGGACATTAACCATTCTTTCAAAAGTACGATACCATGTGAACCTTGTTTAATTATCTACCATATATAGATTCAGCAGAAAATTTTCAAACAAAATCGCCAGGGCTAAAACTCTACATGAATAACAATATCATTATTTTAAATTAAAATATAACGCACAGTTATTAATTAACCCTTCAATATTCATGCATTATAAATATATAACTTGATTATCAACATTCATGTCCGTACTATTATGAAAACTTCATATTCAGCCCTTCTCTAAAAACCCTGTTAAATACAGAAATATTATTAATTATTTTCATATGTTAGATCAGTATTTTTTCAGAGCCAACGAATTCAACAATTCAGACAAATCACAAACTATGGATTTTCCCGGCATAAAATAAATATGATATTATTAGAGTTCTAGTTATTGTCGAGATTTATATTTTTCTGATAAAATCATACATCGTGATTTAGGAGCGCTATTATAAAAATCAGATAAGTCTTGTTCACTCAATGGTAAAAATTCATTATGACTTTGAAGTTTCTTGGGCTCTTCTAGCCAATGCTGAAATACAGTAAATTTAACATCATCAGGGAGTTCTACCTGGAGGTCATCTAAACGTTCATTAACATAGTCTAATGCACACCTAGCTAAATTTGTATTTCGCAAAAGTTTTCGTTGCGCATTTTGAATCGTGTGCATTTTTCGTAACCCTACGACTGTCACTGAATCTTCAACATTGTGTTTCACTTCATCATATACTCGTAATAAATATGCAATACACAACCCAGCATTTTCATTATCACTATTAATTCTGGAGTTGAGAAACTTTTTAAATGGGTGCAAAACATCTGCATCAATATGCTCTAACATTACTTTCTCTATTTGTGGTGATTTCAACATTAAAATCTCCACAACTTTGGCATGTAGAAGAGCTGATCGTTCGACACAACAATTATAACGAAACAAACAATCATCAACTAACTGTAATATATTGCTAGGTTCATAAAAATCACTATCCATTTGATGGTGAAAAACGTTGAAAACACAATCAATAACATTTAGTTGCATGTGCTCTGGCAAATAAACACATGACTGTAATATTTTATTAATTTCCAAACATGACAATCTAGTAGATGTGCATACTCCTTGTAATATTGAAAATATATCTTGTATGTTGTATAAATGTGGCAAAATTTCAATTATCACATCCACACGTTTTGTGCGTTCTGTAAGATGGGGACCTAAAGATAAAACAACTTCAAACATATCATTTAATAGTTTAATATCTTCAAGCCAAAATAAAATATATACAAGTGATGACATTTGACTAAAGTTCATCGTTTTAGTTAAGTCTAAATCTTCACGTAAAGCCATCGCAACTTTTAAGATTTTCTCTTCTGTCCGGTTATCTAATCTTGTGGAACAACTTAGCTTATTTAATTTTTGCAAAATCACTCTTGTGAAACCTCGATCTAAGGCAAGAAAATCCAAATTTTGTAATATTTCAGACAGGTCATCTGCATCTAATGCCATGTTGTAAATCCTATATTATTTTTATATAAAATAAAATGTTAACTCAACAGTCACAACATGTAAATCAGCAGAATAAGTGTTTCACACTGAGAATATTGGCGCATATAACATTTGATTATATCTTCACCTCCAAGTCGACAGTACTTATAAATTCTTCTAATGTAAGCTCTTTTTTAAAAACAAGAAATAGAATTTATAATATTGTGGCAAACAATACTACAAGATGTCCCCTAAGTATTATTAATATAAATAAGATATTCATATTATATCAACAAACAATTTAGTCTTAACATCTAACACATCCACAGCATTGCTCAATTATATTGTTGAAATATTTCCTTTGCATTATTAGATTTCATTGGTTTCAGACTATAGATATAGATGTCACGCTGCAATTTTAGCACTTCCACATCAATACTCTCGTGGATAAAATCACACAATATGACATGAATATTATTAACATAGATAGATATGTATATACATATGATGGAACCATATGAGGTCTTAATTTAAGATCTAGTTTTCATACGTTCAAGTCTTATTATTTTTTCTTTTGACTTATGACCTTTAATTATAGTTAAAGATGTTTTCGTTACCCCTAGTTCTTTCGCTAGCAATTTAATTACTTCTTTATTAGCTTTACCATCTTCTGGAACAGCTGTTACGTATATCCGAATCGACCTTTCCTCTTCTTTATTATAACTCACCTTAATGCGATTAGATGCTGCCTTGGCTGAAACAGTAACTGTGAATGTATCACCATAATCTTCTAGTGAATTGAATAAATCAATCATAAATATTCATATTTAAATTTCATACCTAACCCAATCATATATTAAGTTTTGTCAAAAATCATTAAATATCCTAAACTTCAATAACCATTAAGTTTTGGCGGACTAAAATCACTTTAAGTTTGCTCTGTGTTATCAATGAAAATGTGTCCACAATTTTTATTTATTGATTAACAAAACACTAAGAAATCATTTATACTGACCTTCATAATGGCTTTTATTATTTAACTTTTATGCCTTGAAAAACTGATATGGGAATAAGTTCAGGATAATATTCCTGCTCCCTTTCAATAATAGAACATATTTTTCCTACCAAATAAAGTAGCCTGTGGTTTGTTTTTTCTCCTGCCAAATGTATTCTGTATGCCATCAATGCATTCTTAGTATCAGGTTTCAAACTATGAATAATTTCCACATTAACGTCTTTGCCATCAAAAATATCATTAAACATTTGCTCGTGAGTTTTCATGCATAACTTATATTTATTCTGTTCCTTAATATCATCGAGGAATATTGTCAACATAGTTCTAAATAACTCTGCCTCTCTATATAGAGATGCACTAGTATAATTAATAGTATATGTGCTGGCATGGCCCTGGTGAAGCATTTTTGTCCGTTGTTGAGCTTTCAGCTGTGCAAACACATATAAATCATTCATCTCTTCAGTAGCAGCTTCTATTGAGTGTTTTTTTGCAAAATCAATATTCCTATTACATCTAAGGTTTCCTTCTATAGATGTGTAGTCGTAGTATTTTCTCACAGTTAATTCAAGGCATTCCTTTAAATTTTCAGTTATTTTCTGTTCATCAAACTTGGGAGTGTTCTGTTCATCGACTCCATTGTAATCTAACTCAAAAGATACAACAGTTTCAGGATTTGCTATACTAATAGGACCTGGGATATTAGATGTAATAACTGATGAACCAGAAGCCTGCCCCTCTAAAAGAACTAATCCCGCAGTCTCCCTATCTGAAGTTAATAATGAAAAATCTGCTGCCCCACGAAGAAGAGGGCCTATTAACATTTGGTCTTCTCTGCTATTCAAAAAAATAACTTCTGGATATTTAGATATCATTTCTGCTTCAAAAATTGGATCTCCATACCCCATAACAGCCAATGTCGCGCCACTTTCTCGAGCTGAAATTGCTGCACACTCCAATCTATGATATCCCTTCTCTTTAGATAGTCTTCCTACAAATAAAATTACAGGCTTATCTTTATTGTATCCTCTAGTCCACTCTGAATTTTTCAATGTATTTATAAGAGATGCAGACTCTATGATTTTACTTAATGCCAATTTAAAACAATGTTTTTTTTCTCTTGTTAACATATGGGAAAAATCTAACTTAGTTAAATCCCCCATTATATCTTCATGTTTATGGATCACTTCTCTCCACAAAGATTCAAGAGAAAATTTGTTTACATCAATACCATTTTGTGCAACTTTTGTACTCTCCAAAGATACAACTTTGCTTTCATATACCATACTACCACCTGAAGCAACACTATCTTCCAGTTGATTTAAAGAACCATTACTAACAAGATGCACTACATCAGCATTAAGAATACCCTGATTAATAGGGTGCTCCCTGCTATCTAAATGAGTTATGTTTACATTTAAGCTATGCAGGGTTTTTATTATAGCGGTACTGGATAATTCTATATTTTCACGAAATAATTTTTGCAAACTCACAGCTTCTTCACCAAAATGATGCAAATGAACAAAATCAACTTTACAATCATCTCTGTCTTGCTCAGTAAGATTTTTTTTTAAAATTTGTGAATTAAGCATTGATATTATATGTGCCTTTTCATTTACAATTTTAAACAAAATACCGTCTAAGTCATATCCGGGCAAAATATTTTCTTTCAATAACTTTATTTGTTCTTCCTTAAAAAAAATCTGCTTTTTTTTCAAACTGTCTAAATATTGCATTCTTATAGCTTTATTTTGATCCATTCTATTTTTAATTTTTTGTTTTTCATGTTCATTACCAGCTAAATCTATAAGCCTGGTCCTTATAGGTGCGTTAGACTCAAAATTAAATTCCTCTTGAAGAAATACCGATGTTTGATTGATGCTCCGCTCTAGCTGGCTCTTTATTCTTCTAAACTTATTTAGTTTAGCAATAATAACATTTTCAGTATCTTTGATTTCAGGAGATTGAGCCGCCCATATATCAATAGCTTTATTTATTGCTTCATCACTAAGAGTATATGGATTTTGTGGTGACTGTATTTCAGTTAAGTAAGAATATTTATTAGTTGGCTTTATTGCCATAACTTCTATTGTAGTTGAATCATTTACACTATAGTCAAAAGTATGCACTTCAGCTTCTATACTACCTCCTTTGTGATCGATTGTGATCGTTTCAATTGAACGAGGTTGTCCAGATATAAAATCATATGCTGGAGAACCTTTATGAATGAAAAATGGGACTAATACAGAGACAGTATTTCCAGCTATTGCTTGTTCTTTTGTTACATCATTTACGACAATACCTAAACCACCAGCTTTAGCAGATGCAAACTCAGTCGTAACATGAATAATAGACTTTCCAGTAATAGGATTCATACGTAGCCAGCCGAACCTAGTTATTTACTGTTTGACATTATTTTCACAGTAAAGTTTCAGTGTAATTACTATTGTTTAATGACTATGAAATCTAAAAACAAGAAGAAATTAAATAATAGTTTATAGTCTCTCCATATAGTTACGAGATATTACAAAGGCAGTTTTTTGAAAATATTTGCACCTATAATGTGATGTATGTAGGGATTTTCAACATTTATTATTTAATATCTTCGCTGAGTAGCTAAGCTGTATTTACAGGTTAGCTACTCTTATAGACGATAGTCTCAAACATATATCTATTTAATACCTTTAGTGATCCCTATTACTTTTTGAAACCCTTTAGGTAATTTACGTCCACGCTGACCTAGCTGCCCTATATAATGCTTTAAATCTTTAAAAGCTAATTCTTTTTTACGTTTTCCTGAGTTTACTTGTAATGTATCCTTCTTTGTTAACACCACAATACCAACGACTTCCACACCCTCTTCAAACTCAGTTTTTTGAATATTAAAGAGTTTACGTCCCTTACCTTTAACCATTATTGGTACATCATTAGAATCGACTACTAACATTCTACCGTCACTACAGGCAATAGCTAGATAACTCTTCTCTTCTAATACTTCTAATGGAAGCAAGGTGATATTTTCATCTATCGTAACTATTTGCTTACCTTTTCTATTCTTAGTTACAAACTCAGTTTGCATTACGGAAAAACCATAACCTAATGAAGACACAGCAAAAAAGGTCTTTTTATGCTCACCGTCCAGCATATTAATAATTTCTGCCTGGGATCCAGGACTAATATGCTTAGTAATTGGCTCACCATGCCCCCTAGCTGAAGGCAGAGCATTAACAGATATTGAATAAGTTCGACCTTTGCTATCAACTAATACTATTGTTGAGCGGGTATTAGTTTTTAAATGCTGTAGATACTTATCTCCAGGTTTATAACTAAGTCCTAAAGGATCTAGTTCATGACCTTTTCCTACTCGGACCCACCCCTTATCAGAGAGAATAACTGTTACAGATTCAGCTGACACTAAAGTATTTTGGGAAATCTGTACAGCTTCCTTTCCTTCACATAAAATACTTCTTCTTTGATCATTAAACTCTTTTGCTATAGCTTTTAATTCTTTTTTGATTAAAGTTTTTTGTTTTGTATCAGAACTAAGTATTGACTCAATTCCTTCACGCTCTTTAGCTAAATCTTTTTGCTCACCTCGTATCTTAACTTCTTCAAGTTTAGCTAAATGCCGTAATTTCAAATCTAAAATAGCTTCGGCTTGTATAGGTGTAAGGCTGAATTTTTTAATAAGTATATTTTTTGGCTCATCTGAAGTACGGATTATATGAATAACATCATCAATACTTAAAAATGCTACTAGCAAGCCATCAAGAATATGTAAGCGCTCCAAGACTTTGGTTAACCTAGACTCTAATCGCCTAGTGATGATGTCTTGTCTGTACACTAACCACTCAGTTAATATTGTTTTTAATCCTTTTACTGAAGGTCTATTATCTGTACCAATAATATTCAAATTAACTCGATAATTTTTTTCCAAGTCTGTTGTGGCAAATAAATGTGACATTAAAGCATCAATATCAACTTTACTACTTTTAGGTATAACAACGATGCGTGTTGGATTGCCATGATCAGATTCATCACGCAAATCTGCAATTAATGGTAATTTTTTAGTTTGCATTTGTGCAGCTATTTGCTCTAACACCTTAGAGCTAGAAACCATATAAGGTAATGCATTGATCACAATGTTTTTATCTTCCATTGTATATTGTGATCTGATTTTTATAGCACCCATTCCTGTTTCATAAATTTTCTCTATGTCTGCCACTGGAGTTATAATATCACCCCCAGTTGGATAATCAGGAGCTTTAACAAATTGCATCAAATCTTTGGTCGTGGCTTTCGGCTTATCAAGCAAGTGGACACATGCACTTACAACTTCAACTAAATTATGTGGAGGTATATCTGTAGACATACCCACAGCAATCCCCATTCCACCATTTAGTAGAACATTTGGCACCTGTGCTGGTAATACCCTTGGCTCTTGTAAAGTGCCATCAAAGTTATTTAGCCAATCAACCATGCCAAGTTTTATTTCTTCTAACAACAATCGTGAATACTTAGAAAGTCTTGCCTCTGTATAGCGCATAGCTGCAAACGATTTGGGATCATCAGTAGACCCCCAGTTACCCTGACCTTCAATCAATGGATACCTAGAATTAAAAGCCTGAGCCATATTTACCATAGCTTCATAACAAGCCTGATCACTATGTGGATGATATTTACCTAAAACATCACCAACTGCTCGAGCTGACTTTTTAAACTTAGCATCATTAGATAACCGCAACTCTGACATTGCATAAACAATACGTCTTTGTACTGGCTTTAAACCATCCCCTATGTGTGGTAAAGCCCGGTCTAAAACAACATACATAGCATAATCAAGATATGCTTGTTCTGTAAATTCCGCTAATGATTTTTTTTCAATACCTTCTAAACTTGCAATATCTAACACTTAATTCTCACTAATTCCTAAACTGTAGCTAAATTACCCTTGGTTTCTAACCAGGCTCTTCTATCTAACGCTCTTTTTTTCGATAACAGCATGTCAAGAATGACATCTGCCTCTCCATCAGCAGTTAATTCTAACTGAATTAACCGCCTTGTATCTTGTGCCATTGTAGTTTCTCGTAGCTGTAATGCTGACATTTCTCCAAGACCTTTAAACCTAATAATACTTGGGTTCGCTTGTGGTTTTTCTGCTTTAATTTTAGCAAGAATTGACAACTTCTCTGCTTCATCTAAAGCATAATGAACAGTTTTGCCAACATCAATACGAAATAATGGTGGCATCGCAACAAAAACATGTCCAGCTATAACTAACGGGCGAAAATGTTTCAAAAACAAAGCACATAGTAATGTGGCAATATGCAAACCATCAGAATCAGCATCTGCAAGAATACAAACTTTACCATAACGCAGCGTTGATAAATCAACCTGACCTGGCTCGACCCCAATTGCTACAATAATATCATGAACTTCCTTTGAACGAAGTAATTCATGTAATTCCACTTCCCAAGTATTTAATATTTTACCTCGCAAAGGCATTACTGCTTGGGTCTGACGATCGCGCGCTTGCTTTGCCGATCCTCCTGCTGAATCACCCTCAACCAAAAATAGTTCCGTATACTTTGGATCTTGCAAAGTACAATCTGCAAGCTTACCAGGTAACGCTGGTCCACTTACTATTTTTTTTCTTGTAATAATTTTTGCAGATTTTTGTCTAATTTGTGCACGGTCAATAATTAGTTCAGCAATTTGCTTTGCTTCATCAATGTGCTTATTAAGCCATAGCGTAAATGCATTCTTGAGCACGCTAGCGACAAAACCTGCACATTGTCTCGATGACAAACGTTCTTTAGTTTGACCTGAAAATTGTGCATCACTTAATTTAACTGAAAGAATAAAATGTAAATCTGCTACAAGGTCATCGGATATTAATTTTATCCCTCGCGGCAATAATGCATGCAGCTCACAAAATTCACGTACAGCTTCTAAGAGACCAGTTCTAAACCCATTAACATGGGTACCACCTTGTGGTGTCGGAATAAGATTAACATAACTTTCTTGTTCATTATCTTTTCTATCTGAATCAGCCCATACTAAAGCCCAACTTACTTCTTGTTCAGTTTCAACACTTTCTCCATCAAATACCTCTTTGGGCAAATACTCTTTCACTGGTAATTGCTCAAGTAGATAATCCTTTAATCCACCTTCATAGTACCAAGCCTCTGTTGTATCACTAGCCTCATCAGCAAAAGTTACGTGTAAGCCAGGGCATAACACTGCCTTAGCCTTTAATAGAGAAATTAACTTACTTTTCAAGAAGTTAACTGAATCAAAATACTCTGCCTCAGGATGAAAGTGTATTTTGGTTCCTTGATCTTTCTTAGTCGTCGAACCAACCTTCTTCAACTTACTAACAACTTCTCCATGAGCAAAAGTCATAGCATAAATACTACCATCTCGTTTAATTGTAATTTCTAGGTTTTGTGATAAGGCATTAACAACAGAAACCCCAACGCCATGTAATCCCCCAGAAAATTGATAATTTTTGTTAGAAAATTTAGCACCTGAATGTAATCTAGTTAATATGAGCTCCACTCCAGGCACTTTGTGAATTGGATGTTTGTCTACAGGCATACCGCGCCCATTATCTTCCACACTGAGGCTGCCATCTTTATACAAAATTACTGACAAGCTATTTGCATACCCAGCTATTGCTTCGTCAACACTATTATCTATTACTTCCATAGCTAAGTGATTAGGCCTTGATGTTTCGGTATACATCCCTGGGCGCTTCCTCACAGGGTCTAGCCCCGTTAGAACCTCAATAGCTTCTGCGTTATATATATTTTCTTTTGTCCTTGCCATATTAAAGACACACCCTTCTAAACTTAAAAGACTTAATAATTTACTGAGCTGCTAGTTTATCAAATTCTAAGCAAAAAAATAGGGGGGCAATCGCCCCCCTACATTAGTAATTTAACTTAAACAGTATATTATAGTACTGACCAAGTTAGACCTAGAGCAACTGAACTGTTGTTCTTAAGGCTTACTTTATTACCTTTTTGGTGAGTCAACATAACACGAGCGGCTAAGTTGTCATCAAGTTTGTACTGAACGCCAGCACCTAAACGTACACCAACTTTAGCTTTATTAACGTTGCTTTCGTTAGTTACAGTTTCACCAGCTACAGAAATTTTAGCTTTCATACGACCGAAACCAACTTTACCAAGTAACTCAACTTCTTCGTTGATTGGCATAAAACCAACAGCGTCGATGTATAAGTTGCTGCTTTTAGCAGTTACGTCATTATTTCTAGCATTTTTCTTAGTAGCTTTTTTAGCAAAGCTTGCACCAGCTTCAACACCAAAGTTTTCAGTGATTTTAGCGCCACCGAAGATACCAAGACCTAAACGGCCTTTTTTGGCTTCGATGCTACCTAGATTTGTATTCATGTTAGCATATTTAGGATTGTTGAATTGTGCTTCAGCACCAATGTAAGGTACTACGTCTGCAGAAACTGCAGCACTAAACATTAATCCACCAACGAATACTGTTTTAATTAATTTATTCATCATAATTATTACTCCAACCAATATTGATTAAGCCGAGGATGTTAGTACATTTTTGGTGGTAGGTAAAGGCAAGTATCTGTTATTCTATGAAAATAATACTGTTTTTTTGGTATTTTTTCATTTTCATAAAGACAACTAATACAAAAACAGCTAAATATAAGGAACTTTCACCCGCAATCAATTCAGACAACTAAAACCAGAAGTGTATCAAACTTCCTTTACTAACAAATAACCAACTAACGTAATTTAACTATGAGATAACTCTTAATAAGTATAAGCAGACTCTATATATAGGGATTAATATTCTCTTCTCTACCATATATCTTGGCTAACTTAAACAACTGAAAAATTTCTTCATCTTTTTGATAAGAATTTTCACACATTCATCACTAACGTATTCTATGACTTATCAATTATTTTAAGCTTTAGCCATTGCAGAGCTATAACAGCTGATGCTGTAACAATTTTTCCAGTATCCATTAATTTTATTGCTGTTTCAGTTTTGAAAATATGAGTTTTAATATCTTCCTCTTCTTCAACTAGGCCATGATTACTGCTTCCGGGGAAAGAATTATTCACAATTCCACAAAATACATAAGTAACTTCATTTGAATGACCACATGAAGCGAGGTATTCATTAATAAATATAAGCTTATCTATATGTATTCCAGCTTCTTCTACTGATTCACGTATAGCTGTATCCTCTGGGTTATCTCCATTTTCTATATGCCCTGCAACAATATCTAAAATCCATGGGCTATTAATTTCACAACTGGTGACAGCATGACGCGCCTGCTCTATCAATAATACAGTGTCATCATTTGGACAGTATAATAATACAGCCGCAGCCTTACATTTATCTATACGTATTCGACTTATCGTATTAGACCAATCTTTATTGAATTTTTTAAATTTATATGTGGTTTCGAAACTTTTAAAGTGGCCATCAAATATTTTTTTCTCTTCGATAACCTCAAGTGAGTCACTACCGTAACAAGGCTCCCAATCATTTTCCATCAATAAATCTCACATTAAACCCATGGTATTATGCTATTCTATCATAGTGCATGGATAGCTTAATAATTTAAGCAAAATTGTAATTCACCCCCAATAGAATAAGGCTTGATTTATATGTCTTCTACAGTAGATTTATCAGCAGCAAAGGAAAAAATGTTATCACATCAACTAAGAGCCTGGGGGGTTCAAAACCCAAGGGTCCTTGAAGTTATCAGGAAAGTACCTAAAGAAATATTTTTAAATAAAGATATTTGTCCTTTAGCATATTCAGATACAGGACTTGATATAGGTAATAATCAATTTTCTCTAGCTCCAAAAATAGTTGGTCGCATTTTAGAAGCTGTTAATATCGGTACACGTGATGATATTCTTGAAATCGGCACTGGCAGTGGTTACCTTAGTGCTTTGGCTGCTGAACTAGGCTTTCATATAACTAGTCTTGATATTCATAAAAACTTTGTTGAAAAAACAAGAGTAGCACTTTCTTCATTACGACTTTCTAACTTCCACTTACTACAAAGTGATATTTTTGAGTATATAAAAGAAAAAAATAAAGTCTTTGATGTTATCATTTTAACCGGTTCGATACCTGCGATGATTCCAGATATACTCGAGCTGTTGAACTTTAATGGTCGACTTTTTGCGATAATTGGTCATAAACCTGCAATGAATGCGTGTTTATGGAGCAAAGGTAGTTGTGGTGCCATTATTAAAACTAATTTATTTGAAACTGTAGTCGAACCACTAGAAAATTATCCAGTAAAAGAGAAATTCTTATTATAGGAACTTTAGATGAAATTTTTTAAGCTTATTTTTCTTGTATTACTTCCTTATAGCGCTTTTGCCGAAAATTTAAATCAAATTTATCAAACCGCTAAAATACAAGACCCAACTTTTCAAAGAGCCCAGGCTATTTTTCTTGGCATAAAAGAAGAGATACCACAAGCATTGGCCTTATCATTACCTGCCTTATCTGCTAGCACAGCAACAGTTGGAAACAAGTCTAATAGCGTCAATGATTACCATGCGAGGAAATACCAATTAGATTTGTCGCAGGATCTTATTAACACTTCAAACTTCATTGAATACTCAGTTGCTAAAATGAAAGTTGCTCAAGCACAATTTACATTAGATAAAGCCAAGCAAGACTTAATTTTATCTGTTGCCGAACAATATTTTTCTATTTTAAGAGCAAAAAATGATGTCGATTTTCACAGTGCGAAGCTTGCAGCTTTTTCTAGACATTTGGATCAAACTGAACAACGCTTTAAAGTTGGCTTAACTGCAATAACCAACGTACATGAAGCTAAAGCTCGCCGTGACGATGCCACAGCACAACTTATTTCTGCAAAAAACACACTTAGTGACCGATATGAAGTTATTGGTGAAATAACCGGACAACAGATAAATAGTATTACAACTCTAGTACAAACAAAAGTCCCTCTAACTATGCCAATCCCAAATAATATGGATAATTGGGTTCAAACATCTTTAGAAAACAATTTAAGCCTCTTGGCCCAAAAGCAAAAACTTGAACAAAATAGAGCCATAATAAAACAGCAACGTGCAGGCCATATGCCTACGCTAGCACTAACAGGAACAATATTAAAAGTTAAATCTGCAGCTCCAACATCAATCTATTCAAATACAAAATCAATAGGCTTAATCTTAACAGTGCCAATATTCTCTGGTGGCTCAGTATTATCAAAAACCGAACAAGCTATTCAATCTCTTGCAGCAACACAAAGTGAATATGTAAGAACCTACCGTAATATAGAAAGTACCACCCGCAAAGCTTTTCGTGGGATAAGAACTCAGTTATCAGAAATCAAGGCTTTAGAACAAGCAACCATTTCGAATCAAAGTGCTCTAAAAGCAACAGAAGCTGCTTTTGATGTAGGAACTAGAACCATGGTTGATGTGCTTAATGCTCAAAGTGAATTGTTAAATGCGAGGAAAAAATTTAAGAATGCACACTACGACTTTATTTTAGAGACCCTAGCACTAAAAGCTAGTGCTGGACTGTTATCAGATGCCGATCTATCTGCAGTCAATGATTGGTTACAAAAAATTTGAAATAGCATCTACAGTTACTTTTGTAGCACCTTGATTAGTATCAACTACTGTTTTTGCTGCTTGAGCTAATTTTTCTGATTTTTCTGGATTATCAATAAGCTCACATATAGATTTAGCTAACTCGTCAGAGTTATTAACCACCTTAATTCCATCTGCTGATAATAATTTTTCTGTGATTTCTTTAAAGTTTGAATAATAGTGCCCGGTTAGCACTGGCACTGGTACACTTGCCGGCTCTAGTACATTATGTCCACCAATATTCACCAAACTACCACCAACAAAGGCAATTGTTGAGGAATTATAGAATACCCCCATTTCACCCATCGTATCTCCAAGTAAAATGCTAGCATCTCCGAGCACTGATACGCCTTCACTTCTCCTAACGTATTTGTACCCACGTGAATCTAAAAGTTCAGCAACATCATTAAAACGCTCTGGATGCCGTGGCACCAATATCATGAAAAAATCAGGATGATTTTTCCGTATAATATCAAAAGCATCTAGGATCTGCTCTTCTTCTTGTGGGTGCGTACTTGCCACGGTTAATACATGTGGTTTATTTAATATTTTTCCTAATTCAATGCCTTTACTAATCACTGTTTCACTAAATTTTATATCAAACTTAACATTTCCTGCAGTAGTTAATTTTTCAGACTTTATGCCAATGCCTTTGTATCTTTGAGCATCATGTTCGCTTTGAGCTAAAACTTTTGTTACACAATCTAACATTGCTTTGCTGAAAAATTTATATTTACTATAACCTTTATAAGAGTGGTCGGAAATCCGTGCGTTTACTATTAATACATCTATATCAGCTTTAGCACTTTCAAAAATCAAGCTAGGCCATAGCTCTGTTTCCATAACTACAATAACTTTTGGACTTAATGCACGTAAAAATCTTTTAATAAAGATACTGCAATCAAAAGGCAAATATGTATGGTTAACACCTTTTAAAGTTTGTGCATAATTAGAACCTGTTGGAGTAGTAGTAGTAACCATAATAGGTGTGTCAGGATAACGTGCTCGTAACATATTTATTATTGGCGTTGCAGCTTTAGTCTCACCAAGAGAAACGGCGTGTAATAAAATACCATTTTGGTGTTTAACATTAAAGTTGTTAATTCCCATACGCTCTATTAGTCTATATCGATAATCCTTAAGTCTCATGGAGCGCACAAACATTCTTAAAATGTACAAGGGCCAAACTAATAACATCAATACTTTATAGAGACTATACCAAGCAGGAACTTTCTTCATAGTAAGTTTACCACCTTAAAGTGTTTGGGCCATTATATGAGTTTTCAAATGCGAAGTCTATTGTATGATATAATCAATAACTAAAGCACTTAAGATTTCAATGAAGTTTACAGATAAATTAGAGTTGTCTCTGTTCAACATAAGCTGGATGCCTAAATTCAAGGTTCGGGAAAGCAATAAAGCCAAATATTTACGGCTGGTTGCAGGGAACTATAAAACCCTAGAAATTATTATTCCCAAACGAAGGCCAAGCGTTAGCAAAATTATCACTTTTTTAGTGCTCAAACAACGTTGGATCACCTCCAATGTAACTTTACAATCCGAGCCTAGACACAATTTGGTAACAGATACCCGAGTCTATAGTTTAAACTTACTGCTAATAGATGAGTTATGGCAACTAATCTATATTAATGAATCAGCAGTAAAGATAACCGCCAACTATAAATATAAATATTTACTTATTAGCGGTTATCAGAGTCACCCCGAAGTAACTAAAGAAAAAATAAGGTCATGGCTGAAATTATATGCAAAAAAATCTCTTGCATCTCTAATTGAAAGTAGAGCAATAACTATGGGGCTTACCTATAATAAACTTTCTATTCGTGGTCAAAAAACTATTTGGGGTAGTTGTAATGAAAGTGGTAATATTAGCTTAAATTATAAATTACTATTTTTAGAAAAAAACATCTGTGACTATATCTTGGTGCATGAATTATGCCATTTAAAATATTTGGATCACTCTGTGAGATTTTGGAAAATGGTAGAACATTACCTTCCTAATTATAAAGACTTTATTGCATCTCTCAAAAATAATTACACCACCTCTATGCTTTAACAATAGCTAGGGAAATCCCCAACGAATCCATTAGAAAAGTTTTCAATATTTACTCTAGCATCCGCTTCATTTCTAGCTTTAGCAACAATAACCACCACTCCTTTTCGTGCTTTTTGCTGTACTATTTTTTGAATTTTCTCAAAAACTCCAGCCCACTTAGCATCACCAGCCATTTTATCTCCGATATAAAACCAAGACCACGTTAGCAAATAATCATTTCCGTTGTGATAATTTGTCTCAAGCACACTAAACTCTTTAATATTTTCCAGTGGTTGCTCAACAAGATCTTGATTCTTTTTCGACCAGAAATCATTATGAACATACTGCTTGAAACTTTCGGGCAAACTGCTGCCATGCCCCCCCTGAAATAAAGTAATATACACCATCACATTATTAGAACCATTAACATATTCATAATTTATTTTTTGTTTAGTGTTGATAAAAGAAACACTAAAACCTTCAACTTCAGACGTTATTTGTTTTTTTCCCAAGAGTTAATTTTCTCAGGCAACTGTATGTTTATATCTTTATGTATCCAAGAGTTATCAGAAATATTTTCAGCGATCCATGGCCCAGATAAAATAAATATTGCCATTATCATCGATTTGCGAAACCAACTATAACTAACCATGCTGCCTTCTTCAGACCAAGAAATATTAATTCCTGCGGTGTAATCGTTTAGATGTAATTTATGGCCATACCAAATTGCAATGATAGTGACGGCAGAAATAGTCATGAAACTTGCAATTTGCAAGTAAACTCTACTTTCTATTGAAATTGAGCTAAATATCATACTGAAAATTAAAAATAGAAAAAATGTTAACATAGATGTAGCAAGTAATAAAAAAAACTGTCCCATAGCATGTAATTTAAATTTACAGTTTGAATAAAGTAAAATTATTGCAAAACTAATTGGCATATACTGTATACTGCCCCAGAAAATATACATAATTTTTTTCTGTCCAGCTCCTAATAGACCATCTGAGATCGTTGATTCAAGTAATTTTTTTATAAGTCCTAATACATCTCCAAGATACATAGGAATATATTGTAGTAACCAGTGCCCCATTGGAAATGATAGTAACCATAAGGAAATTGGAACCATATTATTTGCAGCTATATTTATCCCCATACATGTAATTAACATACATGGTAACATTAGATATACCATTAAATATTCTAAGCCATGAATCCCTGTAACTCTGGCATATATCCAGATAGTTATTGTAGCAATAACTAATAGAGCTCCAATATAATTAAATCTTGGGACAAGAAAATTTGGATGACGTAGCTCGTAGATCAGAAGCCAAGCAGCAGGAATCAATAATAAACTATTATGAGCCCCAGCAGGTGAATATCTATATAAAGATATCGTGACAACTATAGTGCCCCAATAGGTATATATCCATGCAAATAATAACATTAAAAAGCATAGTCTTGCTTTTATTATATAATTTTCGTGCGTACCTTCAGCTCGAAAATAGTTCTTCTTGCCTTTGCCCATGGTAAACTATAATGTATATACCTATGAATAGTATATAGTAAAATCATACATTCATCACAGTTGATCAAATAACTACTTGGTGTGAAATAAATGCTCAGAAAATTATACGAAAAAATAAAAAACTTTGATATTAAACCCCAGGCTCCCAAGGGCTTGGATGTGTTAGATAATGATGCCAGAATGCTGGCAAGAAGAAGTAAATTTTCTGAAGCCGTGGCCATTTATAGAAAAATTGTTTTGCTAGCCCCAGAAAATACCAATGCCCTTGATAAATACATAGAGCATGCCTTTTATGATGATGTTTCTGAAACACTGAAATTTACCGAGATTCTATTGGAACACTATCCTGATGATATTCGTTTGTTAGCACTTGCTGGATATGCAAGTCGCACCTCGTACAAAGCACTACAATACCACAGCCGCATTGTTAGAATATCCCCAAACTCCATCAGTGCTAACTACTTTGTGAAGGTTCTAAGTGACACACCTCCAAAGCACCCTCCACTCCCTTACGTAAAAGACTTATTTAACAATTATGCAGAACATTTCGATCATCATTTAGAAAAAATGTTACTCTATTCAGCTCCAGAGATAATGGCAAAACTATTAAGAAAGCAACATAGTAGAAAGATTCCTTTTGAAAATGCTCTTGATGCTTGCTGTGGTACAGGATTATTTGGCAAACAACTACGGATCCATTTCAAAGTAAAACACCTTACCGGTATTGACCTTGCTGAAAACATGATCAAACAAACGCATAAAAAACATATTTACAATACTCTTGAAACTTGTGAGGTACATGAGTACCTACAAAACTCAAAAAAACACTTCAATATAATTTCTATGATTGACTCTGTAAATTATATTGGTGATATTGCTAATCTAGTTAATCTTGTACATAGCAACCTAACTACCAACGGTTTGTTTTGCTTTACTACAGAAGTATCAAGTAAAGAAAAAATAATCGTAGATAAAACCGGTCGTTTTTCCCACAGCAAAAAATATATCCAAGAATTAGCAAAAGACAAATTTACAATAATGAAGTTGAAAAAAGTATCAGGTAGAATAGAAAGAATAAACTCTCAATATTACTACTTTGTTATTTTCGCTAAAAAATCAGTGTCCTTATAAATTAAAAACTTATATTCTTACAAGTGATTAAATCAGTGTGGATACGACAAAACCATATAGTCTCTATCAAATATACTAATATTATAGAATTTTCATTTCTCACCCTAAAATATGATGTTAATTTATAGTAAGCGTTAGGATCACTCTTAAGTGATACCCTCCATCTCTAACAATAAACTCCACATTCTCAATTTAAGTCATTAATGCATATACATAAAAAGGAACTCCTTTCAATGATTAGCACTCTAAATTAAGGTGCATGGGATAAATATGGTAAAGATATATGCCAGATAATGAAGTTGTTATTAAAGCTGTTACTTGGAACATTGGGAACAGTGGTGCTAATGCATCTGCGGTTGCAGCCATAAAGAAAAAAGTTGCAGATGGTGATGTTATAGTTGTTGGCACCCAAGAAGAGCAGGTTCTCTCAAGTAAAAGAAATATCTTCTCTTCTACTTTAATAGCTGCCACAACCGGAATAACTGGAGTAAGCA